>Ga0307513_10004298_pt1 | contig 19040 bp, 24 predicted proteins | sample 15_EM_MG_FD_202174 | JGI IMG/M metagenome (GOLD analysis project Ga0307513, IMG submission 202174) | Populus trichocarpa ectomycorrhiza microbial communities from riparian zone in the Pacific Northwest, United States - 15_EM | ecosystem: Host-associated > Plants > Roots > Unclassified | place...
CACTCTAGATCGGTTCATTACTCTCCCCGGAATCTATAGCAATAGAGTCACCTGCTTCGGTTAACGACAAGTGTGATAGTAGGGGTGGTCCTTTTGATTCCCTGGATGGTGAGCCGGTAGGGTGCATGGTCGGTCGTGGTGGTGCCGGTATCTTAGGTCTTGCAGCATTGACCAATCGATCGAATTCCGACTTGTTCTCAATCTTGGTGCTCGGGTCAATATTTCTGAACAATACCTCTGTGAAAACGCGAACCTGGTATCCTTTTACGTCTGTGATCGTTGTTTTCTTTTTCCTTGTTCTCTCATCTTCCCATCTCTTGAGATCTTTCCGCAGCTCCAACTTGGTCTTCCTATTCGCGAGTGATTTGTCCAGGTTCGCGTTGTACAGCATTACCCAGCTAATTTACAATATATGAGACACTTATCGGGGATGAAAGAGGGCGTAATGTATACCGTTGATGCCGTTGTTCCCAAATAGCACGGTCACCGGTTAGAGGTAAGTTTTGTTGTGTAAGCATATCCTTGAGCTGCTTGTCTTTCAACGTCGTGTATGTGGATAATGGAAGTGGGTATTCGTCATCACTATCGGACCCAGTTTTCCTACGCGTGCCTGGACGTTCAGCGCCATGTGGGGGGATTCGTGACGACCTTGTTACATACTTGTGTTTCCCCTTATTCTGACCGTTCTTGCCCGTGCCCATGATTTTCAACCACGAGTTGGCTGTGTTGGATGGCGGAGGTATGTCTTTGCAGTCCCTGTCGATGTGGGCGTTAAGTGAACCATATCGAACCCTCCTCTGGCACATGGGGCATTCAACTAATTCATCGGCTGAATTTATTGATTCGTTAAGCGTTACAGCTTATTTCAATAGAGCTTGAAACATGCCTTTTGGAGCTAAAATTGGCGTTGTTTCGTCCTCTTCGATATCAGAACTTGGAACAGTCATGTCAATAATTTCTTCCGCCGTAGGTTTGGACTTTTTGGGCCGTGACGGAGATTTGAGAGCAGCAGGGCTTCTCGGCGACATGGGGTTACTTGAAGGTCCTGCGACAATGCCAAGTGTATCGAAGCTTGAGCTGTTTTCTGGACTCCTCTTCCGTTTTCTGGATATCCCTTTGTCAGTGGACTGCGGTGTTGTCGCATGTTCCATCTCCCGTCTAACGAGTCCCAAAATAAAAGGTCTGTACGGTACACGAGGGATGTCAGCTGAGCAACAGGCATTGTGACGAAAACAGACCTTGCTTCTTTCCATGACGATATTACATTCTCTAGAATGGGATTTGGACGTATATGTGCTTCACCAGCTGACTTGCGACAGCTTGGACACTCCTGCTTGTTGGCCAGAGAAATCCTAATGCACTGCCGGAAAAGAATGGTCAAAAATGGCTTCGTTGACAGCCTTGCGGACGAAAAACAAGAGAGCCTACCGCAGAACAAAAACAATGACCGCAAGAGATGGTCACAGGGCCGTCGTATAGTTCTCCGCATATATCACAGCGAAACGCTCCATCCAGAGCACGCAGTCCTGGTGCAGTAGAGTGAGGAGGGAAATCTGTAGGGTCGGGAACATCGGCGTCCAAGAAGTTCATAGTAACGCTTTCCAGTGAATTGTTTTCATAAATTATGCACAGGTGGTAGGTAGTCAAGCTTCCAGTGTAGGGTGTTAACGGGGAGACCTTCTATATCACCTCGACGACGATGTTGCACGACGTGAGAGTGTAATTTGAATCTCGACTTCAAACGCGCAATGAGTCACGTCACGTGATGATACAGCAGCGCGTAAAGGCACGTCACAAGATTAATAGCCCGAAAAAACCTTGGGACTAAGCGCTAACGAGTTGAACAATACTTGACCTTTCATGAACACCCGAAAAACAGATTAATCAAAGGAGGGATCCTATAGGAATACTATACATCGCCAGGGTGCTATGTAAAGTAGGGGGGTAGGGAGCTATATAATCTCCTCCATGTCATCGTCGTCGCTGTCATCGTCATCGCCTTCTATCGGTCGCTCTGGCTCTTGCATTTCATGAGGTGCCTCAGGTGTTGCCGGAGCCGGAACCACGGGTACCGGCGGTGCATGTAGCGATGCCGTGGTGGTGGTGACAGTTGCGACAACAGGCAAAGCAGCAGCAGCAGCAGTATCAGTAGGAGGCGGAGGCGGATGATCTCCCCCAGTTGAATGGGCTGGGGGGTCAGGTGCTGCGAACACTACTTGAGGTTGAGGGTGTTGAGGCGGCACCGGGACTTCCTCCGTCTTGGCCAAATCAGCGAGCTGAGCAGCCAAAAGCGCCAACTGTGCTTGGAGTTCAGCACGAGGATCAGCGCTTGGATCGGTATCTACTTGAGGCTGCGCTGCCGTCGTCAGCCCTGGTCCAAGCCCACCAGCACCACCAGGTGGTAGGGGATGTTGATGCGGAGGGTTGTTTTCATTATTGCCTTCCGCTTTTGCGTTTGCCAGCATCGCTTGGACGTGTGACAAAAGTTTTTCAACGCCGTTATCTGCCGTTGGTGCGTAGGCCGTCGCCTGCTGAGCAGCAGCGTCTTTTGTTGCCTCCTCTGCGGGGTCCTCCGGCGCGAGCTGGTACAGATCGCCAAAGTTGATGGCACTAAGGATGTTCTGCGCTGCTTCATATGCAGCAGCAGTATCTGGATCTGTGGCGGTGGATGTCGTCGCCACGGTTTTGGGTTCAGTAGGTTGTGTGCTGGCAGGAGCGCCAGGAATAGTGGAAGTCGTCGGCGCTGCGGGGTGGGTGGGATACCCAGAGTACCCATAGGGATAGCTATACGATGAAGAGGAAGACTGTTGGGCAGGAGTAGAGGAAGAATGTCCGTGATGCACTAGAGGTGCATTGGTAAAAGGAGGTACCGCAGGCGTCGAATTTCCTGGTGTTGACTGGGCATTATGGGTCTGAGGGCGGCGTGTTGTACGACGAATCGTCTACACAGGTCTTTTTAGAAAGAAAAAAAGTTTGAGGGATAAGTGAATGTTGCTTACATTTGCACCAATATAACCCGCATTAATTCGATACTTCCCGTTGGAGCCCTTTTCAAACCGACCGCGCTTGTAAGCTTTCTGGAGAGCCTGACTTGCGGACGGCCGAAAATTTGATTGCAGTGGGTACCGTGCTGCCATCCATGAAAACAAGTCTTTCGGTGCGCAGCCCTCTGGATCTGAACAGGCAGCCAAAGCCTCGACGAGCATCTCCTCATAACTCGGCAAGTCATCACCACCAACATTATCATGCTGAGATTGGTGCATGGTCATCGCATTATTAAATATCGAAGGTTGAGATGGATAAACCGGCGTCGGGGGCGGTGGTTGGGGATGATAGGCGCTTTGCATGGGGGCAGTATATGATCCATATGAATAAGTGTACCCTGTGTGTGGAGAATAGTACGGAGTATGTGGATATGCGGCTTGAGGGTGGGTGTATGCGTATGGATATGGAGGTTGGGTGGTCGGAGCCGACGCAGCGGCAGATGCAGGTTGTGGTTCAGGAACTGAAGTGGTCGAAGATGTGGGATCTTGAGCAGGTTGCGGCGATGAAGGCGTTGCGGTGGATGATGACCCAGGAGGCGGGGCAGCGTCGGTCATGGGCGTATTCGAATCTGGTTTGTCTGGCGGCTGAGGTTCCATTGGAGGTAGAGAATCCTGTACTGAAGGTGATGTTTCGTCATGAGGTTTCAGGGAGTCCATGGCTGCGACAGCAACTTTCGATGGCACTTCTGGAGGCTTTTCCTCTGAAGGTTTCGGAGGTACCTTTTGCAAACCAGCAATGGCAGCATTGATATCTGGAGGCCATATTAAGCTCTTTACGTATGGGGGCACATGGATGTCGAATTGGAGGCAAATGTCGATGATTTGCTGAGGAGGGAGAAGAGCGAGATACTGTCGCTTGAGTGCATGATCGTGAGGTCCTAAACCTAGATCAATAAAGGTCAGACGAAAGGAAAAGAAAATACCTGGAGACTGTTGTTGGTAGTAGGGGTGGTAGTGGGATGCAGAGAAGGCATTTCCAACAACCTGCATCGCTCCGAAGACCTGCACAGTTTTTCGCAACAAGGTTTCGCACACCGACACTTCCTAAAACAATCACGATCAAATCCGCCTCCATCTCTACGACATTATGTCACTGGCCTACATTCCTCTGTGTTTATACGAATGTGTTGGAGAGCCCGTCAACATAGCGTTGTCATTTGTCTCTTATTTCTCACTATCGACGCTTTGGCAACTCCTTCCGCCAACGGTATTGGAAGTACTAGGTTATCGTGCGAAGAAATGCGTGTGCAAGGGCGGTGACCAGGAGGAAACCTACGCGAAGGGGTATGTTTTTCTCCCTTCTCTTCTCGGGACATGTTGCGCAGCCTCAGCAAACCTCTGACCTTCCACCACTGGAACCTCCGGCTAGCGTTGGCATCTGGGATCCGGATTATTGGGGACTTGATTTTCGCGGAACTAGGGTGAATGGTCACTAAGGACGACGGATCGTTCGTTACTTACACCGCAAGCCTAAGCTTGACCTCGCGACCTCAGCAGAGGCTCCGAGTCAATCTCGCTGCTTTTATGCACTTATTTCCTCACAATAACCTTAGAGTGCCCTGCGGATGATGTTCTCAGGCGCGTTATCCTGATCCGAACGTTGGCATCGACCAGCACTTTTTGTTGCCCCCAATGGCATCCGTCGGCGACGAGCTAAATGCCCCGTATCCTGTTAATATCAATCAAGTAATATTAATCAAGTGTGTTCTGTTTCTTGAATGTTGAGGTGTGTTATTATATATTCTTTTCTTTCCTGGTATCAATTTATTTTCCAACACCCCCAGGATCCATACCAGTTGGCATGCCGAACACCAGTTTCCAGGCCGCCGTTTGACATGGTGAGAGTTTCTGGCTCGTAATTATACATGAAATTACGCACTTATGATGGTATAGTGGAACTTTCATTTTACAACGAACGTGGCCACTCCCCAGTCAGTCCAGTCTCCAGACGGATGTTGTCTCCTATGCTTCTGTGGAAAATGATTGACGTTGTCTATGACGCAAACATTGACGGTATATACCACCGGTAAGGTTGTACAGGCGATGACACCTGGAATCTCACTCAAAGTCTCAAACCTCTCGTATGTCCCCGTATGTCGTCAATGCTTTGATTATTATTGTCAGACGTTGAAATCTTTCAGGGTCTGACCTTCACTGGCGTCCCCCTCCAAGAGTTGATGATCTTGTTCAGTCTCTCTCAGGCCCTTCCCCCTCTGAATCAATCAATCATTATGTCATCTCTAATAGCCCAGCGGTCATACGACATTATCGGGTCTGGATAATCCCGTCAACCAACGAACTTGGAGCTTGTGATGTGCCAAGTCTTGCTTGGAACCCACCCTCGGTTCTGGCTTGACGGAATCGACCGACTGTCCAGCCAATGGCCAATTTTTTCAAGTGGGCTTCCAATGGACCCTATACTGAATTACTCTGTTTATTTACCTACCTTGCACCCTGCTGGTCAACTCGAGAGCGCCGCTTTTGGACAGTGTCCCAGGTCCGGAGATTCCGTTGACGAAATGTGGTGGCAGCCGTTTCCAACACTTTTGGACTGGAAAAACTTGTGGAAATTTGCGACCCCCCTTTCAAGAGCTCCCTGACGAGGAAAAAGGAATATATCATGGCTAATTTACGGTACTCCATTCAGCGATAAAGTCATTTCTCGCTTGCATCCTTTACTGGCCGAAAATTCTGAATTAAATCCCAAGTACTTATGTCACATTCCTATCTGGAACGAATTTCGCGCTGCTGACGCTACGTACACATAAGATTCATTGATTGCATGGAGACGTTGGCAATAGTATCGGCGATCCTTCTGGAATTCGAAAAGGGGGATTCATTCCATTGAAATACATTGTTGACAAATCCATTGAATGAAAAGATAAGAGTCTCAATGAGGGGTCCCAACAGATACCTTCGCACTGGACTTTGCAAGGTATATTTAGATCAACGAGTAGTTTCGGTGGTCAGTTGAAATTTCCATCCTCGATAACCCACCAGTGCAAGAAAGAAAAAAGAAAAAATATACAAACTTGGAGGTCACGGTTGATTGGTCACGGTCGTTTTCCGGTTTTGCCGGGCAGACCGTCACTCTGGTTGGTTTTAACCAAGTTGTAACTTCTCTCATCAACATCTCCGATTCACTTTTCGCGCACTGCCGCGAAGCAAGTTTGCTCAATCTGTTTTTCCCTTGCGCTTTGACACGTGGGCTATTATTGCCGCTTGGCTCCAAAGGCGCGCTGTCAAATATAACTTTAGGAAGAGATCCTGGGTGCCATACTATGCCCTTTGGTGAAAGTATTCTATTGTGCCTTTCCAACTCATGACCAGCTGTTGCTTGCACCCTGAGTTTGTGTAAAGTCCCTCTGAGAACTTGTGGTTCATATGATCATGGATAATCGGCCCTCTGGTGGAGCTCGGCTGGACACCTTCGTATTCGAGCTTATTCAAACATCGATATTCAACAATATAAATACTCCACGTTCTATCTACATTTTTCACCAGTTCAACGCAGAGAAATCCACTCGAACAACACTCCTACAAACATGCAATTCGTGAGCTTACCCCTACTTTACCAGTGTTCTACACTGACCATCGCTCCATTAGACTTCCACCCTCGTCAACCAAGCTTGCGGTTCATCCAACTGCAACTGCGACGCGTCGTACGCTATGCCACTTTTTCATTGGCAACACCCTGCTAATAACTGTCCTCATCACCAGCTGCACCTGCTCGTCCGGCTCTTGCCACGCCCCCGTTAACCAGGCATGCGGTTCAAGCTCCTGCAACTGCAACAGCGCGTACGCATTCCCACTTTTATATCACATCGAACCGTGTAATAATTTTGTCCTCATCACCAGCTGCGGCTGCGAATCCAACAACTGCAACTGCAACTAAACGTTGTACCAGCATCACGATGAGGCTGTCCCAATTCATTCCGGTCCCACTCACATTGCGAACGACACCAGATGCTTATTTGTTGAAGAATTTTGAAAACCCGGTGGAGGAAATAAGATATATTGTATCAACACTCTCTTCATGATGATGTTCGATTTGGCCCAGCCGTTTACTCATTGGTACATACATGCTGTAAACGACATCCTTGGTTCAATTCAATCACTTTCGTATGTTTATAAAAACAGCACACAACGCAGGGCCATTCAACAACTTGTAACTGTCGAAACGCCGACTCTTGATGAAGCACATTAAAATTGGCCAGCGCGTAGAGAATTCCTAAGTGTGACCAGATTATGTCAAATTTCGTAGATAATCGTCCAGAATCTACACCTTATTCTCCGAATTCAACATAAAACTGACCTTTCTATATATGGCTACAGCGGGAGTCGGCGGGAACCTGGGCAGTCGCGCCTTCACTTGGTAAGAACCTCCCCGGTTAACCTCACACCACTTATAAATACCCACTGAGTACCTCCCCTTTGTTTAAGGACCTTCCCGGTTACATCTCACCCACATATAAGCACAGTTAACTAAGTAGAGACCGACTGGGCTGGTCCACCCCTAGTATCAACCCCGGACCCAACGCTTAGGCTCGACCCCACACAACTTGCACAAAAGATGACTCAAACGCCTCGAAAATTGTTATCCGCGTATTTTGCATGGAATATTGGAACCCTCGGGATGCGTAATCCTTTGGTGGAATTACGAATTTTTGGCTTAAACACCAACTACTCGGCTTGTGAACTGACTCAATAGTCTTAATCGGAGCAGGGAGGCCCTCGTGAACTTGAAATCCTGCGCAAGACCTCTCTCCTTCAAACGATTCGGTCTCATGTGGCAGAATCACTTTCCCTAAAGTCACCGTCAATGGCAATGAAGTCATCTTTGTTAATGCAGGTGTGGTGGCGGTATATGGATTGGCATAGCAAGGTAGGTCTTCATTTCGATGCAGCCATTCTCTGTACATAAGTATTTGCATACTTCAGTGCATCACGAAACATGACAAGGCTTTAACGGAGTGCCCAACGGACTGCACTTCCCTTCCAGTCGACCATGATCATAATATGATCCCCTGAATTTAGTGGGGCGCAGATCTTAGAGACGGTTTCCTACGGCGAGCCCCGAAGGAATCTTTATCTCTTCCGGGCCTACCCCAAGGGACATTTCATTAGAAATATATGTGCCTGTGAGTGGCGAATAGGCGATATTCGAAATGTTTTCGTTTGCCTAAGACTCAGGCTAAAATTTGCAGATAACAGTTACCTCTGGCCATGTGTTAGGATGATGCAATCATGGAGACGTAGAAGAATTTACAAACTTCGGATTAAATTACTGAAGGGAATTGAGGCTAAAAAAACTAACGACTTCTTCCTTTCCTTGGCTCTAGGCTTGGGCACCATAAGCCTGTTATCGAGTCAATTTTTGGATGGAAGCAACCAATCCAACACCACCGATAACGGAGCAAAGATATCCAGTGTCCACCTCCAACGCCCGCCTCAGGCCTCCATGGAACCTACGCCGCGGGGTACCGTGGTATTCACTGACAGTTGGTCCTGACGTGGACATCTTATCGAATCCTGATCACTTGATGATCAATGGCGGTTTAATTTATCCTCCTCTGACTGGCAGATGACCAAGGCCTAAAGTCCACAAGGTCCAGAGGTCCAGGTGTAGAGGGGATGATCATTCGGAATAACTTGGAACCTATCTGTTTACGAAAGGATACAATGCCCTTCCCAGACGCCACATACACCACCACGGACATTCCCCACACCTACTTCCATGAGAGTGCAATATATTTGGCCAGGTACTGCGGAAGTCGTACATCGTGTACTCCCTTATCTTTTACTCCTTTAATTTTCCTTGCATCTGGTGATTGGACTATTGGAGTTCAGTACATCGAATTCACAGCATCAAAGCAACACCCAAAGGGCGTCAGATATGACTATTTGGCAATTTGAACTGCCCACTACCTTGGTCAGGGTCATAAGGCTGATTTTTAAGGCATATTGGAACTTGAGCGCTGTGTGCTTGATCACATTGTATTCATTTACCGGGCCGAAGTCCTTCTAGGCTTTTGCGGGGTGTAACGTAGTCAGCTTAAAATTATTACCAATTTACCAGTTCACTCCCCAATAAATATATGTAAGTGGATGACTTTCCGTAAGGTTTTAATCTGAGGAATAAAATGTATTCAGTGATGGCGTTGCCAAAATCAGGCGAAAGGATTAAAAACAAGTCTATTCGAGAGGTCGATGGGAATAGGATCTGTTTTTAATCTTTTGACAGCGGCGTCGCGCCCAAGAATCTGAATATATTTTATTTCCTGAGCCAAAAGCTTATGGAAAGTCACCCAGTAAGTTACTAAGGCCTGTAATAGGAACCAATAGAAATTGAGAGAGTCCAAAGGGGATAAAGACCGATAGTAAAAGGCTGACAATGAATTCAGGCAAAATTAGATTGTGTAGCGGGTCCGCTATGTCGCTTGGCACCCCCAACTTGCTTTATCTTGGGTCTTTGTTTTGTTTTAAATGTCAAACCCTTCAAGACCAGAACTAGGTCTTGTGCCTTGGAGCGTTTGAGGCCGCTGAGAATTCGGTAGGATTTTGCTGTTTACAAACTTCTTGGCTGAGTGATGCCTCGGAAATTGGGTGGGGCGTTGCTGGGATGAGATCGTCGTATGTACACCGTGACTCTGGTAGACCCATTGATGTAGAGTATGTATTCAAGGGTCCACTCTCGTGGGTATATAAACTCTCGCCTTTTGTCGATATTTTCCCCAGTTCAACGCAGAGAAATCCACTCGAACAACACTCTTACAAACATGCAATTCGTATGTTCACCCTCTACTGGATAGTGCGCGTTTATAACGCTGACCATCGCTCATTAGACCTCCACCCTCGTCAACCAAGCTTGCGGTCAAGCCAACTGCAACTGCGACGCGTCGTATGCTATGCCACTTATTCATCGCCAACGTGCCGCTAATAATTATGTTCATTACCAGATGCACCTGCTCGTCCGGCTCTTGCCACGCCCCCGTTAACCAGGCATGCGGTTCAAGCTCCTGCAACTGCAACAGCGCGTACGCATTCCCATTTTTATACCACATCGAACCGTGTAATAATTTTGTCCTCACCAGCTGCGGCTGCGAGTCCAACAGCTGCAACTGCAACTAAACGTTGAACTTCTAACGTCCCCGGCCATATACAAGTCTTTTTGAATCCAAACCAAATCCAAACGTGCACGAAAATCCAGACATTCAGTTGAAGAATTTATGAACGTTCGATACATCTTGGCGGAGAGAAAACGATATACATTCAATTTGTGAAAGATAAATTTGATACGGGCGTTCGATTTGGTCCATTCGTCTACTCATTTTGCATACCATGTTGTAAACGTCATACTTGAATTGCTTTTGTATCCCCGAACAGTGGTCAAGATCAGCAAATTAGCCGACCCTGCGTGCCCAAATCCGGAAACCGCACCGTTGCGAGCGCTTAAACCCGCCAACGACTCGGACTCGAAAATAAGTACATAAGCGCTGGCAGACATTCAATTGTCTAAGACCTCACAAAAAAATGATGGAGACTAATCGCTAGTCGCATCCATTACAAAATCCTATAATCTACTCGTACAAAATGCATACAATCCATCTGTTAAAATACATTACAAAAAAAGGGTCCTATCCGACATCCCATATGGGTGTATAATCCTTGAATCCATCTAAGTATATCGTTAAAAAAGATACCACGTACGAACATCATCTAGGCCCCCAAACCTGCAACACGCAAACCCGACCTCACCACCACTTAAATAACTTACTCACCAGCCCCCCAGGGCGTCCAAATTATGGGACGCGCTAGGGCAACGCCTCTGGCCTTCCATCCATTCGTACGAGGCGACCCGGGATACCCTTCATATTCCCTGGAGATCAGGGAGCAAGGCGCCCCTTTTTTTTTTTACCGGCAAGAGATAATTGAAACGGGATTGCAAACAAAATTTGCCCGTCGCTCTCAACCCAAAACGCGGCGGGAAGAATTGTAATCCCAGCGGCACCCGTGAGGACAATTCCTACGGTTCATGCTCAAGGCATGCCATCGTACTCGTAAAAGGGTTTGTTGCCTCCACCAGGTAACAGTCCGTCCATATTCCGTAGCAGAGGGTCAAGTGAGGCCAGCTCATCCTTGATCCCATTCCGTGCGAAGGCATCGAGCTCTTTTAACAGGCCCGATATTATTTTCTGTGATCGCAAATATTAACCAACGCTGAAGCCTTCGAGGGGAGGAAAACAAAACACAGACCTTGAGTTTACTGTCGATTTTTAGCACCATCTCTCCATACGAGTTCATCCAGATCGCAGCTAGGGGACCAGAGAGCGTGCCCCCAGGTGCCATAGATCCTGAAGAACCAGAGGTTGCATGTGCAATACTCCACAAACTCCCACTCATGTCCACGTCTGGCGGTAGCCCAGAGTTACTGATACCAACCGGATATGTCGGCTGATGTAAGTTGGGATTCGAGTGATGATGCGGGTTGGCATTCAAATTGCTGCCTCCTTGAGTTTGTGTATCACCAGAAAAGAGGTATGATACGCCTGGGTGGGGTGATAGGAGACCGAGAGGACCCATCATGTGTTGTGAAGAATGCGGGAATGGTGATGGGCCGAGAAGTTTTGCGATTTTGTTGTAAACCTCTGAAAGGACATCAAGGAGTGAGAGTAGTGTTTGGTGGTAATCCAAGGGGAAGGGCTTTCGTAAAGTCGTAAGGATAGGTCAGTGCACACGCGACTACGAAAGGACTCACTATTGAAGGGTTCATGAGATACGACGCGTCTGCGGACGCATCCACATATGAGCCCGTAAATTCGGCGATCCCTGATGCGCCCTTTTTCGCGTTTTTGTTTTTGTTAAATTTTATCCGCTGGCAAAAAAAGAAGAAAAAAAAAGAAAGAAAAAAGTCAATGTAGTACACTTTAGGCATTCAATGAAACGTGCCATTTTAGACTTGTTTTCGCCCTCTTCCTTCGACTGATCGAATTCCGTTATGGTGTTGATTAGACCGCGAAGAAGGTCGTGTGGTTGGTTAATATCCAATAAACTTGATAAGGACAGTCCCAGGATGGCGAAGCGATACGTTCTATGAGCCTTTGTCAGCTCGTGAGATTTAATAAATTCGGCAATGAACGCAACTGCTTCTTCATGTCATTATTATTAAATGCCTTGTCGAGCTCGGGGCGTGAAATCAGGATGGTGTGAAACCAATGTGATCGCCTAAAAGAGCAAGTTCAGAAAAGGGGGTTGGGGGTCGCACCGACGCAAAGTAAACTTACCCTTCGTGGATGCTTCTAACATAAGTGAGAGTGATAATTCTTTTCTGGACTAGATCTCTGAGATATTCGACCGATGTCCCCTGCCCAAGTGGGGGACTTTGGGCACCTGCCAAGTTGGATCCGACGCTGTCCGAATGCAGCGACTGGGCGTCCCAATCCCGTCCCATGGGGGTAGTGGTGGTCGGTGTCGCGGCAGACGCGAACGAGAGGGTGTTAGAGAGGTGCCCTGGGGGGAGGTTCAATGGCGGAGGGGCTGGGGAAGAGGAAGAAGAAGAAGAAGGGGGTACGGTCTTGAAGGCGGAGAGGAGGTTCTGTGCCGATGACTTGCGGCGCATAGTAGGCCGCTGTGGTTCTTGGGGGAAATGCGACATTATTGCAAGTAAGTACTAGTGGCCGTTCGTTCTGCTTGGCGACAATGAAATGGCAGGGTCACGTGCTCATACCTTTCCTGCGTTCCATTTCGCATCTGTTTCTTGATCAATAACGACCATGGCAGACATCAACGCCATCGCACAGCAGTTCGTCGACTTTTACTACCAGACATTTGCGGGAAATCGCCCAAACCTCAAGGGTCTCTACGTATATACAATTTCCATCTAATCTCGTCCCAAATCGCGTCTCATCAGATCTTTTCAATAGCGCGACAACTCCATGCTCACTTTCGAGGGCAACGCCTTCCAAGGAGCTGCTGCCATTGTCGAAAAACTCGAGGTATATTATCCTTGTTTCTGCTGGTCCTTTCACCCATGCCAAGATTTCCCAGAGTCTCCCCTTCAGCAAAGTCCAGCACAAGGTCACCACTCTTGACGCGCAGCCATCGTCTCCCACCGTGCCTAGCCTTCTTGTCAGCGTAACAGGCCTCCTTGTTGTAATCCCACCGTCCATATATCAGTTTTCGTCACTCTGACCGGTGTACATAGGTTGATGACTCGGAAAACCCATTGCAGTTCAGCCAGGTTTTCCAGTTGATTCCTGAGGGCGGCTCGTATTATGTGTAAGTCATATCTGCGCCATCTCTGCCTCGGTTTAAAAAGACTGTTTTTCCAGGTTCAACGACATCTTCCGCCTCAACTACGGCTGAAGGGTGTCGTACTGACATATTTGTTGCGTAATTAATAGATGATGATTGAAATTTGTATTCCCCTCCGAACTTCCCTTACAATAACAGGCCCATGCCCGATAATTTCTTTCTTCTCTCATGAAACCCGGAGCACTGGGGCCGGAAGGAACAAAGAATGTTGTATCAAAGGCTAGTCGGGACATGAAAGTGAAATTAAATTAATCTGTGCATAAGAAACACCCAGAGCGCAAACAGAGACTACCAATGCAGGTACGATACAGCCAATCGATGCCCTGATGAGCTGCGGGGTGGTGATCGCAAGGATGCACCTTTCGCCGTGCAGTTCGCCAATCCCATTGTAACGAGTTCATTCCCTGCCTTGATGTAATAATAATCACCTAAAGGAAGATCAGGAATTATAATTCGATTAAAGATAGAGACAAGACACGAACCGTAAACGATACCTGTCAAAAAAATATTTTTGGGCTTGTTGACCGTTCCATTTGACAAAAGACTCTGCCACGACGGGTTCCATGCGAGTGTTGTGATATTGCGAAGTATGCGAAGGGCACCGTCGATCCACTTTTGCTTCGCGTCCGGCGTAGATTCTTGTTGAGCGAGTAACAGTAGCGCGTTGACGGCAATGGTGGCAGCGGATGAATCTGCTGGACGTGGTGCAGGTGTCAGCGGGGCATTGAAGTCCCTGCAAATTTTCGTTCATCAACATCATGTTGGACTGGTCTGTGAGACACTAACCAAGGTATAATCCCATCATCGGGTATGTTATTCAAAAAGTAAGTTGCCAGTGTCCGTGCAGTAGTCAAGTAATTCGTATTATTCGTGAATCTGTACACTGATAGTCAACTGTCAGTAATCATCGTTCCAATAGAAGAAGAATTCCAGAGAGCAGGACGGCGTACTGTTTGCAAATCCATAAATACCCCACGCCTGTCCGCGTGACCATGTACTGCTGTCAGAAAACCCCTGGGATGTGCGTTTCCTGATCACCAACCCCGTTGTCGAATTGTATTCCACAACATGCCAGGTAGACCCTGATTGTGCTAAAATTAGATAGCGCCCCCAAAGAGATCGGTATGTTGAAACGCACCATCGGGACGGATATGATTCTTCATGGTCGTGTCGGCATGGGTCATGGCTATTTTTCGGAGAGTGGAGTTTCCGGTGAGATCTGCGGAGTGGAAGAGCACCTCAAGGTTCATCATATTGTCAATGATAACCTTTATGTGGTTGGGACGTCATTCTTTTAATCGTCGTTATTCGGCCAGGCGTCCTCACCTGAAAGTCTGTCGGATTAGGCGCATCCCAGCTCCGTGTACAACCGACCACAGGACTAAATCGGGCGGCCAGCATCGTGGCAAACGCATTAACAGCGTTGATAGCGGTCTGGTTCTCGGGATTTCTAGTAGCCAAGTGGGTGCGAGTGTCAGCGTTGAAGCCTATGAAAGACGTTCTAGACCACGCACAAAGCCAGTTCCTCAACAAAAGGGAAACTGATGAACCCAACATCATGCTCAATCCCGTCGTCGGCATTGATCGATAGGAGTCCATTGCTCGCAGACCGTGCCAGGCTAAGCCAATCCCCACGACCCAGCCCATTTGTGGGGGTCGCACCACACAGTGCCTTCCTCGTGTTCAGCGCGTAGCCAGTGGCTGGGAAGAACCCTGATGTCCACGTATTGGGCGAGAAGTAAAGCCACGTCCCAGCAACTGTGTCGGTATATTGAGGATACTGAATAGGTGAAGGCAGGGCATTGAAGGTATTGAGAACTTTCTGTGGGATTAGAGGCGAGAAAAGCTCTGGTGGTATCGCCGCAAGGGCAAGGGCGGAGAGAGAGAAGGAACTGATAACGATCGATTTCTTCACCATCCTTCACGGGGTTGTGGAAGGAAACGGAAGGGTCGGCGACGTCCAAGTATGGGAGCAAAAATAGGGACGAAAATAAACCTGGACGGCGGGAATTTATAAGTAGATTGATCAACCCCTATAGTCTGGGAAGACCCGCAGCCGAAACGATCGGGCCGCAAACATGAGGCAGTCTGAGTCGTTGAAGGAATTGCGAAATTTCAAAAGAGGGCCTTTGCGCCTGAGATATGTCATCATCGGAGAATGACTAGACAGCGTTGGAGGGTATTTTGTTGTGATTGAAGGCAGGGTGGAAGTGAGGGAGCAAATGCAAGTGGTCGTAGGTTGGAGAACCATGATGATTGGAATCACGAAGGATGAAAGGGTATGCTAAACTTGTCTTCAAGTAGTCTTCTCTGTGGACGGGTAGGATCTTGGGGAACGAAGAGAACTTGTCGCCGGCCCACAATGGTTGGTGGTGGTTCAAGGTCCATGCAGTAAATGGCAATCTGCCCGCGAGCACTCTACTGAGAAAAGGTGGGTCAGTTGGTTATCCCACCTCCGAAAATATAAGCGCTCATAAGTACCGATGCTCAGGTTTATACGTTAAGCGAGGAATTGGTGGACTCGGAAGATAGATGATGGATTCGCGCGATACGACACACGAATCGTGGTTGCCACCCAAAATATGCGGGGGAACACCCATCCAGACCGCAGTATATAATACGCAAATACGTTGAAGATGAATGTGCTCGCCGCGGCGCAGTTTCACCAGGAGTCACAATCGAAATTTGATAATAGATTGTTTGGTTCTAGCCTGCGCAGTACACAGTCGCCTGCAACAGCCTCACTTCCTCCCTTATAACAACTCTACTTACAACTTCCTCTCATTTCCACCTACATCATCTAGAAATGGCTACTGGTCCAGCGGGTCTCGGGACAGAGATCGTCACCGTCATCAACAAACTTCAAGATGTCTTCTCGACCATTGGCAGCTCGCTGCAGAACAGTATAGACTTGCCTCAAATTTGTGTGCTCGGCAGTCAGAGTAGCGGGAAGAGTAGTGTGCTAGAGGTGAGTGGGGATCCTGTCCATTGTATGTAGACAGATTACTGGATCCATTAACAGAACATTGTCGGTCGGGATTTTCTGCCTCGTGGTACTGGTATTGTGACGCGGCGTCCACTGGTATGGAATGATCGCCGTCGATAATATTCTTTAATAAAAGTGGTTTAGGTTCTTCAACTCATCAATAGACCTGCTGGAGCAACTGGTGGTGAGTTTCTCTCCACTGCCCTGATATTTACACCCTAACTCGACTTCAAGTCAACGGCGTTGATAGAACGACAGACAAGGCCGCCAACGCCGATGAATGGGGTGAATTCCTTCACTTGCCAGGAGAGAAGTTCTACGATTTCCACAAGATTCGCGACGAGATCGTGCGAGATACAGAAGCCAAGACAGGCAAGAATGCAGGCATCTCCCCTCAACCCATCAACCTTCGCATATACTCCCCCAATGTCTTGACACTCACCCTCGTCGATCTGCCTGGTCTGACCAAGGTGCCTGTTGGCGACCAACCCCGCGACATCGAGAAGCAGATCCGCGATATGCTCCTCAAGTATATCCAGAAGCCCGCGTGTATTATTCTCGCTGTCACGGCTGCAAACACGGATCTGGCAAACTCGGATGGACTGAAGATGGCCCGTGAAGTGGACCCAGATGGGACGAGGACAATTGGTGTTTTGACAAAAGTCGATCTAATGTACGTTTCCTTACTTTTCAGGTCGAGTTCTGATGCAAACCAATGAACAGGGACAAGGGAACCGATGTGGTAGACATTTTGGCAGGAAGAATCATTCCTTTGCGACTTGGCTACGTCCCAGTTGTTAACAGAGGACAGCGGGATATTGAGATCAACAAATCTATCAGCATTGCACTCGATGCTGAACGTGACTTCTTCGAGAATCATCCTTCGTACAAGAGCAAAGCACAATTTTGCGGGACACCTTTCCTGGCGAGGAAGCTAAATATGGTGTGTACATGCTATGCCTCCAAATTAATTATTCAAACTAACGATCTGATAGATTCTCATGCACCACATTCGAGCCTCATTACCTGACATCAAATCCCGCATCTCTGCGAACCAGCAAAAATTCACCGCTGAACTCCTCTCTCTCGGAGGTCCTCTGGGCGATGGCAACTCCGGGAATATTGTGCTATCAGTCATCACTGAATTTACGTCCGAATTCCGGACTACGATCGATGGTAACACCAACGACCTCTCACTGAATGAGCTTTCAGGAGGAGCCAGAATCAGTTTCGTATTCCACGAGCTGTTCAACAATGGTGTTAAGAGCATCGACCCTTTTGACCAAGTCAAGGACGGAGATATTAGAACGATTTTGTACAATTCCTCAGTGAGACCGACGAACATCCAAAATTCCTTTTTTCATATTTACCATTCTTTATGACAGGGCTCAACACCAGCTCTTTTCGTCGGGACAGCAGCCTTCGAGGTCATCGTGAAGCAACAGATCAAGCGTCTGGAAGACCCAAGCTTGAAGTGCTGTCAATTGGTGTATGATGAACTTATCCGAATCCTAGGCCAACTCCTTACCAAAGTGGTTCGTCTATTTATGCTTTTTGGCACTTCGAATACTCGAAGCTTACTTGGTTTGTTTATAGCAAGCTTTCCGACGGTATCCGGCTCTACGGGACCGATTCAATGCTGTGGTGGTCAACTTCTTCAAGCAATCAATGAACCCAACGATGAAGTTGGTGCAGGATATGGTTGCGTACGTGTCCTGTACTTTACTCTCACCGTCTATTACTCATTTCCATACTTTAGCATGCAGGCTTGCTACGTCAATACCACACACCCTGATTTCATTGGCGGCCACAAGGTCAGTTAATTTTCCGATCAAACCTCTATTTTAAAATTATCTTTCGTTCCTTCTAACCTTAAATATATATACTCCAGGCCACTGCCCTTGTTACGGAACGTCTGACCGCCAGCAAACCTCAACCGGCGGCCAACGACCCCAAGAACGCGAGAGCAGCTGTGAATAACAACAAAGACCTGGACGTCGATGCGAAGAAGGATGAGCCTAGCTTCTTTGGCTCGTTCTTTGCGCCGAAAGGTGGCGCTGCCAAGAAGAAAGGCGTCGCCGCTATGGATGCGCCTCCAACCTCTATCCGACCGCAAAATGCGCTGAACGAAAGAGAGACCATGGAGACGGAAGTCATCAGTGCGTATTTTTTCCCTAGTTCTCAGACATGTTTTCTAATCTCTATCGTTCCATTTTATCAGAACTGCTTATCCACTCTTACTTCAACATCGTAAAGCGGGAGATGATTGACATGGTGCCTAAGGCGATCTCGCTGACGCTGGTTAACCACTCCAAGGAGAATCTGCAACGAGAGCTGCTGCAAGAGTTGTATAAGCCTGAGGTGCTCGACGAGCTACTCAAGGAGAGCGACTTTGTTGTCAGCCGGAGGAAGGAGGTGCAGGCGATGGTCGCAGCGCTCAATAAGGCAGAAGAGTACGTACCCCTTTCTTTTGTTATTTCTGGTCACCACGATGCTAACACATGTTCTGTCCTTTTCTTTGTAGGATTGTGGCTGGTGTCTAATTTTGGGGTCTAGATCTAATCGTTTCACTTCTTCCTACACTCCGTTCGTAATTCCTCAACCGACCTGGCCCACAATTCATGACATGCTGTCCCATTTTCTCCCACATAGGGCGTTCTATCAATACAGGTAGTGTAAAAATACCCTCTGTTCAC
>Ga0307513_10004299_pt1 | contig 19037 bp, 18 predicted proteins | sample 15_EM_MG_FD_202174 | JGI IMG/M metagenome (GOLD analysis project Ga0307513, IMG submission 202174) | Populus trichocarpa ectomycorrhiza microbial communities from riparian zone in the Pacific Northwest, United States - 15_EM | ecosystem: Host-associated > Plants > Roots > Unclassified | place...
TACGAGACGCTGGACTTCCAGCTCGGAAAAACCCCGGGAATCACCCCGGAAGAGGCGTTCGAGCGCATTGCGCGGCAGGGCCGGGGAGGTTACTGCTTCCATCTGAACAGCGCCTTCTCGCTGCTGCTGGCAGAACTCGGCTATGAGGTCGCCATGCATCGCGTGGGCGTGCAGAAGGTGGACGAGAACACTCCGCCGGGAATCAATGCGAACCACATGGCGCTGACCGTGAGCGGGCTGCCCGCACCGGACTCACCGGACGGGAAGTGGCTGGTGGACGTGGGCCTGGGTTTCGCCCTCCACGAACCCATTCCGCTGCGAAAGGGATGGACGCGGCAAGGCCCGTTCGGCTACGAGCTGGGCCCTTCCGGATTCGAGCCGGACGCATGGCGGCTGGACCACCGGCCGATACGCGGTTTCGCCGGCGCCGACATTTCCGCCCGGCCCGCCGGGGTCGAGGACTTCGCGGAACAGCACGCTTTTCTCTCCAGCGACCCGCAATCGGATTTCGTCCGGCTGGCGCGTGTGCAGCGCAGGGATGCGCACGGCACGGATCTGCTCCTGGGCTGCGTTCTGACCCGGATCACCGAGGACGGCGAGGAGCGCCGTGAAGTGACGGACCGCAACGAGTGGTTCGGCGTACTGCGCTTCCTCTTCGGCCTCGCCTTGGACGACCTGCGCGAGGCGGACCGCATCCGGCTGTGGACCGTGGTGCGCTCGGGCCACGAGGCGTGGCGGCGCACCGCCACCGCGGAGTGAACCTGCCCGGAGGTTCGTGACCGGCGGCAGAGGCGGTCGACCAGCCTGCTGGTGGTGAAGGTCCGCTGGAAGGGCCGCCCGGGCCCCGTCGGACCGCGGGACTCATGCCGCGGAAATCATGACCGCCCGGAGCTCACCACCAATTGCGGGGCGCGGCCCCGGCCCGGCTGCCACCGAGCAGTTCGGCCGCCGCGACCGCGTTGACCAGCCCGGCCCCGTACGTCTTCACTACGGTCCTGCCGACCGGCACGGGTGTGTCGCCGAAGCCCATGTCGACGACGATCGCGTCCGGCCGGTCGGCCAACAGGGCGGCGACCATCTCCGACTGCCACGGGTCCGCCGACTCGGCCCGTACCACGACCACGAGCGGCGCCTCCCTGCCGGGGAGGGCCGGCTCCCCGGCTGCCGTGCCGGGGGCGACCTCGCAGAAACCGAGCAACCGGTCGAAGCGCCGCAGCGCACCGGTCAGCCCCCAGGGGACGGTGCCGCAGGAGATGCTGGGCTCGGGGCGCAGCTCGACCACGTACCGGGCGGCTGGCTCGGGCAGTTCGCCGCGCACCTCGACGGCGCGGCGGGCGGCGGCCAGCCCGATGCCGCTCAGGTCCTGTTCCGACTTGCGGGGTGCGCCGGTCCACTTACGCAGCCGGGCCACCCGCTGTGCGGCCTCCTCCAGCCGGGACAGGGTGAGCGTGCCGTCCTTCAGTGCCCGGCGCGCGGCGTCGTGTATCTCCCGGCAGACGTCCTCGCCGTCCATGGGCCCGAGGATCATCAGGTCCACGCCTGCCTGCCAGGCCCGTACGGCGGCGCCTCCGAAGCCCAGCCCGGCCTGCGCGGCCTTCATGTCGAGGGCGTCGCTGATCACGACGCCGTCGAAGCCGAGTTCGTCGCGGAGGATGCCGGTGACGAACGTGCGGCTGAAGGTGGCCGCGACGTCGTCCACACCTCCGACGAGGACGTGGCCGGTCATCACGGCCTGGACGCCCGCCTCGATGCAGGCCGCGAACGGAGGCAGGTCGCGGGCGCGGAACAGCTCCTCGGAGGCGTCCACCGACGGCAGTTCGTAGTGCGAGTCGACCCGGGTGGCGCCGATGCCGGGGAAGTGCTTGGCGGTCGCGGCGACCCCGTGACGCTGGAGCCCGGTCACGAAGGCGCGGGAATGAGCGGCGACGCGGGCCGGGTCGGAGTGGAAGGAGCGGGCGCCGAGCACTGGCATGTCGAAGCCGGGGCAGACGTCGACGCAGGGCGCGAGGTTCACCGTGATGCCCAGGTCGATCAGGTCCGCCGCGATCGCCTGCGCGACCTGTCTGGTCAGCTCGATATCGTCCACGAGGCCGAGGGCGAGGTTGCCCGGGTAATTGCTGCCCCGGTGGTACTCGGCGCGGGTGATGTCGCCGCCCTCCTCGTCCAGGGCGATGACCATGTCCGGATGCCGGGCCCGGAGGGGCTCGGTGACGATCTCTCGTATCCGGCCGTCGAGCAGGCCGAGGTTCGCGCCGAACAGGACGATGCCGGCGAGGCCGTCGTCCAGCTCCCGCAGGAGCCAGTCGGGGGGCCGTTTCCCGCCGTAAGCCGGCAGCAGACATGAGTTGACCAGGGTCGACACGGTATCCATTGGAACTCCCCCTCAGTTGTGGTCGGCACGGTCAACGGGCGCGTGCCGGTGCGGCACTTCACCGCGCTGCTCCAGTTGTCGGGCGAACTCACTCCAGGACTCGCTGCACGCCCGGGCGAGCCCGGCCACGGTCTCCGTGCAGTGGCTGGGCAGCTCACCGACGAAGGGCTGCCACTCCTTGGAGTCGATCATCTTGCTGCTGAGCCATCGCAGCATGGTGCGACCATGACCGGTCAGGCGCAGCGACGGGTCGGAGACCAGGTTCCGCATCACCTTGGTCACGTCCCGCTGGGAGAACTGCGGTTCGGGGGGCGGCACCGCGCCCGCCGCTGCGGCTGTGCCACTGTCCGTACTGGTACCGGGTTCGGGCCGCATCGTGGAGGTGACGACGGTGACCTTGCCAGCCGCCTCGGCGGCGAGAGCTCCGCGCCGGCGCTGCTGCGGCGGCACCGGGTCCTCGCCGCGCAGGATGCGGGCCCGCACGTCGAAGGCAGTGCCCAGGGAAATGCCGGCCCGCTTGGCGATCTGGCGCAGCGAGGTATTCGGGTTCTGCCTGATCAGTTCGCCCGCCGCCCGGCGTCCCTCCGCGCTGCTGAAGGGGCGGCGCTTGCCGTCCCGGCCGATGCTGACCGGTTCCGGCACCGCGGCGGGAGCGCCCTTGCGCAGGTCGCTGACGGTCGCGGCGGACAGGCCGGCCGCGGCGGCGACGGCCCGGTCGGACCACTGCGGGTGGGAGGCGAGAATCCGCTCCGCCGCCGAGCGGCGCTCGGTCAGCGACAGAGGCAGCCCGTGCGCGATGTTCAGCCGGACCGCCAGCAGGAACATGTCTTCCTCGCGACCCTCGACCAACCGCGCCTCGATCCCCTCGTCGCCGCGCAGCACAGCGGCACCGACGCGCTGTGTGCCGTCGACCACCCGCATCGTGGCGCGGTGGACGACGATCGGTGGCAACGAGGCGGCGTCGAGCTGGGCGAGGGCCCGTACATGTTCCGGGTCCTCCGAGCGGGTTCGGGGGGAGTCCGCGGAGCGCAGCGCGGAGAGACTCACGGTCTCCACGGGTGGCCCCTCGGGCCCGAGGGAAAGGACTGGTTCCGCCGCCACCGGCGATGCGCCGGTCGGTCCACCGGCTCCCGACAGGCCACCGGCGGTGGGCAGTCGGCCGGGATGTCGGCCGTGGCCGTCCGGCTCTCGTAAATGATCCGGTTCGGCGAGCCCGCCGAAACTGCCCTTGTCCATCTTCTGTCCAGGCATGCAGACCTCTCTCCACGGTTCCCCCGGTGGTGGTTGCCCGCGCGGCACGTGCCCCGGCGCAACACCGCCAAGCCCGGCAGTCTTCGCGCTCCGTTCACACGTGTGGTGGCACTTGGCACCGAGGCCATGGAATCGACTGGGGATGTGGGCTAGACCGACCGCGTGCTGTGGACAGGGCGCTGCTGCTGCGGCGCCTGGGAGGTCGTCGGTCGGGAGGGTCAGACGGCATTGGTACAGACCAATCCCACTCCAGATCAACTAGCGTTGTCAAGAGGCAACTTGGGCGACTTGAACACGACATGCCTCCGTGTCCGTGGGTCCCGCCTCCTCGCCTACGACAGGCGACGACGCGTGCTCCCGCAGGGACGACAACGCCCGTGTCAGCGGCCTCACGGCCGGAACGGCGCGAGGCAGCCCCGCGTCGCCGGGGAGGTCACCAGGTGGGCCACCAGTCCGGCAGTATCCGTGGCCTGCCGAGCGGTCACCCCGGAGAACGCCAGCCGCACTGCGGGGCCGGGTGCCCCGAAGGCGCTGCCCGGCGAGACCCGTACGCCACGCTCCGCGAAGAGCGCGAGAGCCGCGTTCTCGTCGAGCCCGCGCAGCCCCAGCAGCACCGCGACACCGCCCACCTCGTCCTGCTCGTACCAGCCCAGCGCGGAGCGCACCGAGGCGACGAACATTTGCCGGGCCTCGACCGTCGGCTCGGCACACTCCCGGACCAGCGCGTCCAGGTTGCGCGGTGTCAAGAACTCCGCCCAGGCCCGCTGCCACACCGTGGCCGGGCTCGTCAGCCGGACCCTCGGCGGATGCGCGGCGCCCTCGGGGCCGACCACCCAGCCCAGCCGGGCACCGCCGCCTGCCAACTTGCTCAGCGAGTGCACCGACCAGCCGCCCGGCACGTCGGGTCCCGGCCTGGAGAACCACCGGTACACGCGGTTCACCATGACGTGGTGGCCCCGCCTGGCGATCCTGGACAGCTCTTCCGCGTCCGCTGTCGACAGGGTGCGCCCGTCCGGGTTGCGACCCGGACTCGTCACCCACAGCGTCGCGGGCTCCTCCAGCACCCTTGCCTTCTCCGCCAGTTCGTGCCACGGCAGCTGCCACACCCGTGTCCCGGCCGCGCCGAGGAGTCCGGGCAGCGGGGCAAAGCCGGGGCGCTCGACCAGCACCACCCCTCGCGTCTCCCCGGCCCACCCCCCGGCGAAGGCCCGCACCCCCGCGGTGACCGAGGTCCGGCCCTCCGATGCGCCGAAGTCGCCGCTCAGCCGGTCCAGGAGCCGCCGGTCACCGCCCGGCGCGGGCGGACCCCATGCGCCCCTGCTGCGTACGGCCGCCTCCTGCGCGGCGGCGAACCGGCCCACCAGCCGCTCCGGCCAGGGGCGCTGAGGCCCGGTCAGATCAGTCGTCGCGCCGGGCATCGCGCGTCCCGCCGAGCATGGCGCCCGGTATCCGGTACGACACGGTCGCCACGAACGGCTCACCGTCCATGTCGATGAACGTGCCCGCCTCCGTGTCACGGCGGACCACACCCCTGTCGGTCCGCAACGCCGTGCGTCGCAGGACGTGCGGTCCGGGACGGTCCAGGTGTCGGCCACCCGGCAGTTCGCGGGCCAGGTCGAGCGGCACCAGCCGTACGCACGTCGCCATGTCGAATCGTTCCAGCGGCTCGGCCGCCCCGGGGTTCGTGTCCACGGTGAGCCGCAGCGGCTCCCGGTAGTAGCGGTAGGCGTCCACCGCGGTGCACACCGCCGGACCCAGCCCGCGCGGGCGGGCGGCCGAGAAGGCGTGCACGGTGGTGCCCCAGCAGCGGCGCCCCCAGTCGGGGCGGTCCAGCCGGGGCGCCGGCTCCAGGCCGGACGTCGGCACCCTGGCAGCGGTCAGGACCTCCTCCTGCCGAGGCGTCAGGATCGAGCAAGCGCGCAGCTTCTCGACCACGAAGCCGAAGAAGTGCGTCAGCCCGGCACTCTCCAGCAGGCCGCGGAAGAGCGCCCAGTCGACCCGCTCCAGGGACAGCGCGCACAGCAGGTCGTTGGTGTCCTTGACGGTCACGAAGTGGTCGCCGGCAGCGTTGTTCACACCGCTGGCGAGGCTGTGCTCAATGTCCATCGTGTGCAGCCCCGCACTGTCCGGGAAGGAAAGGGAGCGGTCCAGGCCCAGTCGGGAGCTGTGCCGCACCGAGTAGTCACCGAAGTGCACGTCCACATTGATGAGGTCGTCCGTGGCGGCGGGCGCGAGCAGGTTGATCTGCCCGTACAAGAGTCGGGCCCGGGCGTCGTACTTCAGCCACGGCACCTCGCCCGGGTTAACCGTGTAGCCGTCCTCCTCTCGCAGCGCCCTGGCGAGTAGAGCCGCCTGGGTCCGGTCAGCCACGTACAGGTCGAGGTCACCGAAGTCCCGGAAGTGCGGCTCGGCGTAGACCTTGCGCGCGCCGAGCCCCTTGAAGGCCAGCACGGTCACGCCGTGCTTCGCGGCCAGGGCGCCGACGCGCGCCAGGTTGTCCTCCAGCACTGCGTGCATGTGCCGGATCCGGGCCGCCCGGGGTTCGAGCAGCGAGAGGACCCGTTCCACGGCGGCGTGGTTGCGGTACGGCGTGAGCCGGGACACCACCAGGCTTCGGCAGCGCTGGCGCCCCAGGATGTCGGCTGCCTCGTCCGCCCCGAGGAACTGGACGGCCGCGATGCTCTGCTCCACGGTGTGGCGCGGCTGAAGGCTGCACAGGCTGAGCAGTTCTCTCACACGGTCCCCAGTCGGGGGACGGGCACGCAGTACGTTCACGGGGAACCTCTCCGGTCGGCGCTGTCTCGCCTACAAGTGGCCTGGTACGGCTGTCAGTCGGCGCGGAGCAGTGCGCCGGCCGGTCCCTCGGAGGGGTCCAGCACGGCGGCGGCGATCCGCAGTTTCGGGTTCAGGGCGGCCCAGATCTCGTCGAGCAGGCCGTCGGGGTGCTCCGCGGCGACGTCGCACTCCACGTAGGGGGCGGCCGTCGCGACGCTGTCGCCGTCGGAGTCGTACGTGGTGAGCAGCACCGCGTCGCCGGGGGCGAGGTCGCGCACGATCAGCGTCATCACGTCCGCAGCCTCCCGACGGCCGCGCCGGGTGCGGCGGGCCGCGCCCAGCACGCCCACCTGCCCGCCGTCCCGGCTCACCAGGGCGGTGATCCGGGAGGTGTGGATCGGCGGGTCCGGCTCGTACTCCAGGTCGCCGAGGGCGAGTTGGGCCGGGACTCCGGCCCGTACCCGGTCGGCGACCTGGCTGACCTGCTCGCCGTTGCCGACGACGAGCCAGTCGCCTGCGTTCTCGGCGGCCGTGTAGTGCCGCAGCGGGTCGTGGCCGGTCGCGGCGGACGGGGCGACGATGATGTTGTCACCGGCGATGTGCAGGGTGCGCTCACGCGAGGCGGGGCTGCGCCCGGTGAGGAAGTACGCGACGACGTGGGCGCCGGAGCGGACACGGGCGTACAGGACCCCCCGGCCGGGATAGCGGTTGCCGGAGAGGTGCGTCGTTAGTTCGGTCATGGAAGGGGCGTCCTCGCTGTGCTGAAGTCGTTCAGGGTGAACAGGGCGGAGAGCCGCACACCGAGCCCTTCGAGTCGTGCGGCCGCGCCGTCCTGCCGGTCGACGATCACCCAAGCGCCCACGATCTCGTGCCGCAACTCGCGCAGTCGGCGGACACTGCGTTCCAGGCAGGCCCCGGTTCCCGCGACGTCGTCGACCAGCACGAAGCGGCTGCTCTCCGGGACTTGGGCGCTCAGGACGCCGGGCACGCCGCGGTGCTTCGGGTCGCGGCGCAGAGCTCGCACGGGCACGTCCCTGCCCCCGCGGTGCAGTGCGAGGGATACGGCGGTGGCCAGTGAACTACCGGCGACTGCCTCCCCCGCCACGCAGTCCACGTCCAGGCCCGCGATCCGCTCGGCCAGCGCGTCGGCCAGCGCGGACAGCACCGCGGGGTCGCCCAGCACCCGGTGCCCGTCGAAGTAGTCGGCCAGCAGTTCCCCGTTCTCGCGCCGGCCGTTCACGAAGGGGCGCAGCGCCATGACGGCCGCCGCCAGTCCCTCGGGCACCGCGGTGCTCACGAGGTGGTCCGCTCGCCGACCCACCGCAGCACGGTGTCCGCCGTCTCCTCGATGCCGGTGCGCGAGGTGTCGATGCCGCGCAGATGCCCGCCGGCCTCCAGGCCGCGGAACGCCTCATACACCTTCTTCATGTGGCCGGTGTCGATGGGTCGTTCCGCTTCCTCGGGGCGCGTGCGGATACGGGCGATGGCGTGCTCCACTGGGCAGTGCACGAGCACGCTGAGGTCGGGGCGCGGCAGATACCCGGCCGCCTCGGTGAACCAGCCTTCGAACTCCTGACCGCGAGCGATGATGTTGGCCATCGTGGTGTATACGTACCGGTCGCAGACCACCGTGCCGCCCTGCCGCAGATGCGGCAGCATCACTGCCTGGGCGTGGTGCAGCCGGTCGCCAAGAGTCAGCAGATACAGGGCGCGGTAGTGGTCGTCGAGGTCGCCACCGGTCTCCGACAGCCCCTTGAACGCGTCGTGCGCGCGGACCGCCGGGGTTGGCTGGAACGTCGTGAGGACGTCGCGCCCGGCCGTCCGCAGGCGCTCGGACACCTGCGCGAGCAGGGTGCTCTTGCCGGCGCCGTCGGTGCCCTCGATGACCAGCAGGAACCCAGGACTCTGCAGCTCACGCAGGGTCGGGAGACCTGGCACCTGGGGCCGGTACTGTCCAGCACTCATGATCAGCCGATCCCTTCCAGGACACGCACGCCGTCGACGTCGACCTTGATGGACAGCAGCGAACAGACGGGCACCCCGAGACCGTCCTCTAGCCGGGCGCGCCCGCCGTTGCCGGACTTCTCCACGACGACAGCGACCTGCGTCACCTTGGCGCCCCGCTCCCGCACCGCGTTGACCAGCGCCTCGACCGTGCCGCCGGTGGACAGTGTGTCGTCCACGATGCACACGTGGTCGCCGGACTCGATCCCGTTGACGTAGAGGGCGCCGCGCTCGTATTCGCTGGCGAAGGCGTAGGGCGTGCCGGGGAAGTCGTACGGGTAGCGGCGGGCCATCGCGAGGGGGATGCCCGTCGTCAGGGAGACGGCGGTGGCGATGGGGGTGCCCTTCTCCTCCTCCGCCAGAATCTTGTCGACGGAGCCGAGGTCCAGCCTGGTGCGCAGGTGCGACGTCACGTACCACAGCAGCTCGGGCCGCAGCGCGGGCAATTGGTCGCACAGCTCGTTCACGGTGGTGAGATACCGGCCGGTGTCCACGACACCGGCGTTGCGGTAGACGTCCTGAAGCATTGGGGAGGTCAGCGCCCTTCGTCGAAGGTTGTCCGGATCTTCCGTACGTTCGGCTTGCCTGATGCAGTGCGCGGCAGCCGGGGCAGTACGCGCCATAGACGGGGCACCAGGGAGGCGCTCACCCGTTGCCGCATGTGGGTGCCCAGGCTCGCCAGGGTGACCTCTGCCGGGTCGGCCTCGACCACGGCCGCGACCCGCTCCCCGTGCTGGTCGTCGGGGACACCGATGACCACCGCGTCGTGGACGCCCGGGTGTTCCATGAGCGCGCTCTCCACGCTGCGCGGCGACACCTTGGTGCCGGCCACGTTGATCAGGGACTTCACCCGCCCGGTGAGATGCAGCAGCCCGTCTTCGTCGAGACGGCCGAGGTCGCCGGTGTCGACGGTGCCCTCTCCTGCGGGCACCCGTCCGCCGATCGGCACCAGGTCCCCGTCCGGGGTGAGGTAATGGCTGGGGCAGCCTGTGCGCCTGACGCATACGTGCCCCTCGGTGCCTGCCGGTACGGGCGTCCCGTCGCCACGCACCACGACGACCTCGACACCGGGCAGCGGGCGGCCCACCGCGGTGGGCCGCCCGGTGGCGTGTGACAGGTTGGCCGTGGCGATGCCGCCCTCCGACAGCCCATACTCCTGCACCAGCGGCACGCCCGTCACGGCCCGCCAGGCGTCGGCGAGTTCGGTGTGCAGGGGCGCGCCGCCGGTCAGCGGCACCCGGATGTCCGACAGGACGTCCTGTCGGGACCGCGCCGTGCGGAGCAGTGCGCGGAAGACGTACGGCGTGCCGCACAGTACGTGCGGTCGGTGCCGCGTCGCCAGCTCCGCCGCCTGCGCGACGTCGAACGCGGGCAGCACGAGCGTGGGCGCGCCTGTCACCAGCGCGGACAGGAAGAGTCCGCTTGAGAAGCTGTGCGCTGTCGGTGTCCCGCACAACAGGGGTGTGCCAGGGGTTAGTTCAAGCCCTTCGGCCACCGACTCCGCCTCGTGCAGCAGGTTCTCCTCGCTCCGGGGCACACCGGAGGCCGTGCCGGTCGTACCGGACGTCAGATGGACGAGCGTGGTCTGCCGCCACCAGGGCTCGCCGCGCACCTCGCCTGGGTGCATGGTGCAGCCGGCGTCGGTGACGAGCACCGTCGCCGCGTATCCGGCGGCTTGTCGTTCGACGGACGCGGCGGGAATGGCGCCGGGGAAGCACACGACGGTGAGCCCGTTGTGCCGCAGCGCCAGGAAGTCGACGAGCCACTGCACATCGCCGCGCCGGTGCAGCACTGCCACCGGCACCGTGACGTCGTGGGCGCCGGGGAGGGCGGCGGCGCGGTCGCGTACGGCCGCTGCCAGCTCGCGCCAGGTGAGGGCCTGGCCCGGGTCGGCGACGGCGAGTTCGCCGCCTCGCGCTCCCGCGTGTCTCAACAGGTGCTCCACGAAGATGTCAGTCATGGCCACCCCGCTCGTACCGGACCGCCACACCGGGGGCGTGGGCGGCGGTGGACAGTACGGTCAGGCTGCGCGGCCCGCCGTCGGTCAGCTGGGTGAGTGCTGCGACATGGATGTCCAGGACAGCGGCGGCGCCCGCGTTAGCGTTCATCGGCCGGTGCCGGCGGTCGCACAGCGCCTCGTAGACGGCGGCCCGTTCCGGGGCGGGCAGGCCCGCGAGGTCGGCCCACACCTCCTCGGCCGGCTCGTCGCCGTCCAGTTCCTCGACGGCTCGCAGCACGGCCGGCGCGGTCAGGGCACGGGACGTCGGCGCGAGCCGGCGGTGCCCGGTCACCTGCACGGCTCCGGGCCTCTCCCCGGCCGCCTCCACCAGCAGGACGGTGGCACGGGCGGGGACCGGGGCGTCGCCCTCCACATGCCACAGCCGGTTCTCCGGCGCGTCGTACCCGGCGACCAGCAGCGCCGGATGGCGCCCGCCCTCGACCAGGCCGACGGCGGAGACCAGCGCTTCCGCACCGGAGGTCGGGCCCACGTGGGTCTCGGTGCGGCCCCGCACTCGGTGCGCGGCCGCGCACTCGGCGACGGGGACGTTGAACGTGGAGCGCGCGAAGTCCAGTGGGTCCACGGAGCGGCCGCCCCGGCTGCGGATCGCCTCGTGCATCCGGGCGTGGTGCTCCTGGACGCCGAAGGCCGTGCCGGTCAGCAGCCCGCTCTCGCGCACGGCGGCCGACCGCCGCGGGCCCGCGGCGTCCAGGGCAGCGCCGACCGCCCGGCTCAGCAGCCGCGAGACCCGGCCGGAGCTGGCGGCCTGCGGTGCGACGTCCGCGCCGGCCTCCGCTTCGCCGCCGGACCGGTCGAACGGGATCAGCCGTACACCGTCGTGGGCGTCGGCCCGCACGGCGAGCCGGACGGTCACCGGGCGCGCGTGCCTGTGCCGTACGGGGGCAGCCGTGTCCGGTGCGTCGAGGAGCACGGTGCAGTTGGCGCCGCCGAAGCCGGAGGCGTGCACCAGGGCGGGCGAAGTCTGGACGTCCTCTGCCGGGGCCGTGTGCAACGGCAGCCTGGGTGTGGCCGGTTGGGCGTCGTCCACGCCCAGGACGGGTGGGAGGCGGCGCAGCCCGATCGCGGCGACGGCCGCGACGGCCGTGAACAGGCCGGCCGCGCCCTCGGTGTGGCCGACGGCGCTCTTGGTCGCCGTGACCCGCAGGGTCTCCTCGCCGGGGGCCAGTACCTCGGTGACGGCCTCCGCCTCGGCGGTGTCGCTTGCGGCGGACGCGGTGCCGTGTGCGTGGTAGACCCGCACCTCGGCGGGCTTGCGGCCGCTATCCGCGAGCGCGTCCCTCAGCGAGCGGGCGATACCCTCGCCGGTCGGTGTGGTGATGTGTGCGGCGTCGCTGCTGCCGCCCCAGCCGGCCATCAAGGCCAGCGGGCGGGCGCCACGCGACCGCGCGTGCTCCGCCTCCTCCAGGACCAAAAAGGCCGCACCCTCGGCGAGGACGAACCCGGAGCGGCCCGCGGTGAACGGCCGCGTCTCCCCGGAGGTGAGCAGGCGCATCGAGTGGAAGCCGGCGAAGACGACCTCCGTGAGGACGTCGACGGCACCCACCACCATCATCGGCGTCTGACCGTCGCGGATGCGCTCGGTCGCCCAGGCGAGGGCACCGGTGGAGGAGGCGCAGGCCGAGGAGACCGTGCAGTGCGGGCCGTCGAGTCCCCAGCGCTCGGCGAGCGCCAGACCGGGACCCTCCTTCAGCAGCACTGTCACGTCCGCGTCCCCTCGTAGCAGGGGACGTGCCGGGTCCAGCGTCTCATTCGGCAGGTGCCAGCCGGCGCTGGTCGAGGCAAGGGCCAGCCCACAGCTCCGCTCCTCACCCCGTGCCACGCCCGCCTGGCGAAACGCCTCCGACAGGGCGGACTCCGCCAGTTCCAACGGGAGTTCACGGCTGTCGGGGTCGGTGGCACGAGCGTGGTAGACACCCTTGATCCGGTAGTCGGCCACGTCGAACCCTCGGGGTGGCTCGGCGGCCCGGCCGGTCTGCAGGCCCGCTACGAAGGCGTCGACCCCGTCGCCGAACGGCGAGACGCAGCCCATGCCCGTGATCACAACGTGCGCCATGCCGCTACCGCCTCACTTCGCGCTCTGGAGGCGGACCAGACCGGCCAGCTCGCCGACGGTGTGCACATCGCTCAGATCCGCGTCGTCGATCATCAGGCCGAAGCGGTTCTCGATGTCCACCACGAGGGACAGCCGTTCCAGGGAGTCGATCCCCAGGTCGACGATCCTCTCGTCCGGCTCCAGTTCCCGCCCGGCCAGCTCGGCGCTGTGCTTGTGAACCAGCTCGCACACAGCGGGGAAGACAGAATCGGTCATCACACCAATGACTCCAGAGGATCCAGAAGACGGCCGGGACATTCCCACGCGTGCGCGGTCAGTGGAAATCGGGGTCGACACGCCCGATGTGGCGCAACCCGAGCTTGGTCTGCCGGTCGGGCCCGTAGGTGTCGTAGAACCTGCCGCCCTCGGGCTCGAAGATCCGGGCGTGCGGCTGACGTGAGGGGCCCCGGACGAACAGAGTGATGCACGCCTCGTCGTCGCTGGGGTTGATGACCTGATGCGCCCGGCCCACGGGCAGCGAGTTCATCTGGCCCGCCTCCAGGGTCTGCTCCAGCAGCGGAACGACACGGCAGGTCCGCCGCTCCTCGTCCACGTCGGTGATCTCGAACTGGCGCTCCGTGTAGGTGCCGCTCATCAGGACGGTACTGCAGTCCCACTTGTGCGAATGCACCTTCTCCACAGCACCACCGTTCTGGTTCTTCGACTTGAAACGGTGCATTCGCACACGGAATCGGTCCGCTTCGTCGATGTGCAGGACAAATTTGTCCATGAGGATGCGTGGATAGTTCATGTGCGGCGCGAGCGATTGGAAAATATCCTCGTTCGCAACGATCTCCTCTGTCCTTTCCTCAAGGATGTGCCGGTGGCCGGCAGCAGTTTTGAGGATCTCCTCCACAATCGGTGCCTGCGACTCCGCATACCGCCTAGAGTTCCAGTCGACCTCGTTCTCCATGGATCGCACAAAGTCTCGCCACTGAATAACAATCCACCACCTCTCGACTCTTGTACCGAACGCACGGACACCTGCATACAGATGCGCCGCCCCCGTTCACCGACCCGCAGAATCGCGATACAGACGATCACAGGGGCGCGGCACCCGCAAGAGCGTTCAACCCGGTGTTCAACTCCCCAACCGCCGGCAACCTCACATTCCCCCGTGGGTTTGACCACTCCTTCTTTCCGTAGCCTTCCTGAATAAATCCAGATCTACCCACCGCCCCCGTGATGCTCATCACAATCGGCCAACGACCAATGCGCTATTATTCGGCGAACTTCAACGCATCCCCCTGCGGGGTCGGCGGCGCGGACGAGAATCTCGGAGTAAAAGGGCGATGCAAGGGTTCGAAAAGTCCGGGGCGGCGCCATGGAGTGTCCGAATTGACGAAGCACTCAGAACGGTGGGCCTTTCGCCGAGAGAGGTCGCGGAACTGGTCGCCCCGGAAGTGGGCGACGGACAGGCCTACCTGGTCGGCTCGCTGGCCGGTGGACTGGGCAACCGGTCGAGCGATGTGGACATCCACGTCGTGGACGAGACTGTCAAGCAGCACAGGGGCCCCAAGCTGAAGCGTCTCGACGGGATACCGGTCGACATTGAGCACTTCCCGGCGAGCGCGCCCGCCGAACTGGCCCAGGGTGCCGGGGGCGTTCCCTTGCTCCGCTTCGCTGCCGGGGACGTGGCACTGGGCCAGAGACTCGGTCGCAGCGAGCAGCGGCGGGCCGCCCGCTGGTTCCACGCCACAGGGCTGGACCCGGCAGCCCCGCCGTTGTACGACGCGGCGCAGTCCGCACGGGTGCAGGCGATGCTGGCCCGCGTCACCTTCGGCCGCCTGGCCGGACTGTCGTGTATGGCGAGCCTGGCGGAACAGGCCGGTCTCCTTGAGGGTACGTGCCTTCATCTATGGCGCCAGGCGGGCCGACAGCTCCTCGAACTGCGGTGCAGGCTGGCGGGGGACGTGACGACCGGCGACAAGTGGCTGCCCGTACGGGCCCGGAGGCTGGGGCTGTCGGCCACCCCGGTCAACGGCGAGGCGCAGCTTCACGCTGACCTGGTGAAAGCCGCTCTGCCGGGGTTCGACCCGCTCACGCTGGCCGCCGTACGGCCCGCGCGGGGCAGCGCAACGGTGTCCCTCAGCGGCCGGTCCTGGCTGGTGAACCGGCACGACCGGCTGCTCTCCGACGCGGTGAGAACCGAGGCTCCCGTCGCGGAGGCGACCCGTGAACTGGGCGCGGCACGGCTGCTCGACGCCGTGGGGCGCGCCGAACTCGACCTGGTCATAGAGGACGACACCCTGCGGAAGGTGTTCGGATCATGGATCACGGAGAAGTGACCCGGGACGGCCTGGACGTCGCCTGGGTCACGTCCCACGGGGCCGCGGCGGCATGGCAGTACGCGTTGTCGGTGCAGGCCGCGCTGGACGACATGGAGGCGGCCTGCATCGAGGAGGACTGGCAGGTGTGCGTCGAGTCCTGTGCGATGGCGCTTCGGGCGATCCTGCTCTGCCGCCGACTGGCACGCGGGCTCGACGGTCCGCTGGACGACATGGAGTTCCAGTACGTGCTGGCCACCAGTGCGGAGCCGGCGGCGGTGGCCCTGCGGGACCTGCCCTGGTCGACAGAATCGGGTGAGCAGGAGGCTCGCACGGGCATGGCGGCGGTCGCCCAGCACGACGCCGCACTACGCGCCGAGCTCCCCTTCGATGTCCCCGTGACCCGCACACCCACCGGGGTTCGGCAGGCGATGCGCATCTCGGCGACCCTCGTCCAGTGGCGCCGCGAACGCTCCCTGCCCGACGCCCGGTGGCGCCAGGACGGCCTCTGACACAGCGGGACCCGACTGGGTGCCGCTTGCTGGCGGTTCGCTGCCCTGTGTCGTGGCATCGGCTCGTGCGGCACACAGCGTGGAAAGTCAGGCGCGAGTCCCGGTTATGGCGGCTGGGCCGCTTTGCGAGCGGGGTGCCTTCTCGCCGACTTTCCTGACCTCGATGGTGCGCGGGTCGACGGCGACGAAGACGTTCAGCAGCGGCTCGCCAGGGCCGTCGAGGGTGTCTCAACGCCCGCGAGAGACCCGAACAGGAACCGGCGCTACCCCCGTTCACGGAGCAATTGTTCCCCAAGACCCTCCATGCGCTCGGCAGGGCACACCCGAGGTGCTGGCGCAGGTCTCCGACGAACTGCTGATCCGAACGACCCTGCCGAGCTGGGCCTTGGGTGATGCCGGGCACAACATGAGAGCGCCCAAGGGCCCGTCACTCAGCTGCCGTTCTGGAACAGGCCCGTTGAGGTGCGCGAGGGCTTACAGCGGAAGCGTTATCCCCAGTTCCTGCATGGCCGTTGAAGGCGGGCCGCCCTCGGAGCGCTCGGTCTTGTAGCCCTTCACACGGGGTTCGAGGGAGCGGGGGTCAGAGCGTGCAAGGACCGCTGCCTGTGCTCGATCTCCTCCTTGCTGAAGAGGATCCGCGCACGGAGATCGGCGATCCGCTGTCCCAGCTGCTGCTGGGTGCGTGCGAGTACATCACGGGCATTCGCGGCCTTCTGCTCCGCTTCTTCAGCGGAATGACGCGTCTTCTCCGCCTCAGACTGGGCCGTCGCTAGGTCCTTCTTGGCCCGGCGCTTCGAAAAGCCCTTGAGCTGTTCCAGATCACTGAGTCGCTGCTCGGCAGCATCACGCCGGCCCTCGGTAAGCAGAGCCTTGGTCTCCAGGCCGGTCACGGCCTCCCGCATCTCGGTGAACTGCGCCTGTACCTCTTCATGAGCCGCCCAATCAGCCTGTGCCTGTTCCGTCGCGCGCACTTCGTCGGCTGCCGTTGTTCTTGCCTGTTCGAGCTGCGCGATACGCTCTCCTGCGGCATGCGCCTCGTGGCGAACCTGGTCACGTACTCGTGTCAGGGCCTCGGAGGTGCGGGCGGGATCATCGAGACGGGCGCGATCTGCCGCATACGCAGCGGCGTCGAAGCCTGTGAGACTCCGCTCCAGATCCTTCAGGCGACGTGCCCGCTCCCGTGCGTCGACGAGTTGGGCAGCCACAGCCCGGCGCTGTTCGTCTGCGTCCGCGAGCCGCTCGCGGACCATCAGCGTCAGACAGACACTCGCGTCCTCGGCGACCTCACGCAGATGGGGCGGTCCCACACGGACGATCTCGCCGTCGGAGTGCCGCCGCTCCTTCACCACCCCCCACAGAGCGTTGTCCACGGCGATGTTGGTCGCCGAGACCAGCAGAACTCGCTTGCCCCGCGTAGTGAGATCCCCGATGGCCCGTTTGAGGACCGTCGTCTTGCGGTTCCGGGCGGCCCCCAGACCAGCCACAGCCCCTCACCAGTACAGGCACGGTAGGCGTGATCTTGCGCCGGCGAGAGCACGCCCGATGGCGCTCCCATCGCCGCGAGGTTTCCCGACCCCGCTTCGCCACGTGCCATGAGGTACGCGAGCGGGGCGTTGGTCAGCGCAGCCATACCCTCCCGAAGGGCTTTCACCAGGAAACCGGTGGGCTGCGGTTTCATCCACAAGTGAGGGTCGCGGGGGTCAGCGAACTCGGCGACGCGCACGCGCACAGCCGTACCGTCTTTTTGGTGCCGGAGGCGGCGGCCACCCGGACGATCCCGCCCCGGCCGAGAGCCGTCGCCTCACTGGCCAGATACAACCGACGGCGGCGCTCATCGAAGTGCGGCAGGATCTGATCGAACTTAGACCGCAGCGCACGGACGGCGACGCGGCCTGAGAGACACGGGGTCATATCTCAGGCTCCCACCAACGCCCTTCTACCGGACACTTATTGGACTACAGGCCCCGACCGTGCCGGAGTATTGGCGGGCCGCGGCCACCGCGTCGGTGGAGGACTTCGCGTCGCCGGTCTCGTCCGCGATCAGGATCCCGTCGCCGTCGTCGAGCAGGCCCACGGCCCAGGCCGCCGTCCGCTGAAGCACCGCCTCCTCGTCCCACACCGCACGGGACAGCAGATGATGCAGGCGGTGCGGGCCCCGCTCACCGATCGCTTCGGCCAGGCTCCAGCAGTTGACGTCTTCAAGTTCCATCAGCATGCCCGCGCCATCCGCGCGAATGTCTCCCGGGTCTCACAGCGGGCGAAGCAGCCGGCCACCGAGGCCAACAGGCCCCTGAACGCGGTCTCGTGGCCTTCGTGGTCTACCGTGGCCGAAGCGGCCGTCTCGTTCTGATGTTGCGTCACACCACGTCATGATCAAGGCGGCCGTCCCCGTGCCCGCGCCCACCCCCCTCAAGCCACTGAACAGCAGCGACGAACACCGGCAGACCCATCTACAGCTGCCGTAACTACCCAGCGCCTTTTGACGACATGAAAGCCGCGAACTCCGGGATTTCTGTTGACGAATTCGACATCGATTCCGAGGTTGGCCCCGTGCTCGACGACGGCGTTCTTGAAGACGGTGTCCGACCCAGCTCTTGGAGATGGTCGGGTAGGTCTTCTTGGCCTGGTCGAGGAGGAGTATTCCCAGAGTGTTTTCCGAGAGGCTCGCGGCGGTGACGGTCACAGTGAGGAGCAGGCCGAGCGTGTCGGTCAGGATGCCTCGCTTGCGGCCGACGATCTTCTTGGCGGCGTCCGTCCCCTGGCTGGTCACGGGCACGTTGGTGGAGGTCTTCACGCTTTGGGTGTCGATCACGGAGGCCGTCGGTTCGGGCTTGCGCCCCTCTTTCACGCGGGCCAGACCTACGAGGTCGTAGTTGAGCTGGGTGAAGATTCCCTCGTCGCGCCAGGCGGCGTAGTAGGCGTAGACGGTGCCGTAGTTGGGCAAGTCGTGCGGGAGGTAATTCCAGGGGATCCCGTGCGGTTCACGTAGAGGAGCGCGTTGAATACGTCGCGCAGTTCGACTTTCGCCGGCTGGCCGGCGGGCCTGCGGGCCTGCGGTCGAGCCGGGCTTTTCGCCAGGCGGTCAACGTCGGCTCGATCAGGGCCCATCGGGCGTCGGACAGGTCGCTGGGGTACGGCTTCCGCTGGCTCACGGCCCAGCGTGATCATGAAAGATCCGGAACACCGTGTCCCGATACCTCTCGGGCGTTTCCGCCTCTTTTTCAAACCAGACGGACTCTGGAGTAGAGAAGCGGATAAGACGGGCAGTCGAGTTCGCCGTTCCGGGCGAACGACTAGCACTTATCGGGCATTTATTACCAAAGCGGGGCACGCGTGAAAGCTGCATACCGGAACAAACCTATGTAAACGACCTCTCAGGCGGGGAAGTTCGGACTTGCCGCGGGCTGACTGTGATCCGCGCCTGCTCTTCGTGCTCCCGCTCGCGACGACACCTCAGGAACTGAGCGATCACAGCTTGCCCTGTTCGGCGCTTCCCGCCGGGATCGGCCGCATCAAGGTCACGGTGGTGGGCTTGGCGATGAGGTATCCCACCAACTTGTTCAGCGCCTCGACCGCGGGTCCGGCCGCGTGGGCCGCGAGGTCCTCGCGTGACTCCCATTTCTCGATCATGGTGATGGTGCCGTCCTCGGCGTCGTGGATCGCGTAGAGGTGGCAACCCTTCTCCTCGTGCACGGCAGGAATGGCGGCCTGGAGGGCTTCGACCAGCTCCGTGGTACGTCCCTCG
>Ga0307513_10004300_pt1 | contig 19036 bp, 19 predicted proteins | sample 15_EM_MG_FD_202174 | JGI IMG/M metagenome (GOLD analysis project Ga0307513, IMG submission 202174) | Populus trichocarpa ectomycorrhiza microbial communities from riparian zone in the Pacific Northwest, United States - 15_EM | ecosystem: Host-associated > Plants > Roots > Unclassified | place...
TATAGCTATAGCCTTCAAAGTTTGCTGGATACCAGCCATAGTTATGGCTCTTTCCTTTAAATATGATACATGGTGTAGCTACGTAGTTGTCGGCAGCAATGCACTCCAATACGGTAACCAGTTCTCGCTCGTTATCTTGACGTACGGCAGTGGGATTTGGTATGCGCGTATGCTTTGGGACAAGCACTTTTGACTGCAGGGCAATCCTCATACGAATTCCCTATTCATCGAGATGATAGAGGTTTTCTGGTAAAATATAGTACTGGCTGAAGGTGGTTTCTAACTATTTAGTTTGTGCTCAAGTGCAAATTTAATTAGTTCATTGTATAGGTTTATATAATACAAGTTTTGTACACTAACCTTAGCAAAGAAGTCTTCAAATACAGCACGATCTGAAGCTTCAGCCCGGGAAGAATCAATCCTACAGCTAAGTTTCGACTCCCACTCTGGCCATCTCTTAACAAATTGATCCTTCCAATGATGTCCTACTTGGATATCAGCCCGCTTTATTCCTGTACGTCTGCTGAGGACTTGGGCAGCTAGGGCTTCTGCTGTTCACATAGTAACTGGAAAGTTTTCCTCACAAAGCCTCCGACAATGCCCTAGTAATTCTCCTTCCTCTTTTCCTATTTACTATAGTCAATTATCCATATATAAGAGATTATTGAGCCTCTACTTACGAGATAGTAGTTGTCTTTTCTCTGTGACAGTGGACTTGGCCCGGGTATGGCCTGCAATCCTGTTTTGAAGGGTGGAAAAACAGCGGATTCCGAATGCAGTTGCTGTTTTCCGGTACGACGAGTATTCTGGGGCCGTTTTGTATGCTTTTACTGCTCGGTCCAGCTTCTCCTCTAGCAGGACTGTCCTTGTACTGACCATTGTGGATTTCAATAAAATAGGTTTCAAAATAGACTCGGACGGGAGGTGGAGAAACTGTTACGATTGTTTACAGAAGGTTCATATTGTCCTTTTCCAAGACTTAATATCATTATGTCGTCATGGCCTTCAGACCAACAACCAATCACACTTAGTTACCACCCACCTGTATATTTGAGGGGGTCGTGTATTTGAGTGTTCCGCGATCGTACCTCCGGATCCTTTTGGGCCGACTCCCTACCACTCTCCAGTACCCTATTATACTCCACCTTCTGAGAGATCCCCCTGCGCAACTGCCCACAACCCCCCCGCAACCTCCCCCACAGTACGAAATGCCTCAAGTAAGCCACGTCCCTAAACTGGCAAAATTATGATTTCCCCCGCACCGCCTTAGCCACCCAATCCCCGGATAAGCTACAAGGGAAAGCTTAAAATTCGTCTTTCAATATGATACTACCGTAGGTGGTGAGCGATTAGTTCTCTCTACCTATTGTTGCCGTGCGGTTTCTCTAAAGCATGTGAGAATAAATCCTAGTAATGTGAATGTATTTTTACAAGAAAAAAAGGGTTACGCTAAGTATTAGCTCTTGTTTTCCCTGCCGGCATTCGACGAGTACAGAGATGTAGATTAACACCAGTAGCTGAACTAACTTGCCACCCCGCCATGGACGATAGCTCGATCGCAATTAAATTGTATTGTTACGTTGAAAATCATAGGCATTTCCGCCGGGTAGCTATACGATGCACCACCGCGCCCTGTGGCTGAGAACATCGCAGTGCCGTGTTCCATAGGAATCTGTGATACGAGTCAGGTCGCGGTACAGGTAATTCCTCGAATCCTGCGCTAGATTGGTATTTCCTTAGCACGGAGATGATTGGGCAGTAATTACCACAAAACGAGCCCACATCGCCCCACCTTTCCCCCGCTGCCCACAGTTTTGTAAACTCCCCTGATACCTCTACATATTTCTGTGCCGTTCCTACACTTGACCAACATTTAGACAGAACGTCATGGCCCAGAGTACACATATGCAATCGATCCAATTTGGCGACAACAATGCCAACTGCGGCAACACAGTAGGGAGCTACAACAAGACGGTATACAAATCCGACGAGGACGCGCAGATCATGCACTAGCTCTCTCCACTAACTTTAGAGTCAAGCAACAGACATCAGGGCGCACGCACAGGCCGATTCGATGGTGTCGGGGATTGGCTTTTAGAAACATGAGAGTTTCGGGAGTGGAGGGGGAGTGATGGGGGAGTGATGGTGGAGCCGATAAGGCTGTCTTGTTTTGCTCCGGGAATCCGGGAGTAGGCAAGACGTATCTGAGGTAAGTGGTAGGACCCTTGGAAAGAAGGGGGTATATCTAACAGCCATAAATCCTAGTTCCCTTGTGATCGACAGCCTGTGCGATCAGGCAAGGGGGGAAGATTTTTAACAAGGTTCTGGCACAGCGGATTCAGCGTTCAGATACGGATTTGGCGCAAGTTGATTGTATATAGCAGATATAAAAGGGTGTGACGAAGAACTTATCAAAAGAAAGAAACAATCGGAATGGAATCGAACAGAGGTGAAGAATAAGATAAAATAAAGATAGATAGGAACGAAGTGCGGTAAACTGATAGTGAACAAATAATGGGAAAAACAGGCTTCCTTATATCCTAGCCATCCTCCGTGTCATGCTTCCTGCGCATGCACAATCCTCCCTCTCGGTTTCTCCCACTTGGTAGTTTCGGCATACACTTTCGTGAATCCGGTCCGAGGTTCCATCAGAATTCCCGAGGTAAGGGTATGGCGGCCAGCCGCGGGTTGGGTGTGAAGCCGAGGATAAGGTTCGGGTATTGTGAGTGTTCCTGTTTCAGTGCCGATTGATTGGTGTTTGATGTTGTTACATTAACTATGCGGAATCGTAGTCGGAGGTTGTATGAGCTAACAGTGGTGGAACAATGTTAGAGTAATGATACGCAACGGATAATAGTAGTTGCGTTTCGAATCCTGCCCGCATGGGAATATATGCATGTGATGAGCAGCCAAAAATCCAACAAGGATATCACCGTTGCTGGCTTCTACTACGACTTCCTTGCCCAGCAAGAGCAAACAACCACCAACGTGATAGGAAGTATTCTGAAATAGCTAGTTGGGAGGGACATCCCGAAGCATATACGCGAGGCATTTCAAGAAGGGAAAAGGGGGATTAGTAGAGGGCTACGACATGTGGATTTGATGGCGATGTTAAGCATCGCTATTGCTTCACTACGCCAGGTTTTCATCTGCATCGATGCACTAGACGAATGCCTGCCGAAACACCTTCCTGAGCTTCTTAAGTCGCTAGGAGATATTGTTCGGGAGCCCCCTACGACGAGAATATTCCTCACCGGGAGGCCCCATGTCCGGGAAGATATTCAAAGATATCTCACCAAGGTGGTTGTGATACCTATCAGTCCTAACAAGGACGATATCAGGAATTATCTGGAGATGAAGTTAGACGGGGATGCCGACCCAGAGGCGATGAGTGACGATTTACGGGCGGATATCTTGAGAGTTATCCTGGAAAAAACATCTGATATGTGCGTAGGAACATTTGGCATTTCCACTCTATAAATGATGTATATTCACCTGCAATTGTATGCAGATTCCTCCTTGTCTCGCTAAACATCGGCGCTATCCTGGGAGAGGTGACAATTCGCCAGAGAAGAAAGAAACTTGAGGAGATAGAGAGGGGTAATGGACTGAGCGATGCCTACACGGCAACTCTAAGGCGGTTAAAGGCGCAGAAGGGAACAAGGTCAATACTCGGGCTGAAGGCCCTAATGTGGGTGTTGTATTCGGAGCGGTTACGGGCCGAGGAGCTCCGTCATGCCTTGGGAGTGGAGATGGGATCTGCGGATCTTGATCCTGAAAACGCTTCTACACTACGGACACTCCTAGCATCTTGTCTCGGTCTTGTTACGGTTGAGGCCTCTTCGTCCACTGTCCGCCTAGTGCACTTTACTTTGCAAGAACATCTCTCCAGCGACCCGACCCTATTCCATAGTACCCACTCGACAATTGCGGAGGTTTGCTTGACATACCTTGATTTTCGACAGGTCTGGGACCTTTCGCCAACTCTCTACTTCGCCCCCTCAACAATGCCTCTTCTAGGATATGCTTCTTGTTACTGGGGGGGACACGCGAGAAGGGGGATGACTGAAAATGCAAAAGTACTTGCACTGAGGCTTCTCGATAGATTTGATGAGCATATATCTGCCCCATTACTGTTAGAGCACTATAACAGGACAGGAGGCTCAGGCCCCTATTTTTACAGCATGATAGGACCTAAAGGATTTACAGGACTCCTCGGAGTGGCACTCCTCGGAATCGTGGAGATAGTTGCCGCTGTATTGGATATGAGAGAATGGGATGTTAATGCAGCCGATTGCTTGGGGAGCACTGCTCTCACATGGGCATCTATAAGAGGGCATGATGAGGTGGTAGAGGTTCTTTTGGAGCGACGGGATACCAACCCCAACACAGCAGACACCGAATACGGCCGAATGCCACTCTCGTGGGCAGCTAAGTGCGGGCATGAGAAGGTGGTGAGGGTTCTACTAGAACGTCAGGATGTCGATCCCAATACGCCAGACACTAAGGGTGGACGAACGCCACTCTAGTTAGCGGCTGAGAACGGGCTTGAAGGAGCAGTAAAGGTGCTTTTGGAGCGACAGGATACCAACCCCAATATAGTAGACACCAAATACGGCCGAACGCCACTCTCGTGGGCCGCCCGGCGCGGCGATGAGGAGGTCGTAAAGATGCCTTTGGAACGAGAGGACGTCAACCCTAACCAGGCAGACACCCAATGTGGCCGAACGCCACTCTCCTTGGCCGCTGACTACGGGAATGAGGAGATAGTAAAGATGCTTCTGGGGCGCGGGGACACCAACCCCAACATGGCAGACACCAAGTATGGCCGAACGCCGCTCTCGCTGGCGGCTCAGTATGGGCATCAAGGGATACTAATGAGGCTTTCCGAGCGAGAGGATGCCAACCCCAATACAGCTGACGCCATATATGGCCGAACGCCACTCTCTCTAGCGGCTGAGTACGGGCATGAGAGGGTCGTAAAGCTCCTTTTGGAGCGGGAGGACATCAACCTCAATACGGCAGACACCAAATATGGCCGAACGCCGCTCTCCTGGGCGGCTGAGTGTGGGCACCAGGGGGTAGTAAAAGTGCTTTTAGAACGAAAAAACGTCCGCACTACCACACGAAATAACAAGAACCAAACCTCATTGTCGCCAGTGTTCGCAAGCGGCCAGGTCGGCTTGCAGATAACCGGCCGGCTTTCAGTCCGGCCAGGCCAGGCCAGTGTGAGACAGACCTGGGCTTCGTAGGCCAGGCTTCATGGGTGCCTAGCGGCGGCGGCAGGCTTTCGGTATATTCCATGTTATAAGTCAATATTTCGTTGATGTGTGGGTGATATCGGCAGATATCTGAAGATACCCGCAGATATCTGAAGATGCCGCAGATATCTGAAAATGCCCGCAGATATCTGTTGGTTTGTCAGGCTTGAGCCACACCATTTGAACTTAATAATAATATTCTGATAGGTTTTAGATATCCGGGTAGACAGAGATAGTTGCTTGTTTTCTCTTATCACTCAATTTATTGCTATAGCACGTTGACAAAATTAGGGCCTGTTTTGATGTAACGGTTCCGTTCCGTTCCCCCATACAAATCGCCCTTTCCCTTCCCTTTCAAAACGGAGAGAAGGCCATTTTCACAGTAGAAACAGTCGCTAAACAGGCCCTTAACTATTCACGCATGATAGACGGCAACGGAACTCACCTTGTCCTTTCAACACCACAGAGAAATTTCCCCAGGTCGGATATTAATTTCTACTAGGTATTCTACTATGTATTTACATTTTTAATTCATTTTTTGGTTTCCACATTAGTGGGGCTGGTGGGGGAGCGCTGTTCTCACGTCAGTTAGCCATGAGCACGATCATGAGAGCAAGGGTGAATGGAAAGAAAGTTTCCTCCTCAGTTGCGCGTTGATCCACTCTTTTGCGGCCGTAACTCTTGGCGTTTCATCTCCTTATCTTATCTTATCACATCTTATCACTCGAAAGCCTGCAGATATCTGCAGTCCAGCCAGGCCCGGTCAGATAGGACCTGAAAGCCGGCCGCAAAAAAAGCCCAGGCCGGCCGCCCTAAACCCAAGCCTGACCGGACTGGCCGCTTGCGAACGCTGATTGTCGCTGGCTCTCTCTAAAAGACATGGTGGAGCTGTCAGGGTCTTACTCGAACAGAGCAATGTCGATTCCGACACGGGGGGTTGCAGTGGCCAGGCATCCTTTCCGCCGTCTTCTAGAGATGGGTGCGAGCGTGTGGTGGAGATGGGGTTCAGAGATGATGGCCCTGATGCCGACACAGCAAACCTTGATGGCCAACCCCCACTGAAAAAGCGGCGGGTTGAAAAGCAAGCGGTAGAAATATCAGTAGCAGAAGAGCCAAAGAAAAATTCAATCCTTAAGGGCGAACAGGTCGGCGAAAGGCTCAAGGATTTGGTAAAAAATCACCGAAAGGGCAATCATTTGTAGGATTTGATTGAGGGGGGTTATGCCCAAGCTGAATTTTCGGAGAGGGAGGTCGCAAATTTTGCGCGGGCGTGCCGGACTCGGTATTACTTATAACCCTAGAATCTGGAGAAGTCGAGGTTTGTTTGTTTAGAGAATGAAGAATAGTTTGTTTTCTTTTTGTTTTGGCCTGTAGTGAAATTTGTGGCTCTTGGGCGCTGGGCAAGAGAAAGACCAACCGCGATAACTAAACGAAAGATTTGTTCGGTATCCCGAGAAAAGAGCGCAAATTGACGTCAAGACTGAAGAGCGGGGTATAGGTTGCTATGATACTGGGCAGGCTAAGATCACGTCTAGAAATTAAATCGCCAGCAAGACCAGGATATAGCCCTAGAGTTGAATTTTGGGTCAAAAGTTGTCTTGAGAAGGTAGAATCCTGGTTTCCGAGATGAACCTCCGGCACCTCCTAAAGAGGTCAGGCTGGATACATATTTGCTCCATCTCTGTCAGGAAATTCACTCGGCTACCGTGCAACTAGGGCACCCCAGCTATCAGGTAGATATCCACCTATCCTGGTAAAGCAATTTTTTGGTGTCTAATATTTGGGTAAAAGTTGAGGGAATGGCGCTGAGGGCTGTAGGTGGATAGAGGAAGGAAAGCTGTCTGCAGAACTAGCACACATACCATATCCCGGAAATCTGGATAGAAGAACGCTTCCAATTGTGCTGCCCCTGTGGCTATGTGGTTTACCCATGTCGGGGTCCAGTTTCTTTAGTTATTCTTTGAATGATAATACGCTTCAGCTTCACACCCTATCACTCGCTCATTTACCCTCGGGCTCCAGGAACGGGATGGTGTCAATGCGGGGTTTAAGGGTCGCACACTGGTAGACGATAGAGTAAGAGAATTCACGTAAAACTTAGGCACTTAAGATAAAAGATACCTCCTGGGCCTCATCTTCCCGCACCATATCGGCTAGCAACTCCTCGGTAGAAAATGTGCAATACAGACACCCCCCAACCCCGGAGTGTCCACTAGTAAATTCCCGCTCGAAAACACCCAGGGGGTGTTCTTTCCGCATCAAGCCAACCCAAGGACTAAAAACACGGCATCCGGTCGCTAGAAACAGTACCTCTTCCTCCGGCAGTAGTATTGTTTAAAATCCTAAGTGCATAGGGTTAGGGTTAGTTAGTTAGGGTCAGCGGTTCAAAGCTGAGGATTCCCTGTTATTTGTAATTTAGTTTGCTGAATGCTAGCTAGATGACAGGAATGGCTTAGCTAGGATAAAATATATCGAATTTCTTGGACACGGCTCATGCTCGTCGCTTCCTGCGGACGGGAATGGGTGGCGCAGAGGTTACTAGAGCAAATAGACATCAACCCAAACTTACAAAACACGGACGGGGCGACCCCCTCGCGGGGGCTCTAGCGTACTTGCAACCCTAGGCCTGCGACGCTACTGATAGACCGCGAGGGCATGGGTCTTAACCGTGCTGATAATCGTGGCCAAACCCCTTTCCATTATGCGGGCAGATAGGACATGAGAAAATATTAATGAGGCTTCTGGGGGGTGACGATGTCGAGCCTAGCCGCATGAATAATGAAGGTCCGACACCATTGGCTAGGGTTGTGCAGTGTGGGTACGTCGGACCGATGAAGACGCAGCTAGGATTCCCAGACGTTGACTTGAATCTTGGAGATCGCGATGGATGCTCGCTACCCTCCCGCGTTCCTGAGGCTGACTGTGAGGGTGTTTTGAGGATGTTGAATGGAGCGAACATTGACCCGAACCCCGTAATGGGGGATAGGCTGATACCGTTTTCTCGGGCTGCTGCGGCACAATTCAGCAAGAGGTTGATGGACTGTGGATTCCCGGATTTCCCCAGAACATACCGGGTGTGGTCGCTGGATGTAAGTGATGGTCGGCCGGGTAAAGTAACTTGCAGCTCCCCAGTGGAAGCACCAAGATAAGCGAAATCCGATCCCCACCACATCTGCAGCACTTCAAGAGCCTCAACGCCAACTGCCGCATTCGTAAAATTCGCTATCTCCGTCAGCCCACAATAGGTTTACTTGAGTAGGTTGACATGTTAGCGGGATTGCGCATACTGGCTGTAAGTCAAACACATCCTGAAGGTTGATCCCTTACAATACAATACTAACCCTTTTGAGGAGCCTTTATCCTTTATCTTTGAATCCGGAGATCAGAGGGGCGCTGGAGATAGCGAATTTCACGAGGAAATAAAGTACTCGAGTACTGATATTATCAAAATGCAACCAGTCGGCGACTAGGGACCCGGAGGTTTAGCGTGCGGCTCTTTGGTTGCACTTAATTGTGCAAGATAAGAGTATCGAAAAGGTTATCCGAGCCTCAGGTCCCCCACAGAAGAACTTCAGACTCTCATAAGCCCGCCAACAAGGCGAAACTGATTTGATCGAGCTAAAGGGTTTCGACAGCGTGAAGTTCGGACTGGCTCTCGATTCCCTGACCCGATAGATAATCAACTAAGGCCAAAATGGCATTGCCACATAGTCGTGGAGATAGCCATTTTAGTGTAAAAAGGGCAAGTGAGGATGACCTTTGTCACAGCGCTCACCCCTATCCCTTTGGATAGACTGCCTGCCTGCACAGGAAGCTCTGGTGACCCATTGATTACCCGTTAAGTTAGTCCCATCATGCCAGACACCCCAACGACAAAGCAACTATCTTACCAGCAAACAAACTCCACCTTCTGTGAGATCCTGCCCAACCCCCCTCATACTCGAGTACACCCCCCGTTTCTAAAGAAAAACTTAAGACTATCTGCATTGAAGGGGGCTAGATATCAGAGGAGGAAGTCTTGATCTTAATTCTATCGTCGCACTCAGAAGAAAAACTAGCATCCTTAAATACATAACTCAAAAAAACTTTTACATTCTAACTATTTCCTTTCCTAAACTCTCTTTTCCCACGATACCATTAGCTGCGTCTCTTCTCTCTCTGTCCAACCTCCCCTGACCTCTTAATGTCCGTTCCCTCCATTTCCTCTGCTTTACCTCTCTTCCATTCCTAACGCTTCTTCTTGCCTTGCCTTCTCTTCTTTCTCACTTTTTCAATGCACACCCAGCTCCTAAGTTACTTCGTTCTCCTTTTTCCAGATTATTCGTGTTTGTCCTTTAAGTTATGCGAGAAGTGATGAATTCCAGATATGTTGTTGTTCTTGAGACGTCAAGATCCTGCTATCAATCAAAGCGCTGGTGATTCACAATAGTTTCCAACCTCCCCCCAAGGACGAAATGCTTTAGATCTCTCCTTCCTCTTCCTTCTTTTCCTTCCCCGTGCAACGCCACGCAAACCAATTTCCACCAGGCGTGAGCCGCGCTATGAGCAAAGCGCGTCGCCAACCCAGCAAAACCACAATCCTTTTTTGCGCTACCTTAGCCGCCTAATTGCCGTACGAGCTAAAGTTACTGTATTAGAGAAAATTTAAAATTCATCTCCCAATACCCATATAGTAACCGGTGGTGAGTGATCGACTATTTCTTACTACTAATTGATGCCGCGCGGTTTCTCCCTATCTTGTGGGAACAAATGCCTAATATAGTGACTGCAGTTTTACACGCAAGAGGAGGTTATGCTAGGTATTGACTCGGTTTATATTTCGGCACTCTGCCGAGTGACCTGATCATACGCCATACGCCTAAGCACATCACGGTATGATATTGTGTTCTACAGGAATCTGTGATGCGGAGCCATGTCGTAGTAATCCCTCAAACCCTCAGCTGAGTTGGCTTCCCCTAAGCACGGAGGTGATTAGGCAGTATCCTAGTTGCCACATAACGAGCCACATCTCCCCCCGCTTTTCCCCACTTTGCCCGCAACAAGTTTTGTAAACTCGCCTAATCGCCCTACACAGTGCTGTATATACCATTCCCACGCTCAGCCGACGATTCGGACAACACATCATGGCTAGTAATATCAATTATGGCGACAATAATTCCAACTACGGTGACACAATAGGGAGTTTTAACAAGACTTATAACAAGATAGTGCAAGTATATAAACCCAATAGAGATGCGCAGATTATGCGTTGGCTCTCTCGACTAGAGCCAAACAACAGACATCAGAGCATACACACTAAGCGGTTCAATGGTATCGGAGATTGGCTTCTGGGAACAACGAAGTGGAGGGAGTGGAGGGGTTACGATGGTGGAGCCGATAAGGGTGTCTTGTTTTGCTCCGGGAATCCGGGAGTAGGCAAGACGTATCTAAGGTAAGTAGTAGGGCCCTTTCAAAGAAACGAGTACGGCTAATGGCTAGAAATACTAGTTCTTTTGTGATCGATACCCTCTGCGATCAGGCAAGGGGGCGAGGTGTCGCTGTTGCGGGCTTCTACTATGACTTCCTTGCTCAACAGGAGCAAACAATCACCGACGTGATGGGCTGTATCCTGAAGCAGCTAGTCGGGACAGACATCCCGAAGTATATACGCGAGGAGTTTCAAAAAGGGAAAGCTAGCAGAGGGCCGCGACTTGCAAATCTGATGGTAATGTTGAGGATTACTATCGCTTCTCTACGCCAGGTTTTTATCTGCATCGATGGACTAGACGAATGCCTGCAGAAAAACCTGCCAGAGCTTCTTGATTTGCTAAGAGATATTGCTCGGAGATCCCCTACGACGAGAATATTCCTCACCGGGAGGCCCCACGTCAAGGGAGATATTCAAATTTATTTCCCTTCGGCGGCTGTAGTGTCCATCAGTCCTAACACGAATGATATCAAAAGTTGTCTGGAGATGAAGTTTGGCAGGGATGCCTATCCGGAGGCGATGAACGATAATTTACGGGCGGCTATTGTGAAAATTATTCTGGAAAAAGTATCTGATATGTGCGTAGAAGCATCCAGCACTTCCACTCTATTGATAATGTATACTTACCTGCGATTGTGTGCAGATTCCTCCTTGTTTCACTAAACATCGACGCCATTCTGGGAGAGATGACAATTCGTCGGAGAAAAAAGAAACTTGAAGAGGTGAAGAGAGGCGATGGACTGAGCGACGTCTACACCACAACTCTGGCGCGACTCAAGGCACAGGAGGGGGACAAACCAATATTTGGGAAAAAAGTCCTGACATGGGTGATGTATTCGGAACGGCAGTTGCGGGGGGAGGAGCTCCGTCATGCCCTGGGAGTCGAGGCGAGATCTGAAGATCTGGATCCGGATGACATTCCTGCTTTACGGATACTCCTAGCATCTTGTCTCGGTCTTGTCACAGTCGAGGAGTCTTCGTCCGCTGTCCGATTAGTGCACGCTACTCTGCAAGAGCACCTCTCACGTATTCCGGCGCTACTGCAAAATCCCCACTCAACAATTGCGGAGGTTTGCTTGACATACCTCAACTTTGGATGCGTCAGGGATCTTTCCCCAACTCTCGAATCGGCCCCCTCAGCGACGCCCCTTCTAGAATATGCTTCTTATTACTGGGGGGAGCACACAAGAAAGGGGATGACGGAAACTGTCAAGTTACTCGCACTCAAGCTTCTCGATAGATTTGATGAGCATATATCTGCTCAATTACTGTTATTGCTCTATAATCAGACAAAAAGCTCGGGTCCTTATTTTTCCAGCGCTGGAGGACCTAAAGGATTTACCGGGCTCCACGCAGTAGCATTTCTCGGGATCGTGGAGATAGTTCCCGCTGTATTGGAGATGAGGGAATGGGATGTTAATGCAGCCGATTACACGGGGAACACGGCTCTCACATGGGCAATTAGAAGAGGGCAAGATGAGGTGGTAAAGGTGCTTTTGGAACGAGAGGATATCGATCCTAATGTAGCAGACACCCAGGATGGACGGACACCACTCACACTAGCAGCAGAGAACGGGGATGAGAGACTAGTAAAGATGCTTTTGGAGCGGAAGGATGTCCGTGCTGCCACGCCAGATAACAAGAATCAAACCCCACTGTCATTGGCTCGCTCTAAAGGACATGATGGCATCGTTAGAATCCTACTCGAACGAGACAATCTTAATCCCGACACGAGAGATTACCGTAGCCAAGAACCCTTTCCCCTCTCCGCTAGAAGTGTGGACGAGTTTCAGGTAGAAATGGGGTTCAGAGATGATGATCCTAATATCGAGGTCGCAAATCTCAGTGGCCAACCCGTAGCGGGGGGACCAGCAGCTGAAAAACAAGTAGTAGAAAATTTGGTGGCAAGAGAGCTACTAGGAATCTCAGTCCCTAACGGCCAGGAGGTTGGCGAAGGGCTCAAGTATATAATCAAAATAGACAGAAAGGGCTTGCAAAGAATGTATGGGGGGACAGAAGCGGAACTGGATAAATGTCTGGAGGTGCCAACCAAAAGGGGAGAGGAGATGGCGAGAAAGTTAATTACGATGGGATGCAATATTGAGGTTGCGAAAGATTTAACTGCGCTGACCCTTTATGATGTTGCCATCTTGATCGGTAAGTTCTGGTTCTAGTGTTCATTCCTTCGTGTTTGTTTCGCTTATTCTTGCATGGATAGATGACTCCGATTCCATGATATACGAGGAAAATGGTGCGAGGAAGGAGACCCTGATACAATTTGTCGACCACATCACGGAAATCTATTCAATGGCAAATGAATCCGGAATCCTTTCTATGCGCTTCATGAACAGTTATCGGAGCAAAGAAAATTGGACTGGGAAGTCGAAAGACTATCTGGATCACCACAGCTATGGGGGCTTGGCAAGGATCGGGACAGCACTCAAAGAGAGGATTCTGGATCGTTTTGCGACCGGAAATCCCAATCAGAGCAAGCCCTTGCTAGTGATAACTGTCACTAATGGCATAGTATGCCTTTCCCCCAATAGTTCTCAAGCTATATAATAACCATCAGGAAATAGGTTCATGGCGAAAAAAAAGGTTATCTAAAAAAGGTCATTCAGGACTGTGTGAATGAGCGTGAAGGCGCTGGCAAAGGGTTTGACGGTTAGTCAGTCGTGGGGTTTTGGTGATATACCTTTTCCTCCAATACTGACAATAGGTTCACAGCCGTATCATTCCAATTCTCACTGGTCGGAAACGATGCCGGCGCAGCTAAGTTATTGGAAGACCTGGACTGTGATCCAGACATCGGAGAATACATTGATATGTTGCCAGTCAAATTCAGTCCCGAAGGCGAGTTTGACAAGTGGTTTGTGGTATGTCATAATCTACTCTTTTCCCATTTCATTGATTTAAAACGGCCCCCTCACTGACATCGTATTTGTTTTTGAATAATAGTTGCCGAAGATCTTGCTTGGTGCGATCATACCCTATGTAAGGCCTCCCTACCTCAACTCTCGACCTCAAAAATTCGCTAACAATGGAGAGCAGTGGGACAAACAAGATGACTATGGTCAGGCTGAGTTAAAGGACTATCTCGCTGGGGGGGGTTTTGAGGACTGGAATGCTGAGTCCTACTGGGAAGAGTAAGAGTCACTTGGTTTTGATATGAGGTTTCTGGTACATCTTGAGCGGATGTTTTCGAAATTAAATTTGGTAGCCACCCCCTGGTTTGTCTGCTAGCCTGGTGCTCTTGAGTGATTTTTTCTTCTCTTTTTATGGGCTCCGACTCCCGGGGGACATGGACTCTGAAGGGATGCCCACTTACCCCCTCATATAAGCGTAGGGATATAAGGAAAAGCTTGAATTTCTCTGGATCCGGAGTGCGAATTTTCTAGTAGCTCCCTGCCCGCAATCTCAGACCCACTGGCGCAGTGAAAATGCAATTTTCATTTTTATTTCAAATGGGAAAGCTACTGCGAGCTTCTCACTTACCTCGGGATCCTCGACCGCATTTTGCCGTAACACTACCCTTCACAAAAACAAACATAAGTTATTCGCTAGGCCCTTTCACAATATATCACTCGGTGTCCACTGTCCGCTTCTGTTAACTCATGAACCTGCCATCTCCACAGAAAATTAGGAATAGCGTGGTATTTCACTCGGGGATGGCGAATCGTGCATGGTTAGGGAAAGTGAGAGGATAGTAAGACCCCTTGGTGGATATGGCATTACCGAATGACGCAGCATCAAGATCAACGGTGTAGGGACTGTGCTCCCTCCCCCCCAGCCCACTCGCAGAAAGGGTGCGCACGAGTTGTGGATAAACAAGCGCTACACCTTCCTTTGGAAATTGGTTCATTCGTTGAGGTCAATGTTAGCAGGAATCATTTGCAACTTGGGATGGATTTAAGGGAGTTTGCGCCCAGGGTGGATTTTCAGGGTGGGGGGTATCATAACAAAGTTTTCCCGGGCATGCCAGGATCAGTTTTGCGTATAGCACGAGAATCCGGAGAAGTCGAGGTTTGTTCGTTCAGAGATTGGGGTGAGCCCGACTGAATTGCACTAGCAGGGTCCGTTTGATTTTCATCAAAAGAACATTTTTCCCCCCCCCCGGAGGGGAGAAGGGCACGTTTGCTCCTATTTTGGCCGGTAGTGAAAATTATGGCTCTTGGGGTGGTAAAAAAAATCGATCGAATAAAGGACTTGTTCGGCATCCCGAGAAAAAGAGCGCATATTGGCATCAAAACTGAAGAGTGGGGTATTATATTAGGCTGCCACTGGTAGGCTAAGACAGGGTCCAGAAGAAAGTAAATCACCCACAAGACCAAGCCATAATTCAAGAGTTGAATTTTGGCTCAAAAAGTTTTCCCATAATGATAGAACCCTAATTTCGGAAATCAGCCTTCTGCACCTCCCAAAGCACCCTAGTTAGATACCTATTTGCTCCATCTTAGTCGCCAAGAAGGCGCTCGACCACCGTATAACAAGGGTATCCCAGCCATCGAGTAGATATTCATTCACCTACCTCAGTCACAAAGAAAATTTTTCAATATTTAATATTTAGCTAGAAGTTGAGGGAACTGCGCGGAGGGCTACAGAGATGGTTAATGGAAGGAATCTTTTGTCTGCAAAACCAGTACACATACCATATCCAGGGACTCTAGATAGAAGAACACTGACAATTATGCTGCTCCTGCGGCTATGTGGTTTGCCCATATTGGGGTCCAGTTTCCCTAGTCATTCTTTATACTACGTTTCAGCTTCACACCCCATCACTCGCTCATTCACCTCTAGCTTCTTGACCAAGATAGTATTAATGTGGGGTTCAAGGGCCGCATACTAGTAGACGATAGAGTAAGAGGATTCACGTGGAACTTAGGCACTTAGGATAGGAGATATCTGCTCCTGGGCCTCATCTTCCCGCACCATACCGGCAAGCAACTCTTAGACGTAGATCGACGGCAACGACAACTAAACGAAGCGGTGACGGCAAAACAAAACGCTGGGAGTTCTCGCAACGAAAACACGATCGCACACTCAGAGGCGGGGAAATTCTCTTCGTTCAACAATACCCTCACTCTAACTAGCTGACGGTAAAGACAGGAGTATGTATCAACCACAACAAAGTCCTTCTATCCTTCCATGGACCACCACACGTGTCCACGCCCCCGTACATATGTCTCCCTTTCCGGCGGATGCACCAATCTAAAACCTAAGCGCACTCCTGCAGCCAAAATTCTTTCCCGGAAGTCAAAGCATTCACAAAGCCAGAGCACGTTCCCAGAAACTATCGGAACAAAGCGACTATCATGAGAGTATGCCGAGCAGCAGGATCTCGCGATTTCCAACACAACTTCAGGTAGAAAATCTGCAATACACCCTCCAACCCCGGAGTATCCACCAGTAAATTACCGCTCGAAAACACCCAGGGAGTGTTCTTTCCGCATCGGGCCGGCCCGGAAACTAAAAACGCAATATTCAGTACTGTAGCTAGAAGCAGTAGCATCTCTTCCTCTGGCAATATATTGGTGTGTAAACCCTCAAGAGAATAGGGTTAGGGTTAGTCAAGGAGAGTTAGCGGTTCGAAGCGGAGGGTTCCTTTTGTTATCCGCTATTTGTAATTTAGTTTGTTGGATGCTAGCCAGATGAAAGGAGTGGCTTAGCCAGGATAAAATGTATCGAATTCCGTGGACACCACTCATCCTCGTCGCTTCCTGCCGACGGGAATGGATGGCGAAGGGGTTGCTGGAGTAAATAGACATCAACCCAAACTTACGAAACACGGACAGGACAGCCCCTCGCAGCGGCTCTAACGTGCTTGTGATCTTAAGCCTGCGAAACTACTGATAAACTGCAAGGACATGGATCTTAACTGCACCGACAATCGTGGCCAAACTCCTTTGCAATGCGGGCAGGTTGGGACGTGAGGAAATATTGGTGAGACTTCTGGGAAGAGACGATGTCGAGCCTGACCGCGTGAATAATGCAGGTCTGATACCATTGGCTGGGATTGTGTGGGGTGGGTACGTTGAACCGACGAAGACACAGCTAGGATGCCCAGACGTTGACTTGAATCTCGGGGATCGCGATGCATGCTCGCTACTCGCTCTCGTTCCAGTGGCGGTGGGGGTGTTTTGAGGATATTATTGAATGGAGCGAACATCGATCTGAGCCGAGCCCCATGAAGGGGGATAGACTGATACCGTTTTATTGGGCTGCCACAGGTTGGTAGGGTCGGACGGTGGGGACGATTCAGCAATGGGTTGATGGACTGCGCGTTCCCGGGCTCCCGACAGCCGGATTTCCCTGGACATCCAGAGTGTGGCAGGTGGTCGCTGGATGATGGTCGGCCGGGTAAAGTAAGCGAAATTCTACCCTAACCACAACCGCGACACCCAAAGAGCCTCAATGCTAACTGCCGCATTTGTGAAATTCGCCATCTCCATCGGTGGGTTGATCTTTTAGCATACTAACCCTTTTGAGGAGCTTTTAGACTATCTTTTCTCTCTGAATCTGGAGACGAGAGGGATAACTTTAGCGAATTTACAAGGAAATATGCTACCGGTACAAGTATTACCAAAACGCGCCCGCAGGCGTCTCAAGCTCCGTCTCCACTACCTTCCCGACCCCGCTTTTCGCCTTCCTATTTAGGAAGGTGTTAACGGGGTAAAACACCACAAAAATCTCACAATCCTACCCGGCCACCAAACTTGGAGCTTCATAAGTGTGCTGGGATGGTCCTCTCGTCGGACAAAACACCATGGCTGGCATCCTTCTGCTATCCTCTGCACCACTGGCATCATTCTATCCTTCAGTCTGTTGTCAAAACACACAAGACCCACCGAATACACAAGCACCGATGTCCTCCTGACACCAGTCCTTGGCGAGTACACTGGGAAACACAATGGCTATCATCCTACTGCCCCAGGCTGGCACCCTACTGGTTCGAGGCTGGCACCCTACTGCTACGGCTAGCATCCTACTGCTTTCTTCATACCGGCGGCTGGCATCCAACTGCTATTACAAGAATATTCCGACTCTGGCATTAGTGCCGAGCCAAAATTCCGAAGACCCATCAACGATAACAACAGTCGTTACGCACACCACTCTGAGGACCCGGTGCTTGCTGTTGATGTTTACTCTAGTAGTATGATGGAGAATACAATTAAAAGGTCATGAGCTTGGAGGTTGATGACAATGCAAGGAACTCCAATTATGGGGGATTTTCACTTTGATGTTATACCTTATGGTATTATTGATTTGTTTTTGATTTTATTTCTTTTGTTTTTGTTTTGATTTGGGTTTTTATTTGCCATGGGATATTTCCCGAATGCAGCGGTTGAGCCCTAGGGAGTGCTAGTCATGTACCTAAAATCATACCACGGAATTAACAAAAAAAAAAAAGCGCCCCCAGGCGTCTAGGAACCCGGAGATTTAGCGTGTGGCTCTTTAGTTACACTTAATTCTGCAAGTAAGGGGCCAAAGGTGTAAAAAGTTCATCCAAGCCTTGAGTCCCGCAGGAAGAAGGCGCATGTTTCGGAACCTCAAATTTTTACGGCCCACCAACAACGCGAAACAGATCTAATTCGGCTAAAAAAATTCGACACCAAGATTCCTTGATGTGATAGATATTCAATTGAGGCCAAAATGGCGTTGCTGCGTGGTAGATATCCATTTTTGGTGTAAAAAGGGCAAGTGACTATGACCTTTGCCACCCTGCTGCACCGGTATGATACCTCTAGATCCTTTTGAGTAGATTCCCTACCATTCTCTAGGAACCTCTAGTAACTCACTAACCACCTTGGTGCCATCACATACCGCAGCAACAGAACGACTACCGTATTATACCAATAGACTCCACCTTCAGAGAGATCCCCCCGCCCAACTACCCAAAACCCCCCGTAATCTCCCCCGGGGTACGAAGTGCCTCGGGTAAGCCACGTCCCCAAACTGGCAAAATTATGATCTCCCCCGCACCGCCTTAGCCGCCTAATCCCCGGATAAGCCATAAGGGAAAACTCAAAATTCGTCTCAATATGATACCAGGTGGTGAGCGATTAGTTCTCTCTACCTATTAGAGGGATCCAGCAGAAAAAATAATCCCTACCAAAAATGCCAAGCATGACCGGAGAGACTTGATGCGAAACTCAGGAAATTTTTGAGTTCCAGCACTGAGACGGGATACCTAGACAACCTGAAAGCCGGTGGGAAACAGCTTGAGACCTCACCTTGCCCAAGTTGTCATAGTACTAGAGGATTGTAGGCAGAAATAGAAGCTGCTATACTTATCAGAGTTTAGGTTTTG
>Ga0307513_10004301_pt1 | contig 19035 bp, 12 predicted proteins | sample 15_EM_MG_FD_202174 | JGI IMG/M metagenome (GOLD analysis project Ga0307513, IMG submission 202174) | Populus trichocarpa ectomycorrhiza microbial communities from riparian zone in the Pacific Northwest, United States - 15_EM | ecosystem: Host-associated > Plants > Roots > Unclassified | place...
TCCCCACTTTTCTAGATATGTCAATCGAGTGATATCAAAGCATTTCAGGTCAAGTTATGATGCAGATCTTCTTCCATCCACAGGAGCACTAAACCTGATATGAGAGCAATGTTAGCCGTAGCTGTGAGGTAATGCACCTGTTGAGATTTACTAACCAACATCCCGAGTCATGTGATAGCTTTACACAGCTATGAGATTGAATCCACCAATTAGAGAAATACGCTAATACTGCTAGTGCCTCTTTAGCACGATGTAGGGAAATTCGGCACTATCCCTTAACCTGTACTCTCGTTCACGCACTTTTAGTGTCACGCTAAAGTAGAGATCATCGATCACATGGATGAAAGAAGTAGTAACTAGAGTTATGATTCAACACAAAAGGAGTAACGATCGGTGGTATTTTTCCGGCGTCCCATTAGCCTATTTTAGTACCCGGGAGTAAATCTACGCGGCCACTCTGGCTTCCATCATGGCAATGCTGAACATTACTGATTCCGCGGTATTCTGAGCACTACACCACCACTTCTGAAGCACAACGTTTTTCCTGTCACGATTACGCAAATAGGCTACTCTTAGTATCTAGCGCTAGCTAGCCATGATTACAAGGTAAGGGGTTCTGATCGCTTACCACTTTGCCTAGTACAGTTACGCTCATGACCCACCCCATCAACTTAGCCTTTAGCCACAGTGTTTGAATACAGGTTAAGGGATCAACACTGCAGGGGATAGGAAAAAGGGGGTATTTAAGGGAGAAAAAGCGGATGAGAGAAAACCATCACCACCCCCGTACCCAGAAAATAATTGAATTTCATCACTTTTTCATTTGCCCTTTATCTCATTCCCCAATCCAGCTCGGGAGCGTGTCCTTGGGAATTGCCGTAGCCCATCAAAGAACGCCGGAGAACCCAGGAGAGACGACAGTATCATACGCTTAAAGTTCGATTAGTTAAGCTAGGAGGTGACGAATTTTCTTGGTGAGGTAAACAATTAAAGCCTACCCTAACCCACGCTGGAATAAGCAAATATCACAGCTATATAGCACTTCCAGAAGCTGAGAAATTCCTATTTTTGGAGTTCACTTGTCGCAACAAGTAAACATAGAGATAGCGATCCCCAACTTTGCGTTGGGAAACTCCCTCTAAATATGTGGAGGAAGTGGTTAGTGTAATATCGTGATCGGATAGCCCATAAAAAGCACTGGCTTGGGGAGGGTGGTTGGGCACCCCCCCCCCCCCAACGTGAGAAACCCTATATAATACAGATTACTAAATACTAGTACACTCTTGTTCCTCCACTATTATACTAAAATAATATTTCATGTTTAATTCTTCACCATTGCAATACCATTATCCGCCTTTTTCTAAACACGGGGATGTAGTATTCCGTAATCACTAAGACTAATGTCCGGTCACTGGATATATTTACGCGAAACGGGTGGTGCCGTACACAAGCAGTTATGGAGAGAAACGGGATAAATATTAGCTGAAGGAATGGAGGGAGTGAATATCGGGGGAACGCGGTGGTACGGGCAGGGTCTAATTGGGACTCCAATGGAGGGAGAGGGAGAAAATGGAAGGAAGGGGAAAAGTAGATGAATAGCAAATATTTGGATAAAACTAGAAAGAAGGCGGTTGATCGAAGCGTGTTTATATTGAATCGGCGGGTGCCTTGCCTTTTCCAATTTTACACTTGGGGATTAGGGATGGGGAGGGGTTGCCAGCGGGAGCGGGGAAGGAGTAGGTAGGCGGGGAGAGCTAGTGAGCAAATGAAGCGGGTGATGGGGGGGAGGCGCCGGTCGTCTGCGGAAGAGGGGTTTCATCGGGTATTGTTGGGGTGGGTGTTGGTTTTCCTTGGAGGCTGAACCGTGCGCTAGTATGAAGGACGTAATCGTGCCAAGGTTGCGGCGTGCGGCCGCAACTCAGGATATTCGCGGGCTCACAACCTGGGCACTCCTCCAGAGCCTGACAGCGCAACATGAGATTGTGGCTCAACATGAGATTGTGGCTCAACATGATTTTGTGGCTTACCATACTAAATTTGTGGCTCAATGTAACTTTGTGGCCAAATGTGACCCAAGAGATGTATGAAATATCTTATTCTGCTTTATATCTGTCTTTACAACCTTCCTAGTTATCTAATACTGGGTATTATTATCTTAGATGTTTTCTTGAGCAATAAGGTTATGATACATCAAATGAAAAAGCTGTGCTAAGCCATGAAGCTATGTTGAGCCACAAAGTCATGTTGAGCCACAGATTTAATATGGTGAGCCACGAGGTCATGTTGAGCCACAATCTCATGTTGAGCTGTCAGGCACTCTGGAGGAGTGCCCAGGTTGTGAGCCCGCGAATATCCTAAGTTGCGGCCGCACGCCGCAACCTTAGCACGATTACGTATCCTAAGCTAGAAGTATGATACCCGGAAGCTGGGATCCGCAAAATATATGAGAAATAATCTATGCGTAAGACAAACCTACGACTGGTATTTTTGGATACTAGTTGCCTGGAAAAAGTGCCCAATATGAACTTAGTGAGAGCTAAGGTTGTCCATGACCGGTTTGTGAACCCGGCCGGAGAAGTACGGAGTTGGAATTGCGATATAAGGTATACCCGGTAAAAGGAACTAATGGTGACAACCTGAGGGCATTGCGGGGGGAGAAGGTGGGACCGCCGCTCGCGAATATGGATGGAGTTACATGAGCTTATTGTCGACTTCTACAGCATATACTTAGGGGCGCTGGGGTGTTCTGTGCTGTTCACAAAACATGAGACAAATATTAAACTGATGAAGGCTAAAATAGGGAAGGAAGGTCAAGACGCATGATGACAGAGATAAACTCTAACTAGAACTCCAATGAAGGAAAAAAGGGGGGTAGGTAAATAGTGAAAGGTTAACCAGCTAAAACCAGAAAGAACGCCCTTCATGAAAGTCTATTTACATCAAGATCGACGGAGGTCCTGCCACACAAACCAAACCCGTAGTAATTAATTATAGAAGGAGAATATGGGTGGTAACGGGGGGGAGGGGTATAGACAACAAGATCTAAGAGACAAGAGACCAATGAAAAAGATGATAAAAGGTGGGCTGTGAGGGAAAGGGTTGGTTGGGGGCTATTAATGTAGGATGGGGGTCAACCCTCCTTGGAATACCAGATTTTTGGGGGCCAGATAGGAGATCGAGAGCTCGCTCTCTGCAGTAATGGGAAGAGGGTCCTCAAGGCTGAATATCACTTCCCTTTCATCGGAGTCGGGTGATGGGAGTGCGGGTTGGGAGTGAAGGTCAGAAATGTTGGTATTAGAACAATAGCTGCTGAGCTGCATCTCTAACGTACGCTCTCCAGCATACACAATGGACGGAGGGAGGGATGCCTAGCTACCGGGACTAGCTGTTTGGGAATTGGGATTGTCTTGTAGGATCCTTACAACCTCATCATGTCCTCCAGAGAGAGCAAGCAACAGTGGGGTTTGGTTCGTATTATCTAGCGTAGCGGGGCGGACATCATTCCGTCCTAAGAGTAGTTTTACTACCCCCGCATGCCCGCATAAAGCGGCCCACGAGAGTGGGGTCCGGCCGGTTCCGGTGTCTACCTTATTAGGGTCAACGCCCTCTCTTTCCAAAAGCAATCCTACAACCTCCCTATGCCCCCCCTCCGCTGCCCACGCGAGCGGCGTTTGGCCAAAAAAGGTGTCTACATGGTCGGGATTGATGTCCTCTCGTTGCAAAAGCAACTTTACTACTCCTTCGTGCCCGTTCTTCGACGCCCACGAGAGTGGCGTTTGGCCATATTTGGTGTCTGCCCGGTCGGGATTGACTCCGTCACGTTCCAAAAGCATCTTAACTACCCGCTCATGCCCGTTCTCAGCCGCCCGTGAGAGTGGAGTCCGGCCATAAATGGTGTCTGCCCTGTCGGGGTTGATATCCTCTAGTTCAAAAAGGGCCTTTACAACCTCCTCGTGCCCTCTCGTAGCTGCCCATGTGAGAGCAGTACTCCCCGTGCAGTCAGTTGTATTAACGTCCCATTCCTTCATCCCCAATACAGAAGCAACTAGCCCGGTGATCCCGAGAAATGATACTCCGTGGAGTCCGGTAAATCCCACAGGTCCAGTTCTACTGAGAAAAAAAGGGCCAGAGCGGTTGTATTTATTATTGCTCAATAATAAGAGTTGAGCGGATATATGCTCATCGAATCTATCGAGAAGCCTCAGTCCAAGAATTTTGACGCTTTCCGTCATCCCCAGTTTTGTGTGTTTCCCCCAGTGAAGAGAAGCATATCCTAGAAGGGGCAGTGTTGAGGGGGCCAAGTAGACGGTTGGCGAAAGATCCCAGACAGATCCGAAATTGAGGTACGTGAGGCAAACCTCAGAAAGTGTTGAGTGGGGAATATGGAATAGGGTCGGATCGCTGAGGAGATGCTCCTGCAGAGTGAAGTGTACAAGTCGGACTGTGGACGAAGATGCCTCGACCGTTACAAGGCCGAGACAAGATGATAGGAGTGTTCGTAAGGCAGGGACATTATTCGGATCGAGATCTGCAGATCCAATCTCCACTGCCAAGGCGTGACTGAGCTCATCGACCAGTAAGGGGCGCTCCGCATAAACCACCCACATCAGGACCTTCAATCCGAGTACTGATTTATTTCCCTTCTGCGCCCTCAGTCGCCCTAGAGTTGCAGTGTAGGCATCACTCAATCCATTTCCTCGCGCCATCACTTCAAGTTTCTTCCTTCTCTGGGCAATCGTCACTTCCCCTAGAATAGCGTCGATGTTTAGCGATACGAGGAGGAATCTGGACACAATTGTTTGTAAGTATTTACCATTCATAGAGTGAATATGCTAAATATTCCTACTCACATATTAGACATCTTGTCGAGAATAGTTCTCAAAATATCGGCCCGTAAATCATTGTCCATCGCCTCATCTTGATCTTCATCCTGGTCTAACCTCATATCGAGATAGCTCCTGATATCGTCCATGTTGGGACTGATGGGTATCACAACTACCCCGGTGAAGTATCTCTGGATAGCTCCCCTGACATGGGGCCTCCCGGTGAGGAAAATCTTTGTTCTTGGAGACTCTTGAACAATATCTCTTAGCGACTTGAGAAGCTTTGGCAGATGCTTCGGTAGGCATTCGTCTAATGCATCGATGCAGATGGAGACTTGGGGTGACGAGGAAATAGCCATTCTCAACATTCGCATCAAATCCTCTAGCAGTGGCCCTCTACCACCAAACTCCCCTTTCCCCTTTTGAAATGCCTCACGCATATCCTCTGGGATGCCACCCTTGAACACTAGCTGCTTCAGAATAGCTCCCATGATATTGGTGATGGTCTGCTCCTGCTGAGCAAGGAAGTCGCAGTATAAGCCCACAACGGCGATATCTCCGTCCCCCACCTGATCGCACAGGCTGTCGATCACCAAGGAGCTGGTGTTTCTCGCTGTCAGCCATATTCGCTTCTTTCAAAGATTCCCACCACTTACTTTAGATATGTCTTTCCCACTCCGGGATTCCCGGAGCAAAACAAGACAGCTTTATTGGCTCCACCCTCACCCCCTCTCCACTCCCGAAACTCCCTTGTTTCTAATAGCCAATCCCCGACACCACCCAGTCTGTCAGTCCGCACGCTTTGATGCCTATTCTGTGGCTCCAGTGGGGAGAGCCAGCGCATAATCTGCGCATCTCCGTCGGATAGATTGAAGATATTGTTGAAGCTGCCTGTTATGTTCCCGCACCGGTCATTGTTGTCGCCGATGTTAACCGAGTGTGTATGCGTAGTCTGGGCCATAGCGCTCTGTCCAAAATATTGGTTGAAGGTATAAACGGCCGAGCAATTCGGAGTAGTATCAGGGGTTATAGTTTCCGTGGGTAGAGCTGAAAAAAGCGGGGCGATGTGGCTTGAGGTGTGACAACACTGGAGTAGCATCCAGCCACTTCCACTCAAGCAGGGTAAATGACTAATAATGTAATATGGGACATGGAATAATTTCTCTGTGCGCGCTTCTCCTCTGAGGGTGAAGCTTCTAGGGTTAAGTAATGCTTCGGCACAATGTTACTCCGTCCGCCCCCACATAATACCCCCTTCAATCCCGGACACAAGGCATCCCCAACTGCGGGGGATCTTCCATAACCCCTCTCGATTCGTTGCAATTACTACCCTACTCTTAGATAATTTACTCTGTGATTCAGTTGCTGATCTGGAAGGGCAAAAGCGAAGAGGTACAGATTTGGGTAACAGATCCCACGATCAGTGATAACGTACTTGACTGCGGACCGAAAAATACGGCATAACGAAAAATTTGGTGAGCGACACCACAACTTCACAAAATGGCGGTAAAAAATGATGGCTTAAGTGAATTTACTGTCAAATAGTTAGAAAGAGACAGTCGAGACTTTCGTGCATGGTTGCTTCTTTCCAGACATTTCCCATAGATACCAAATTTTTCGCTGTACCTTACTCTCGGTACGTGGGCAAGTACGTTACTACCTCTCGCTTACGACGGGGACGGATATAAACTACTGCATCCCGTAAAAAAAATTTAGGGCCCGTTTATCCATAGACGGCTGTCCAGTATCTCAAGGCGGAATGATGGGTAAGCGAGGGCTTGACTGTCGGGAGTGTGGAGAGGCGTACCGCCAGGTAGATAGTGTTTGCCAACAGTAGCGTGTCCCTGTCTGGTGTTTGGTGAAACTTGCTAACTCACCATCATGGCAACTTCAGATTCTAACAACAAAAATCTAGGGTGGTAGAAAATTAGGTAAACACTCGTGCGCCGCCTATTGAAAGATTATCCCGGCTGGGAGACCACCGTTTAATTTTTCTCACCTAAATTTAGGCGCTAGAAGGTTAGGTAAAACCGGCCCTTAGTTCAAAGACCTGCCTATACCATGCCACAGGCAGATTTGTTTCCCTCTTCTACCGAGGGGAGAACACAGATCTCCACCGGCGATGTTGGCATGAGTGTCACAGCTGCTGTCGGTACGAAGGCGTTCAGGTACGGGACTGTCTACTCGTAGGAGTTGTGCGGATGGCGGATGGTAAAGAACGCGTTGGTTAAATGGGCAACAGGCTAAAATGCATACAGTTCAAGTGTTGATCCCAAAGTAGAAGTGCTTCTGCTTAATAACGAGTGCAGCCCCTTAGCTGCCCCCGACCCCGCTTACCCTCTCAACAAAAAGAGAGCCGTTGGCCGTACCCTACAACACTCGATATGCTGTGCATCCACTTACCCTCTTTCAAATGCTGAGTATCATACGATACGGGGTTGTTTTCTATGGTTGCTATGATAGCTTTCGGAAAAAATCAGAGCAGTTTGGAATGAGGTAACGGATGAGAGCTGCAATCCCGATAGGAGTATCCGATTTTCTTTTTTGCTGGGTGTGATGCAAGCACCAGGTGCTGACCGAACTTTTTTTTTGTATTCCACGATAAGAAATAATTTTCTTTATAGGTTTTCTTCGCCGATAATCGCATTTGCGTATGTTGTTAAAGGTATCATTTTATTGGGTTTGATCACAAGTCGTCACTGTCGCTGGAAGTGTTTAGAGTACCGCAGAATCTGGTGAAAGTCGCTAAGAGGTTAAATAAAACAAAGTGTGGCGTAATTCGCCAGCCCCGTTGAGCAGAGAGCAGCCTTTAAGGGTAGGAGTTTCTCAAATCCATAGTGCTGAGTGTCGTTCCCTGACTTTTGGAATTTATTTAAAGGAAACAACTAACTAAGAAGCGTTACTCTGCGAAAAATACCGACTCACACCTTATTCTGACCTCTTAGCGTGGAAACGAGTTTCACTAGATTATGCGGTATCCGAGAAAAAGGGTTTCAGAGGGCAGTTTTCCTCTAGCTTCGTATACAGCCGCGTTCGCAAAATTCTCGTACCCCTCCTTGTACCTCAAGAACAATACCTATTTACAACAACAGGACAACAAGAAGCCTTCTGATAACTATTTTTCGGATATACCCCTAGGGGCATTGTAAACCCTTGTCACCATTTATTATACCGAATAATCAAGGGAGATGGTTAGTAAAGCGTTTCCAATTACTCGAGGTACTCGGGAGGGTAGGAGAACTTTGCGAACGCGGCTGTACAAGTCGGCTATGTGACGAACCTCTGCAGCCTGTTTTTCTGCGAACGAAAATTTCCTCAAGCATATGGCTAGGGCACGTGATTGGTTAAAGAGCATATATTATGCTCGAGTACAGGAGGTTTTTCCTCAAGTTTTCCTGGTATCATACCTCGATAGTGCAAGCATGTAATTTCCTCTCTAAGTCTAGGCCATATTGAGTTCAAACGCTCACTCCAAACTTTGACAAGAAGCCAGTGACAAGTTACAAACATTTTCACAGCTAAGCACGGCGTCGACACCCCCCAGACCAGAATGCCAGATGCAGACGAACATAAACACAATAGCCGAGCGAACTGTCCTTTTTCTTTCTTTTTTTTTCCCCGTTCCTTCCATGCACGAGCCTGCGCGACCTTTAGTGAACTTTGGCTAACTCCTGTTCATACCTTTTGGTTGCTAACACTCGACTGAAATGTAACTTAAATTTACGGTGTTCAGCCGTGTCCGGATGGGCAAATTGCCGATCTTCCACCACGCTTCCCTGGACCCCGTGTCGTAGTTTCGGTATAGCGGCTATTGTGTACACCTACCGAACTTGCCCTTTCTCTCTCTTTAATATGACGGCTAAAGCATTCGCCCATATTAGAGACGCAAGAGGAACTCGGAAGAAGGGGTGTACTAAAAATATATGGCAAAAAAAAAAGCATGCGTATCACAAACTCGCGAGTCTGATTTTTGCATACTTGTTGCCGGGGACAGGTGCGCGATATGGGCCCAGGGAGGGTTAGGGTACACGATCTCCGATTTAGGTACCCTCACGGAGAGGTGCTCTAGTTGGGATTGTGGTATAAGATATAATCGGTTCGAGGACTCGGAACGAATGGTCATTTCACTATGACTTTGGGGGAGTCTTCCGAGGGAAAATAGGGATGCTGTTCAGGAATATGGATGGAGCCGGTTGAGCCTGTTGGCGGATTCCATAACACATATTTATGGGTAATGGGGTGTTCGGTAGACTGCTGTCCACAAAACATAAGATAGAGGTTAACTTGGCGACTATTAATAGAGGAAAAGAAGATCAAGAGGCATGACAATAGGGATAAAGTCTACCCAGGACTCCGAGGAAGGGAGGAAGAGGGAGTAGATAAATATCAGATAGGTTGTCTAGCTGAAACCAGAAAGATTGCCCTTTATCAAATTTATTTACATTTAAATCGACAAAGGTCTTGCCAACACTAATCAGACTCTCAATAGTTAATTATTGGACGGGAATATCTGTAGCAACGAAAAGGAAGGATATAGGCGACAAAATGTAAGAGGCAAGAGACAAATGATAAGGATGATGAAGTATAGGCCGGATATCACATCCCTCTCGCCAAGGCCATCAGTGCAGGTTGGGCAATAAGGTTGGTGGTGTTGGTGTAAGATCGTAGCTTCGGGTTGCACATCTACCGTATCTACACTCACATGCCTCGTGGACGGAGGGAGGGATGCCTAGACACCACGGCCAGCTGTGTCTGAAATGACATTGTCCAGTAGGATCCTTGTAACCTCATGGTGTCTTTGGGAGAGAGCTAGCGATAGTGGCGTTCGGCCCCGATTATCTGGCGTGGCGGTGTTGACGTCTTTCCGTTGTAAGAGTATCTTTACTACCCCCACACGGCCGTAGAAAGCGGCCCACGAGAGAGGAGTCCGGCCAGTTCGGCTGTCTACGCTATTTGGGTCAACATCCTCCCGTTCCAAAAGCAATCTCACCACCTCCTTATGCCCCTCCTCCGCCGCCCACGATAGTGGTGTTTGATTAAAGTAGTCGTCCACATTCTCGGGGTTGACGTCCGCTCTCTCCAACAGCATCTCTACTACCCCTTCATGCCCGCTCTCAGCCGCCAGCGAGAGTGGTGTTTGGCCACCGTAGTCTGCCCGGTCGGGATTGACTCCCTCTTTCTCTAAAAGAATCTTTACTACTGCCTCATGACCGTTCTCAGCCGCCCACGAGAGTGGCGTTTGGCCACGGTCTGTGTCTTCCCGGTCTGGACTGACTCCCTCTCGGTCCAAAAGCATCCTTACTACCCCCTCATGCCCGCTCTCAGCCGCCCACGAGAGTGGCGCTTGGCCACGGTCGGTGTCTTCTCGGTCTGGACTGACTCCCTCTCGGTCCAAAAGCATCCTTACTACGCCCTCATGCCCGCTCTCAGCCGCCCGCGAGAGTGGCGTCCGGCCGTAAATGGTGTCCGCCAGGTCGGGATTGATGTCCTTTCGTTCTAAAAGGACCTTTACAACCTCCTCGTGCCCTCTCCTAGCTGCCCATGCGAGAGCTGTACTCCCCGTGCAGTCGGTTGCATTAACATCCCATTCCTTCATCTTCAATACAGCAGCGAGTATCTCCGCGATCCCCAGAAATGATACTCCGTGAAGTCCGGTAAATCCCCTAGGTCCACTCCGACTGTTAAAATAAGGGCCCGAGCGGCTGTCTCTGTTATTGTTAAATAATAGGAGGTGAGTGGATATATGCTCATCGAATCTATCGAGAAGCCTTAGTGCAAGGCTTTTGATATTCTCCGTCATGCCCACTCTTGTGTGGTTCCCCAGTGAATAGAAGCATATTGCAGAAGAGGCATATTTGAGGGGGCCGAGCGAGCCGAGTGGAGGGTTGTCGAAAGATTCCAGACTGATGCAAAATTGAGGTATGTCAGGCAAACCTCAGCAATTGTTGAGTGGGGACTGGAGAATAGCGTCGGATCGCTTAGAAGATGTTCCTGCAGAGTGAGATGCACAAGTCGGATAGTGGACGAAGACGCCTCCACCGTCACAAGACCCAGACAAGATGATAGGAGTGTCCGTAAGGCAGGGATTTTATTTGAATCCACGCCCGCAGATCCTATCTCCACTGCCAAGGCATGACGGAGCTCCTCGGCTCGTAGGGGCCGCTCCAAATAAGACACCCACATCAGGACCTTCATTCCGAGTACTGATTTATTTCCTTTCTGCGCCTTTAGTTGCCTTATGGTTGCAGTATAGGTATCACTTAGCCCATTTCCTCGCGCCATCACTTGAAGTTTCTTCCTTCTCTGAGCAATTTTCACCTCTCGTAGAACAGCGTCGATGTTTAGTGAAACAAGGAGGAATCTGAACACAATTGTTTGTAAGCATTCACTATTGATAGAGTGAAAATGTTAAATACTCCTACTCACATATCAGCCATCTTGTCGAGAATAGTTCTCACAATATCGGCCCGTAAATCATCGTCCATCGCATCATCTTGCCCCCCATCCCTGTCTAACCTCATTTCGAGATAATCTCTGACATCGCCCATGTTGGGGCTGATGGGTATCACAACCACCCCGGCGAAGTATCTTTCAATAGCTCTCCTAATATGCGGCCTCCCAGTGAGTAAAATCCTGGTGCTAGGGGACTCCCGAACAATATCTCTTAGTGACCCAAGAAGCTCTGGCAGATTCTTGGGTGGGAATTCGTCTAAGGCATCAATACAGATGAATATTTGGGGCAACGAGGCAACAGCAATCCTCAACATTCGCATCAAATCCTCTAGCAGCGGCCCTCTACCACCAAACTCCCATTTCGCCTTTTGAAATGCCCCACGTACATATTTGGGGATGTCACCCCCACACGCTAGCTGCTTAAGAATAGCTCCCATGATATTGGTAATGGTCTGCTCTTGCTGAGCAAGGAAGTCGCAGTAAAAGCCTACAACGGCGATATCTCCGTCCCCCGCCTGCTCGCACAGGCTGTCAATCACCAGAGAACTAGTATTTCTCGCCATCAGCCATTTCGCTTCTCTCAAACGGTCCCACCACTTACATTAGATACGTCTTCCCCACTCCGGGATTCCCGGAGCAAAACAAGACAGCCTTATCAGCTCCATCCGCACCCCCTTTCCACTCCCGAAACTCGCTAGTTTCAAATAGCCAATCCCTGACACCACTGAATCTGTCGATCCGCACGCTTTGATGCCTAGTATTTGGCTCTAGTGGGGAGAGCCAATGCATAATTTGTGCATGTTGGTCACGCTTATTGAAGGTATAGTTGAAACCGTCCATTATGTTTCCGCGATGGGCATTATCATCGCCGACGTTATCTGCTTGTGTATGTGTAGTGTTGGCCGTGGAACTCTATCCGGGATTTTAGTTGAGGATAGAAATGGTACGGAAATTTGTAGTGGTGGCGGGGAGTTTGTAGTGTCTCTGGGAGTAGGGCTGAATAAAACGTGGTAATGTGGCTTGGGGTGGCGTCACTTTAATAAAATCCAGCCACCTTCACTTCCGGAAAATCCATGACTAATAAGGGACCTGGAATAGTTTTCCACTAAGAATTTCCCCTTTTTGATCATATACTTACAAGTCCCCCTCATGTGCGGAGCGAACACTGGGGGATCGTGGGGCTGAGTTTCCGTTGCCAAAGACACTAAGTCGTGTTCGCTCCGCACATGCGGGGGACTTGTATATATCATACCTGATCATAACCTGCCACGCTTGAGACTGTGACAAGAACTAGAATCTATTGAAGCTAGGGGAATAGCGAAAGTTTAGTTGGTCAATCCATTAATTATGCTCCCGCAATTCTGGAACTCGAATAACTGCTCGTCAAACCCAAAAGTATTCAGAAAAGGCGCGGTTTTTTCAAGGGCCTGCTCTCCCATTCCAAAGATTCAACCCCCAAAATGTATTAAGAAATCAAGGGCTAGGGTTGACGCCTTTTCCGGATATCATACTTTTGCATTTGGCGAGTAGGCAGACAGGCTCTTTTCCTTGGATCATGCACTCGGGGGTGTTTGACGGCTTTGGAGCTTGTTTTTGGTCCGGGTAACCGGACCCCTCTTCTGATTGCAGTATCATACCTACCCCCACCCCTGACTCACCTCCGTCTCCTCTCCGCACTCCCTTCATGGCCCAATCAACAACCACAAGTCCGGCTGGTGTGCAGCTCTGAATACAAGCCTTTTGAATACAATCAGAGCTAAAAGCAGAATGGTGATCGTTTGGGTCTCTAAGTCTAGTATTAGAAGGTAGTAGTTGCAAAGTGGGCTCGACTTTTGTCCTTCACCTGTTGTCATCATAGGAAATCACTCATATATTTTGTTGGACTTAGTTTTATCCGCCTTACAGGAGTAGTTTCTTTTACTCTTGTTTGCTTCCTTAGTCTCCCTTTACTTCCTCAATTTCTAAGCTGCGCATTGTTGAAATTATACTTTCGGATATGTACTAGGGTACAAGGGTAAGTCGGGCGCGGTGGCACAGGTGTGGCGGTAGCGCTAGTGAGGTGCTAATTACCAAAGAGGAAACGTTCCCGGTACTTGTTGCCAAGGAGGAAACCAACGGCCAACCGCTAACTTAACCACCAACACACAACACACTGCCGTTATCAGAAATCGACGATTTTTGAAAAAGCGAAAGATGGAAGTCAAGGGAACCCGCGAACAGCACCCAATAGGCAAGCGGCATGTGGAGACCACCCGAGACGACCGTATCCGAGTCATTACACTACGTGATAATGCTCAATGGTCTTGGGGACAGATTGGGAAAGAGCTGGGAATTGACCGGCGAACATGTCAAAAAGTATGTCCTTAGCTTTAATTCACTTGCATGTAGTCCGTTATTTTGAGACAGGTGTAATGTGTTGTCAATGCTATAACAAATAATTTCCAGAGATGCCTTGTATGGGTTGATTTTCCGGCCAGTAACCTGCCGGCAATAGATTTACAAGCGAGCGAAAGAGAACGGCACCCCATCCAACAAAGTTCGTACTGGCCGCCCACCCATCTTCAATGCGGCTGAAACCGCTCGTCTTGTGGCCTTTGTTACTAGAGATGCCCTTACCCGGCGACTCTCTTGGGATGCTATTGTCATTGAAATGGGCTATGCCTGTTCAGCAAAGACAGTAAAGGCTGTAATGGAGAAGCTTGGATATCACAAGCGTGTGCCACACTGCAAGTTTAGTATTCGACCTGCTAATAAGCCCAAACGTGTCCAATGGTGTCAGGAGAGACTAGGGTGGACTTTCGAAGAATGGAGTAGAATGATTTGGACGGACAAATCGACTTTTTCCACCTCAGGTTTTGGGCACCGGCCTTGGGTTATTCGAAAACCTGATGAAGAATTTCACATCGATTGTATAGATCAAACCTTTGAGCAAGGAAGGGAATATACCATGGCCTGGGGTGGCTTTTGCTGCACTACAAAGTCAGAATTAGTTTTCATACCAGGAAAGGCAAAGTTGGACTCTGCTATATATGTAGAGACTGTAATGGAGCCATATTTGGTACCGTTCTGGCATCAATGCTGTGAAGAATATGGGTGGACAGGAGTGATTGAAGATGGGGCCTCAGGCCACCAGAAGTATGCAAGGATATATAGACAAAAGAATGAGATAGATGCAGTGCCATGGCCTGCTCAATCACCTGATTTGAATTTAATTGAAGCACTCTGGATGGATTTGGAGACAGAGTTAGGTGAGACATGGGGGCGGATTGGTGACATTCCTACTTTACAAATGTGTTTAAAGACTATTTGGGGGCAGATTGGAGCAGATAGACTAGTTGGGCTTATCCACAGCATGCCAGATCGCTTGCGTGCTGTAATCACTACCGGAGGTGAATCAACGCCTTACTAGGTAGTACTCCTCCGGGCAAATTGAGACCAGGCACTCTGGCTCAACACTTGTATTCTAGATACTGTGCCTCAACTACTCTAAGCATATAGCTCCTTCTTTCTTTTCTTTCTCTACTCCTGATTAAATTGTAAGTTAAAAATCTGAAAGTTGAATTTCCCGTAGGCAATATTCTGGGTGTCACCAGACTTTTTTCCTTCATACAAAAAAGTGCTTACTAATTACAGATAAGTGTCTACTTTTGTCCTAGCATTGGGCATACCCCTGTCGACTACACATTAGATAGGTTACCACATCCGGGTGTCGCCCGACTTAACGCTCCCCCCGAGTACTCTCTATTCCTCTTGAGTACGACAGTACTTCCTAGTTCATACTAGTTTCACTTCAATGCCGTCAGAGTTTAAGCTCAAATCATTTGTTTTGGATCTTTCATTTATTTCGCTGCTCAATCAGTCAATCATAGATGTAACTCTATGCGCATTAGATTTTTCTTTTGTCTCCTTTTGTTTTCTTGAAGTGGATATGTGTTCTTGTTGCGCAGCATAAATAGCATGCTCTCCGCTTCCTTAGAAAATAAAGCTTCTTTTGTCTGGTCCGGGGAGACACATGCATCAACATCTTTTTATCTGTGCTGTTTTCCACGCGAATTCCCTACCCGTTCGTTCGGGAAGTGCGCCCGACTTATAACTAATCCCCAGTACAAGTACTGTGCGTTCGCGTATAGCATGCCCTACCGATATATTACGCTTAGGCTCTATTAACCTAGAAGCGAGCCCCCTTATGTCTATGCCTAGTATAGTGATCGGTAGGGTAGATACTGCAGATCGATCACCCTGCGAAATTTCCCATTGGCATTAGTAATTGGATATCTGTATTAAAAAATCCTGCAGGCGGTGTAGCCTCTAGAGTTAAGTAATGATCCACCCCTAAATTTTACCCCCTCCCATTCACGACCTAAACCACCCCTAAAACGGCCTTCATTTCTCCTGCAAATGGTCCTTTAAAAGGCCTCCCTATCCATTGCCATTGCTGCCCAGCTCCTGGTTGATTTTCAGTGCGACCCAGCGGCTACGTCGGACAATGCAAATCAGAGAAGCGCTCATGGGGGGGTAACTTACAGCACTAATCGTGCCAAGGTTGCGGCATGCGGCCGCAACCCCGGATGTTCACTGGCTCACAACCTGGGCACTCCTACTGAGTGACAGCTCAACATCACATTACGGCTCAACATCACATTGTAGCTCAACATCACATTGTGGCTGGTTTTCAATATTAACAATATAATATGTATTAATTTGATATATTAATTATTTAGTTAACAGAGTATAATTAGATTAATCTTAAAGACTAAGTGATATCTTGGCATGCTAGAATAAAAAGAAATCTACGATTGAAAAGGGTTTCATGGTGGAAGAAAGATTTATTTTGTCAACCAATAATCAATCCGAATTACAAATATCATCGATTATGCTGCAGGAGCCAAGGTTGCGAAATCTTTTGTAATATACAATGCTACTACTTTAAAATGTTATGTTACACTACAGGGCTATCTTCAGCCACAATGTGATGTTGAGCCACAATGTGATGTTGAGCCGTAATGTGATGTTGAGCTGTCAGGCACTCAGTAGGAGTGCCCAGGTTGTGAGCCAGTGAACATCCGGGGTTGCGGCTGCACGCCGCAACCTTGGCACGATTACTCGTTATCTCTTGGACTGGAGAAACGGTGGAAAATTTTATGCCGCCCCTTTGAGTGAGATATAGGTTAGCAAGCGATTTTTGTTGACTACTACAAATTTACATATGCACAAACACCAAACCATAGCTAATATTAGAAATATGGTTCTATTTACGCACACCATCACTGAAGAATACTGGGCGAGCACCTTAGTAATCTCTGTCTTAGACGCTGAGAGGGGTAGCATGAAAATTTCCACCGTTTCACCTGTTTAGGGGATAGTCCCTCTTTCTCACAACTAAGTAGGACGGATATAAACTACTAGATCCGGCGAAAAACAACATTTAGTTCAAGAATCTGCCGGTAACACGCCACAGTATACCAGCTCCCCTACCAACAGGAAGAAGCACACAGACCAACGCTGGTGATGTCTGATTGAGCCTTCTAGTCTGTGGTGGGTATAGAGGCGGTAGTGGTATGGGAGTCTTCTGGAGCTGTGGCTATGAGGTGTTGTAAAGAAGCTAGGGCTTATTCGATTGGCGGCAGCCCAGGGGACCGGTATATGCAATTACCGGGTTGGATCTGGTGGCAGAGGTGAGAAGGGGTTGTGTTTTTTCTCGGGTGCGGGTCTGGTCGCTCGGTGGGGCACACTGGCAAGTGCAGCCCATGGTTTACCTTCAACGCCATTACACTCTCCACAACCCAACGGGGGGGGGCTTCTCGCACCCTACAACTCCGTAAGCGGCAAGTCCGGCTTTGAGGGCCTGTCTGACTGGGCTTTGCCGGACGCATATGAAGAAAATAAACAAGAAACGTAGTACCATAATCATAAGAATGTATGTTCCGCATTTTTCTCCTTATCCCCTCAAGATCGTGGACTAACAACTAATCTATATACACAACATTCCCAGCCTTCTGTACTCGTTCCATCATTCCATTCCTTACCATTCCACTCATTGCATTTCTCAACTCCATTCCACCCGCCACATTCCAATTCCTGGCAGGGAGGAAGTTCGTCCCATTCCAATCTGAGGTTACCAGGAAGCATGACAGCCACTTCTCACAACAGCATATATGTGCAGGCTTTCGAGTGATAAGGTGTGATTATAAAACGAAACCCTAAGATTAAGGCCTGTTGGAAACCGTGAGATGCTACTCGGCATGCTCTCATGATAGCCCCTTTGTTTGGACAGCTTCTGGGAACGCGCCATGGCTTTGGAAATGTGTTTGTATTTAGGGTGAGCATTTCTAATGCAGAAATGCGCGAGAGTTTTGGAACCGTGCAGCCGGCGGGAAAATTGTGAGAAAGGGGAAGGGAAGACATACATGAAATAGTATGGGCATTTGTGGTCAGTGTTCCCAACCGCCTGGGGGGACTGCCAAGAGCCCCGGACCGGACGGGACGGCTATCTGCAGTCCGTCCGGGGCGGCCTAGGTGCAGGACGGCGGGCTCTACAGGGGGAGACATTTTAGCTCAGGGCAGAGGGTGAACGGTGGGGGACTGCAGGGAACGGCAGGGGACTATTGAGGAAGGCCGGGAAAGGGTAAGGACGGCCAAGGACGGCGGGGGACTGGACGGTAGATGACTGAAGAAAATAAACAACAAACATAGTACCATGATCGTGAGAATGTGTATTTCGCATCACTTCCTACTCTCAGGATTACAGACTGAGAACTAATCTATGTACACAACATTCCAAGCCTTCAGTATCGCGCTCTATCATTCCATTCCTTGTCATTCCACTCATGGCATTCCTCCACTCCATTCCATCCGCCACATTCCAATTCCAGGCGGTGAGGAAGTTTGCCCCATTCCAATCCAAGGTTACCAGGAAGTATGACAGCCACTTCTCACAACAAGGATGGCCGGGGACAGCAAGAGTGATGTCTCATGATGTGAAAAGAATTCGTTTCGAGGTGTATGATTTCAGCTTGGCTAGTTCAGGAGGTCCAAGCTCCGGGACTATGGTCCCCTATATTCCGCCCGGTCCTCACCTTCCCGGGCGCAGTCCGTCCTAGCGCCCCCAAAAAGGCGGACTATGAGCCCCGAAGACGGACGGACCGGACGGTTGGGAACACTGTTTGTGGTGGTCCATGGGAGGATAGGAAGATGTTGTGCTGTGGTTATATCTACTCCTGTCTTTACCGTTAGTTAGTTAATATTGTTGTTGAGAGAGTTGTTGTTGATGTTCAAAATGTGAACGCCAGGGGCACAATCTATTGTTTTAGGATAATATTTGGGGATTTAACATGTGCTTTTCTATCCGGTGTTAAGGATTTTATGCATCTCTTATGCACTATTATTGGTCATGATATTTCTAATATTCACCTCACACCCTCATAGTTTCACGCACATTGTTTAGGATTACTTGGCAGGATCTCAGGGTCAAACATGTTCGCACTTATGTTTCTTACATAGTTTTCCCTATATTTCTTTGACACATATGGGCGCACACTTTTGTATAAATATGCTTGCTACCGCCCACCTGTTTTGGAATAATTAAGAACCAGAACTCCTACCAAATCTGCTCTCTACTCCTCACCAAGCGTCCCTCGCAACCCCCCTCGCACTTGCGCAGTATTATCCACATAGAATAGATTGTGCCCCTGGCGTTCACATTTTGAACAGGTTATGAGCCCGGGCTCTTCTTACTCTATAAGAAATACGCTTACACGCT
>Ga0307513_10004302_pt1 | contig 19033 bp, 12 predicted proteins | sample 15_EM_MG_FD_202174 | JGI IMG/M metagenome (GOLD analysis project Ga0307513, IMG submission 202174) | Populus trichocarpa ectomycorrhiza microbial communities from riparian zone in the Pacific Northwest, United States - 15_EM | ecosystem: Host-associated > Plants > Roots > Unclassified | place...
GAATACGCGCTGGCGCTCGGTTCGCGCGACGAACTGACCGGGCAGGAAAATCGCTACCGATACGCACTGCTCTATCGCCGCGTGTCGGGTACGTGGCAGTTCCAGAAAGTCCTGCAAGCCAATGTACGGGAATTCGACAGCTACAGCTTCCCGAGCCTGTTCGCCATGAAAGGCACCCTCGCGGCGGTGGAGCTCGATGGCGCCAACCAGGTGTATCGGCTGGGGGCCAGCGGGTGGCAGCCGGCGGGCCAGGGCGGCGTCATCAGTGAAGACATCGAAATCTCGGGTGACCGGATCCTGAGAAGCACCGGCGATTGCACGTGGAGCGCGACGATCAGCGAACCGGACGCCGCGGGAAACTGGACTTCGACCCATCTCAACGGACAGCCCCGCGGGTGTGACGACGAGTTCTGGGGTGGGCCGGTGGACATCGACGGCGACCGCCTGATCCTCGGCAATGGCGACACCTTCGATCTCGAGTGGCAGCAGGTTCCGATTTTCGAGCGCCAGGCGCCCGGATCCTGGTCCCGGATTGGCACCATACCTTCTCCATTCGCGTACGACGAATTCACCGGCGAGGTGGTGATGCGCGGCGACGACGCTATCGTCGATTCGTACTACGGCGCCTATGTGTACCGCCTTCCGGAGTTCAGGCAGATCATCGGCCGCATCAGGGCGCCGGACGTCTATCTACAGTCGCGAGTCGGGACCTATTGGTACCTGAGGAAGTTCGAGAAGAGCGGCGACCTGGTCTTCGTACGCGAGTTCAGCTACGACCGCGGCTCGCCGGTCATCAACGTATTTCGCGCGAATGCTACGGCACCCGGCACCTACGAACACGTCGCGGTGCTGGCGCCGCGCGGCGGCGGACCGGTCTACCCCGTCATCAATTCCTTCGACGTCAGCGGCAACGTGGTGATCGCGAGCGGCGCCGAGACCGCCTACATCTTCGAATTGCCCGCTTCATTGAGAACCCCCGCGGCGCGGCAGGACGATTTCGAATCGAGCAATGCTGCGAGCTGGCGGCCCAACGCGGGCTCGCAATTCTCGGTAGTGACCAGCGGCACCAACCACATCTATCGGCAAACCAGTACCGTGGGCGAGGCACATGCGCTGTTCAGCGGCGCGTACTGGACGAATCAGGCAATCGAAGCCGAGGTCACGCCGCGGGCATTCGACGGCAACGATCGATGGGTGGGCTTGGTGACGCGCTTCCAGGACACGCAGAACTACTTCTACGTGACGATGCGCAGCTCGGGCAGCCTGCAACTCAAGCGCCTGCGTGCGGGAGCGATCAGCACCATCGCGAGCACCGCCCTTCCGGTGACGCTCAATCGCAAGTACCGGCTGCGGCTCGAATCCATCGGCAGCGTGCATCGCGTGTACGTCGATGGCGCGTTGCTGCTCGACGCCGACGATGCCGGAGCGCCGCTGCAAGGCAGCGCCGGGCTCATCATGAATCGCGCGCGCGCGGACTTCGACAATGTGATGGTGACGCCGAGCCCGCTCACCACGGTCTTCGAGCACGACTTCTCGACGGAGTCACCCGGCGAGTGGACCCTGGCCGGCAGCGGCCAGTGGGCCGTGGTCGGCGGCACGTACGCGCAAAATTCCGTGGCAGCCGATGCGCGCGCCGTGATCGGCGGGCCGACTGCGGACCAGGTGGTTGAAGCGCGCGTGCGCCCGATCGCGTGGTCCACCGCGGGAACCGCCGAACCCTGGGCCGGCGTTGTCGCGCGTTATGCCGACAGCGGCAACTACTACTACCTGCACATTCGCCGCGGCGGAACGGTCAGCCTGCGCAAGCTCGTGAACGGCGTGATCACCACGCTCGCGTCCGCGCCGCTCACGGTGTCACTCAACACGCCGTACACGCTGCGGCTCGAGGTCGTGGGCGCCCAGTTGCGCGGCTACGTGAATGGCAACCCGGTACTGCGGGTCGCCGACAGTTCGCACACCCGGGGAATTGGCGGGCTCATGACCAACAAGGCCGCCGTCCGCTTCGACGACTACCTCGCCTATCAACCTTGAGCGCCGCGAAGGACGTCAGTCCGGCATCTTCTGACCGCGCGTTTCCACCACCCAGTGGAGCAGCAGCAGTCCGATGATGGGCACCAGGGCGATCACGCACATCGTCTTCATGATGATGGCGGGATCACCCTTCGCGGATTGGGCGATGGCGCCCACCGCGAACACTCCGCCGGCAGTGACCACGCGGCCGATGTTGTAACAGAAGCCGCTGCCGGTGGATCGCAGGCGCGTCGGGAACAGCTCCGGTAGATAGAACGTGAAGCTGCCGAACACGCCGAACACGGTGAGGCCGATGAAGAAGTACATGTAGAGGCGCGTTTCGGACGGCAGATCGAGTCCGAACGTGGCGAGCAATGCCGCCGCCGAGCAGGCGAAATAGATCGCGTACATGGTCCGGCGGCCCAGGAACTTCGCCAGCGGTATGGTGAGCAGAGTACCCAGCAGCCCGCCCCAGTTGAAACAGAGCGTGGCCGTTTTGATCCAGCTCTGCTTGAGCGCGGCCGTGGCGGTGACATCGAGACCGCGCGTAAACGCTTCCGCGCCCGCGAGCGTGTTCGCCAGCGACTGGATGAACGCATTGCAGGTCCACCACGTGATCAGCGCGACGAACGTGACGATGAGGGCGCTCACCGTGCGCGCACGGATTCCGGGCGCAAAGATCTCGCGCACGCGTGCCGGCGCGGCGGTGGCGGCAGCCGAGGTCCAGCGTTCGGGTTCGTGGATGAACATGCGAACGATGAACGCAACGACAGCGGGCACCAGGCCGAACAGCAGAACATAACGCCAGGACATCGCCGGATCGTGGGCAAACCACCCGCCCGCGACTTCAGCGTTGACGAAGGTGGCGAGGAACAGGCCGAAGGGCGCGGAGGTGTAGAGCAGTGCCCCCGCCTCGACGCGCGATTCTTCCGGAACCACTTCCGCGACCATGGCGGAGCCCGCGGCCCACTCGCCACCGATCCCGAGACTTGCAACGATGCGGCACAGGACCAGCTGCCACATCTCGGTGACGAAGGCGCAGGAGGCGGTGCCCAGCGCGTAGAGAACCATCGTCAGCATCAGTACGCGCTTGCGGCCGAAGCGGTCGCAGATCGGGCCGAAGATCACGCCGCCCGCCGCCCAGCCGAGCAGCAGCAGCGAGTTCAGGATGCCGGTCCAATACGGCAGCGCTTGCTTCGCCTCGGGCCCACCGATCGGCAGGTCTAACAACGTGGGAATCGCGTTGGGCGCCACGAAGTTGAACAGCAGTCCGTCGAAGATGTCGAAGCCCCAGCCGAGCCAGGCCGCGAAGAAGACCGTCCACTGGTAGCGCGTCAGTTTGATCATGGCGCGCGAGTGTAAATGGGGACACTCCCCATTTCCTAGCAAAAGGGGCCGCACCTGCCGGCGCGTCCTACCCACGAGATCGAAGAATGTGGCGAATCACCGGCGTTTCGCAACATCGAACTCGCCGCCGTTCGGCATATCGTTAGCCAATGCCGCGCCCGCCTCGTCTGATTTTCGCCGACCAGTGCTACCACATCCTCAATCGCGCGAATCGACGTGCCGAGATCTTCCATGAGCCGGCAGACTATTCGGCATTCATCAGCCTGATCGGACGGGCGCAGGAGCGCCTCGAATTGCCGATCCTTGGCGCCTGCCTCATGCCGAATCACGTCCACTTCGTTGTTCGCCCCACGAGCGACAACGACATCGCGCCATGGACGCGGTGGCTGTTCACCACGCACGTGCGCCACTACCACGAAAAGTATGGAACTACCGGGCGACTCTGGCAGGGACGCTACAAGTCGTTCCTCATTCAGGACGACCATTACCTGCTGACCGTTCTGCGCTATGTGGAGCGAAACGCCGCGCGCGCGAAACTGGTATCACGAGCGGAAGACTGGAGATGGGGCAGCCTGAACTGGCGCGCGGCGCGAGTCCCTCCGCTTGCCTTAACGAAGCCGCCACTCGAATTGCCGGTGTACTGGAGGGACTTCGTGAATCAACCGCAGACGGCAGCGGAAATCGATGCGGTCCGGACGAGCGTCAATCGTCAACGCCCGTTCGGCGATCCGGATTGGGTGGAGCGCCGCGCCCGCGAAGCTGGCCTGACTCAGTCACTCTTCAGCGTGGGCCGACCCAGGAAGAAGTCCAGGTGCGGCCCAATTTGCTAGGAAATGGGGAGTGTCCCCATTTACGCGTGCTTGAACATGATCGGCATGCCCGACGGCGTGGTGAACGCCTTGTTCTCGGTGAACGGACGCTCGCGCCCTTCCGGCGCGCGACCCGCAAACGCGGCAAGCACGTCATCGAGCGGCCCAGGACGGCCAAGCGCAAAACCCTGCCCGAACTGGATGCCGAGCGACGCCAGCCGGTCGCGCACGGTGTTCGACTCCACGTACTCGGCCACCGTCGTAATGCCCATGGAGTCGGCCAGCTGCACGATGGCGCGCACCAGCGCCTGTGAGCGCGGGTTGGTCAGCACGTCGACGACATAGGAGCCGTCGAGCTTGATCGTGTTGATATCGAGATTCTTGAGATAGGCCAGCGAGCTCACGCCGGTGCCGAAGTCATCGAGCGCGAAGCGTACGCCGTGCGTGCTGAGCCGCCGGATGAACTGCTGCACCTGTTGCATGTTGGCGGCCGCGGCCGCTTCGGTGATTTCGAACACCAGGCAGGTGCCATCGATGCCGTGCTTGGCCATCGAGGCCAGCAGCCATTCGAGGAAATCCGGATCCGACAGCGTCGGGCCGGAAAGATTGATCGACACGCGCAACGGGCCGGCGCTGCTGGTGTTCTTGCTGAGCTGCTCGAAGGCGCGCTCGCACACTGCCCGATCGATCTCGGGAAGGATCTGGTAGCGCGTCGCCGCGGACATGAAGTCGGCCGCTTCGACGATGTTTCCCTTGGCGTCGACGATGCGCACCAGCAGTTCGTACGTGGTCGGCAGGCTGTGGTTGATCAGGGGCGTGATCGGCTGCGCGTAGACGACGATGCGCTCGAGCCGCAGCGCTTCGCGCACGCTGCCGATGAGACCGATCTCATCGTGGCGGCGGATCATGCTCTGGTCGGTGTCCTGGTAGACCTCGACGCGGCCTCGCCCGCGGTCCTTGGCGGTCTTGCAGGCGATCTCGGCCTCGGCGATGCGGTGGTCGAGATGCAGGTCGCAAGCGCTGGTGGACACGGCGCCCCACGACATCGAAACCGGGTGGTTAGTCTCGTGCTTCACGGCGGGCGCATTGCTGACGTCCTTGCAGATGCGATCGGCGAGTTGGCGGGCCTGCGCGAGATTCATGTGCGGCAGGAACACCGTGAAGCGGTCGCCCGACAGGCGGCACGCGAAGCTGTCGGCACCGACCAGCGCGCGCCGGATCGAGACGCCACAGCGCGCGATCACACGATCGCCATCGGAGAAACCGGCGAGATCGTTGATGAGATGCAGGCAATCGATGTCACCGTACAACATCGACACCATGGCGCCCGGCGGCGCGTTGCGCTGCCAGGTGTCCACGCGGGTCTTGAAACCATCCCACGACAGCAGACCCGTGAGCGAGTCGAGATCCTGCGTCGCGTTGCGCGCCAGCAGTCGCGCGAAGCGGCCGAGGCGGCGCACGCTGAATTCGTCGAAGCTCGGTTCTTCCGGGCGATTGAAGATGATGAGCGCGCCGGCCGGGCCGCCGCGCGCGATGAGCGGTACCGCGACCAGCTTGCAGGCTATCTGGCCGCCGCTCACGTGTTTGAGTTTGTTGGTGGCAACCGGCTTCTTCGTCTCGATGGCGCGGCGCGCGAGTTCGTCACCGACGATCGACAATTGCTGGCGGGCGAACGAGGCATCCTCTTCGGAGCGGCTCCACACGGCGCGCGAATCCTCGCGCGGGAACACCGCCGTCGCGGCCGTACATCCCAGACGAAGGCACACTGCGCGCAATACGCTTTCAGTGCTCCGTTCGGGCGTCGAGCCCAGTTCGGGCGATCTCGTTTCTGCCGACTTCACCGGTTACTCCGCTGCATTATTCGACTTTTGTCGTCTCTCGCGACAATGAAGATTAGTCGAGACGACTTAGATCGAAAGCCCACGCAGGTCTCAGGTTTTCGGGCAGTCGGCGGCACGCATGAGCTGGGACCGGAATATGAGAACCGTTCCGAGAGTTATGTAATGCGCCGGGCCGGCAGAGCAACCGGTGTCAGCCGCTCTCGATGATCCCGCGGAACCGGCCGGTCGCGGAGTATTCGATCTGGCCGGGCACGTTTCCGGCGAGCAGGCTTCGGCGCCGCGTCACCGCGGCGTCCAGCACTTCGGCCACCGGCATGGCCTTGCCGAACAAATACCCCTGCCCGGTCTTGCAGCCGAGCTCCAGCAAGGTGTCGCGCTGCGTGTCGTGTTCGATGCCTTCCGCCACGGTGTCGAGGTCGAGCGCGTCGGCCAGCGAAAGGATGGCACGCGCCAGCGCAACCGCGTCGACTCCGCCGGCGCCCTCACGGTCGCCCGCGAGGCGCTCGACGAAGGACCGGTCGATCTTGATGATGTCGATGGGAAAGCGGTGTAGATAGGCGAGCGAGGAGTAACCCGTGCCAAAGTCATCGAGCGCCAGCCTCACGCCAAGCCCCTTGAGTTCCTGGAACGTGCGCTCGAGGCGTTCAGAATTCTCCAGCAACAGGCTCTCGGTCACTTCGAGAATGAGGCAGCTGGGTGTGAGTTGATGCGTGGCGAGCCCGTTGCGCACGTCTTCGACGATATTGCCGTGGTTGAGATACCGGCTGGACACGTTGACCGAGACACGGATGCCCTCGCCGTGAGCCACGTCGCGCTGCAGGCGCGCCAGGTCCGCGCAGGCGCGATTCATTATCCACTGCGTCATCGCGACGATCTGGCCGGTTTCCTCGGCGAGCGGAATGAAGTCGCCGGGCATGACCAGGCCGCGCGTCGGGTGCCGCCAGCGCATCAATGCCTCGACTCCGACCATGTGCCGCGAATTCAGATCGACGATCGGCTGGTAGTGCGCCTCGAACTGCAGATTTTCGATGGCCGTGGACAGCTCGTTTTCGATGCGCATGCGCCGCCGCGCCGCGCGCAGCATTTCGGGCTGGAAGACTTCGGCGTGGCCCTTGCCGTGCGCCTTGGCGGAGTACATCGCCGCGTCGGCATTGCGCAGCAGTCTTTCCACGTTGCTGACGCGGTCAGCGAGCGCCACACCGATGCTGCAGCCGACGCGCAACGGGCGCCCATCGATCTCGAAAGGCTGGCGGCACGCATCGAGGACCTGGCCTGCGACCGCCGTCGCCGCCTCGACGTTCGGTGCATGATCGATGAGTACCGCGAATTCATCGCCACCCAGGCGGGCTACGGTGTCACCCGCCCGCGTGGACTGCACCAGGCGGTGCGCGAACGCGCGCAGCAGCGCATCGCCGGCGCTGTGCCCCAGGCTGTCGTTCACGGTCTTGAAGTTGTCGAGGTCGATGAACAGCACCGCCGGCGTCATGCCGTCGGCGATGTGCCGGATGGCCTGGTGCACGCGATCGGAGAATAGCGAACGGTTGGCGAGCAGGGTCAGGGAATCGTGGAACGCGAGCGTGCGCAGCTGGTCGTGCAGGCGCGTGGCATCGGAAACGTCGCGGATATTCAGCGTCACGCCGCGAATCGACTCCACGTGGCACAGGTTGGCGATGACCATCTTGTAGGAACGCTTCTCGTCATCGCCTTGCGGAATCGAAAAATTTGCTGTCTGTTCGGAATGCGCGGCGCGAATCACCTGTTCGAATACTTCGCGCACGTGCGGCGCCTCCGGCCCGAGCACGTCATCGAGACGCTGGCCGGCGAGCTCACCGGGCGCCACGCCTAACAACTGCTCGGACGAGGGGCTGGCATAACGAATGACTCCCGCGGGGTCGCATATCGCGATCATGTCGCTCGAGCGGCGCACCAGCTCGGTCAGTCGCTCGTCGAAGCGGCGCGTGGCCACTTCGCGGTGCAGGCTCACCACCTCGCGCGTGGAGAATGCCTGGCCCGCGACCACCAGCAGCGTCGCCACGACCAGCACCCAGATCAGCAGCGGTGACTGGCCGCTGGCGAGCTGCAGCCGGTCGTCGAGCAGGGCGATGGTTCCGATCATGAGCGCGAGGATGGGCAGCGAGCCGCGCAGATCGCCCTGAAGCCCCAGCGTCGATGCGACCGGCTGATGGTGACCGAGCTGATACCGCACAGCCGCGAACATGCACACATAGAACACGAAGTAGCCGACGTCGCTCGCGCCGCCGATGACGTAGGTCCCGCGGAGCTCGGCATTGATCCACAGCAGATCGGAAACCAGTGTCACCACCATCGCGACCAGCAACCAGACGATCGGGCGCTCCTCGCGCCAGTTGGAGATCTGCATGGCGACCATCGCACCGGCAATGATCGCGATCGCATCGCCGATGCCGTAGCCGACCGCCGACCAGTTATCCATGAGCTGGTCGCCCGACATGGCGGCGACCGGCGCCAGCGCGGTGAACCACAGCAGCGAACCGAAACCGATGGCCACCGTGGTGAAGTCGATCCACGCACGCATCGTGCGCGCGCGTCCGCCCAGGTCGAGATACAACAGCACGAACGCCCAGGCCGCGAGCGGGTAGTAGAAGATGTAGAGCACGTCGGGCCAGGAGCCGAAGGTCACGTTTTCGGTCAGCGCGCTATAACCCCAGCCGGCACTCGCGATGATGTCGAGTATCAGCGCGGCGAAGATGAGACGCCACGCGCGACGCCGCCGGTGACTCAGCGCCGGATCGAACAGGGACGGCCACAACAGGACACAGATCATGACGCTCACGGGGAATGACCCCCAGGCGCCGATGAAACCGGTCACCGCTTCGCCGCCCCATCCGGCGACCATGATCAACATGCAGACAGCCGTGTAGACCACCGCGATCGCGAACAGCGGCCGCACCCAGCGCCTGGCAAATCTTGCAATAAACGAATTCATCCGCCCGACAATTATCCCAAAACAACACGGCATCCGCGCTGATCGCGGTCACAACAACATCGGCATCGGCGCGCCGATTTGCAGCCTTTCGCCGTGAAACGGTTGCCAGTCCCGGAACGACTCGGCAGACTGCCCGCGGCTTCGGAGCGGCCCTGAGAGAAACCCTGCCCGTGATCGGACACAAGCGAGCGCTGATTGTGATTGCCTTCACAGCATGCGGCGCCTGTGCCCCGCCCGCGCACGCCGACTCCGTGCAGGTGTATTCCGGAAGCATCGGCGGGACCTCGGATTTCGTGTTCCGCGGCCTCTCACTGACGCGCGGCAAACCCGCGGCGCAAGCCTCACTCGACGTGGAATTCCCCAAGGAGTTTTACGTCGGCGGCTTCGTTTCCACCGCCGATCCGAAACCCGACCCCAGCCCGGACCTGGAAATGGATTTTTGGGCCGGCCGTTACTGGAGCCTCTCGGAAAATTTTTCGGGCGACCTGCGCCTGTCGCAGTACACCTATCCCAACGATCCGCGGCGCATCAGCTACGACCGCACCGAACTCACCGCCACGCTGGGTTTTTACAACCGGTTTTTCGCCGCGGCTATCTATTCGCCCAACACCGAGGGCATCGGCTCTTCTCCGGGCTACGCCGAAGGCAACGCGTGGGCAGTCGAGTTATCGGGCCGCCAGCCGATCAACGAGCACCTGTCGATCTCGGCGGGTTTCGGTCACTACGGCCTCGAAGAGATCTATCACGACAGCTACAACTACTGGAACGTCACACTGATCGCGGCGTTCAAGCCTTTCGAATTTCAGTTCGCCTACCTGGGGGTGGACAGCGACGTGGTGCAGCACTTCAACCCGGATCTGGTTGGCGACCGCTTCGCCGTGACCGCCCTATGGCGCTTCTCGACCACCAAATAACGTCGCGGGAACCGTATTCCCGCTCCCCGGTACTCATGGGCAGTAGGTCGATGAAGGTGGACTGCCGTGGCACTCAAGAGCGTTGAATCCCAGTCTCCGCGGGCGCCTGGCGCAAGTCCCGACGCCTCTGAACGCGAGCTGCTCGAACGCATCGCCCGGTCGAAGGACCAGGCGGCATTCCGCACGTTGTACGGCAGCTACTACCAGCGCCTCTCGCGCCTCCTGGCTCGCATGTCGGTGCGCCGCGAAGACATCGAAGAGGTCATCAACGACACTTTCTGGGTGGTGTGGACCAAGGCGGGCGAGTTCCGCGGCGCTTCGCAGCTGTCCACCTGGATCATCGGCATCGCCTACCGGCGGGCACTGAACGCGCTTCGCCGCGCGAAGATCCGCCCCGTCTCGGATGAGCCGTTCGACGAAGATTCCATCAGCGTGATGTCCACCGATGCCGCCGAGACCGATGGCCAATGGCTGGCGTTGGGACTCTCGCGGCTGCCGGTCGAGCAACGCATGGCGCTCGAATTGACCTACACTCTCGGCCATTCCTGCGAAGAGGTGGCCGCGATCCTCGATTGCCCGGTGAACACCGTGAAGACCCGGCTGTTCCGTGCACGAGAAACCCTCAAACAAGTGTTGCCCGGCCTCGCAGGCATGTCCGGAGAAATTTCATGAGCCCCCGCATTCCCGATACTCACGCAGAAGCCTGGGCGCTGCTGCCCTGGCTCGCCAACGGCCGCCTCCCGGCGTCCGACCGTGAATGGGTGGAGGCACATGTGGCGCAGTGCGCCGAATGCCGGACCGAGTTCGACGCGCAGCGCAAGGTCGCAACGCAGATCAACCGGGACGCGGCTCCGGATGCGGCGGGAACCCCTGGCTCAACAGGAACCGGCTCGAAAGGAACCGATGAGCAGCGCTCGTTCAACAAATTGTGGGCGCGAATCGAGGCGTCCGAAGGTGCCGCGCCATCGGGCAGCGGTCTCACGGGCGGCTCCGCGTCTCGAACCTCGCGCACCGTGCGCTGGCTCGCGGCCGCCGTGGTCGTGCAGGGTTTCGGCCTGGCGTTGTTCGGCTTCAATGCGCTGCGTACCAACACGTCGGCCGGCGAAATCGTCACGGTCGCCGAGGTTCCGCCACAACGGCTCAATGCGCCGGCCGTTCGCGTCGTCTTCGCGCCGGAAGCGTCGATGGCCACCATCAATACGCTGCTCACGCACCAGGGCCTTTCCATCGTGTCCGGGCCGGGCACGGCTGGCAATTTCACCGCGGAACTGTCGGCCGATGCCGTGGCCTCCGGCGCATCGGCAGATTCCGTCGCCGCGGTGATCTCGAAGGATCCGAATGTCACTTTCGCCCAACCGGTTGCGCGTTGATACGCACATGGACTGGCGGCTCGGCGTTGCCGTAACGCTGGCCGCCATCGCGATTGCGCTGTCGGGTGCCGCCACCGCGGCGCCGCCGCCGGTGCTCACGCCGCCGGAAGTTCGCTCCTCCCCCGCGCAGTTCATCGTCGTGGCCGTCGCCAATCCGGTGACGGGCCGGCCTGGCGCGGTCGGCGGCACCGCCCACGGTTACGGCTCGAGCAATAACTACCGGGTCAGTGCGTCGGCAACGGCCACCATCCGCGAGATCACCACCCAGTATTCACTCACGCGCGTTTCCGAGTGGCCAATCGACGAGCTGCAGATGCATTGCGTGCTGTTCCGGATTCCGCCCGGCACCACGCGCGAAGCGATCATCGAAAAGCTGAAGGCGGACCGGCGCATTCTCATCGTGCAGCCGCTCAACGAATTCGAGTCCGCCACTGAAACGCCGGCAGTGGCGCCTGCAGTGGCGTTCGACGACCCATACTCGCGCCTGCAATCCAACGTACTCGCTCTCGACGTGGCGGAGGCGCACCACTTCAGCCGCGGCGCCGGCATTCGCGTGGCCATCATCGATACGGGCGTCGATACGCGTCATCCCGATCTCGTCGGCCGCACGCAACTCACGCGCAATTACATCGACACTGACGAAGCCGCGTTTCGCGGCGACCGCCACGGGACGCAGGTGGCCGGGCTCATTGCGGCCGCGGCCAACAACGGGGTCGGCATCGTCGGGGTCGCGCCCGACGTGCGGCTCATGGCCTACAAGGCCTGCTGGCAGACATCCGCCAGCACCACAGGACGCTGCAATTCATTCACCATTGCCCAGGCTCTTGCGGATGCACTGGCTGCGAAAGCCCAGGTCATCAACCTGAGCCTGGTGGGGCCCAGCGATCCGCTGCTCGAAGCGCTGGTCGCCAAGGCCATCGAGGCGGGAGTAATAGTGGTCGGCGCGGTTTCGGACGATCCCCGGTTCGCGTTTGCCGCCAAACTACCGAGCGTGCTGCCGGTCGCCGAATCGGAAACTTCGGACAACCACGGGGACGAGATCCTGCGCGCGCCGGCGCGCGACATCGTCACGCTGGTCCCGAATGGGCACTACGACTTCGCATCCGGAAGCTCGCTGGCCACCGCGCAGGTTTCCGGAGTGGTGGCGTTGCTGCTGGCACGCAATCAGAAACTCGGCATCAGCCGCCTGCGCGAACTGCTGACTCAATCCACCGAGAACCACGACACCACGCGCGGACCTTTCCGCTCGGTCAATGCCTGCGTGGCCGTCGCCAGACTGGTGCGCGGCGCGAGCTGCGCGAATTAATGGGGACATTCCTCATTTAGTTGTAACAATCGATGAACGCTGGACGTTGCGCGTGGACATCGGATTGTTACAACTAAATGAGGAATGTCCCCATTAATTCGCCTCAACGCGGCTTTGGCGGCGTCGATGGCGGCTTCCGGAAGATCATCAGCGAATCGACGCGTTCATTGTTGCTGATCGTCGACGAATAGTTCACGAACAGGCGCTGCCCGAAAGGCTGCCCGCCGAGACTTTCGCTCCAGCGCTTGATGGCCGCACCCTGGTCGCCCTTGCCCGACAGCCGCACTTCGCACAGCGTCGCGCGGCATTCGACGTGATCGGCGCGAAACGCGCCCGTGCTCACTTCATTGACCATCGCATTCTGGAGTTCGCCTTCCATCGTGTAGGCCCAGCCGTCGTTGCGCATCTCGCGCTCGAGCGCGCGGTGCGCGTCGCCAAGCTGGTTCTCAAAGCCGGGTAGTGAGGGACGCGCGATCACCTCGTTGAACACGGGACCCGCGTCGATGCGCTGAACGGTCACGTCGTCGGCAGCGACGCTGTCCTGATCGGGAGGCGTGGCAACGGCGGCCACGGGCGGCGCTGATGCAGGCTCGGCGTTTCCGCCAGTGGCGCTGGTCGGTCGTGCCGGCGCAGTTTCAACGGCGCTGTTCGTTGCTGGCGCCGCGGGCAGCGGCGGGCGCGCCGCAGAAGATTCAACCGACATCGTGTTTGGAACGGCGGGCGTATCCATGGCGACCCGAGTCACCACGACCCCCACTGCGACTCCACCAGCGAATGCGAATACGAGCCAACTTGTTTTCATGTCACCTGCTCCGCGCCCGTCCTGAGGGAAACGAGGAACGGCCCGAAGCGGGCCTGTCCCCATTAATTTCCGACTTCGCAGGTCTTTCGCGCCAGCCACCCAACCACCGCCGAGAGCGCCTCGCCTTCGGTTGCGCCCTGCGCGCGCGCGGTCTGGTAGACGTCTACCTGCTGGTGCGCGCTGGTTCCGCGCTTGATCAGCACGCGCGCATGTTCGGTCTCCGCCAGGCAATCGAGCGCCACGGCGTCGTCATGCGTGATGGCCAGCAGTTCCTCTAACAACTCGGGAAATGGCACCAACACGCCGCGCGCCAGATCGAGCAGCGTCGCGTCGCTGCCGAACCGCATGGCGCGCCAGCGGTTTTCGGCGATCAGCATGCGCGGGTACCGCCGCCAGACCTTGTTCTCGCGGCGCAGGCGGTAAAGCATGCGGACCAGCGAGAGATTGAGCGCGGCCAGGCACACCGCGTCGTCGAGGTGCGTACAGCAATCGAACACCCTGGTTTCAAGCGTGGGGTAACGCGAGCTCGGCCGGATGTCCCACCACATCTTGGTGGTGTCCTCGATGAGCCCGTTGCGCACCAGCGCGTCCAGGTGGCGGCGGAACTCGCCATAACTTTCGAAATGTTCGGGCAGCCCGGTGCGCGGCAACGAGGACAGGAGCATGAGACGGAACGACTGCATGCCCATGTCTTCGCCTTCCCAGAACGGCGATGAACACGACAGCGCCAGCAGGTGCGGAACGAAGTAACTGAGCTGGTTCATGACATCGATGCGCAGCTCGTCGTCATCGAGGCCGACGTGCACGTGCATGCCGCAGATGATCATGCGCCGTGCCCCGCCCTGCACTTCACGCGCGATGTCCGCGTATCGTTCATGGTCGGTATGCAGCGGACGCTGCACCGGCCGCGCGAACGGGTGCGTTGACGCGGCGATGGGCGCAATGCCGTAGCCAGCCGCGACCTTGCAAACCGTGCGGCGCAACTCGGCCAGCTCCCGGCGCATGGCGGCGACCGAGCCACAAACCGAAGTCTTCACCTCGAGCTGCGAGCGCAGGAATTCCGGACTGACGCGCCCGTCGGTCTCGGCAATGCAACGCTGCAGGAGTTCGGCGGGCGGGTCGGCGACGAGGTCGCGCGTGGCGAGATCCACGAGCAAATATTCTTCTTCCAGCCCTAACGAGAAGGCTGGCTCAACGATCCCCGGCGTTGCCATGAGCGGGGACACTACACGGGTTTTGTGAGGCGCGTCAGTTCCCGCAGGAGAAAACGTCTTCGATCGCAACGGGCTCGGCCAGGTGGAAGCCCTGGATGTAGTCGACACCGATCTGTTTGAGCACCTGGAGCACTTCGGCGCTTTCCACTTTTTCCGCGATCGTCGCCACCTGCATGGCGGCGCCGATCTTGGCGATGGCCTCGACCATGCTGCGATCCACGGCGTCGTGGGCGACGTTCGCGGCAAAGTGCCCGTCGATCTTGAGGAAGTCCACCGGCAGGGTCTTCAGGTACACGAACGACGACACGCCGCTGCCGAAGTCGTCGAGCGAGAAACGGCAGCCGCGCGCCTTGAGCTCGCGCATGAAGTAGGTCGCCTTGGACAGGCTGGCGACCGCCGCCGTCTCGGTGATTTCGAAACACAACGCGCGCGCCACCTGTTCATCGTGCAAACGCGCCAGCACGAACTCGAGGAAATCTTCGTCGTTGATGGATGTGCCCGACAGGTTCACCGCCACCAGCGGCAGACGGCGGCCCTGTTTGATGCACGCCGCCAGCAGCTCGATGGCGCGGCCGACCACCCAGCGATCCACCATGACCATGACGTTGTAACGCTCGGCCGCGGGGATGAATTCACCGGGCGGCACCAAGGTGCCGTCTTCGTCACGCAAACGCACCATCAACTCGAAAAATGGCGTGTCGCCCGCGTTCGCCGAGATGCCGACGATCCGCTGGGCATAGAGTTCGAGGCGCCCGTCTTCCACCGCGCGGGCGATGCGGCCCACCCACTGCATCTCGCGATGGCGGTTGGTGCCGTGGTCGCGTTCGTAGACCTGCACGCGGTTGCGTCCGCCTTCCTTGGCGGTATAACAGGCGATGTCGGCGGCGGACAGCACCGAGGCTGCGCTGGTGGTGTCGCGCGCGATGCGCACCACGCCGATGCTCGCGCCCACCGACAGGCTGTTGGCGCCCCAGAGAAAACGATAGCTGTGAATGGCCTGGCGGATGCTGTCGGCAACCCGCTCGGCCTGTTCCAGCGAACAGCGCTCCAACAACATGCCGAACTCGTCGCCGCCCAGGCGCGCAATGGTGTCCGAGGCGCGCACGCGCGTCTGCAGCAGGCTGGTGATGTCGCGCAACAGGCGATCGCCGGCGCTGTGCCCGCAGGTGTCGTTGACCACCTTGAACTGGTCGAGGTCGACATACAGCAGCACGTATTCGCCTTCACCGCGCTGCGCGGCGCTCACCGCGGTTTCGAGCCGCGTATCGAACTCGCGCCGGTTGATCAGACCGGTGAGCGCATCGTGGCTCGCCTGATAGGACAATGCGCGCTTCAGGCGCCGTTCCTTGGTGACGTCGCCGAACACGATGACCGCGCCGATGGCCGTGCCCTCGCGATTGCGGATCGGCGTCGCGGTTTCCTGAATCGCGAGTTCCTCGCCGCGGCGATTCACCAGCACTATGTGATCGGACGGTACCGAAGTCTCGCCGTTGATGAGCACGCGATCGAGCGTATAGAGCACCGATTGGCGCGTGGATTCGTCGATGAGCTGCAACACGTCGCCGATCGGCCGGCTGCGCGCCTCGTCCACCGACCAGCCCGTGAGGCGTTCGGCGACCGGATTCAGATAGTCGATGCGCGCGCTGGCGTCGGTACTGATCACCGCGTCGCCGATGGACTGCAGCGTGACCAGGGCGCGATCTTTTTCCGCGAAGATGGCCTGCTCCGCGCGTTTGCGCTCGGTGATGTCGGAGACCGTGCCTTCGAAGCCGACGATGCGGCCGCTGCCATCGCGTACGCCGCGGGAATTCTCGAGTGCCACCACCTGCGTGCCGTCACGCCGGCGCAGCACGACTTCCATCGAGCGCACTTCGCCATCCGAATCGACGCGCCGGACGAAATCGGCGCGATCGGTCGCGCTCCAGTACAGCATCACCGAGCTCGGCAACGCATACATTTCCTCGGCCGAGCTGTAGCCGAGCATCTTCACGAAGGCACTGTTTACCGAGACCAGCCGGCCGTCGCGAGTACTCTGGTAGACGCCTTCGATGACGCCCTCGAACAGGCCGCGGAACTTGGCCTCGCTGGCACGCAAGGCCTCCTCCGCGAGGTTGCGCTCGATGGCGAGCGCGGCGAGGCGCGTGGCGTGCGATTGCAGCACCTGCTCGCGTTGATCGGGCAAACCGGGCTCGGGGCGGTAGATGGCCACGGACCCTAACAACTTGCCGCTGGCTCCCCTGATGGGCATCGACCAGACGGCGCGGTAGCCCGAGTCCAACACCACCTGCCGGCGATCGGCCCAGTGGGCGTCATTGGCCACGTCGGACACGAATACGTCACAGGCCGAATACACGGCGGCGGCGCAAGATCCGCGTCGCGGTTCTATTGGTGTTCGCTCGAGGACCGCCGCCAGCATCGGCGGCAACTGGCGGGCTATCGTCAGTGCGAAACAGGTTCCATCGGGTGCCAGGACCGAAATCGTGCAGCGGCAGCGCGGATAGACGGCCTGCACCAGCGCGGAAATCACGTCGAGCACCGCCGGCAACCCGGCATTGGACGCGAGCAGCGCGAAGAACGCGCGCTCGTTCTCCATGATGATCTCGGCACGCTTGCGTTCGGAAATGTCGGTGATGCTGGCGCGTACCAGCGGCTTCGATCCGCCCTGCAGACGCACGAGGCGCACTTCGCAGGGGATGTCGCGGCCGGTGGAGTCGCGATGGATCCACTCGAACACCTGCGATTCACCGGCGGCCGCGAGCTTCGTGTGCTGGCGCGGCGCGATGGCGGGCTGCCCGTCGGGCTGCATTTCGGCACTGACGGCGTCGAGGTGGACCGCCAGCAATTGATCTCGCGTCATCTTGAACAGCCGCAAGGCCGGCTCGTTCGCCTCGATGAAGCGTTGCGTGTCCGGATCGATGACGGTGATGGCTTCCGGCGCGTGGTCGACCAGCGAGCGATAACGCGCCTCGCTGTCGCGCAGCGCTTCCTGCGTGCTGTGCCTTTCGGAGATGTCGCGCAGGCAGATGACGAACACCTCACCGCGACCGGAGCCTGCGCGGCTTACAGCAATTTCCGCCGGGAATGGCGAGCCGTCGCGGCGGCGCGCGGCGACCTCCGGGCTCACGCGCATGCCGCGGAATGTGTCGCTGGATTCAGTCAACCTGGTGAGCCCGGCAACAATGGACCCGTCCAGCGCGATGCCAGGCACGAGCGCATCGATGCTCTGACCTAACAATTCTCCGGATGCATAGGCAAACACGCGTTCGGCCATCGGGTTGGCGCGATCGATGACCCCCGCGGCATCGACGGTGATCACCACGTCCTTGATGTGATCGAGGATGACCTGGAGCTGGGCGGCACCTTGTTCGGCGATCTCGACGCCGAGCGATCGCGCTTCGTCCGACATGAGCTGCATGGAGCGCACCATCGCGCGGCGCTCGTCGTCGATCGAGTCGTAGTAACGACTGAGCATTTCCAGCAATTCGTGCGCACTGACGCGCCCACCCGTCACGCGCGCGCGCAATTCCCGAAGCTGCGACTGCAACAGCGGATGCAGGCGCCGCATCGTGGAATCGCTCATGTCCATGCGCCCGCCCGACGCCGGAACAGCGCCCGTAGCGGTCGCGGTGGAATCAGAGCCCTCGTTTGGGGGGGTGCCCTCGGCGGGTTTTGACATAACCATGCAAGTTCAGACCAAATTGCATGATATGTCCGGCCTGGGAGCGCACACGTGAAGCGGCTCCCGGTTTTGACGTAGGCCTAGTTCTTGTCAGGCTCGCGCACCGGGGTGGTCGCCGGTGGGGCCGCCGGCGCACTTGCCGGTGCCGCGGCGGCCGCCACGATGACCGGGATCGAGAAAATGCGCGTGATGTTGCCTTCCGAGCTCACGGTGTCGACGCTGGAAGTCACCATGAACATTCCTTCCCTCGTCGGGAGCAGCACCAGCTGATGCGACAGTGCAGTTTCGCTTTCGATGTCGGTCTTGGGACCAAATGTGTCACCCGACGTGGTGACCAATCCGTCCTGGCTATCGAAATGCACGATCAACGTACTGATCTCGCGATGCGGCACGATGGCCACTTCGACGGGCAGCGGCTTGTTCACCATGGGCGGAGCGCGCAGCGCGAAATGCAGGCTGATGACATTGGATGACCTGCCGGCGGAAACCGCGGCGACCATGTCCTTGGAGATGTTGGCCACCTTCGGCGGCGGATCGATCTTGTTGGCCACCGGCGCGCTTCCCTGCGGCTCGGGTGGCGCGTCATCGCAGGCGATGAGCACGCAGGCGCAGACCAGGGCGGTGAACGCAGCACGGTGACGAATCTCGAACATCAGGAACCCTCCGCGGCGAATACTAACAGGCGAATCCTTTCCTACTCGACTGGCCGGCTATCTCGACAGGATGGGGGGATCGTCCATCGCCGAGAGCTGCTCGAAAAGGTCGGCAATGTGCCG
>Ga0307513_10004303_pt1 | contig 19027 bp, 17 predicted proteins | sample 15_EM_MG_FD_202174 | JGI IMG/M metagenome (GOLD analysis project Ga0307513, IMG submission 202174) | Populus trichocarpa ectomycorrhiza microbial communities from riparian zone in the Pacific Northwest, United States - 15_EM | ecosystem: Host-associated > Plants > Roots > Unclassified | place...
GGATTTAACCGAGGTTTATGAGGGTATGGATGACCCATACATCAACTGGAGTTTGATAATTTTGCCCCCCATCCCTCACATGCCTCATGAGGTATAGGGGGCAAATGTGTACTTTTGCTGATGTAGAAACTGGCTAACCGCATGTGAAGATTACTTTGATCGAAACCCTTACAAATGGGAGAACCACTCTCACCGCATCGTTTTTGCCCTCGGTAAAACCAAGGGAAACAAGGTCGCCCCTTTCGCAGAAAAATATCGAAAGGTCATGAGAGGAATAGGAGATTTCACTAGAGATCTCGATTATTCAACTTGGGAAAGATTCCGACAAGATATTATCAAAAGATATATGGGTATCGAGGAGGAACAACGTGCCCTAGACGAAATAGATAGCATCAACTATAAGGGCAAAATCGATACATACCTTCTCCTCCTCGAAAATCTCAACATCACAGCCGGACTCTCAGGAATAGCGTGGAGGGTCCGAGTCGAAAGCAAACTTGCTCAAGAAATATTATGTCGCCTATCCCATCTTTCATTTGCCACCGATGAAGAATGGATAGAAATTTTAAGAAAAGTGGGTAGGCAAGAGGAGGAACTCCTGGAAAGAGGCAAGTTAACAAAATCTCTAACGACGCCGCACGCACCCCCTCCTAAGCGAAAACGAGAAGAACCCGACAAAGGGTTCAATACCAAATACGGAAAAAGTGGATCGGACGATAAACCTGGAAAGGGACCGTCCCGATGGAAAGCTCCTCGAAATAACACCCTAAAAAATAAAAATAATACAACTACGAAGGACGAGCATACAGATTGGAAAAAGGCACAGGATGGAATCAAGGACGATGTGGTTGAAAAACGAAAGAGGGAGAAACGCTGCACCCGTTGTAGTATGGACAACCACCCCTGGAGAAAATGCCGTAAGCCAATCTTGGTCACAGCAACCTTGGCATACAAAAATAGGGGAAACCCTAAACAACCATTTAAACCAAGAACTAGCACACTCGCCGTGCACCAACCTCCTCCAACATGACAAGAACAACCTGCAATGGTTAACTTAATACCACGAGAAAAGCCATCGCAAATCTGGGAATTATCCAATACAGAAATGTCATACCATATTATCTGCTATTATCTGGTTTTCGGCCAAGACCGGGTGTTCCTTAGTGTGGCACAGTGCATGGAGTCAGAAACCGGTCCTCTCAATATACCCAATTAACACCGTAGCTAGAGGGTGGTTTTAGGTGTCTACAACACTGCGGCTGAGTGTGTCGCAATCACCAATTTTCACCTATTTTCACTCATTTACAAGGGTTGAGAGGGTGATCAAACAAGCGCCACCAACTTACTATTGGATTACAGGACACCTTAAACCACGCTCTAGTTACGGTGCTAAGTGGGTGTATTGAAAGGGCCGATTTCTAAATCCATGCACCGTCTAACCTTAAGTGACGCAAGTCTTGGCGGAAAACCAGATAATAGAAGATAATACGGTAGGTGTACGCGTCGCAAAATATCAAAGTATTTTCTTTCCTTAGTTTATAAGTCCTTATTTGTCTCGCTTAGCGGACAAACTAGGGCGGATGTTACCATGTCCTTAAGAATGACAGGGACACGAGCAAGTTGCGTCCTAGATTTGAGAAGCAAGCAGATACCACTTATTCTTAAGGCAAGCAGGAAGTGATTACGAAGATTGTTTCACACACGTTACACCTCAGCATGTTTCGGAAACTCTTGGCAAAGTCTTGGCGCTCGTACAAAATTTCTGGCTGCGGAATGCGGAGATACTACACCTGCAGGAACAGTCGAATAAGATGTAAGCGGACCGGTGGATGGGTACCTTCCTGAGAAGGAACCCGGGTTTTTGCCTTCCGAGAAAGGACTTTTGAGTTGCCTCCCCAAGGAGGACGGTTTCATTCCCCCGAAGGGGTCAGGTATTCCTAATTTGGAAAGGTTGTTCCAATTTTTTCGACTTGGGTGTCTTGGGATAAGGATCAGGGGTTGTGAAACCCCCTGGGCTTTCCCGGACCCAAGGCCCCACCAGTACAAATTACATTTGTTCTTGCCAGAGACTGGACTCGAACGCCTGACCCTACGGGTGCAGATAGGTGGGCCTGCCCTATCTCACCACTAGACCATGGCGAACCGTTCAGAAATACAGTCATATGATCACGTATTATACCCCAACCTCGCGTAACCTCAAAACACCAAAACCCGTTTAGGCAACAATACCCCAAACAATGCAACAACAAACAAAGTGGGTAAGACAACCACGTTACACAAAAGCTAAGTTTAGTTTACTTTTACTGTTTGTTTATTTTAAGTTTGTTGGTTTAAGCAGCATTGCTTGGCGTTGGGATTTGGCTAGTTTAGTGAGCTTTATATCATCGGGAACCTCTCGGCAGGGGGTAAAAGACCGCTTGTAGTGGGTTGCCCGGAAGTATCAAATATTTTAATCATTTATTATAGAAAGTTTGTCTGAGCAGACCTATCTGGTCGAAACAACGCGGGCGTTGTAACAAACACCCAACTATACAACACCCACAATCCCTTCTAAGCGAGTAAATGACAAACTTACGGTCACATTAAGCGAACCAATATTATAATCAACGAACCACAATGCTATGACTGTCCTGAGGGACATGCACACATTTACATCCTCGGCAAAGGCTATCGAATCCCAGTCTTGTTAGACTCTGGATCGAATATTTTCCTCATTAACGAACAACTCGTTAAGGACCTTCATATCCCTTACCACTCTTGGGCTGATGCAGTCAAAATCCAAGGTTTCACTGGAGAAGCAATCTCTTCCGGTGGATCACACTTTACGAAACCTTTATACCTAGAAATAGGGACAAACAAACACTTGTGGCTGGTTTCCTGCAAAATATCTCCGGCAGGAAAGTGTGGAATGATTATACCTTTTGGGTGGTGGCATCAAGAACACCCGATAAAAACTATTGCCAACCCAGATGCGTTGTGCTTTGATGATACTGACTGCCAACCCCATCTGCTCCCTGAGGATGAAGGAATCGCGGTAGAATGTGATAAAGATGTGCTAAACGATTGCAACGCAGTGGTTATAGGCAGGATTGAAAGGATTGATGAAGAAAAGGTTACTATTATCGATCGCCTGCCAGATCAGTACCATGATTACCTGGACCTATTCAGACCTTCTACCGCAGAAAGACTTGCTTCCGCTGTACCTTTGATCAGGCCATCGCTCTCAAAGCAGATACGCAACCACCTTAGGGCCCGATATATCCGTTATCAAAGAAACAGCTCGAAGCTCTTTGGAAATACCTTGACAATATGCTCAAACAAGGAAAGATTTCCCCCAGCAAGTCCCCCGCAGGCACACCAATTCTTTGGGTACCGAAACCTGAGGGTCGCTTACGGTTGGTTGTTGACTACCGAGGCTTGAATAAGGTTACAGTACACAACAAATACCCCATCCCCTTAATGACGGAATTGAGAGATCAGGTCCGTGACGCTCAGATTTTTACTAAGATAGACCTGAAGGACGGCTTTCATTTAATAAGAATACGAAAAGGGGATGAATCGAAAACAGCTTTTCGAACCCGTGATGGCCATTACCAATATCCGGCTATGCCTTTTGGATTTGTTAACGTACCCGCTACCTTTCAATCCATGATGAACGAAATATTATGGGAGTTCCTAGATCAGGGAGTCGTAGTATACATCGAAAATATCCTAATTTACTCTCAGACTCTAGAGGAACATATTATACTTGTTCGCAAGGTCTTACAATGACATCGGGAATACCGAATGGCCATATCCTTGGAGAAGAGCGTGGTTCATGTAAAAAAGGTGGATTATTTGGGTTGTGTGGTTGCAACAGATGGGATGACTATGAACGAGAAAAAGGTCGAATCAATTAAGTCTTGGAAAGCCCCTGCCTCAGTTAAAGACATTCAGATCTTTATTGGGTTTGCTAATTTTTACCGCCGTTTTATAAAAAGCTTCTCGGCAATATGCACACCCATTATGAACCTACTAAAGGGGGACCCCAAGAAACTTTCCTGGGGAAAAGAACAACAAGAAGCGTTTGAGGACCTGAAACGTCGATTCATCTCGGCTCCTATCATATGTCACTTCTATCCAGATTTGAACACCGTGGTCAAAACAGATGCCAGTAACTATGTACTTGGTTGCATCTTATCACAATTCCATGGCAAAAGGCTTCATCCTGTGGCTTTCCACTCTTGCAAACTCTGACCGGCCGAACCAAATTATGACATTCACAATAAAGAGCTGTTGGCTATCGTTGTCGCCTTCATGGAAGGGAGATATTACCTGGAGGGAACGGAAAAGCCGGTAACAGTCTATACTGATCATCAAAACCTCCAGTATTTCCTTACAACAAAAGTCTGGACGCATAGACAAATAAGGTCGGCTCAGAAATTATCTGGCTTTAACTTTAAAATAGTCTATCGTCCCAGAACCAAAGGGTGCAAGCCAGATGCTTTGAGCAGGCGGCCGGAGTACCACCCTGAGGAGGGAGCTACACTTCGCGAACAACAAATTCTGCAACCCAAGTACTTCGGAAAATTCCAAATCGCCGTTGTATGGGGTTTAAAAGCGGAACAGCTCCAAAAGGGATTGCCTCAAATGGAAAAGGAAATGGGTATTCGGGTACAAAGACTCTCAGAAGATGCACAAATCCCAACAAAAGGATCAAAGCTAGCGGCAGGACATGACCTCTACAGTAGCGAAGACCTTCACATCCCGGCAAATAACTGAGCACTGGTTAAGATTGGCTTACCCATCGCAGTACCAGAAGGAACCTACCGTCGCATAGCACCTAGAAGTGGTTTGGCTACTAAAGGAATCTCGGTAGACGCAGGGGTTATTGACACTGATTATAAAGGAGAAATCAAGGTCCTGCTTGTTAACCATAATGACGTGAACTATGAAGTGAGGAAAGATGACTGGATGGCTCAGCTGATTGTGGAACAGTTGGATGATCAAGATTGGATGGAGGTACAGGGATTAGATGTGACGGAAAGAGCAGGGAAAGGTTTTGGAGGTAGCGGGCTAGGAACGGAGTTGAAAGAGATCCATCCGACTATATGCTTCCTTCAAGCGGATGGCAACCATCAGTTCTACGATCCCTTTGGTATCAATCAACATCCTATATTACGCAAGGGCCAAGTCCTCCTATCTAACGCAATTATTGCTAAAGCCAGCTTAAGTAAATTTGAAGATGATTTTCTATTATTAGTTAAAAAAGTGGCAATAGAGGATGAGAACTGGATTCAGAGAAAGCAAGAGTTGGAAACCTTAACGAGGGAAGAAAAGGAACTACCTAAGCAATGGTCAATATCCGAAGGCCTACTCTACAACAAGGATCGACTATTCATCCCCAATAACGAAGATCTGCAAACCCTTATCGCTAAAAGTTGTCACGATTCCAAGATAGCAGGACATTTCAGACAAGAAAAAACCCTGGAAATTATCACACGAGATTTCTATTGGAAAAGGATAACCGATTGAGTAAACGACTATCTTCGATCCACTACCACATGCCAACAAGAGAAAGCCCTGAGACATGCTCGCTTTGGGTTACTTAGTCCCCTACAAGTGCCTTATGCAGCTTGGGCCTCTACATCGGTAGACCTTATCACGCAGCTACCAAACTCGGTAGGGTATACTCAGATTATGGTTGTAGTAGACTAATTCACAAAAATGCCCCACTTTATTGGATTACAAGAAAACGCGACCTCTAAAGAGGTAGCAGAAGCATCCCTTAAGGAAGTATGGAAACTTCACGGGCTACTATTGGAAATCATCTGAGATATGGATGCGAAGTTTGCCGGTGAATTTTGGGAGTCATTGTGAATAAAACTTGGGGTTAAGAGAAAAATGTCGACAGCTTATCATCCTCAAACCGATGGACAAACGGAAAGAGTCAATCAAGTATTGGGAGAGTACCTACGAATATTTGTCAACTACAATCAGAATGACTGGTATCACCTCTTACTCCTAGGCGAGTATGCCTACAATAACTCTGTTACAACGGCTCATGACATGACCCCCTTCTTCGCAAACTATGGTTATCATCCATAAACCGAATGGTTAAAAGAACGAGAAGCACAAAATCCAGGAGCCAACCTTTATGCCCACGGGATGCAAACGATACATCAACAAGCAAGAAAATCACGGGAAAGGACAAGGGAAGCTATGGGACGATATTACGATCGAAAAGCTAAGCAACAAGCAGACTTTAAAGTTGGTGACTTGATTATACTCAATGCTAAAAATATCCGAACGAAACCCCCCTCTAAGAAGTTAGCTCCAAAACTTTACGGTCCCTTCAAAATTCTAGATGAAAGAGGAGAACTCGCCTACAAGTTAGAAATATCAAATCGATGGAAAATACAGCTGGTATTCCATGTGTCGCTTCTTGAGCCCTACCGAACATCCACTCGACCTGCCCGAGAAGAACCACCGATGACCCCAGAAGAGAGAGATGGAGATCTTGAGTGGAAGGTGGAAAAAATAGTAAAGAGTGAAATAATCTCTTATGAACGAAGAGTTCGTGGAAGTACCAGAACATTTGAAGAACTGCGGTACTTCGTAAAATGTAAAGGGTGTTCAGAAGATGAAAACACCTGCGGCAGTGGGAACCACTCAAGCATTTAGAATATGCTAAGGAATTGGTTGAGGAATTTCATAGGGAGAATCTAGATATGTCAAATATGGGCTAAGTAGTATTACAAGGAAAGGTTTTCCTGCCGTGGCCAAGTAAACGTGGAAGGTTTTTTACCCTACCTAGTAGAGTACTAAAAGAAATTTATATTTATCGCTACACATGTATTATCAGAAGTTTGAGGTCAAACCCCTTTGGTGGGAGCTAATATTACCCTAGTGAGAATAGCTTGCATAATTATGCGCGAGGTATATGCCACCATAGGGGAGAGCATATATCCCAACCCAAGCTTCCTGAGTAGGGACTTCCCGGAGGCATCTGGGAGACTACTCAGAAACCACAGAGAGTTCACATTTCAAGATATGGCTAACTGATTGGAACGATGATTAGAGAATCAGTTCTCTACTCTTACTAATGCATACGCATTATTCATTGATAGATGAATATCGGACTTGATCACTCCATATTCATAATACTATTGGTATGTACGCATTTAGACTGCATATTCCATTATAGTCTATCAGGACGAAGTGATCGAAGACTGACTGCTGGTGGAGTGGGGACACCCTCAGAAGAAATAGCAGTCGGGAGATTCTCAGAGTCGAGCTAGGCAAGATTCAGGGTCAAACAATGTTCGCACTTTGTTTTGACGAACTGAATTTCTAGAAAGATACTTCATTACTAGAGAAGTCAAAGTAGCGTAATCATTAGTATAAATAGTAGGGCTCTCCCCGATGGTTGAGAACATCATGAAGCAACGGAGAAGAGACCTTAACAATATTATAAGTTATTAAGATATTCTTCTATTACTTTATCAAACAATTCTTCCTGAGCCTTCCTGACCTATAATCCGTTGTGTCGAATATCCTCGGCCTAGTTATCCCGGAATCCTACTCTGTTAGCTACCCCGTAACAGAAAGAGTTATTTGACCAATTCGGAAATGACAGATTCATTCTCTCGCATATCTCTTGAGAAACGATAGGTAGGGTTATATGTACCAAGTACTTATGGTTTCTCCCCTATTGTCTCGGTATATTCTAAGTCCTATACAGAGCACAATTCTGCCGGCTGGCTCTCGAGCTCTGGAATCTGGCGGCAGGTTAAGCCCTGTGATTTGGCTCGTATGGGGGGATTAGATGTAGTGCACCTGTTGATTGGAGTTGGCCGTTGATCTGGGGGTACTGGTATTCTGTTAGATAACTACCAAGTTAACAATTTCTTGCTCATACGACTGAAGAAGCTGGTGGATGTATGTGAGTTTTGGGGCTGGTTCATGATGAGAATGGGAATATCATGTTATATCTTTCATGCTCACTATGACCGAGGTTTCTGATCTGATTGCACTGGTGGGGTGCTCGTTTACAGCTTAGGAGTGGGTAGAGGGTTATTATTGTAAGAGAAGTTTCTATACTCGCTTGCTTCTTGGTCTCTGTTTTGGTTACTCGACGAACCGGTATTGGTGATAGTCGGAGTAGAATAGCACCTATGGCCGCTGGAAGCTTGGTGCTGAGTACGGCTGAGTGTGGTTTTCTTGATCCTCTCGACGCTCAGGATGCCCAGTGTTCTTGTGTGACTTTGTCTCTGAGGAGTCCTACTAGTGGTGTAGCTTTGACTCCCAGAAGTGCTACCCTGAATGTGGCTTTGACTTCGTGGAGCCTTACTTGTAGTCTCGCATTGACTCCCAGGAGTCCCACTTACGGTGTGACTTTGACTCCAGGGAGTGCCAGCCTGAGTATGGCTTTGGAAAGTAAGAACAAATAAAAATAAAAATAAAAATAAAAATAAAAATAATAGATAATTTGAGCCTGTACCAATAGAAAACCCACACTCAGGCCTCAACAACAAATAATTTATTTTGCCTTAGCCACGTAGCTAGCCATCTAGAGTATATATTCACCTGTTCAGAAAATATTATTTGCCATCTAACGACCTCTGTAGAATATTTTATGTGAAAAAATTTGTAAATTTGAGAAATTCACTTTTTTCCTTGTAAAATAAGCTTAGCTTCTTGGGATTTTATAGAATGAAAAATTATGTTGTAAAGTCAACTCCTTGTTACACTATTTCAGTTTGAAGTTGGTTGCATTTATTTACCAGTATCCTATTTCCTATACTGGTGTTACCTGCTATGAATATTACCTGCTTATATAATACAAGTGATATGCCATGATGTCTGTATTACAAGGAAAATACAATAGGAAATGTAATTAAAATTATAGTGTGTATTTAAGTATTGATTCAAACATCAATTAAGTATATACTGTTATAGAATCTTGTTTCTTTGGCTATTGAATACCATATTAATATACTACTATAAAACGAGGTTAGTCAGTAAAGATAGAAATAAGCAAGCATTCAGGTAATGTCACTAGACCCAATTTATCTATAACTAATATATCTTTGGAGGAAATGGAAGAGAAGACTACTGAGAAGGTGCTTGCAAGAGATGAGAAGCTAGTAACACATGTTCCTGGGAGAAGGGGTCGTCCACCAGGATCTAAAAATAACAATACACAGAAAACTATGTAATTAGGCCTATTTCTAAAATATTCTTTCATAGAATAAAGGTATTAGTGTTGCAGTAAATTTTACATGTGTTTCATTAATATTTGAATTTTTCTTGAATGGGTAGTAGTGGTTTAAAGTTTGTCAATTCATAAAAGTAATGTTTTCTCCAAAGATTTTTTGTGGGTCATGTTGGTTGCCATGCACTTTCCCACCTTCAACCATAATGCCCCATGCTTGAATTTCTATTGGTACAGGCTCATTTTATATTATTATTGAAAAGCAAAGAGGGTAAGCTGTAGTGAGCTTGGTGGTCACCAACTCCCAGGAGTTGAGTAACTCTATATTGGATAGAGTTATGGTCCCCAGAGAAGAACAAGTGAACTTAGAGTAAACAGTTTTCCACCACTCACAAGAAACTCTCTGCACGATTTGCCTCAGAGGCAATGGGTTGTTTCACCCCAAGATTGATAAATATCTTTTCAGCAACTAAGAACTTAATCTATCTATTTATTCAATAATAATAAAACGGCAATTTTGAAATATTCATCTTGATAACCTATATATACATCAATTTTTCTGATAAATATTTTCTAAAAGTATTACATAGTAACCTACTAGCTTCCTACAGAGTCTGATATAAATCATATCAAATTTGTTGTATTAGTAGACTGGTATTATTTATACTTATTGACACCAATATGAACCTGCATGAGTATCACAAATAATGACTAAGCAAGGCAAATTTCACATGACTCATACTTATTAAGTCAGAAGATATGTTGATTTGACGCAATGATGTTACTAAACTCATAGCATCTCATATGACTGTGCAATAACAAGTCATTATTGTGTTATCATTGATTGATTGTATTATGACTCACTATTGTGATATCAGATAATATAATGCCTTTCGCACATGACTCACATTATGAGTCATGGTTTCACACATGTGGCTCATTCGAGCACCTTACTTGTTTTATAAGTCGTATAGGTTCATCAATTGAAGAACGTAAACCATGTGGCACAGTCAAATGCAACAGTGGCTGTGCCACCACAGTGCCAAGACTGTTAGTAATTGAGGGTGATATAGTGTAAATAATAATGGATATGAAAGAAAGTAAATTAATTATATAGAACTGTTTGAGAATTTGACACTCTGCGGTGGCTCCTATAAGTTTTTGTAACCATATCTTTAAAGTCAGCAGTACAGTACTCATATCCCTTCTCTTCCTGCTCTGATCTCAAACTCTATATCTCCTAATAGTTAGATATATCAGAAAGTTTGCCTTTTACATAATCCAACTTCGAGAGGTATGAATAGGAAAAACTCACCATTTACTAGCACCTCTTGTACTTCTTCACTATCAATACTCCATCCTAGAGAACTGTGCTTCGCCCACTTGTTCACTATTAGCTGTGCTTCTGGGCCGGCCACCTAATCTGCAAGCAGTACAACATTGTTGTATACGCTTCTTCACTCTTGTTATTGCATCTGGATTTCTGTTGCTGATCTCATTGTTTTCTTGTTCATGCAAGTCGTACATACTTCTTCATGATTGGATATTTGATTATTTTTTTATTCTTAGTCATCAGAATCATGTTGCACTTTAATGCCAAGGCTACAAATATTACACCTAATTCCCAACTTTTAAATCAAGTATACCATTGTTTGTACTTGGGTTTACAAATTAAAAAAACCGTACTTTTATTCTACCAAGTACCTTCTATAACTCCGCGGTTTTTTAAAATTATTTACACCAGTACTGGGTTGGTTATACTCGTTTGAAAATGCTTCAAAATGAGGTTCACACTTATCCCTTGATGCACTATAATTGGTTAAAGATTGTTATGCATATGACTTAAAGGAGTCAGCTTAGGAATTTGTTAGAATGACTTGTTACGAGTCATAAGAGGTGGATGACTAATATGGATAAGTCATCAAGGTGAGGGTAGAGTGAAGATTGAGTATAAATAGTGAGCTTTCCACTCTAGGAAGGAGATCTTCACACTACTATCTAAGTACTTTCCTACTTATAAGTTTTATGAATAAACAATTACTTTATATTATTCTTTTGCTTTCATTTATGATTGATCTAGCGATTAATACAAGCTTATCAAATGCAATGACAATAAGAACTACCAACCAGTTCAACAGAGTTCATTACTGTCTGATAGGTGAAAAGTCTCTATAAAATCTCATGAGGAGATTGTTCGGAGAGTTGTTACCTGCTGATCAACATAATCTATTATCAATTCAACACAGACATATTTTCAGACACTTACCGAACTATAAGAAATTGGTACAATAAGATAGTAAGATATAACAACCTCCTTCCTTATTTGTTTTCTTATTGCTACTTCTCACTCTAGTCTTAATATTTCTCTCTCAAACACCAACAGGCCCCTATTTTGTCTTGCATCGTTTGGCCTTCCTCTTTCATTTTTCCTTGTTGCCTTCCACACTCTCCCCCTTTTTTCTTTTGCAACCATCTACTTCTCCCTACACCAACCTCACATAACTAATTAGAATCCAATAAACAATTCACCACCATCAGTACATCCAGAATCTCTCCAACCTCTTCTAAGGAATTGATTGGAGAGACGCATTGTACTACCGGTAGGTAATTCTGAAGACAGTATTTTGTTTCCTTACATATCAACTCCAAGAGGATCTCCAGAGTCTGCATGCCATAAACAATAATTTAACCCTTATCATGAATGGATGGATTACAAATCTCAAAGTGATTGATTCAGACCTTGATAGTGTTTCCAAATAATTGTATGGATCTAAAGCATGCAAGTCCACAGCGACTTCTTGTGCTACTCAAGCTCCATTCAAGAAACTATACTGCCTTACTGGTACTAGGAGAACACTAAGGGCTGCTGGGGCTAATTGCTTATTATCTGCTGGTGCTGTCTTTAAAAATCCTATTCCAACAACCACTACTTTAAACTCTTTTACAAATTCTATCATAACCCTCCCCCACACCTACCATATACCAACTCTGGAGCTAGATCCAAGTCCTGATCCGACTCCTAATAGTACTATAAAAAAACAATCCTCTAAGATATCTGCAACTGTTGCTTGCCTTAGGCAGGATCAGGACCAATGTCAAATAATCAGGTCTACTGTCACAAATTGTGACTAAGAAAGGCAGATTTCACTAGACTAAAACTTATTAGTTATAGGTATATTATATTTGATACAATAAGATCCTCTAACTAATACCACCTGACATGGCTATTCAATAGTGTATTATCATTATATTATGATTGGTTGATTGTATTAATTACTCAAAATTGTGAGTAAGATGATGTAATGATTTTTGCACATGGCTCACATTATACATGATGAGCTTTGTGCATATGACTCTTATAAGTATAGGATTTGTTTTATGAGTTGTTATTAATATGTAATGGATATTGAATAGTTGACTCATGGGTTTCAGCTTATTGATTTCACATTTTGACTCACATTGAGTCATTATAATCACATGATGCAAGGTGATCAGTCAGCAGGATTGAGATTAGGGGAAGGTATATATATAAGCGGTGGCTCGCTGCCAAGAAGATAGGGTCTTCATGCAACTCTATAAGTATTTTTCTTTACTACAATTTGCATTCTGCTTGTTTTCTCTCTCGTTACACACACCTCTCCTTTATAAGAACCCTTGAGCCAAACCATGATCACCTACCTACAGGTGGAATTAGAGGCTGAACCTAGAGGATATTGTGATAGTCTCAGGATAAGGATTCCCAATAGAACTATTAAAATAGTTTTTGTCCAAGGCAAGCAAGTGAGTCTTGTACTATTTGAAAAGATAGTAGCTTGAATCTCTTAGTGCAAGAAAAGGAGACTTATTAACTAAGCAACAAACATTGTTACCTGTTACACTAAGTTCTCTTGAGATAGGATTTTTATATATACATCTGAGTGTGCAATTGAAATAGCTCATATTATTCCATATTCAGTGGGAAATAGTCAAGACTATGAGTACCTTGATTTTTGGAACATGTTGGAAATGTTCTACAGCAGGCAGACAACAAATCAGATATTGGAAGATATATAAAAACATCAACAAAGTGGGTAATTTAATTGCTCTTAACAATTCGATCCATGCAATGTCCAATAAGGAAACACTAACAGTAACCAATCTAACTCTTGACCAAGAGCACATCCAAGTCCACAACAACCTCTCAGGAAAATTCCTCCTTCTAGTCAACTATCTGAGGGGATTACTCATATCAGAATTAATACAATCCACAAAGGTACTGCTACCTTTAGGCTATAGGGTGACCTATTTGTACCAGGGAGCACTGTTGAGATTGAGCCAAGTGAACATCTTGAAGGGGTCTCAAGTATCCCATTACCCAAATACCATGCTGGTAGGTTGCTAATACTTGAGCTTTCAAGACAATGCATACAGGGGTAGAAGAGAGTGAAGGACCTCTGCCTACCTGGATAAGATTAGAGGAGCTGATATTTTTTATCTGTTTTTGTGTTTAGCTACACATAGAGAGCTAGATTGGTGGGTTTTTTTGGCTTGTATTTTATTCTCTTTATCTTTTCTTTTTTGATAATTCCTTTTTATTTTGCGGTTTTGTGGACCTCTTTTGTTTTTAACTACTTTTCCCATTCAGGATTTTAGAACTGGGCCTGTCTACTTCAAGTATTTGTTTTTCTAAAAATACTTGAAGTAATTAAATAACATATTTGACTTTACTAGATATGGGACCCAAAGTGTCAGAATTTTACCTACCTAAAAACCGTTGTAATTCAAACTACAGTATATTTCACAAGCTCCAAATTAATACTCAAACAGCCAGAATCCCCTACAATACCCTCTAACAATCTCACGCTTTTTCAACTATTAAATCAGGATATATTAGTAAATATACTCTAAAAGTGATAATTCATGATTAACATATATGGTCCGGGATTAGGAAAAAAGAAAAAGATTAGAAAATTCTTCTTTGTGAAAGGACTGGTAGACCTAGTTCAAGTTCTAGAACATAGCTAGCGGGTGGTAGTATGTGAATTGGAGTCCTGTTGGGGTGAGCCTGTTAGATTCAATTAATAGGAAATTGAACTCATAGAAGACTGACTATTGAAGTGGTCAGATCTTGCAGATTCTCAATAATTTCTTCATTGTTGCTACTCTCAGAGTCTAACATATCAGAGCTTAGTTCTATAGCATCGTGCATATTGTTCTGGTGTATTCGCTTTATTGTTTCCCTCTTGGGTATATACTTGCACCTGCTAAGAGTTTTGGTTTCCTTGCACTTTGCGGCAACCTCAGCCTTTCTCTCATCATGTTGCCTATGCTTATGATAACTCTTAGCCATTACTTTGAACTTAGAAGAAGTCTACCCCATACTTGTCTTCAGCTTTAGCTGGCTTTACCAGTTGTGTTACCTGCTCAACCTCTTCCTCAGCAATAACCTTTGGGGTGTCAATGATTCTAGCTTTCTTGATACAGTGGGTTGGACAGTCCTTGACTGGTTTATTGGTTAAAGTTTCTAGTATCTCATGATTGCTGATCTTAATAATATTCAGTCAGAGTTTCCAGTAGTTTTCTTATTGGATATACAAAGCCCAGAGCCTCTTGTTGTCAAGGAGTCTTTTGAACTATCCTTATTTGAAAGACAGTATCTCTCAAGGTTTCAATTTCAGGTACATGGAATAAGCCAATGGTACACTATGCTGACTTGATTGATTCTGATTGCAAGATTATTACACATGCTTTCTAAAATATTGGAAGAAGATCTCCCTTCGTGATAGTGCCATAGGGAGCTTGTTGACACACAGGAACTTCAAGCTCTTTCTTGTAAAATGTTGCAAGCAGAACAAGGAGGTTAATATCAAGAGATGCAAAATATGTGTCGAATGGAAGGGAAGGCATATAAGATGCATGTTATTGTGAATTTCATACTTGATGAACCCATACTTCTCTACATGAGAAGTTGAATAGCTATCCAACACAAGAATCTGATACTAGATGATTCTATTATTAGAATGTGTTTGTGCTTTAAATACTTTCTGAAACTATTAAAATCTAATTTGGGTATTAGGATAACTTTTGGATGAGGAAGCAAAGTATTCATCCTCTTTTTCTTTAATCTCAATATTGATATGATGTCCCTTCAAGTAGGCTATTACGGTATAGCTAACATGGTATGATTCTGAGCTAACTTGGCCGAAGATACTCGAGACAACAGATTAATAGTCAGGAAGGCTCGTAAATAATCATTTGGCAAAGGTAAAGATATAAAGTTATGTCAAATATCAAATAGCTAGAATTTAACCTGATTAACTTGTTATATTGTTAAAGTCTCTTCTCCTTTGCATGATGATTCTTCAACCACTGGGGGACAGGCCTACTGTTTATACTAATGTTCATGCTACTTTGACTTCTTTAATTAAGAAGTATTTTCTTAACAATTCAGTTCGTCAGAACAAAGTGCAAATACTGTTTGACTCTGAAATCTTACACAGCTCAATTCAGAGAATCTTTCAAACTGCTATTTCATCTGAGACTGTCCCCACTCCACCAGTAGACAGTCTTCAATCTCTTCGTCATGATAGACTATTTATGAATATATGGTCCACATGCCTACATACCAATAGTAGTATGGAATATGAAGTGATTAGTTCCGATATCCAGCTATCAAAGTATTATACAGCAATATGCGTATGCAACCAGAAAATGAGAGGTGTAGTATTCTCTAAACATGGTTCTAATCAGTTAAACATATCTTGAAACATGCTCTCATCTAGTATTACGAGTCGGCTTTCAGATGCCTCTATGAAGCTCCTAACTCCAGGCGCTTAGGTTCAGATATACGGTTATTTATGAGGCTGTATATCTCGCTCTTAGAATTAGGTAAGCTATTCCCGCTAGGGTAATAGTCATCCAGTCCTAGGGCTGGTTCTGTGTCAGAATGAGAATATCGTCTTGTAGAGGAGTCAGTAGAGGGCTATTAATGTAAGAGGAGTTTCTATACTAGCTTTCGTCTTCAGCTCTGCTTTGCCTACTGTAAGAACTGGTAAGGGTAATGATAGGAGTAGAATCGCGCCAAGGAGTGGCAGAAGCTTGGCGCCAAGTATGGCTGCTTGTATATTTTTCAATTCTCCCGAACCTCAAGGGCCTGAGTGTCTCAATCTAGCTTTGTCTTCAGGGACTCCTTCATAGTAGTGTAGATTTGACTCCCAGAAATACTAGCCTGAGTATGGCTTTGACGGCCTGGAGCACCGGCCTGAGTATAGCTATCACCCCCGGGAGGGGTAGCCTGAGTGTGACTTTGTCTCTCAGAAGTGCTTGTAAGGCTGCCTCTCCTGGAAGTTCCCCTAGCAGATGTACTTGTCCGATATCTTGAATCCTTTCTTCTGGGGATAGCTTTGAAAAGCAAAACCAAATAAAAATAAAAACAAAAATAAAAATAAAATAATCGATAATATTATTAAAAAACAAAGAATGTGAGCTTTGCCTTATTGGCCATGGGTTGTTCCAACTCGACATTAATAAATATCTTTTAAGCAACAAAGAATTTAAGCTATCTATTTATTCAATAATAATAAAATGGCAATTTTCAAATATTGATTTTGATAGCCTATATATACTTCAACTTTTCTGATAAATATTTTTTAAAACTATTACATAGTAACCTACTTCTTACTACAGAGTCTGATATTTATTATATCAAATTTGTTGTATTGTTAGACTGGTATTATTTATGCTTATTCATACTGATATGAACCTGTATGAGTATCACAAATCCTGACTAAGCAAGGCAGATTTCAAATAACTCATACTTATTCAGTTATAAGATATGTTTATTTCATGCTATGATGTTACTAAACTTATAGTATCTCATATGCCTAGGTAATAACTTGTCATCATTGTGTTATGATTGGTTGATTGTATTATGACTCACTATTGTGATGTCAGATAGTATAATGGCTTTGGCACATGACTCACATTATGAGTCATGGGTTTCAGGCATGTGGCTCATTCAAGCATCTTACTTGTTTTATGAGTTGTTATTGGTTAAAAGTTGTTAAGCAAATGACTCATAGTGTAACAATCCTATTATTAGATCGTTAGGCAACAGGCAACGATAGTCGTTCCCTAATGTGAGCACGCCTTCTCGTCTTCAATCGGGTATAGGGGAATACTATCTCTTCAGATAGTACGGAACTGGCTTGCTTGTCTGATCGATCTGTCGAAGGATACTATCTCGTTAGATAGTAAGAGGGATCTATTAACGTGCTTGGTAGGACTATCACAATAGTCCTATGTTCGAGCAGCCCGTCAAGACTATCACAATAGTCTTCGAGCTCTTAGAACGTAAGAAGTGTATGTAAAGATAATAGAGTATAATCGTATTTCAATATCTTAAGTATAGAAAAGTACTTAGATGGTTGTGTGAAGATCCTATCTCTTGGTCGTTTTTATTTTTTATTTTTTATTTTTTATTTTTTATTTTTTATTTTTTATTTTTTTTTAATCAAATCGTTATTATGTTTAAAGGTACAAAAGACTCATGCAGCGCTAGCTATGGAGATAAAAAACCAATAAGCAAACGTCATCCCGCCCGCTTCACCTCGTCATAGGAAAAATCAAACCCCCCGAGACCATAGAAGAAACTTCCCCCGCCTAGCACCTAAGACTCGCACCTCAGACACGTAGGGAAACAACTCATAGAAACGTACAGGAGAGAGACCCAAACCCTTCAGCAGGCCCCCAGGTAACACTAAGAAAAGAATCAAAGAAACGCCTAGATATAACTACTATTGCCAATATGCCAAATCCAAGAACCCGTACGGTAAAATCCGGTTGGGGCGGTGGCTCAACGGTCGGGAGTGACCGGAAGGTGGCGACGCGTCGGCGTTTAGGAGAGACCAAGGAGGCAGTGCAATACCATGATCAACCGTAACCTCAGCGAGGATTGCGACCGTAGAGTAAATCGCAGGAGGGAGAGAGGCAGGTGGGCGAGCGGAGCCACCGGGCAGAGGGGATGCCAGCCAACGACGATGAGCAGTAGGGTGCCAGCCGGAGGGGGGGGAGCAGTAGGGTGCCAGCAAGAGGGGGGGGAGCAGTGGGGTGCCAGCCAGAGGGGGGTGAGCAGTAGGGTGCCAGCCGGAGGAGGAATTTTAGCAGTAAGGTGCCAGCTTATGGGGCAGTACGGTACCAGCGGACGGAACCGGGAGGGGGGTAGAGGAAGGATCGCGAGCGGGCCAGCCACAACCGACTAACGGGCCATAGCAAGGGCTTTTGGGGCGACAGCGAAACCGAGCTGGACCGTGATGTTACTCACCGAGGCTTTCCCCATCAGAGGTACAAGCCCGGCAGAACCGAAGCCTTACTTCGACCGTGAGTCCGGACGCCATATCGCCGACCGTGAACGAAGCGAGAAGCTTTCCGAAAGTGCAAAATGCTAAGCGAGGTGCAAAGCAAATGCGGGGTAAGGGGGAGAACCGAACACGAAGAACGGGAACAAGAACCCCAAGGAGAGGGGGCATGCGTGCCCCAGGAGAGGAGGGAAGATGGCTTAACGTCAACCCCTAGGCAGTAGCCATGATGGGGGCAGAGAGGTGGGTGGGGGAAAGTGACGATGATTTCCCGTGGTGTTGAGATTTCAATCGACGGAGGTGGAGGAGAGATGGTTCGTGTCCTATCTCTTGGTGGTTTTTTTTTTCTTTTTTTTCTTTTTTTTTTCTTTTTTTTTTTTATCAAATCGTTATTATGTTTAAAGGTACAAAAGACTCATGCAGCGCTAGCTATGGAGATAAAAAACCTATAAGCAAACGTCATCCCGCCCGCTTCACCTCGTCAGGGGAAAAATGA
>Ga0307513_10004304_pt1 | contig 19024 bp, 24 predicted proteins | sample 15_EM_MG_FD_202174 | JGI IMG/M metagenome (GOLD analysis project Ga0307513, IMG submission 202174) | Populus trichocarpa ectomycorrhiza microbial communities from riparian zone in the Pacific Northwest, United States - 15_EM | ecosystem: Host-associated > Plants > Roots > Unclassified | place...
GCATGACCCGCTCGGCCGCCAAGAACCTCGCGCCCGACCGGATTCGGGTCAACGCCATCGCGCCGGGGCCGATGGCCACCGCGATGATGACCAGCGGCGGCCCCGAACTCATGGAGGCGGGCGCGAACGGCGTTCTGCAGCGGCGGGTGGCCGATCCCAGCGAGATCATCGGCCCCGCGCTCTATCTCGCCAGCGACGCCTCTTCGTTCATGACCGGGGCGCTGATGATGTACGACGGCGGCTGGAGCGCCTGAGGTTGGCGAAGGCGGCGGGGCTGCGCCGGACGCGCGCAACCCCTGGTCAAGGTCGATTTTTGGGTGCAACATGAGGCCCTGGATTCATCGTTCACGGACGATGGGCCGGACACAAAAAGAGCCTCGACGATGAAGCCGGGGCGGGAGAAAACAATGGTGAAGCTGATCGTGCCTGCGATCTTCACGGCGGCCGCCCTAGGCTATGCGGCCGTGGCCCCCAACTGCATGTGGTCCATGGTCTGCGTGGCCGCAGCCGGCGCCGGGGGCGTGCTGATCGCCATGATCGCCGGACAAGGGTCCGACGAGCGCGAGCGCCAGGGCAAGACCGGCCGCTGAGCCCGGCCAGGCGCCAAGCCGCGCCTCCAAACGGGCGCGGCTGAATATCGTCATGTCATCAACGGGTTCTTCACCGACCTTGCGGCATAGGTCTCGCCATGACCTTGCGCATCGACATGACCACCCTCGCCCGAATGCTGCTGGTGTTCGCCGCCACCGCCTGCGCCGTGGCCGCGCTGGGGCCGTTCGAACTCATGGAGTACGCCCTCGTCCCCTGGGACAAGGCGGCCCATTTCCTGGCCTTCTACGGCGTCACCAGCCTGCTGTTCCTCAGCTTTCCCAAGCGTCGCCGGCTGGACCTGGCGATGCTGGCGGCCTTCGGCGGCTGCGCGCTGGAAATCATGCAGCGGATCGTGGGGCGCGACGCCGAGCTCGGCGACATCGTCGCCAACGCCTGCGGCGCCCTGGCCGTCGTGGCGCCGGGCTATCTGGAACAGGCCCGCGTATCCTGGCGCGCCGCCCAGAACGCCGAGCGGGGCGAAGTGCGCAGCGAACGCCGCCGCAGCGCCCTGGCCCGCCTGAAGGCCGCCACGCCGCCGGACCCCGTGGGGGCGAGCGTCCAGGCCGACAAGGCCTAGTCCAAGAAAGGGCTAGTCCAAGAAAGGGCCTAGCCCAGAAAGGCGAAAGCCCCGATCCCTTGCGGGACCGGGGCGATCTGTGCGGCGACTCTTAAGTCGGGGGGGCGTGGGAGCCGCCGTGCCAGAAGAACACCCGGCCGCCCATCAGGTTCCGAGGTTTCTCGCGTTCCCACGAAATTTCACGCCGCCTTGTCGGCGGGCGCGGCGATCAGGGCCTTGAGCGCGCGCCGGCGCACCAGGGCGACGGCCAGGTCGTAGGGGTAGGCCAGGGTTTCGCGCAGTTGCATGCGCAGCCGCGACCACGCGTCGACGGCCTGGCGGGCGACCGGCGCCGCCCGCGCCCGCACGCCCAGCACGGCGAACAGCATGCGGGTTCGCGGCAGGTGGTAGCCGTCGGTGCAGACGATCGCGCCGCCCAGCCCTTCCCGCCGGATGAACCGGCAGGCGGCGACCACCGTCTGCAAGGTGTCGCGGCTCTCCTCGTCGAGCACCAGCCGACGGAGGTCGATCCCCCGCGCGCCGAGGCCGAGGGCGATGACGGAAGCTTCCGAAGGGCCGGCCGCGCCCGCGGCGCCGGAACAGAAGACCACGGCCCCCGGCGCGGCGCGTGCGGCGGCGGCGCCATAGCCTATGCGACGCTCCAGTGCCGCCGACGGACGGCCATCGGCGCGCACGGCGGCGCCCAGGATGACCACCGCCTCGGCAGGCGAGTCGTCTGGCTGAGGGGCGATGCTTCGAACTCCTTAACGCCTGCGCGCCATGATGGCGCAAACCGGGAGGCCTCTCGCCCAGGGGCTGGCGGCGCTGCGTGCGCGGCGACCGGGCGAGGCCTGGCTAGGCGGCGCTCTTCTGGTTCATGGCCGGGTGGTGCTCCTCCACCAGGTCCTCCTGCTCGGCGACACGCACGGCGCTGCGCACGTTCAGCCGCGTCAGGATCTCGGCGTCCGAGTATTTGCCCCGCGCGGCGTCCAGCTCCGAACTCCAGGTCCGGGCCGCGAGGTTGTCGGTCTCGCCGGCGAAGATGATGCTCGCGCCGTTCGACGTCAGCCGGGCGATGACATAGTTCGCCCCCGCCGGCGGCAGGAAGCGATCCTCCTCCAGCGTGGTGTAGCGATAGATGGACCCGGACTTGCCGGTGAATTCGATTTGGCGGGTCAATGATCTCTCCCAGCCCAAGACAACAACAAAAAAGCCGGCGCCGGTCACCGCCGGGATCCGCCGATTACCCGCGAGACTTTGGCGAAAGATAGGCCGCCGCCGTCTGCGCCGCATCACCTATCTGCGAGCGGCCTTCGTCGGCGGTCGCGCCGCCCTTGTCAACGGCGCGTGCGCCCCTACGCGCCGTACAAGGAACAACCACAGCCATAAGGCGTTCGGACCTGGCGGCGTCTCTGCTAGGCTGGACAGGCTGGCGTATGACTCGCGCGCCGCCCCGGGGAGCCGCCTGAACACCTCCATGCGAAAGCCTGCCGCGTTCCGACTGCAAAAAGCCCCCGAAGGCGCGACGGTCGTCCTGCTGGGGGACTGGACCGCCGAGGCGCTGGCCGACGCCGGCCGCGGGATCGGCGAGACGGTCGACGGCCTGCGGAACATCACCTTCGACCTGCGCAAGATCCAACGGATGGACACCGCCGGCGCCCACGCGGTGATCCGCGCCGCCGGCGAGGGATTCGACCTGTCCAGGGTGCAGGCGCGGCCCGAGACCCTGCGCCTGCTGGAGCTGGTGAACGACGCCACGCGCGTGCAGCCGGTGCGCCGCACCGAGCCCAAGGGCTTCTACGAACTGACCATCCGCATCGGCAAGGGCGTGGTCAACCTGGGCAAGGACGGCTTCGACACCATGGCCTTCGTCGGCCACCTGCTGGTGGTGCTGGGCCGGTCGATCAGCGATCCCAAGCGCATCCGCTGGGCCGCGGTGGTCTCGCAGATGGAGCGCGCGGGCCTCGACGCCCTGCCGATCGTGGCCACCACATCCTTCTTCATCGGCGCCGTCGTGGGGCTGCTGGGCGCCAACATGCTGCGCCAGTTCGGGGCCGAGGTGTTCGCCGTCGAACTGATTGGCATCGCGGTGCTGCGCGAGTTCAACATCATCATCACCGCCGTGCTGCTGGCCGGCCGCTCGGCCTCGAGCTTCGCCGCCGAGATCGGCTCGATGAAGATGAACCAGGAGATCGACGCCATGCAGGTGCTGGGCGTCGACCCGTATGAGGCGCTGGTGTTCCCGCGCTTCTTCGCCCTGCTGTTCACGATCCCGCTGCTGACCTTCGTCGCCACCCTGGCCGGGCTGATCGGCGGGCTGGTGGTGATCTGGTCGGTGCTGGACCTGGGGCCGGCCTTCTTCCTGCAGAGGCTGATCGACAACGTCGGGGTCCATCAGTTCTGGATCGGGCTGTCGAAGGCGCCGGTGATGGCCGCGGTGATCGCCGGCATCGGCTGCCGCCAGGGCCTGGAGGTCGGCGGCGACGTGGAATCGCTGGGCCGGCGGGTGACGGCGGCCGTGGTCCACGCCATCTTCGCGATCATCATGATCGATGCGGCCTTCGCCCTGATCTACATGGAGCTGGACCTGTGAGCGAGGACGTCGCCCAGGCAGAGGTTATCGAGGACGAGGACACCCTGCCCGAGGAAGGGCCGGCGATCGAGGTCCGCGGCCTGCGCTCGGAATTCGGCGAACAGGTGGTCCACGAGGACCTGGACCTGACCGTCGAGCGTGGCGAGGTGCTGGGGGTGGTGGGCGGCTCGGGCACCGGCAAGTCGGTGCTGCTGAACACCATCATCGGCCTTCGCCAGCAACAGGCCGGGACGGTGCGGGTGTTCGGCCAGGACATCCAGCGCGCGTCGCGGCGGCGCTGGCAGGCGATCGAACGGTCGTGGGGCGTGCTGTTCCAGCAAGGCGCGCTGTTTTCCAACCTGACGGTGAAGGAGAACGTCGCCGCGCCGATGTACGAACACACCCGGCTGTCGCGCCAGGAGATCGGCGAACTGGCCGAACTGAAGATCTCCATGGTCGGGCTGGAACCCGAGGCCGCGGCCCAGAAGCCCTCGGCGCTGTCGGGGGGCATGCGCAAGCGCGCGGGCCTGGCGCGGGCGCTGGCGCTCGACCCTGAGCTCCTGTTCCTGGACGAGCCGACGGCGGGCCTGGACCCCATCGCGGCCTCGGCGTTCGACGCCTTGATCAAGGACCTGTCGGACTCGCTGGACCTGACCGTGTTCATGATCACCCACGACCTGGATTCGCTCTACGCCATCACCAACCGCGTGGCGGTGCTCGCCGACCGCAAGGTGGTGGCGGTGGGGCCGGTCCGGGAGCTGGAGAAATCCAACCACCCCTGGATCCAGGAGTATTTCCTTGGACCCCGCGGTCGCGCGGCGACGCGCACAGCCCTGACGGAATCCTGATGGAAAAGAACGCCAACTACGCCCTGGTGGGACTGTCCACGCTGATGCTGTTCGTGGGCCTGGTGATCTTCATCGCCTGGCTGGCGCGGGTGAGCTTCTCCCACGAGTACGACGTCTACGACATCCTGTTCCAGGGGCCGGTGCGCGGGTTGAACCAGGGCGCCGAAGTGCACTTCAACGGCATCAAGGTCGGCGAGGTGACGAAAATCCGCCTCGACCCCACCAACCCCAGCCGGGTGATCGCCACCGCGCGCGTCGACGCCGAGGCGCCGATCAGGGTGGATTCCTACGCCACCCTGGAGCCGCTGGGCATCACCGGGGTCAACTATGTGCAGCTGACCGCCGGCACGCCCGCCAAGCCGCTGCTGAAGGACACCGTGCCCAAGGGCCAGATCCCGGTGATCCGCAGCCAGCGCAGCGCGCTGTCGGACCTGCTGGAGGGCGGCGGCACGGTGCTGACCCGGACCATCGAGGCCCTGGACCGGGTCAACCGCGTGCTGTCGAACGAGAACATCAAGACCTTCGGCGCAGTGCTGTCGGACACCCAGTCGGTGACGGCCGAGCTGCGCGAACACAAGGCGGTGGTGGCCGACGCCCAGGCCGCCCTGCAGAACGCCAGCGACGCGGCCAAGGAGGTCGCCGCCCTGTCGCGCTCGGGCCGCGAACTGGTGGACGGCGACGGCAAGCGGGCGATCAAGAACGCCGCCGACGCCGCCGAGGAGGCCCGGGGCGCGGCCAAGGAGCTGCGCAGCATGATCGCCCAGCTGAAGACGCCCACCGCCGACTTCGCCACCAACGGGCTGCCGCAGGTCACCTCGGCGGTGGTTTCGCTGCAGGCGGCGGCGGAATCGCTGGAGCGGCTGGCCAACGACATCGAGAGCAATCCCCGCGGGCTGGTGGGCAAGAACACCGCCCAGGAAATGAAGGTGGAGCCATGATCCCGCGCAAGGGCCTTGTCCGCGCCGCGTTGCTGGCGGCCTGCGCCGTCGCCCTGACGGGCTGCATCTCGCTGTTCCCCAAGAGCAAGCCCGCCCAGCTCTACCGGTTCGACGCGGTGGCGCCGGCCAGCCGGGCGACGGCGACAGGACCGCGGGTGGGGGTGTTGAAGCTCAACACCGTCTTCGCGCGCGCCACCGGCGGCGACCGGATGCTGGGGATCACCGGATCGGAAGCCGCCTTCGTCGCCGAAAGCCGTTGGGTGGCGCCGGCCTCGATCCTGTTCGACGAAGCCGTGGCCCGCGTGTTCGACGGCGAGGGCGGGGTCGCGCGGCTGATCAGCCGCGGGGAAGCCGGCAGCGCCGACTTCGGCCTGCGCCTGGACATGCGCAACTTCGAGGCGGTCTATCTGGACGGGCCGAAGGCCGCGCCCACGGTGGTCATCCGCCTGCGCGCGGTGATGATCCATTCGAACGACCGCAGCCTGGCCGGCGAGAAGATCTTCGAGGCCCGCGTGCGCGCCGGCGAAAACCGGGTGAGCGCCATCGTCGAGGCCTATAACGAGGGCGTCGGCAAGGTGCTGACGGATCTGGTCGGATGGGTCGACGGCGTGGCGGCGGCCACCCCGGCGCAAGGGCGGCCCTGACCCCGCTCATCCCGGCGCAGGCCGGGGTGAGCGGTGTTCTTGCGGCGGAGGCCCCGTCCCTACTCCTCGGATATCCCCGCCTGGCGCCTGGCGGCGGTGACGGTGTTCTTCAGCAGGCAGGCCACGGTCATCAGGCCGACGCCGCCGGGAACCGGGGTGATGGCGCCGGCGACCTGGCTGGCGGACTTGAAGTGGACGTCGCCCACGACCTTGGTGCGGCCCTCAGCAGCCTTCACCGGATCGCGGAACGGCACGCGGTTGATGCCGACGTCGATCACCGTGGCGCCCGGCTTGATCCAGTCGCCCTGCACCATCTCCGGGCGGCCGACAGCGGCCACCACGATGTCGGCCTCGCGCACGACGGCGGGCAGGTCGACGGTGCGGGAATGGGCGATGGTGACGGTGCAGTCGGCCGCCAGCAGCAGCTGGGCGACGGGCTTGCCCACCAGCACCGAGCGGCCGATCACCACGGCGCGCTTGCCGCTGAGATCGCCCAGGGTCTCGCGCAGCATGATCATGCAGCCCAGCGGCGTGCAGGGCGTCAGCGCCGGCAGGCCGCTGGCCAGGCGCCCGGCGTTGACGACGTGAAGGCCGTCGACATCCTTGTCGGGGCTGATCGCCGCCAGCACCGGCCGCTCGTCCAGCCCCTTGGGCAGGGGCAGCTGCACCAGGATGCCATGGATGGCGGGGTCGGCGTTGAGTTCGCCGATCAGGTGGAGGAGTTCGTCCAGGCCGGTGTCGGCGGGCAGCCGATGGGTGACCGAATGCATGCCGACGGCCAGGGAATGCTCGCCCTTGGAACGGACATAGATCTCGCTGGCGGCGTCGGCGCCCACCAGCACCACCGCCAGGCCCGGCTGCAGGCCGTAGGCGGCCTTCAGGTCGGCGACATCCCGGGCCACCTCGGCGCGAAGGCGCTCGGCCAGGATCTTGCCGTCGATGATCTTGCCATTGGGAATCTGGGCAGGGGCGTCGAGCTGGGCCATGGCGTTCTCCGGAACTGGCGCCTCGACTAACCGTTCAACCGGCGCCGTGCAACGCGGCGGACGGTTTGCGGCGCAATGAGCAAGTTCGGCAAGACCTTCACCAAGCTGGCCAGCACCATCGCCAAATGGGCCGGACGACCGCTGACCTTCATCACCTGCGTCGGGCTGGTGATCCTGTGGGGCCTGTCGGGGCCGATCTTCAAGTTCTCCGACACCTGGCAGCTGGTGATCAACACCTCGACGACGATCGTGACCTTCCTGATGGTGTTCCTGATCCAGAACACCCAGAACCGCGACAGCGAGGCGCTGCACGCCAAGCTGGACGAATTGATCCGGGTTTCGGAGGGCCACAACTCCTTCATCGGCATCGAGAACCTGTCCGACGAGGAGCTCGAGGCGATCCTGGCCGAGTGCGACAAGAACGCGACGACCCTGCGCGAGGAAGCCCGCGGCGAACTGAAGGAACGCCAGGCCGAAGAGCGGCGGGCTCCGGCGCGGGCCAAGGCGGCCGCAAAGCCCAAGACCCCGCCACGGAGGGCGGCGGCTAACCGCGCGAATTGATCCGCAGCCAGGCCGCCACGGCCCAGGCATGGGCGTCATGGCGCAGCCGCCGGAGCACCTCGTCCGGCGAGAGCCAGATCAGGGTGTGGTCTTCCTCGATCTTCAATCCCGGCGCTTCGCCCAGGATGCGCACGGTCCAGAAACCGGCCCGGTTGTCATAGGCCTGGCCTTCGGTGCTGAGGAAATACTGGTCGGCGCGGGCGAAGGGCGTGTCGGGGGCCACCGCAAGGCCGGTCTCCTCGCCGAACTCGCGCACCAGGGCCTCGGCCTCGCCCTCTCCCGGATCGACGGCGCCGCCGGGAAGGTCGATCCAGGCCCCATGGCCCGGCTTCTCGACGCGCACGAGGGCGATCTCGCCGTCGCGCTCGGCGATGCCGAAGACGGCGGGGCGATCGCGGTAGATGCGGCCCTCGAGCTGCGCGCCGAACTGGGGGACCGCGCGCATCAGTCGGTTCCCGCCAGGGCCGGATAGGGATCGACGCGGCCGGCCTCGACGTCGCCGACCTTCACCGGCTTCCAGCCGATCTCGACGGAGGCGCTGGCGCGCCAGGATTCCACCACCAGATCGCGCAGCTCCGCAGCGCCCGCGCCCAGCCGTGCGGCGGCGAAAGCCCGGCCGCGCGGGTCGCCGGGCCGGAAGCCGCCGGCCTTCTCCAGGTCGTAGAACGGCCCCACCTGCCCCCAAGTGCGCGTCAGGTAGTCGGCGACGCGGGCCTCGGTCGAACACCCGCAGGACCGGAAGGCCGTCATGGCGGCGGCGACATCGAGCGGGCGCACGGCGCCGGCCACGAAGGCGCCTTCGAACGATCCGTGGACCTTGGCCGTCGTATAGCCCTTGGGGTTCGGATAGGCGCCCCAGCCGTTGTAGTGGGCGCTGACGTGGAGCGGCTGGGCCCCGTCGCCGACGAAATGCGACAGCGCGCCGAGGGTGGCCAGGATCTGGGCCTCGCGCCGGCGGCGGTCGGCGGCGAACCACGCGCGGTGCGCGCGCCAGGCGGGGTTGCGTTCCGCGGCGCGCAGGACCCGCCAATAGCCGAAATCCAGCGTCAGCTGCTGGACCTGGTCGACGATGGAATAGGCGAGGTAGCCCGCCTGCCAGCTGTCGGTCCCGGCGGCCTGCAGCGCCTTTTCGTACTCGGCGCGGGTGGTGGGCGGGGCGGAGATCAGCGGGCCGCCGAGGACGCGGCCGTCGTCCTCCACATCGACGAAGTGGCCCGGATCGCGGTCAGCGTCATGCAGCTTGCCCGCGCCCTTGGAGCGGTCCGGTTCGCGCGACAGCTCGCCCACGTCGGCCAGCGACTGGGGCGTGCGCAGGAAGGCCGGCAGGTTCGGCGGCAGCGCCCGCATGGCGGCGACGCCCACCATCCGATGGCCGGCCGCGCCCCAGGCGAGCGCCTGGCCGGGAACCGCCAGGGCGAGCAACAGGGGCAGCAGGGCCAAGGATCTCACGCAGTCCTCCTCAGGCAGGATCGGTGATGGCGAGCGCGGCTTCGACCCGCGCGATCCAGGCGCCCACCCTGGGATATCGGCCCAGGTCGAAACCGCCGGCCGGGGCCATGCGGGTGTAGGCCACCAGCGAGACGTCCGCCAGGGTCGGGGCCGGGCCTACCAGGAACGGCGCGTCGGCCAGGCCGTCCTCCAGCCGTTGCAGGGCCGCGGCGCCGCGTTCCACCAGCCGGGGCTCGAGGTCGGCGACCGCCTTGCCCAGGTAGACCACCTGGAACCTGGCCACCGCCACATAGGGCTCGTGGCTGTACTGCTCCCAGAACAGCCATTCCATCATCCTGGCCCGCGCATAGGGATCGGCCGGCACAAGGTCCGACCCCTCCGCCAGATAGAGGATGATGGCGTTGGACTGCGCGAGCGGGCGGCCGTCGTCGAGGACGACGACCGGCGCCTGGCCGGCGGGGTTGAGCGCCAGGAACGCCGGGGTGCGGGTTTCGCCCTTCAGGATGTCGATCTCCACCCATTCGAAGGGGATTCCGAGCCGCCGGGCCGTCCACTTCACCTTCAGGCAGTTGCCGGAGATCGAGTCGCCGTAGATCCTCATGAAGGCCTCCTGAGCCGGTTTTCCAACAGGCGCCCGACGCGGGCAAGCGCCGTCTCCGCCGACCGTCCAATCGCGCCAGATGGTCACGCCGGGTTGCCTGGCTCGCCCGTGGGGGGTATTCAGGCCGCTGCTACCAGTTCAACGACGAAGGAGGACGCCGTCATTCGACGCCGCCTCGCCGCCCTGGCCGCCCTTGCCCTCGTGGCCTTTTCAACCAGCGCCCAAGCTGACTCCGCCGATCCCGTGGGCGACCTGATCGCCGGCGCGCTGATGGGCGCCCTGCCTGGCTCGCCGGCCTACAGGTTGAAGGCGACGCTCTATCACGCCGGCGCCGCGGGCGTGGGCGCGCTGGATTCGCTGGGGTGCCGGGTGGTGGCCATGCGCACGGTGGCGGTGGACAGCAAGGTGATCCCGCGCCGCAGCGTCCTCTTCATCAAGGAGACGGTGGGCCTGCCGATGCCCGACGGCTCCAAGCACGACGGCATGTGGTACGCCTCCGACGTCGGCGGCGCCATCAAGGGCCAGCGGATCGACCTGTTCACCGGCAAGGGCGCCAGATCGATGGCGCCGGTAAGGAGCCTGAACCTCGCGCAACTGACGGCGATGAAGGTCGGCGACTTCAAGGGCTGTCCGCCGGGTTAGCCGGCAGGTTGAGCTGCCCTCACCTAGCCTCTCCCGCCTGCGGGAGAGGTCGGGTGAGGGCCTTCAGGTCTCGACGAAGGCTTTTTCCAGCACGAAGTCGCCGGGCTTGGCGATCGAGCCTTCCTCGAAGCCGAGGTCGAGCAGGATCTTCTTGAGGTCCGCCAGCACGCCGGGGCCGCCGCACAGCATCAGGCGGTCGACGGCGGGGTCCAGCGGCGGCACGCCGAGGTCGGCGAACAGCTTGCCCGAGGTGATCAGGTCGGTGATCCGGCCCTGGGTCTTGAAGGCTTCCCGCGTGACCGTGGGATAGTAGCGCAGCTTGGGCGCCACCAGCTCGCCGAGATCCTCGTCGTTCGGCAGGTCGTGTTCGAGGAACTGGCGGTAGTTGAGGTCGGCGACCTCGCGCACGGTGTGGGTGACGATCACCTCGTCGAACCGCTCATAGACGTCGGGCTCGCGCACCAGCGACAGCCAGGGGGCCAGGCCGGTGCCGGTGCCCAGCATATAGAGGCGCTTGCCGGGCTTCAGGCCGTCCAGCACCAGGGTGCCGGTGGGCTTGCGGCCGATCAGCACCTCATCGCCGACCTTGATCTCCTTCAGCTTCGAGGTCAGCGGGCCGCCGGGCACCTTGATCGAGTAGAATTCCAGGTGGTCGGCCCAGGCGGGGCTGGCGATCGAATAGGCGCGCATCGGCGAACGGCCTTCCGGCGTCATCAACCCGACCATCACGAACTGGCCCGAGTCGAAGCGCAGCGCCGGGTCGCGGGTGGTGCGGAACGAGAACAGGCTGTCGGTCCAGTGATGGACCCAGGTCACCGTCTCGGAGAGGAAGGCCCCGCCCGCCTTCTTGGCGGGCGCGGTCGCAGATACGTCGGTCATGGCCTGCCTATGCTTCAGGATCGGGCGGCGCGTCTAGATATCGCCGCCCACATCGGCGACCGCGCCAGGCGCGCGGGCCGTATGGATGCCGCATTCGGTCTTGTCGGCGCCTTTCCAGCGGCCGGCGCGGACGTCCTCGCCCTCCTCGACCGGCTGGGTGCAGGGCCAGCAGCCGATGGAGGGAAAGCCTTGCGCCACCAGCGGATGGGCCGGCAGGTCGTGCTCCACGACATAGGCGTCGAGCTCGGCCTTGCCCCAGTTGGCCAGGGGATTGAACTTCACCTGGGTCAGCGCCTGCTCCACCACCGGCAGCGACAGGCGGTCGCCGCCATGGAAGCGCTTGCGCCCGGTGATCCAGGCGTCGAACTCGCCCAGCGCCTGATCCAGCGGCACCACCTTGCGCAGGTTGCAGCAGGCGTCGGTGTCGGTCTGCCAGAGCTTGGCCTGCGGATCGACGACGGCCAGGTCCTGATAGGCCGGGCGCAGGTCGCGCACGTCGGTCAGGCCGAGCTTGGCCGCCAGCATCTTGCGGTAGTCCAGCGTCTGGCCAAACAGCATGCCGGTGTCGAGGAACAGCACCGGGATGTCGGCCTTCACCCGGCTGGCCAGGTGCAGCAGCACCGCCGATTCCGCGCCGAAGGACGAGACCAGGGCGAGCTTGTCGCCGAAGGTCTCCACCGCCGCCTCGATGATGGTGGTCGGGTGGGCGTGACGCAGCTCGGCGTCCAGGCGGGCGGCCAGCGGCAGCTGTTCGAGATCGTAAGCCATGCTCACTCTCCTCGCTCCGCGAAGGCCGGCGCCCGGCCATCGGCGGCGCGTTGATAGACGTGACGGTGACGGTTGGCGGCGTGACGCCATTGCTCGGGCGTCGCGCCGTCCGCCGGTTCGAAGGCGTCGAAGCCGACCCGGACCATGAAGCCGGCCTGCTCGCGCAGGACGTCGCCCACGGCCCTCACCTCGCCGCGGTAGCCGTAGCGGGCGCGCAGCAGGTCGGCGGTGGTGTAGCCGCGGCCGTCGCGGAACTTCGGGAAGGCCACCGCCACCACCGCGATCCTCGGCAGGTCGTAGACCAGGTCCTCGACGTTCTCGGACGCCTCCAGGCGCACGCCGACGGCGCGGCCTTCCGACAGCAGGCGCTCGCCCTCCGACTGGAAGCGGCTCAGCGAGATGATGACGTCGCCCGCGGGGACGTCATCCTCGTCGGCGACGGCGGTGAAGGCGCTGTCGTCCAGGACGGCGTCGCCGTCCCGCCACCTAATGAGCTTCGGCATAGACGGCCTCCTTGAACGGGGCGACGCCCAGGCGACGGAAGGTGTCGAGGAAGCGCTCGCCCTCGCCGCGTTCGCGCAGGTAGACCTCCACCAGGGTGTCCACCGACTCCGCCACGCGGTTGGCCGGCAGGGCCGGGCCCAGGATCTGGCCGACGGCCGCGTCCTCCGCCCCCGAGCCGCCCAGGGTGAGCTGGTAGAATTCCTCGCCCTTCTTATCGACGCCCAGGATGCCGATGTGGCCGACGTGGTGGTGGCCGCAGGCGTTGATGCAGCCGCTGATCTTGATCTTCAGCTCGCCGATGGTCTCGGCGCGGTCCTGGTCAGCGAACTTCTCGGCGATGTGCTGGGCCACCGGGATGGCCCGCGCATTGGCCAGGGCGCAGTAGTCCAGCCCCGGGCAGGCGATGATGTCGGAGATCAGGTTGATGTTCGGCGTCGCCAGGCCCGCGGCGGCGAGCCCGGCGTGAACCGTCGCCAGGTCGTCGAGCTTCACATGGGGCAGGACGAGGTTCTGCTCGTGGGTGACGCGGATGTCGTCCTGGCCATAGCGCTCGGCCAGGTCGGCGACGACCTCCATCTGGTCGGCGCTGGCGTCGCCGGGCGTCTCCCCGATGGCCTTCAGCGAGACCTCGACGATGGCGTAGCCGGCCTTCTTGTGCGGCTTGACGTTGTTGCGCACGAAGCGGGCGAAGGCCGGGTTCGAGGCCTTGGCGACCTCGAAGGCCTCGGAGCGGGCCGGCAGGGTCTCGAAGACGGCGGGCGCGAAGGCCGCGCGGATGCGGGCCAGCTCGGTGTCGGGCAGGTCCGACGCCGTCCCGATCTTCTCCCACTCCTCCTCGACCTGGCGGGCGAATTCCTCCGCGCCCAGGGCGGCCACCAGGATTTTGATGCGGGCCTTGTAGATGTTGTCGCGCCGGCCGTGGCGGTTGTAGACGCGCAGGATGGCTTCCAGGTACGAGACCAGCCGCGAGGCCGGCAGGAATTCCCGGATGGTCGAGCCGATGTAAGGCGTGCGGCCGAGACCGCCGCCGACCATCACCTCGAAGCCCAGCGCGCCGTCGCGGGCGCGTTTGATCACCAGGCCGATGTCGTGGACCTTGGCGGCCGTGCGGTCCTGCGGCGCGGCGGTGACGGCGATCTTGAACTTGCGCGGCAGGAACGAGAATTCCGGGTGCAGGCTCGACCACTGGCGCATGGCTTCGGACCACACGCGCGGGTCGTCGATCTCCTCGGCGGTGGCGCCGGCGAAGGGATCGGCCGTGACGTTGCGGATGCAGTTGCCGCTGGTCTGGATGGCGTGCATGTCGACGCTGGCCAGCGCATCCAGGATGTCGGGGGTGTCGGCCAGCTTGATCCAGTGGAACTGCAGGTTCGTGCGCGTGGTGAAGTGGCCGTAGCCCTTGTCGTAGGTGCGCGCGATCCAGGCCAGCTTGCGCAGCTGGCGGCTGTCCAGCGAGCCATAGGGGATGGCGACCCGCAGCATGTAGGCGTGCAGCTGCAGATAGAGGCCGTTCATCAGCCGGATCGGCTTGAACTGGTCCTCGGTGATCTCGCCGGCCAGGCGGCGCGCGGTCTGCTCGCGGAACTCCGCGGTGCGGTCGGCGAGGAATTCCTTGTCGAGGGTGTCGTAGCGATACATCAGGCCCTCACTTACGCTTGATCAGGTTCACGCGGCCGGTGGAGCGCGCGGAGGTATGGGCGTGCGACAGGGCGTCGACGACGGCGCCGCCTTCCACCTGCTTGCCGTGGTCGAGGCGGTTGGTGGGGCCGAGCGCCTTGAGGCGCTCGCGGTAGCTCAGCGGCGTCCAGATGCCGTCGGCCTCCACCAGGTCGATCAGGTAGACGTCGACCACGAGCGTGCTCTGCGCCTGGCCCTGGGCCTCGACGGCCTGGGCCTGGGCGTCGTCGTCGAACAGCTGGGCGTCGGCGAAGCGTTCGACCCACGCGCCGTCGTTCCAGAAGACGACCTCGCCGTCGGTCAGCCGATTGGCGATCAGCGCCTTCATCCTGCAACTCCGCCGTGGCCCGCGAGCGGCGGGTTCGTGTTGATTTCAGACGCCGCCCCGAAGCCGGCCTGCGCCAGGGCCATGGCCTCGCCGACCACCAGCAGGGCCGGCCCCGAGAGGCCCGCCGCCGCGGCCGGCAACCCGGCCAGCGTGGTGACCACGCGGCGCTCGTCGGCGCGCGAGGCGTTCTCGACGATCAGCGCCGGCGTCGATCCGGCGCGCCCGGCCGCGATCAGCCGCTGGGCGACGGCGCCGGCGGTGGACAGGCCCATGTAGATCACCACCGTCTGATTGGCCTTGGCCAGGCTTTCCCAATCGAGGTCGGGCGCCGCGCCGGACGCCGCGTGGCCGGTGACGAAGGTCACCGCCTGGGCCGATCCGCGATGGGTCAGGGGCGCGCCCGCGCCGGCGCCGGCGGCAAGCGCGGCGGTGACGCCCGGCACGACGAAGCAGTCGACGCCCGCCGCGCGGCAGGCTTCCAGTTCCTCGCCGCCCCGGCCGAAGATGAAGGGGTCGCCGCCCTTCAGGCGGACCACCGTGAGGCCTTCGAGGGCGAAGGCGGTCAGCATGCGGTTGATCTCGTCCTGCGCATAGGCATGGCGCGACTTGCGCTTGGCCACCGAAATGCGGCGCGCGGCAGGCGGCGCCAGCTCGAGGATCTCGTCGGAGACCAGGCCGTCATGGATCACCACGTCGGCGGTCCGCAGCACCTTCAGCGCCTTGAGCGTCAAGAGGTCGGGGTCGCCGGGGCCGGCGCCCACCAGCCACACCGCGCCAGGGGCCGACGGCTTGCCGCCGATGACCACCAAACCGGCGGTTCGCCTGGACTTGCGATCACCGTGACGCATGATGTTAGCTTCTCTAAACCACCAGGACCTGAAACGTGACGAGGCGGGCTTTCGCCCGCCCCGCCGGATATCCGTCGATGAAAAGGGCCATTGCATCGGCGGACGGTTGCAAACTGGTTACGAACGGTCCATTTCGCAACCGCAAGAGTTCTGCCCCGGCTGTCAGGAAAACTTATGGAACGGACCGCTGAGCGTCGGCGCCTCCCGCCCCTGAACGCCTTGCGGGCGTTCGAGGCGGCGGCGCGCCACCTCAACTTCAGCCGCGCCGCAGACGAGCTTTCGGTGACGCCTGGGGCCGTCAGCCAGCAGATCCAGAATCTCGAGGACTATGTAGGCGCGGCCCTCTTCAAGCGCACGCCCAAGGGCCTGTTGCTGACCGACGCCGCCCAGACCGCCCTGCCCGCCTTGCGCGAAGCCTTCGACCGGCTGGCGGAAGCCGCCTCCCTGCTGACCGCCGCCGTGGACGGCCGGCGCCTGACCCTGACCGCCGCGCCGTCGTTCGCCGCCAAGTGGCTGGTGCCGCGGCTGGGCAAGTTCGAGGCCGCCCACCCGCAGGTGGACGTCTGGCTGTCGGCGGGCCTGGACCTGGTGGACCTGAGCACCGGCGAGGTCGACGTGGCGATCCGCTACGGCGCCGGGCGCTATCCGGGGCTGGAGGTCCAGCGGCTGATGAGCGAGACGGTGATCCCGGTGATCAGCCCCGAACTGCAGGCGACCACCCCGCTGCTGACGCCCGACGACCTGGCCCGCCACATCCTGCTGCACGACGGCTCGCCCGACCCCGACGATTCCTGCCCCGACTGGACCATGTGGCTGGCGGCGCGCGGGGTTCGGGGCGTCGACGGCACGCGGGGGCCGCGCTTCAACCAGTCGAGCCTGGTGATCGAGGCCGCGCTGAACGGCCGCGGCGTGGCGCTCGCCAAGCGCACCCTGGCGCAGGACGACCTGGACGCCGGCCGGCTGATCGCGCCGCTGCAGATCGCCACCGCCGTGGACTTCGCCTACTACCTCGTCCACCCCAAGGCCAAGGGCCGGCTGCCGCAGGTGAAGGCCTTCATCGGCTGGATCACCGCCGAGGCCCAGGCCCACGAGACCGAGATGCGCGCCATCGACAACGGCGCGGGGATCTAGCCGGCGTAGCCGCCGGGCGTCTTCAGCGATTGCAGCGCCAGTTCGTGCAGATAGGCGGCCACGTCGGCCAGGGCCGCGTCGAGGGCGTCGCGCACGCCGTCCAGGTCGCCGGTGTCGGCGGCCTCGGCCTTGGCGCAGGCCTCGCCGAGCGCGAAGGCCCCGACCCCGCGCGAGGCGCCCTTGATGGTGTGCAAGGCGTCGCGCCAGCCTTCGTGGCTGGAATCCAGCAGGCCCGACCACATCGCCGCCTGCTCGCCGAACAGCGCCAGCACCTCCTGCACCACCCCCAGGTCGCCGGCGGCGAAGTTTTCCAGATAGGCGAAGTCCACCGCCCCCGTCAGATCGCGTCTGGCCACGCCCGCCTCCTGTCGCTGCAGCGCCGAAAAAGCCCGGAGTCGGCAAGGTTGTACACTGCGCGCGCCGACGGTTCAGTCCTTGCGAGCCAGGCCAAACCCGGCTAGGAGATCGCCTCCCGAACGCAGGGGCCCTTTCGGGGGCCTCGCAAGCCGACCATCCGGTGGAGTTCTGGAAAGCCTGAAGTTCCTTCTGGAACAAGGCCTTGGGGTGCATAGCTCAGTTGGTAGAGCAGCTGACTCTTAATCAGCGGGTCGTAGGTTCGAGCCCTACTGCACCCACCATTTTCCCGGTGACAGCCCTGGCGTGAAATCGGCGGCGGCCGGAAACGGCCTTCCGCCGCGCTCAGGCGGCCTCCCATTCGGCCAGGACACGGATCGCATCGACGATGTGGTAGAAGGAACTGGCGGGAGCCGGCTCCTCGACCCAGGTCCCGTCGCCCCGCAGCTTGTCGCGCCAGAGGCCCGCCACCGGGGTGTCGAGGTAGGACAGCAGCGCCCTGGACGCCGCCACGGCGTCGGCGAGGCAGCGGTCGCGGGCTTGGCCCGGGGGTTCGGCGCGGGCCATGACCAGCGCGGCCTTCAGCCATTCGGTCTGCGCCCACAGGCGGGCCTTGGCGTCGTGCAGCGACAGGTCGTCCAGCAGCTCGAAGATCGCGACGCCGCGCGACGGATCGACGCCGTGGTCGGCGGCGCTGCGGTAGAGGCGCCGGGCGGCTGCGCGGGCGTCCTGGCGTCCCCTCGCCGCCCCCCAGCGTTCCAGCAGGCCCGCCCACTCGAACAGATGCCCCGGCCAGACCAGGCGACCGGCCAACCCCTGGGCCGGCGCCCAGGCGGCGTCGAAATATTCCAGCAGCGCCCCGCCGTCAGCGGTGACGAACCTGGCCAGGCACAGTTCGGCCACCTCGTCGGCCAAGGCCGTCCATCGTGGCGCGGGGGCGACGTCTTCCCAGGCCAGCGCCGCCTCCAGCACGTGCATGTGCGGGTCGGATTGATAGAGGCGCTCGTCGATGAAGCCGATGAAGCCGCCGCCGGCGGCCCGCCGCTGCGTCGACAGGGCGTCCGCCAGCGCGACGGCCACGGGTTCGAGCGCGGGATCGGGGTCCGGCGCGCCGGACGCCGCGGCGAGCGCCAGCAAGGCGAAGGCCTGTTCGTAGAGGCGCGGCGCCTCGGCCACCGGCTGGCCGCCCTGGTCCAGCGTGTTCCAGAAGAGGCCGTCGGGTCGACGGTAGCCGCCGACGAAGAAGGAAAGGCCATGCGCCATCGCCTGGCGCCACGGCCCCTCCCAGCCGAGCGCCCCGCCCGTCGCATAGCTGAATATCTGGCGCGCCTGGACCCGCGCGCGGCGTTCCGCGCCGACGGGGGCGCCGGTCATGTCGATGGCTTCGTGGAAGCCGCCCCGCGCCCGATCCGCGCCGAGCGTCCACCACAGCGGCAAGGCGTCATCCATCAGCCAGCGCAGCAGCGTTGCACGGAGCATTCCCAGTTCGGCCGCGATCTCGCTCATTCGGTCCCGCTTGGATCATATCGGCGAAACGGCGCAAGCGCGTTTGCACCCGAGCCCGCGCAATTTAAGTGAACAAGCCTGGCTGGACCCCGCCGGGGCCATGAGCAGGACGGCCGTCCACGGATCGTGGGAAGACACCGCCGACAGGAACAAGTAGATCGGTTCCGACGCGTCCGCACCCTCTCCAGGAGCCTTCATGATCCTTGAAATCGCCCAGATCGACGTCAAGCCCGGCAGCGAAGTGGCCTTCGAAGCCGGCGTGAAGGAAGCCGCGCCGCTGTTCAACGCGGCCAAGGGCTGCCATGGCCTCCAGCTGCAGCGGGGCATCGAGCGGCCCAGCAGCTACATCCTGGTGGTGCGCTGGGCGACCCTGGAGGACCACACCGTCGCCTTCCGCGAATCGGCGGCCTTCACCCGCTGGCGCGAACTGGTAGGGCCCTGTTTCGCCGGCCCGCCGCAGGTGCAGCACGTCGAGGTCGTCCTCGGCGGCGATTGACGTCGCGCCGGCGCCCCTACGGCCTGAACGACTTCTGCCTGGTCGGCTCGGACCCAGACAGCGGCGTCCCGGCCGCCGCGACCGACAGCCACAGCCGCTTCGTCATGGACGGTTTCGAGACCTTCTGCGGCCTGCCGGCGCAGTC
>Ga0307513_10004305_pt1 | contig 19024 bp, 6 predicted proteins | sample 15_EM_MG_FD_202174 | JGI IMG/M metagenome (GOLD analysis project Ga0307513, IMG submission 202174) | Populus trichocarpa ectomycorrhiza microbial communities from riparian zone in the Pacific Northwest, United States - 15_EM | ecosystem: Host-associated > Plants > Roots > Unclassified | place...
ATTTATAATTTCTTCCTTTTCAGCTCCCAATTGCCTACCTAGAGAGCTTCAGTTTATATATTGCATTCTGGTTTTAAGTCCCATTGAGAGCTTGAGAGTTTTACTCAAATCTGCCAACCATGGCTAACTTATGAAAGTGCAATGTGATTTTCTTTCTTGTATGGTATATATATAACCAGAATCTTATGCCCGGAACAAATAACCAAATTATCATAAGTAGTAGTGCCTAATAAAATTATCTCAGAGTTGACAGTTGACTTACTATCAAATCTAATTAATAAACGATAATATTCAAAATTAAAGTCATAGTAAGTCGGGGGAAAAAACCCATCACAACCTGCAGCAGAGCTACATGCATCAAAAAACAAAGTGAAAAGACAAGTGACTGAATCACACGAGTCAGAAAAGCAGTGAGTTACAAACCACATTTCTCACAGTGAAAATAATTTTCACGGCCACCGAGTCTGAAAACAACAATTTAGGTAACAGTAAGCAAAAACACAAATTATGACAGCAGGAACAAAAAGAAGGAAAGATATCGCCCCTAAGAAACGAAGCTGGCTATGGATTAAATGTATAATGAAAGTCTCTTAACTAACCTACAAATCCCACAACTATCACAATGGAACTGCTGTTTGCTTGTCTGCAAAAATTAACACCACCACAATTAAACCAGAGCAATCCTAATATTAACTCGTCATACTGTCAGTCATCTCAATAAACTATAACTCAATACTCACTTACATCATCGTCATAGAATTTGCAAATATCACAAAAATATTCACCCATCTTGACACCACACTTATTGCAAACCTGAGCAACCTGAAAAAAAAAATTGAGATTAAGAGTTTTTATGCTTTTTCCTCAAACCCACTGGGTTATCCATACCTCTTGCTCTGTGTTGCAAACTGAACAAATAACCTGTAACACCAATTGTTCAATGAAATCAAAATAAATCCATAAGAAGGAAAAAAGAAAAGAAGATAAATTAAGAAATTGAGCATACTTGTTTAATATGGTGCCTGACTATTTCATGACGATCCTTGGGATTGCTCAGCGAGTTCTAAGACACACACAGAAAGAAAGAAAAAAATCCCTAAACTGAAAAAAAGAAAAAGAAAAAATGGAAGCAGATAAAGGGAGAGAGTTGGTTACGGTAGCTTCATCATGGCAGTGGCGGCAAGAAAAGATTTGGTTGCAACATGGAGCTCGGATTTTGCATCTTCTCCAGTAGTGCTCGCATCTATTATTATGACAGCATCAAAAGAGAATAAGAAAAGAAGAAAAAGAGAAATATAACGATGGGGTGCGAGAGAAGAGAGCGAAAGGATACAGACCCATATTGGTGTTCCAGATTTGCGGTGTCTTGTAGCTGCTCTGTGCTTCTATGAGACTGAGAAGCAGGGTTTTGCTCTTCCATAGCGGTTGCGGTTGTTTTCTCCTGAAGAAGCACCTGATTTTCTTTTATTAAATAGAAAAATGATTTATTATTAATAAAATAAATTAAAAAAAAGACTAATGTGGAAACTGGGATCTATGTCATAAAAAATCTGATAATTAAATAGAAAAAATTTATATTAAAAAATTAAATTAAAAAAATAATTAAAAAAAAACAAAAAAAAACTAAAGACATCAGCTTTTTCACCGTGAACTATATTGTGCAATCCACAATAAAAGGCTTAAAAAGAAAAAGAGAGAGAGAAAAAAACAAAGGCACACGCCACGAGTTAATTTTTTTTCTTGCATAAAAAATATCAAAAAAGGATAATATCTAAGAGTGTTGGGTCTTTTTGCAAAGATATGCCCAAGAACCTTTGGTTTAGCTGCAACGTTTGACCCAAAAGTAATATTTATAATATTAATAATAATATTAAACTTACATGACTCAAGTTTAAGTGAGTCTGGCAACAACACCGGACCCAAGAGTCTTGAATGTGGGTCTGGCTGCAAGGTCGTGTCATAAAAGTGTGATAATTAAATAGATTAATTAAAAAAACAAAGAAAAAAAACCAACAGGAAGAAAAAAACTAATGAAGAAAAAGAAAAAAAATCTGAATTAACTGGGTTAACCCTTCAAACCAGATTAACCCGTCAAACCTGGGATTCGCGTCATGAAAGTTTGATAACTAAATAGAAAAAAAATTGACGGGTTAACCCGTCAAGCCCGGGATACGTGGCATGAAAGTCTGATAATTAAATAGAAAGAAATTTAACATTAAAAAACTAAACTAAATGAAAAAAATTAATTAAAAAGAAAAAAAGCAAAAAAATAATTCCGGGTTAACTCGTCAAACTTTAAAAAAAGCAAAAAAAAATCCAGGTTAACTCGTCAAACTAGGTTAACTCGTCAAACCCGGGATCCATGTCATGAAAGTCTGATAACTAAAAAAAATTAACATTAACCAACTAAAATAAACAAAAAAATTCATTAAAAGAAAAAAACACAGAAAAAAAGCAAAAAAAAAAACCTATAAAGGCATAAAAAGCAAAAAAAATAAATAAATAAAACAGAAAAAAATTAAAAACAAAAAAAAAAGTTTAGCGTTTTATTGTGGACTGCACAGTGAAACACTGAACAGTTTTAATATATGTTACTAATTAAAAAGAAAAAAAAAAATCTGGTTAACTCGTCAAATCAGGTTAACCCGTCAAACCCGGGATTCGTGTTATGAAAATTTAATAACTAAATAAAAAAATTAACATTAACAAACTAAATTAAACAAAAAAATTCATTAAAAGAAAAATACACATAGAAAAAAGCAAAAAAAAACCCATAAAGGCATAGAAAACAAAAAAAAAAACAAAAACAGAAAAAAACAAAAACAGAAAAAAATGGGAAAAAAATAAAAACAGAAAAAAAATGGGAAAAAAATAAAAACAAAAAAAATGAAAAAAAAAGAAAAAAAAAGAAGAGAAAAAAATGGAAAAAAAATAAAAACAAAAAAAAATAAAAAAAAGACTGCTCAGCATTTCACTGTGGACTTGCACAGTAAAACACTGAGCATTTTAGTTTTTTCTTAATGCACTAAACAATAAGCTTGAAATGTTCCTTATAAAACAAAATCCAAGCTTGAAAGGCTTATAAACATAGACAGTGGGCATTACATATCAACTCCAACCTAAATTCATGTAGAAAACTCACATGCCACCGAAACCGCCATCAATTTGCTCTATGGTAGCCACACATTCAAGGGTGGAGGCATGTAAGGGCTCGGGTGGGCTCTAGATCAGTTAAGATTTTATTAATATATTTTGATTAATTTTATATAAAAAAATTTGTAATTCTCGATTGAGGTATTAAAAAATTCTAAAAATTTACGTAGAGTCTTCTAATATAATTTTTTAGCTTGGGTTAAAATTTCAGAATTTTTGAAGAAATTTAGAAATTTGATAAAAAAAATCACAATTTGACCAGTTTTACGTTATTTGCTATAATTTTCAATCCGACCATCAGATTGAGCTGGAATTTTACGAGGGATCTTAAAATATATTGAATAAAATCTTGTTAAAATTTTAGGATAAACGGAGTTTGGTAGTGCTAACAAAAAAAAAACCGTCAGATAAAAACAAAACGACTCATGAAGGGTAAAATGGTTATTTGCCATTAAAAAATAAAACAAATCAGTTCTTCCTTCCTTTTATATGTTGCCGATTGGGCAGAAGTAGAATAGGAAAAGAAAGAAAAGAAAAGGCGAGAGAGAAAGAGAGAAAAGTAAGGGAAAAACATAAAAAAAATCCAAGGAAAAAAAATAAAAAAAGTACTTTAATTTTATGTACTTTCAAATTTATTTTTTAATATTTTAGATAGTGTATTTAAATTAAAACTTTATTATTAACTTTAAAAATTCATGTATATATATTAATAATTTATCTTAAAAAAATTTATATATTTATTTAATAGCTCAGGTAGGAAAAATTTCTAGCTCCGCCATACATTGCCTTTTCTCAAGGGCTTTTAAACCTCTTAATGGACTAAAAAAGAAAACAATTAGAGATCAAATTACGTGGGTTATTATCTTAAGGTAAGATTGATGGTTAAAAAATATTAGATGAAAGTACTTCTAAGAAATAGTAGTACAAAAAAAGGAAGGAAGAAAACATAAACAAAAAAAATTAAATCAGTCATCAAAAAACACAAGACGGTAATAATATTTTGGTGGAATAAAATACCTTGAACAAAAATCCATGGTTTTATGGATTCGATCGATAGAATATTTTATTGTTATTTACTCTAATATGTTAACAGTGAATATTTTACTGCTGGATTCATGAACAAAAACTGACTGTCGGAAAAAACCTCGTAGAATTATAAGATCGATGCATGAGAAGAGAGGCGCTCTCTTTGCAGTTTGCAAGATTCTCGATATACTGTATCTCCACTTTTGAGATTGAGATCCTTCTATATGGCGGCCCTTCAATACTTGCGAACTTTGAGTTTGGCCAATTGGCACATGAACTATCATCTACCTCCTCTGAACTATGCAAGTTTGTGTTTTAACAATGTTTATGTTTTTTTTTTTATGTAATAATAGCTCTTGATTTATTAGTAATTGATGTCAGTGCCATAAAGCTAATGATAAACCAGCAAGAAAAACAAAAGTTATATATACAAAAAAAGGGCAAAAAACTAGTAAAAACCATACAATAATACATAGAAAGATCTTATAACCAAAACTAATAAGACTTTACTTATTACACCAATTAAGATGCTTTCTGACCATTCATCATTTATCTTAAATCATAACATTAAATGGTGAAGAACTAACCCAAACACTATATCCCAACCAATAATCTTTTCCTAGAAAACCAAATTATTTCTCACTAGGATCAAGGATTTTCATCTTTTGGAGAATACGAAGAAGAAATGAGAAAAAAAAAAAAGGAAACAATATTCATCAAAAGTTGTAACTTGAAAATATAAATTATATCATGGATAATAACAACTAGGTTGTCCAATTTTAAATTGAATGGAAAAGATTTCAAAGAGCATTCAATAGAAATTTCAAGTTTGGAAAATCATCTTCAAATTCAACTCGTTAGACAAAAATACCATACTGATTTGGAGTAACTTCAGGCATCTCTCTGTAAAATGATCTTATGCTCTCACATCTAATCAAGTTCTTGGTACCCTAAAAAACCCATCAAATTCAATGGAACTTCCAAGTTAGGAAAGAAAGTTAAACATGCATGATTTTGTTATTACAAACAATTCCTCTAAACTTTTAATTAAAAAACTTACTTTATAATAATAAAAAAAGGTTAATATAACATCATTTTTATTTTTTTTAAATATTGAATTTGAAAAACAATTTATAAGAACATTGTTTAATGTGTGCGAGTTCAATATTATTAAACTTTTATATTTTTTTTCTACTTGAAAAGAATAATTTTTCTATTTTATTTTTTTTCAATATCATGAGGTTTTTCTACCTAAAAAATAATAATTTTTCTATAGAGTTGTTTTTATTTTAAAAATAATAGTTTTTCGCTATGCAGAGAAGAATTCTCTCTTGCAAATTATTAGTAATGCAATCATTTTTCTTCCTCTGCAAAGTTTCCACAGCAACTGGGTCCACGCGTTAACATTATTGAGGTCGAAAAGATTTTGATTCCCCTCCATTATTGTTTTCTCTTGAACCATTCTTCTCCCAGTGCTATTATTGTAACAATTTATTAAAGCAGTGTAAAACGTTGAAAACATGGGTGGGTATCAAGTGACATGAAGTTTCGTGTTTGTTTTAAGAGTGTCAATAATTAATGATATATGTCATAATTTAATTTTTTCCCTCATTTTTTTATAAAAAAATGATTTTCAGTAAATTTAGTTAATTTTAATTATTTTATTATTTTGATATTTTTTTATTTTTTGAGTGGGTAGAAATAATCAGATAAAATACATAAAAAATAATAATAAAAATATATAGTTAGTATTGAAATTAGACCAATAATTAAATATTTTACATAAAAATTAAGTTTGAGAGTTTTTAGATTATAATTTAGGGTTGAATAGAAAAAAAAAGCTTAAATTAATTTAATTTGGCTGCAATTAGAAAATAGAAGTTCAAGAATGAGTTTAAAATGAATAACCAATTTAAAAAATCAATTAGAGATTTAATTGAAAAAAAAATTGAAGTTGCAATTCATTTGGCTTAAAAATGAAGATTGGAAGAATCAATAACTGAAATGATAAAAATAAAGAAATTAAAGGTGATATTGTAATTCGGTCAATAGCAAATTAAAAGAAATTAAGGAAACGAGTTGAAAATTAATCAAAATAAAAGAATTGATAGTCCAGGGATCGAAGCACAAAAGGTGCTAAAATGTTGCATTTAGCATAGTTCCACATGGTGCGTTAAGCATTATTCCAAATGAAAAAAAATCTAAAGCAAAACGACGCCTTTTCACATTGATTGAAATGGTGTGTTTTGCCTGGAAAAGGGAAGAAAACAATTTGATATTGAAAGAAAAACAAAAATGACATCGTTTTGTCCCTAAAAGTTGTATAGATCTAGGTTTCCTTAAACGTATGTGGAAGGTTGCCACTTTTTTCCTCTTTTCGACCCAATCCCAGCTACCAATTGATCCTTCTAAATAAAAAATACCTTCTCATTAATCTTAAGCGTACTATCCATGATCTTAAATAAAAAATCACATTTTCTACCCTGATTCTCTCCCCATGGATTGATCAAAAAAGGGTTGGTGGCCAACATGTAAGCCAGTTTCCAGTCCAGAATTTCAAGTGGTAATTTCAAGTCAATGCTTAACATATCCTATGATCAGACTAATCAAATAATATATACATTGTAAAAAAATATATAATTAAAACTTTGAAGTAAAATAGTAAAAATAAGAAAAATATTAAACAGACTTTTAAAGTAAACTTCGTTTATGATTAACAAATACTTAGCAAGTCAGTTGATTAAGATAGAAAACATACTCAAATCATATTAAGGAGATATATTTATTTTCTAGTTATTTTTGGATTATTTACTAGTTATTTCTGATTTATTTTATTAGATTTATTTAACAATTATATAAATAGTTGATGTTTTATTCTTGATTTTTTTTTAAAAAATAATTGGATGTTTTTAATAATTTAAAAAACTTAAAAACTCTAATTCTTTAGCTTTCTTGCAAATACTTTTGCATGTCAATCAGTCAATGACAATTTTTCTAATAATGTACAAGAGAGAGCACAAGGAAATTTCTTCCGTAAATTGCTTGGAAATTTCAAACAGTAATTGTATGCTTTAGGAAATTTCAAGCAGTAAATACTTAGCAAGTCAGTCAATTGATGATGATTTTTAAATTCAAGCAGCAAATACTTCTTTTGTTATTTTGAATTGAAATTAATTTACTAAAAAATATCCATCATCTTTTTAATCGGTTAATCACAGCCTTGTGTAGAATTGTTTTTTTGTTACATTTTTTTTCTGGTTTTAGCATATGGACCCAGTACATATGACAAATTAGTTTTTTTATAAATATAAAATATGATAAATGAGATTTTGATATAAGAATTTTTGGGATAATAAATATTTTTATTTAGTTTAGAAATTTTATTTATTTCTATTCAGTATTATTTAACTCTTATAATTTTTTCTACTTGAAAAGAATAATTTTTGTATTTTATTTTTTATTCAATATTATCAGGACTTTCTAATTTCTCTATTTAAAAAATAATAATTTTTATATTTACTTGTTTTTATTTTAAAAATAATATTTTTTTCTATTCAGTGAAATAATTCTCTCTTGCAAATTATGAGCAATGCAATCATTTTTCTTCCTAGAGATCCTTTGCAAAGTTTCCACAACAACTGGGTCCACGCGTTAACATTACTGAAGTCCAATAGGTTACTGCTAACAAAGATTTTTGCCCCTTTACATTTTTTTTTTTTTTGAAAGTGAATTTTTAAAAGGTAAATTCTGTTAAAAGAAAATATTTTCTATGGTTGATATTGCAATGAAAAATAAATTGAAAAATATTTTCTAGTGTTTGATTATTTCATGAAAAATATGCTAGAAAACAACTTATTAATATTTTATTTTTTTTCAAGTTTATTAAAATAATAAGGAACAAATCTTACAAATTAAAAAGTTGAATGAGAATGAAATTGAAAAAAAATATAATTTCAAAAATTATCTCAAATAAAATTAATAATAATCAAAATAATAGAGATCAAATCTAAAAAATATAAAAATTGAAAGATGAAGAAATTAAAATAATAATAATTAACATTTCATAAATTATTTCAAATAAAATAAGTAACAATCAAAAGAACGAGGACCAAATTTGATAGATAAAAAATTTTAATTAAAAAATGATAAGGGAAAAGCAAATAACAATTATAAAAATAAGGACCAAGGTTAATATAAAAATTAAATTCTATGGAATAAAATTGAAAAATAAATATTCAAAACAAAATATATATAGCAATCAAAAGTTTGAGAACCAAATTTGATATAATCAGTAAATAATATGACATTTCTAAATTTTTCATAACTTCCAGAAAATATTTTCCGTCCAAAATAAAAGAAAAATACTTTTCTGGAAATCAAGTTAAATTTTTATTTGATTGAAAAATATTTTTTATTGATCAACTTTTTTAATACCAAACAAATATAAAAAAATTTAAAAAATACTTTTTTAAAAATTTATTTTCAAGAAACATATGTACCTTCTGATTCCCCTTCATTATTATTGTTCTGTCTTGAACAATTTTTTTTTATATATAATTATTATTATTTTTTAATTTTTTTTTTCAAAGCCATCACATCTAAGATAGAAAGTGACATAAAGCTCTAACAGTAGTTCCCGCTTTCACACTGAGTGGAAAGTGGAAAAGGGATTTCCACTTTCCACTCCAAAAGGACTCAAGCATTCTAAACATGTTTTTTTTTTTGGTCAGTTGAGGAATTTTATCAAACACCTGATACGCGTCATTAAAAAATTAACAGCAGGATAAAGGGATTTCGTAGGCGGCAAGGGCCGAATAATAACTGCTGCCAACTAATATATACATGAATTTTTCCTGGTCCTATTCCAGGCCCTTGAAGCCATGGTTGTAAATCAATGCTATTTTATCTTTAAGTCTTCTGTCCTGTTAATGAAGGGAAAGGGAACAAGAAAGATGGGGTATGTTTCTCTCTCTCTCTCTTATGTAAGTTTGAAAAACTTTCATTTACTGTAAGATTAATCGAGGTGCGTACAAGCTGAATTGAACATTTATATTAATAATAATAAAAAAATTTAAAAAACTTTATAACAATAAAACACTTCATACATGGAATGCATTTTTGCATTCCTTTTAATAAGAGTTTTTAAACCCGGCCTGGTTCAAGATCTGGGTGAGTCGCCCGGGTCAATTTTGATTTTTTTTAATCAAAATGACATCGTTTTAGTAAAAAACAAACAAAAGTCAACGGGTTGCAACCGAGTTTTTGACTGAATCTTGCCGGATCCACCGTGTCATCGGGTCACACTGATTTTTGACTTTCCCTATTTTTTCTTAAATCCGACCCGATTCCAGCCCCAGCTCGGCCGAATCCTGGATCAACCCGTCGGGCCGGACTGAGTTTCAAAACTATGCTTTGAACAATAAAATGAATACCCTCAAACTCTTTTTTCTTTCATTAATTCATCCTTTTAGCCTAAATTAATATCCAATTACTTTTTTATGAAGAAAAGGTTGGATTAAGTTTTTTCAAACATTTTATTTATTTTGAATTGGTTTTGATGGCATTTATTTTTTGGTTTTTTTAAGATTAATCGGTTTCAAATTGCTTTTTAAACAATTTTTTTTTATCTTAACTCTATTATTATCGGTTGTTTATTTTTGTCCGGTTTAATGATACTTCAAAGTTCAAACTACTTTTAAATCCCCTCTTGTGATTCCCATGCTAAGGTGGTCCAGTTATCTTGTTTCTTCTAAAGACCTCAAGTTAATTACAATTAATTAATAATTTGAACAATATCGAGCATGCTTAATTTAATATTATTTTATTTTAAAAATACCTTTTATTGTAAAATTATTTATCTTTCACTTAAAAATTTAAGCTATTAAATAAATAAAAAAATAAAATGGACAAAAAAAAAATAAATTAGAGATGAATATAATAACCAAATTATTTCTCACTAACATCAAGGATTTTATCTTTTGGAGAATACACAGAAGAAGTGAGAAAAAAGAAAGAAACAATATTCATCAAAAGTTGTAACTTGAAAATATAAATTATATCATGGATAATAGGAACTAGGTTGTCCAATTTCAAACTGAAAGGAAAAGATTTCAAAGAACTTTCAAGTTTGGAAAATGATTTTCAAATTCAACTTGTTAGACAAAAATACTATACTGATTTGGAGTAACTTTAAGCATCTCTCTGTAAAATAATCTTATGATTTCACATGTAATCAAGTCCTTGGTACGGTAAAAAACCATCAAATTCAATAGAATTTCCAAGTTTGTAAAGAAAGTTAAACATGCATGATTGTATATGCGTTTTGTTATTACAAACAAATCCCCTAAACTTTTAATTAAGAAACTTACTTTATAATAAAAAAAATTAATATAACATCATTTTTTTTTAAATATTGAATTTGAAAAACAATTTATAAGAACATTGTTCAGTTTTAGTTTTTAAAGTAAAAAAAAATAACTAGTTTTCAATATAATTTTTAAATAAACTAAAGTGATTTTAAGAAATTAAGTTAGTTATTGTTGGCCTTTTGTTTTTCAAAAAAAAAAAAAAAAAAATCAAAATCAAAACATATAAGTTTTCAATTTTTGTTGTCAAGAATTTAAAATTTTTATCAAGAAATCAAAGAATAAACAATAAAATCAAACATACTCTAAATATCCTTGCTAATTTTAGCTCTTCCTAGCTACTATTCTTTTGGCTTAAAAAACTTATAAATTGCTACTAATAAAAAATTGATATGATTAAGTGATATTCGATAAATCTTATTATTAAAAATAATATTTATTTTTAAAATTAAATAAGAAAAATATTATCATAAAATCAAGAAATAAAAAATAAAACTAATCAGACTCTAAATATTTAATAAACCTAAAACATGTAAAAAAAAACAAATCTAAGAAATATCTCTATTTTAGATGAAATTTTAAATCTCAATGCAACAACATCACAATCTAAATAAAGAATCTGACCTTAACTCCCCCACTTTTTTTCATATACTCTGATGCAATGGTAATTCTTTTGGCTTTTGCTTGTGCTTTAGCAAAGATGATATGAATTTCACCTCAAATATTAATGATATGATTGCAAGCTAAACATAAACTATATAGATATAAGTTATAATATTGCTTGATTGGTTTGTTATTAAATACTTTAGAGAATTACATCAAATATAAGCAGTTAATGGGTTTGGAAAATGAATTTCTAGAGAATTACATCAAACTTAACAATCCCAAGGCAGATAGAAGAGAAAATTGAGCCCAAATTCCTATTCTATTTTATATGTAACTTGGTATTAACACTGTCATGTAAGAGCTTCAACAAATTGAAAAGTCTGATTATTACAAAAATATTCTCACATCAAGTGATTTGTTTAAAAAATAATACTATCGATGTTACAACCATCCCAAATGAAACCCAATCATAATCAATGGAATAATTCACAAATACAGAAGGACATAAAAAAAATAACAAATAATTAGCAAAAATGTTTCCACAACAACTGGGTCCACGCATTAACATCACTGAAGTCGAACAGGTTACTGCTAACAAAGATTTTGATTCCCCTCCGTTATTGTTCTGTCGATGAACAGCTATTATGTGTATGTGGAGTATTTTTTATTTAAAAATATATTAAAATAATATAATTTTTAAATTTATTTAGTTTTAACATATCAAAATATTAAAAAATATTAATTTAAAATAAAAAAATAAAATATTTTAAAACACAAAAACATGCGAGATATAAAAATTTGTAAAACGTTGAAAACAAGTGTATCACGAAGTGAAATGAAGTTTCGTGCATGCTAGGGATAATAAAAAAAAAATAAACAAAGAGATTAGTGATGATTTCAATTATCTAATAATTACACAAAACCTTCTCTTTTATTGGGAAAAAAATAAAATTCGGTAGCGAAAATGAAAATAGGTAAAGACCAAAGAACCCCTGGCCTCATGGCTCAATTTTTTCCCACTTAAAAATAAATACGTAATTTTATTATAGCAATGTATAATTAATTGTGTCTGGTACTCTAGTAAAACTTTACTCGCGATTTAGAGTTTTTGTTAATAGATCCAGAGATTGGTTTTGAAAAGCAATGAAGACTGCTTCTTTCTAAAAACATTCAGACTTCTTCCTGTCAATCAATCCAAGGCAACCATGAAAGACTCTTGGGCTAAAGCAGTGCGAACAAAAAAATTTTTTTTTTTTTTTTTTTTTTTTTTTTTTTTTTCCAGTTGAGGAATTTTATCAAACACCTGATACGCGTCATTCAAAAATTAACAGCAGGATAAAGGGATTTCGTGGGCGGCAAGGGCCGAATGATAACTGCTGCCAACTAATAGATACATGAATTTTTCCTATTTCATCTCTCTGTCCGTTCTTACATTTATCAGCACCACAAACACGAGAACACCAACTAATTTGTGTTTAATAGTGAATCATTTTCCCTTTCCCACATAGGAGCCCTGCATTTAATGATTTATTCCTTTGAATTCAATTCCTATTTGTTGGAATGACTCAAAGCTACTTGGGCTGTAGTGGCGAAATTGGGGGTAGTTTGTGGAGAACATGCATTACTGGGAGCTTCTTGCTTTCTTAGATAGAAACAAACTTTTACCTGGTCCTATTCCAGGCCCTTGAAGCCATGGTTGTAAATCAATGCTATTTTATTTTCAAGTCTTCTGTCCTGTCGAGTTCTATGTAAAGTCCAAATTACCCTCTCTCATTCTCACTCTCATACTGAATGAAAATCAAATGGGGTGTTTGCTTTTTCATTGAGGAAGCCATGTAAAGAAGGGAAAGGGAACAAGAAAGACGGGCTGTTTCCTTTTGCTTTTTTTTTTTAAAAAAAAAAAAAAATTCTCTCTCTATATTGCAAGTTTGAAAAACTTTATAGCAATAAAACACTTCATGCTTGGAATGCATTTTTGCGTTCCTTTGAACAATTAAATGAATACCCTCAAACTCTTTTTTCATTATTTCATCCGTTTAGCCTAAATTAATATCCAATTACTTTTTTATGAAGAAAAGGTTGGATTGATTTTTTTCAAGCATTTTATTCATTTTGAATTGGTTTTCATCGCATGTTTCTTTTTGGTTTCAAATTGCTTTTTAAACAATTTTTTATCATTTTAACTATATTTTTCATCGCATCTTAACTATATTATTTTTGTCCGGTTTAATAATACTTCAAACTACTTTTAAAAGTGAGAAGGGATACGCTTTTTTTCTTCCAAGTAATCAGTAATCAATGAAATTATTATTTCTATTCATTTACAGGAGAAGTAATATTTCATTGATAAGTGAAGAGATTTCCTCGTACTGTGGCTACATTTTTCAAAATTTTTTTATTATCGTCGACTTTGGTCCTTTTTGTGTTATTATTTGTTAACTTTAGTGTGAGGTATTTTACCAATTACAAAAAAATTATTCCACTACTATTCTATGAAACTTGAAAAATAAGTAAAGGTTATTGTATTACTAACTTTTGAATGATAATGTTGTCTTTTTTTTTTTTTAAATTAACGTGGATGTCCGGGTCAGCTTACATGCTCGTCGACTAATCTCATGGGTCTTGAAGTTAATGACCATGTAAGCCTCCAGTGGTCTTGAGGTTTGTGGAACTTGAACTGGTGATCTTTAGGGAGCAAATCTAGAACATGACCAATTGAGATACACCTTTTAAGATTGACAATATTTTCTTTTGATCCATATATAAGGGGATTTTTTTGGCAGTAGTATTTTAAAATACAAGGTTTGTCTTATTAAACCAAATTTCTATTGAAGATGAGAAATTATTGTTGATTAAATTAAAGAGAAAATCAAGCTTTACAAGCATGCATATAAATTCACTTGTTTGGATTTAAAATTCTCAAAATTGACTAGTAGTGTCATGGATATCAATTCATGTATTAGGAAAACATTAATATGTTTGGAAGTGTGGTGAAAATAATTTTTCAAAATGCATTTTAATTGAAAGTGTATTAAAAATAATATTTTTTAAATTTATTTTTAACATTAGTACATCAAAACGATTTAATTTAAAAAAAATATAGTTTAACCGCATTTCTTAACTCACCCTAAAACTAAATTTAATCTCATCTTATCCTATCTTGTAGAGTTCTATATACGTTGATGGAGATGATAACATGATTTATAAACTGTTACGTAACTCAATCTTCGCAAATAACTCCTTTGGTAACCCTAGTTAAGTAATTTATTTACTTTGCTCAACAATCATGAGTTTTTATCTAAGTAATCAACTAGTAAGGAATTTTATTTCTTATAGTTATTAATTAAAACTATTATTTATATGATCAATTGGATTATGGATTTGAGAGATGAATATTATATTCCAATATGAATATTTATTACATCCAAAATAAACATCTTTTATTTGGCCATGAACTTTTGTATCAAACTGCTAAGCTTTTATTGTCTTGAACTAAATTATAAGCTTTACAAATAACAGGGACTAAGTAAATGTAGCCAAAGATGCCTACGCTTAGCTTGAAAATGAAGAACATGCAGGTGGAGAACTATGTATATCAGAAAAATAAATATTTTTTATAATTTACATTACATGTTTTTTTTAATAAATTCAAAAGATGCACCATCCACCTATTAAAACTATGATATGTTTAAAGGTAATTGAAAAACCTCAATTTTTTTATTTTTATATACGATCCCATCATAGTTTATACTAGAAAATAAGCCATTATTCAATATTGATGATGAAGAATAAATATTGATGATTAATAATAAATTTTGTATAATTTGCACAGGATTTTCTTATTCTCGCTAATTAATCCCAGAACAAGGTTCCAAGAAACCTTATTTTTTGTTATTTTGAATGGACTAAAAAATGTTCATCATCTTTGTTGCAGATTATTAGCAATGCAATAATCATAATTATAAAAGGTAAAAGGTAACACGTACGTAGAGGAAAAAAAGCAAGGAAATTTCTCAAGCGTGTAGTAGTGGTAAATATTGAGGAAGGAATTTGGTGGCAACAACTGGGTCCTCGCGTTAAAAAAAGCAAGGAGCGAGGTTCCAAGAAAAGCCTCAACAAACCTTGTCCTGTCTTTGTTTCTCACTCATACTGATTGAAAATCAAAATGGGGTGTTTGCTTTTTTCATCGGGTAAGCCATGTAAAGAAGGGAAAGGGCACAAGAAAGATGGAGTGGGGGTTGTTTCCTTTTCCTTTTTATTTTTATTTTTATTTCTCTCTCTATATTGAAAGTTTGAAAAACTTTATGACAATAATACACGAAAGTACTTTTTGATGGGCAGGCTATTCAAAACTTTATGACAAGAAAGGGAATGTCTTTTCGCGTTCCTTTCGTAGTGGTTGCAACAACTTGGTAATCAACATTTGATGGTCAATCTATAATTTGATTAAAGGTCTTACTTTCTTAAATTATACGAAAATTAATCCATGACTATTATTTTTTTTATAATTAAAGGAGAAAAAAAGCTACATTTGTTTCAAATCCTAGCCCAGAATGGCTCAGAATACAAACCATGTTACAGAGGCCGATTCTTGAATCCTTGATTTTGCTAAAATTCGATTAAAGAACCGGTGCCTACAATTATTGAATATGAGCAAATTTAAGGTTACAATCGATTAGTATTCTTAATGAAGGATAGAATTGATAAATGATGCAACATAGAAAGATATATATATTATATATTATATTATATTAAGGGCAGAGTAGTCTCCTCCTGCCAAAATTCTACAAAGGGACGAAGGATATACTTTGCTCTAGGATGCTCCCACTCCACTACTGTCTCCCACCATTCTTTTGGAATTGCTAGGATTTTTTTAAGAGAAGGGGGAGGAGATGGCTGGCCATTTTCAAGCAACACAAGACAAACTGGCATCTTCTTCAGCTTCTTACAAAGCATTACACTAATATCTACAAGAGAATTGCAAATCAGTTTTGCACTGCAAATGCTTTTCAGTTCTGGTAAACAATGCAATCTCAAAGTTTTTAACTTTGGGAGAATAAATTCCGTGATGGAATTAGAGGTGCTGCTTTCTTCATCTGTTGTTCCTATTATCTCCTCCATTTTCTCACAATCACTAACATCAATCACTTCCAGGTTTACGAGGTTTGGCAGCAACACAAGTGGGAACAGCTTCTTCATACTTTCACATCCATGACAATAAAACCTTTTAAGACCAGAAAACATATCGTTACATGATGGCAATCGTGGTGGAGCATAGCAGAACCAAGAAGATGAAACCAAGCTCTCCATGCTACCGCAACCATAAATGGTGATGAGCTCCAGTTCAATTGCATTCTCTAATGACAAAACATCACATAAACTTCTTGCATCGATGCAATCACAAACCAGTCCTTGAATGCCATTTAAGAACTTGACCTGAAAATCTCTATCTCCGTTGATACTCAATTTACCAAACCCAACTGTTTTACTTGGATAATAATAACTGTATTCCCAAATATCTCCACCCACCATTCCTACTGAAATTTTGCATGTGCTTAATGATTGGATCCCATCCCGAGATCTGAGATACTCCACGAAGTCAGAGAGACCTTTGAAATGGCATTCCAAAGTTTCCAAATTTCTCAAGGATCCTACTTCCTTTCCTTTAACTGTTATCGGAGCATCACCTTGCGCCATAAACTCTTCTAGTACAAAGACTTGCAGGTGAGAAAGTTTTGGTAATATCTCACTAGGAAACTCCTTTTCACCACATCCATTCATTCTAAGATACCTCAGGTTGGTTAGGCATTCCATTCCTTGCGGCATATTTTCAAGTGCCCCAGTCCTAGAGAGATCCAACCTCTTCAGTGCCCTGAGCTTCTTTAATGATGGAACATGTCTTAAACTCTCACAATCATTGAGCAATAACGCAGTGAGACTCACCAAATCAGAGACAGAGTCTGGCAATTTTTCAATATCTGTCCAGGACAGATCGAGGACCTTGAGCCCATGCAATTGCTTGAAAAATGAATCTGCAATGAATCGCAACCAACGATTTTGACATAGCAATAGAGTTGATAGATAGGGACACCTTGGTGAATGGCTGGAAGGAATTTCTTCGATCTCGTTTTGCATTAGTGAGACTCTTGTGAGATTCTCTGTCCACTCCACTGCATCTGGCAACTCTTTTAATTGTACACCTGCTTTAACCATGACTTGAGAGTTCTCTAGCAGTATTTGGATAGACATGTCCCTAATCAAGTCATGCATCTTGACACGTCTACCATCATCATACTCTATTTTAGCATTTTCTAATAGGCAGACATTTTCAAGTCTATTAAGCATAGTATGGCCCTCGTCAAATGTTGCTTGCCTGCTCCTCATTCCTTTAATTATCCCCTCATCAATCAAATAACCTATCAACCTCTCCCTTTCAATCTCATTATCTTCAGGAAATAATGCACAATACAAGAGACATTGTTGTAGTGCTAAATCACCTAACCGATCATAACTAAACCTCAATAACTTGAATACCTTCTCATCCATGTCCCTAAATTCTGATTCTCTCAATTTCTTCAATGTATTTCTCCACTCATGGAGGTCATCCACTCCCCTCAAGCTTCCTGCCACTGTAATAATTCCCAATGGCAAACCAGCACATTCCCTAGCAATAACTTTTGCAATTTGTTCCACTTCTGGTAAAAGTGCTAGGCCACGTCCAAGTTTCTCCATGAACAAAGTCCAAGCTTCTCCCTTGGAAAGTGGCTTCACTTTGATTTTGTGCTGGCAAACCATCTGATGACAAACCGTTTCTGATCGAGTTGTCATAATCAGCTTGCATCCTTCCAACTTCTCAGGAATTCCCACTTCGTGTAGCTCAAAATTATTCCACAAATCATCTAAAATGAGAATCCATTTTTGTTTCTTCATTAGTTCTTCTGACAATTTGGCAGCTCTATGCAGAGCATCATCTTCGCTTGAAAGGTCTAGATGAAGACATTTAGCAATAAGATTCTGCAATCTATTAATGCTGAAATCTTGAGACACAGTCACCCACCAAACATGATCACAAATATCTGGTTTTTGTAGAAGCTCATTATGGATATGTTGCAGTATTGTGGTTTTACCAACTCCCCCCATCCCATAAATGCCAATAGTTGGGACTTCATCATCCATTAACAAAGTTGATATCACCTTCGTATTCTCTTCGAATGCTTGACCCACTGGCTTTGTAGAGCTAGTAGGTAATGGAACTCCTCTAGTCTTGTTGTATTTCAGACTTTCAGAAGATCCAGCTCCAGCACCAACCTGCACTGATCTTCGACTATTCTCCACATCCTCCTCCACTGGTTCTGTCCTCCCTCTAACCCGATTAATTCTCTCTTCCCCGGCACCTTGTCCCAGCACCCCCTGAACTCCCACTTGTATCCTTCCAGCACCCCTTGCCAAATTGCCAAGTACTGCATTGCTTTGTTCCAACGCTCGATCCGCTGGTTCTGTCCTCAGTCTGCTCTCGAGTGCCCCTTCAGAAACTCTATCTTCTTGTGCTCTCATTCCCGTCATGCTTACTTTGTCGTTTCCTGCTATAGCTTGTGAAGAAATCCTCTCTTCCCCTACTCCCGGTTCTACAACCTGAACTTCTCCTTGTACCCTTTCAATACCTCCTCCCGTATTTTCATTCTCAATGTTTTGTTCTTGTAGACAAGTTGAAATTCCACAGTCATTAACATTGACTGCACTTGCTGTGATTTTTTGTCTTTTGTTGCCACCACACATAGCTAGAAAGGCTGCTTCTTGAACTTCTTTAGGCACCCCACGACAAATGGCAACACCATGCCCTTCTTCTCCTGATAAATGCCATTTGATCCTTGAAA
>Ga0307513_10004306_pt1 | contig 19021 bp, 17 predicted proteins | sample 15_EM_MG_FD_202174 | JGI IMG/M metagenome (GOLD analysis project Ga0307513, IMG submission 202174) | Populus trichocarpa ectomycorrhiza microbial communities from riparian zone in the Pacific Northwest, United States - 15_EM | ecosystem: Host-associated > Plants > Roots > Unclassified | place...
TGGACCAATATGGTTCCATAATTCTGTCGGTATGAACCCAGTACTTCTAAATCAAGTGTCTTAATACACTGGCAAATGCCTTTGAAACTATGTGCCTTGAGTATTATACTAGCAGAATAGGAACAAACATCTGAGAAAAATAAATAATAACTTAACCATCATCATAACTTGAACTTAGAACCTTAAAATTGATATTTCTTGGTAAACACCCCTGACCCTGATTATATAAAGCATTACATTTTGAATCTCCCACAGGTGTACGTTTTGGGTGTCCGGCACCATATTCTTTTGCGTGGGGTGGCTTTAGTTGGGTTGGGATTAGTGTGGCGTTGTGGCTCATCCCGCGGGTGGGCTGTCTCTTCCTGGGTGTTGGCACATCGGCTATCTCTGGACTTGCACGGCTCTAACAGATCTCGATATCTCTGTTCATGATGGATTCTTGCACAAAATCTGGAGGAGTACTGTTCTCTCTACGATACCGAAAGAGGGCAGGATCAAGCTCGGGAAAAAACAAATCAAAAGCTGAGGAAAGAAAGAATCCTATAGAGATTCCATACTTACGACCCGTTTACCTAACCATCTAGTTCTAAAGTTTGGGTGATGGGGCTAGACGGTAAAACTAGACATTGATGTGTCAACCAGGATCATTTTCTGATAGAGGGTAAAAGTACTATACAATAGTGTTTACCCAATTTTCTAACCTACCCCCCTAAATTGTCACCAGACGGGCAAAACATGATTTTTCCTCGGAGGTGCGTTTGGAGGTCCCACCATACACTAGACAGTACCCTACCGGAGGTAAATACAATCTACTTGCCTGCAATCCTCCACCCCTCTAACCGCCCTTAAACGCCGCTACCGTATTGTAATGCTAGACGGCCGTCTATAGAGAAATGGGCCCTTGGAGAGCTTGCGATTTTCACTCGCAACCGCAGCGGTTATGTAAGTTATGTGGTGGGAGAGAGGTTCGGTCATGTCACTTGGGAAAGCATGGGATATTTTCACTGCTGCTGGTGCCTGTTGTTTGCACCAAGGAAAACAGGTTTCGCAATGTTGGTTGTTTGGGCTACACTAAGGGCCTGTTTAGCTAAGCGTCTATTGCTAAAATATGGGTGATAAAACTGGACTGCGGCGTCTCAACCGCGATCATTGTTAGATAGATGGTACAAAAGCTTTTCCCCAATTTTCTACCGTCTTGAATTCTTGTACCTAGATGCTCAAAACGTGATGTTGCCAGGGAGGTGGATAGGCAAATTTCACCAGACTCTCGACTACCCCCCTACTGTAGGAAAACGTCGTTTATTTACCCTCACGCCCCCAACCGTCAAGCCTACCTTAGCGGTGGGCACCGGCTTGCGCTACTAGATAGGTAAACGGGCTTCATTTACGATCTAGCTCGGCATATTCTACCGTACAGCGGGCACTTAGGAATTTTCGTGAGTGGCTGCGAGGACAGTATTGTAGGAGAGTGGTGCGACAGATCAGGAACCCGAAATTAGAAACCCGTATAAACCGGTATGACTCCAGGGTACCGACATGGCAGCCAGAAGAATCATGTCAGTCACACACAGTTCAGTCCTCGGGATTGGAAGGTTCTGAGGTGTCTAAGAGAGCCAAGAGGGTACTTGCGGCGCTGCTTTTACACCAACAACACCCCCGCTTTTCTTCAACTATACCCATCTTCTCCCCGTCACAGGAATATCATCAACCAACAATACCCAAAAGCCCCTCCATTTCGACAGTGGCAGCGATAAAGAGTAGAAGATGCCTCAATATACCGTCAACTTCAGCACCACGTTCCCCAATAATGGGAACACCTCGGATGTGTGGAATAGCAATACTATTCCCGATGATCGGTCCCAACTCCTAGCCTGGTTATCACCACTCAATCCGGGCTTGCGGCATTGGGACATCCAAGAACGCCGCGCCAATGGTATCGGGGAATGGCTCTTAGAGACTGAAGAAATTAGAAGATGGTACGCCGGTAGTGAGAGCGGGGAAGGCGAAAGCGCTGTTCTGTTCTGTTATGGAGATCCTGGGGTCGGAAAGACATTCATCAGGTAACAATGATTCCTCACTGGGGAGAGAAGGAAGCGAATCCGTGCTTACGGATCATGATAATAGCTCTCTAGTAGTGGACAAGCTATGCGATCAGACCAGCGGACAAAACACTACAGTTTCATGTTTTTACTTGGACTTCGCAGCGCGAAAAGAGCAATGTGCGACCAATGTGCTGGGCTCCTTGCTGAAGCAGATGGTTGGTGGGATGGAAAGGATCCCGGAGGAGATATCGAGGGCCTTTCAACAGCAGACAACGACCATTGGTGGGCGCAGACCCCAACTAATTAATATCGTGCAAATGCTACAGCTCATCGCATCGTCACGGCGGACAGTTATTTGTATTGACGCCATAGATGAATGCTCGGGGGTGCAGCGAGTCAGGCTCCTTGATTCGCTCAAACAAATCCTTGAGAAGTCCCCGTGCACTCGAATATTCGTAACCGGAAGGCCCCATATTCTGGCTGAGATCGATAAGCGTCTTGCTGGATACGTGAAAAGTGTCTCTATAAGTTCCACCAGAAAGGATATCACCGGATAACTTCGGATCAAACTTTCCGAGGACGAAACGCCCGATGCTATGGACCAGAGTTTGGAGGCAGAAATTCTGGAGAAGGTCTCCGAAAATGTATCGGAGGTGTGAGTAGGGCCAATGCTGGGAACCATACCCTGATTACCCGCTAACAGTAATAATTAGGTTTCGACTCGCCTCCTTAAATATTGAGGCAATCTTGCGAGAACCAACTATTCATCGGAGACGAGAAAGGCTTAACAAAATGACCGATGGATTGGAGTTGGGAGATGTCTACGGTGCAACGATTGAACGGATAAAGGCGCAGGATGAGGGTAAACGAAGGCTCGGGGTGGCAGCTTTGATGTGGGTCAGTTATGCGCAGCGGCCGCTGAGCGCAGATGAGCTCTGCCATGCCCTAGCAGTTGAGCCGGGCGCTAAATATTTCAATGCCGGCAACGTCCCTTCAATCTCGACATTGGTGGGCTGCTGTCAAGGGCTTATCGCTGTGGATAAAGAGACGTCTACTGTGCGACTCATCCACCCTACCGTGAAAGAGTATCTTCCCATCCGTAACTGTATTTTCAGTTACCCACACGACGAAATGGTCGGGGTCTGCTCGGCCTATCCGAATTCCGAACAAATAAAAGCCCCTTCAACCGGCCCCTCCGCCGTTTTCCATAACCAAGCCTTTCTGGAATACTGTTACGAATCCAGGGAATTCCATGAGCAGGAGTGCTTTAGTTGTTAGTTCCGTTAGCTCTACGATATGTTGAGATACGGCTCACTTAGGTCGTGTCTTTGGGTTGGTCTAGGGCCTATCTGCGTTTGCAATTAGGTCTATTATCGGTTGTGCGGGAGTGGGCTTGGCATTGGTGTTTCTCCTTCAATAGTCTTCTCTCTTGTACGACTAGTCTATAACGAACATCTCACCTCACATACGATATACCACACACCCAACATTAATATCATGTAAGATCACTTGCACTAGAGGTACTTCAGGAATACGGTGGCCACATATCTGGCAAATTGCTTTTGAAACAAGTAAAATATCTGGATCGCAGAGGCTGTGCTAGCCTCATTAGTAGCGATCTTGCGAGTTATATGGATATTCCCTTCAGTAGACTAGACTGTGCATCGTTCTTCGGAATTCTGGAGTTTGTGGCTGCTCTGAAGGGAATGGAGTGCTACCGCAATGAAAAAGGTCTCCTGGTATATCTACTCCCCTTGCATGGGCTGCTCTCAAGAGGCATGAGAAAGTGGTGCGAACGATTTTGGGGGATCGTAGGCTAGACCCCAACCATCGTGATTATTTCGGCCTGACACCACCGATGTATGCCATTCTGTGTGGACATGAGCGAGTGCTGGAAATACTGCTCAGGTGGGAATCGGTCGACCCCAACTGGCCAGATGACCGCGGGAAAACTCCGCTCTCGTAGGCTGCCCAGGATAGACTTGATGGAGTAGTGAAAATACTGCTCGGGCGGCGAGATGTCAACCCAGGCACGGAGGATCCTTCCGGGAAAACACCACTTTCGTTTGGGGCCGAGAATGGGCATGTCCGAGTGGTAGAAACACTTCTCGGGCCGTATGTGCTCAACCCCGACAAGCCAAATCTTCACGGCCAACGCCGCTCTCGTATGCTGCTTCTGGTGGACATCAGGAAGTGGTAAAAATATTACTCGAGCGGAAAAGTGTTAACCCCGACAAGCCTGACAATGACGGTCGAACGCCGCTCATGTGTACTACCTCGGGCGGACATAAGGGTGTTGTTAGAACACTGCTCGGGCGAGAAGAGGTCAACCCCAACAAGCCAGATAACAACGGCCAGAGACCACTCATGGTCGCATCTACGTTGGGCTTCCAGGAGCTGATAACTCTGGTACAATCCCGCCAGGCCAAAGCCCCAGCGCAACCCGAAGCCTAGGTGTCACCACCCCGTGGAAATCACCCCATCCGTTCACTTTCCCCCCACGTTGCTCACGGAATTATCTCTCCGACATCGCCCTCTGCAGGAGGAGGAGGTCCCTGAGCTAGGAATGCACATATATGCTATCTCCCGTCTGAAACTCCCTGTCTAACCTAGCCGAGTGAGGAGGATTCATGAATCCCGGTTTACAAAGCACACTAGCCCAGTCGGTGGGGTGAAATGGTTTAATTATTGTGAGAAATATTAGCTTATTGCCTTATAACCCCATCTTATATATTCGATTTTCCCCGAGCTGCGCTTTCTTTCCAGCGCCTTTTTCTTTTTCTTTTTGCTTTCTTGGGTGGTTTTCTTGTCTTCCTTTGCTCCCCCCCCCCCAACTTGTCATGTGACAGGTGGACTTGATAGCGCGTTGTTTCCAGATCGAGGAGGAACGGTCTACGATAGCACAAGGATTCTTAGGGCGATTGTGAATAATTATATAAAGGTGGTATCCCTTGGGGGGTCTGAGACAGTAAAATTCGTTGCCAGCTGATCTATTCCTCATAGGTATAGCACTATTCCAAATGTAGGTAGGCTGCGATGATGGGTAACAACGTCAGGAAGCATCAGTAGCAAGAACTTAATCACTTAAAGATACTGCAAATGCAAGATATGTCAAGCTTGACTACAAACCGAAAGCCTCTTTCCTCCCTTTCTATTAATTGTGGCCCAAAGGAAGATGTGGGAACCAGGAAGAGATATAGAAAAAGTGTCCGGGGAAGCGAAAAGACTCGATTGCCGGCCAAACACGCAAGTAATCAGCAACCCTATCGCCCACTCCAGCCTCGCATAAATCACATTGGGCAGCCTCAACTGCCATGGGAAGATGTGAAGGCCACCGAATTGGGGGTATTTGAACTGTTCTGGGATGATGAGGTTTTGGGCGTGCTTGTGGAAAGAACAAATATGTATGCGGAGGGAAAGGGAGCAGGAAAAAAGGTGTCGGGAGGGGTTGCATTTGGCCGCCCATGGAAGAAGGTGACACCGGAGGAAATGAGAGTCTTTGTGGCTCTTGTCATCTATATGGGAGCGAATCGAGATTGTGGTAGTAAAGGCTTTTGGAGGGACCGGGCAGAAAATCGTCAAGTGTTACGCTCAATGAGTCTTAAACGCTTCAGCCAAATAAAGCGATACCTGCACATATCAGATCCCAAGCAACAGCTTTCCCGTTTAGAATGGTTCCAGAAGCTTAAACCAGTTAATAGTATATTGCAGTCCCGCTGCCAGCAGTATTACCTTCCGGCCTCAAATGTAACGGTTGACGAAATGATGATCCGGTTTGGTGGGCGCAGCTACCATACATATCGGATGCCAAGTAAACCTATCACGGAGGGATACAAGGTGTTTGCTTTATGTGATGTGGGATATACCTATAGCTGGATCTTTGCCTCTCGGTCTAACTCGTTCAATGGGTTAATTCACCAGGAAGGCCTTACTCCTACCGGCTCTACTGTTTTCCAGCTTGCCTCTAGTTTACCATATTCGTCTGGGCTTCACTTCAATATCTATATGGACAACTACTTTCCTTCACAAGCGCTTCTGATCAAGTTAAGAGAACTGGGAATGGGGGCTTGTGGTACGGCGAGAGTAAATAATTCAGCTTTCCCCCCTGAATTGCATGTCGACAGGAAAGCTATACCTTGGAATGAGGTATCTGGAGGCCCTGCTGATATCGGGGGCAAAGTACTCGCTGTCCAATGGCAGGACAATAGTGCGGTTCATTTTCTAACCACCATTCATTCACTTGAGGAGCGTATTATCTCAGAGCGCAAAAAACCCCGTATTTCTAGTAGTAATGGTCCTGCGATCCGCCGCACCTTTGGCCCCCAAGAGCGTTTGAATATCCCTATCCCTGTCATTACCAATGACTACAATCGTTATAAAGTTGGTGTTGATGTAGCAGACCAGTACCGGAGCTACTACTTCACTCAACTGAAATGTCTTCGCAATTGGCCACCCATTTTCTTTTGGCTTCTCGACACCACCATTATCAATTCCTACCTTATACTCTGCCGCCTATCCACCGATTCTCCTTACCCAGGTTCATCCCGCTCCTTCCGTCTCACTTTGGCTAAGTCTATTCTCTCCCGCTATGGGCAAAAGCACTCCCGGCCTCGCAAGTCTTACTATACACGAAAAACAACAACCCCCCGCTACAGCAAGCTTCAAAATGTCACCAGCCTACCTCCACCTACCGGCTCTCGAGAGGATCACATTTTCATCCGCATGGGTGGGTCTCGGGTTGGGTGTGCTGAGTGTCGCTTTATCTTACAGGGCATGAGACAGAAGGGAGTACGGGCACGGATTTCGCGTTTTGGCTGTATGGGACCTGGATGCGGGTTTTCTCTTTGTCTGACTTGTTTTGAGAATAGACACAAGAAGATTTAATTCCTTGTGGATAGAATTCATGTAAAGGATACAATTCATACTGATCGCGACCGTGATTATTTGATATCACTCGTAGTTTTGTAAGCGCCAAGTGCACGAATCCGGCATCATGCAGCTGGCAACGAATTTTACTGTCTCAGACCCCCCAAGGGATAGGAGGCTAGTTATCACAAATGGTATAGTTAAATGCAGAGTACGGCATTGCACTTTGTGGATACCTAAAAATTTACTAGCCACCCACCCCCGCTATAGCCAAGCGTATGTGTGGGGTCCCAGCAAGCATGCCCTCTTTGCGACCTCTTAAACTCGCGCCTATCGCGATCAGCCCGACGGCATTAAATATACCAACGGGGAAATAATCAGGGAAATACCCCGTAACTTAGCGCATATCCAAATGACTCTTCCAGGTACAAGTACTCGAGTACTCACCCCCCCGGTCGTACCTGTCGCAAGATCGGCAGAAAAATAGATACGGAGGCTACCGTAAAAACCCGCTATATCCACTATCGCAGATCTCGCCTATACTACAGCACTAAACCACAATAGACCTAGCACGGCAGGTTAACAAAATAACGAATACCAGTTGATAAGATCCAGCAAGCTTCGCCTCCCTAAGCTATACTTTGTGTGGAAAGCACTATTCCTTCACAGGGTGTTTTGTCTCGGATTGCGAAAGTCAAGAGCCCGATCCCCGATAGTGGATACAGCGGGTATTTACGATATTTGCCATCAGGATACTAAACAATCCTAGCTCTTTCAACTCCCGTACCGATACTAGGGGCAGTCTCACCTAAGCCGAAAACAGAGCGAAAAAAGTACCCATAGGGATAGGGTTCTGTCTGCTGGTGAAATGGGCAGGGAGGGAAAGTGAGGGGCGAGCGGTGATTATCTTTGTGTCCTATGAGCTACCGGTATATAGTGCCAGTGGATTAGAATTAGTGCGGCGCGACATGACGGACTGGGGTATGGATTGGGTAGGATTAAATTCTTAGTTAGCGAACATGTGGTTTGGATAAGGTTATCCGTGATCGATTTCGCAAAGGTTGCCTTCGATAATCGAATCCGGGGGGTTGGAGAGGGGGGGTCGAGCGTGAAAATAGGGATTGATGGTGGGGTTGTCCCTTAGTAAGCAAGTACAGCCGATCTTCGTGTATGATAATAGGGGAATTTCTATATCTAACTCGGCTGTGTGAATATTTATTGCTAAGAGGTGAGGAAAGAAGGGTATCCATATGATACTAGTTTGATTCAGCTACATTTTGCGTCCTTTTCCGATTATTATTTTTGCCTCTCCGTCTCCACCTAAGTTGCAAAACTAATTTTTCGCTAGATTTTTCCCCCCGAATCTGGGGTGGGAATTCCGGACCTCTCAGCGTGAGGTCCGACCATTCCGGTTTTTACGGTACTGATATAGCAGCTAGTCACTAGGTATCCGTCACGTCTAATACGGTACTATTAAATAATATCATCTCTAGTGAGTTCCTAATTGTAGGCACGGCCTTGATATACACTACAAGCTCGTTGAACCGCATTGGATATCAAAACTCGGGTAACATGAATCATGGGTAGACACAATACGGGTATGATACAAGATAGAGCCCTTTCTGACGAAGCGATGGGCAATGACATTTGAAGGTCCCGCTGGGGCAAGTAAAATTAAAGAAAAGACCGCCCTTACTAGGAGAGGCAGATCCAAGGTCTGGTGCGTGGGCCAAATCAACCGCGCACCGACGATTGATAGCAACCGCAACACTCCCTATCACCCTTCGCTTTAAACACCACCTATAGAAATTTCCCCAGATCAAATATTAGTTGCTACTATGTACTCTACTGCGAATTTAGAATTTTACTTTGTGTTTCTGATTTTCATGATATCGGTATAGAGGTTGGTGGGGGAGTGCTGTTGTCATAGCCGGAGTTTTTCATGTTCGTTGATCCGCGGTTAATTTTGTCCATGGACAATTAGAATGAGGTCTGATTATTCTAGTTTTTACGGTACAGTACCGTAGTATAAATTGTTGAGAGGGGTAGGAAAGAAAATCTCCGGACCACTTGCCAAAAGGCTTCTGATCAACAACATAGCTCTTCCTTAATTACTATAAGAAAGTGTCGAGGAGATACAATGCTAGCTAATAATATGTAAACTCCCATAAGGGGATGGCCCTATCTAGCTTGAAGGTGGACTAGCCGAAGAGCCACGCGTGGAGGGAAGACGGGATGACCTTGGTAGACTATTCTTTTGCGTGGTGTGGCTTCGGTTGGGTTGGAATTGGTGTGGCGTTGTGGCGCATTACGCAGGCGGGCTGTCTTGTTCTGAGGGTTGGCACACCGGCTAGTCTATCTCTGGACCTGACCGGCTCTCGATATCTCTGTTCATGATAGATCCTAGGACAAAATCTGGGGAGTACCGTTCTCTCTACGGTACGGGGGGGGTGGAGCAGGATCAAGCTTAGGAAAATTAAATTAAAAGCCGAGGAAAGAAAGAAGCGTATGGAGATTCCATGCTTAACGCCCGCTTACCTAACCATCGAGTTTAAAAGTTTGGATGATAAAACTAGACGGTGGCGTCTCAACTACAGTACGGGGACAAAACTTTTCGTCCGATGCCCTTTTTACATCAAAAATGGACATTTTTAAACAAACAATTCTCAACACTGCTTATATGAAAACACTTGAAATATTTCTATCAGCTAGGGAATCACTATCTATTCAAACCTCTATAAGTAGAAGTGTAAATAAGCAAAGCCGCCTACATGGTTCATGATTGCATCAAATGGTGTGAAAGTGCGTTGGATTTTGGTATGCGGCTCAATAAAAAAAGTACATGGCAACAAAGACCAGATACTTAAATGACCTTTTCTCCACCACTTCGTGATATTTAAAAATTCTGTAAATTTCGTCATGTTATCTACGGGTTTGCTAATGCAAGGACAAATTTTCGCTGATTCTCATAGACATTGCGCAATGAGAGAGGGTGGTGAAAATGAGCACTTTTGGTGTAAAAAGGGCATAGGACGAAAAGTTTTGTCCTAGTACTTTATGATCATTGTCCGATACCGTAGATGGTACGATCTTGGCGACAAAAGAAAACAAGCCCCCGCCATTCTACAACAAAAATGGCTGATTTTGAAAATTCATAACCTTAATTTAACCCAAAGGTCTACATATTTAATGAAACGAAGCTATAGTGTAGGCGGTTGTTGAGACTTTTTAGGTAAAAAATTATGGGAATTTTCCCATTCTCTCACAGAGGTTGAAGGCTTAGGATTGTGATTGATCGTGGTTGCAATGTACCTTTTGTGTGGGACACTCATACAAAATTCGGGGTACCTTTTGGCCACCATCATGACTTCTGGTATTGCACTATGAACATTAACTGAGAGAGCTTGTCACATATAAATGACAATATCTGGGTGGGTCCAAAGACTCGGAGGTATTTTAATATTTTCTTGCAAAGCAACTGGGCGTGATTTTCCGAGGTGAAAAGACCCATTTTTGGTGTGAAATGGGGGGGGGCTGGTTTCTTTTGTCGCCAGGGTGGTACAAAAGCTTTTCCCCAATTTTCTACCGTCTTCAATTCTTGTAGCTGGATGCTCAAAACGTGATGTTGCCCCGGAGGTGCACAATCAAATTTCACCAGACTCTAGGCTGCCCCCTACTGTAGGAAAACGCCGTTTACTTACCCACGCACCCCCAACAGTCAAGCCCCCCTTGAGGGTCGGCACCGTCTCGAGCTACTAGACGGCTGTCTACGGGTAAACGGGCCCTAATTTACGATCTAGCTAGGCTTATTCTACAGCGGGAACTTAGGAATTTTCGTGAGTAGCTGCGAGGACAATATTGTAGGAGAGTGGTGTGATAGATCAGGAATTAGAAATCCGCATAAACCGGCATGACTCCCAAGGCACCGAAATGGCAGCCAGAAGAATCATGATAGTTTCACAAGGCTCTGGTGGCTGGGTTTGAAAGCTATTAAGTTAGGCGCCTTAAGAGAGCCAAGTGGGTGCTTGCGGTGCTGCTTTTACACCGACAACACCCCCGCTTTTCTTCAACTAGAACTTTCTTCCCGTCACAGGAATATCATCAACCAACAATACCCAGAAGCCCCTCCATTTCAACCGTGTGAGCGATAAAGAGTGGAAGATGCCTCAGTATACCGTCAGTGTCAGCACCGCTTTCCCCAATAATGGGAACACCTCGGATGTGTGGAATAGCGATACCATTACCGATGATCGGTCCCAACTCCTAGCCTGGCTATCACCACTTAATCCTGGCTTACGGGACTGGGAAATCCAAGAACACCGTACCAATGGTGTCGGGGAATGGCTCTTGGAGACGGAAGAAATCAGAAGATGGTACGCCGGTAGTGAGAGCGGGGAAGGCGAAAGCGCTGTTCTGTTCTGTTATGGAGATCCTGGTGTCGGAAAGACATTCATCAGGTAACAATGTTTCCCCAGCGGGGAGAAAAGAAAGGGAGCCCGTGCTGACGAGTCGTGATGATAGCTCGCTAGTAGTCGACAGGCTATGCGATCAGACCGGCGGACAAAACACTGCAATTTCATGTTTTTACTTGGACTTCGCAGCGCGAAAAGAGCAATGCGCGACCAATGTGCTGGGCTCTTTGCTAAAGCAGATGGTTGGTGGGATGGAAAAGATTCCGGAGGAGATATGGCGGGCCTTTCAACAGCAGACAAGATCATTTGGTGGGCGCAAACCCCAACTCATTCATATGGTGCAAATGCTACAACACATCGCATCCTCACGGCCGACAGTTATGTGTATTGACGGCCTAGATGAATGCTCGGGGGTGCAGCGAGTCAGGCTCCTCGATTCACTTCAAAAAATTCTTGAGAAGTCCCCGGGCACCCGAATATTCGCAACCGGAAGGCCCCATATTCTGCCTGAGATCGATAAGCGTCTTGCTGGACACGTGAGAAGTATATCTATAACTCCCATCGGAAAGGATATCACCGGATACCTTCGAATCAAACTTTCCGAAGACGAAACGCCCGATGCTATGGACGAGAGGCTGGAGGCAGAAATTCTGGAGAAGGTTCCCCAAAATATTTCGGAGGTGTGAGTAGGGCCAATGGTCCTGAGTATCATACCCCAATTATCCGCTAACTAGAGTAATCAGGTTTCGACTTGTTTCCTTCAATATCAAGGCCGTCTTGCGAGAACCAACTATTTATCGGAGACGAGAAAGGATTAACAAAATGACCGATGGATTGGGACTGGAACATGCCTACGGTGCAACGATTGAACGGATAAAGGCGCAGGATGAGGGTAAACGGGGGCTCGGGGCGGCGGCTTTGATGTGGGTCGGACACGCGGAGAGGCCGCTGAGGGCAGATGAGCTCTGCCATGCCCTAGCAATTAAGTTAGGCTGTAAGGATTTCAACGCCGACAACGCCCCTTCAATCTCGACATTGGTGGGCTGCTGTCAAGGGCTTATCACTGTGGATAAGGAGACATCGACTGTGCGACTCATCCACCCTACTGTAAAAGAGTATCTTTCCACCCGTACCGATATTTTCAGTAATCCTCACTCGGCAATGGCCGAGATCTGCCTGATATATCTGAATTCCGAACAAGTCAAAGCCCTTCCAGCCGACCCTGATACCGTTATCCATGACAATCCCTTTCTAGAATACTGTTCCATATACTGGGGAATCCATGCGAAGTGGGAACTCTCAGATCATGTAAGATCGCTTGCACTAGAGCTACTTCAAGAATACGATGGTCACATATCCGGCAAGTTGCTTTTAAAACAAGTAAAATATCTGGACCGCAGGGGCCCTGCTAGCAATCCTGGTAGCGATCTTGGGAGTGATATCGATTTTCCCTTCAGTGGACTAGACTGCGCATCGTTCTTCGGAATTGGGACTCTGGTGTTTGCTTTGACGAAAATGGAGCTCTCCCGCAACCAAGGAGGTGTTCTAGTGCATGCTCCCCTTGCATGGGCTACTCGCAATGGGCATGACGAAGTGGTGAGAGTGATTCTTGGAGATTATAGGCTCAACCTCAACCATCGTGATTATTTCGGCCTCACACCGCTAATATATGCCATTCGATGTGGCCATGAGCGAGTGGTGGAAATACTTGGGCGGCCGGTCACCAACTTGCCGGATGACAACGGGAAAACACCGCTCTCGTACGCTGCTCAGGATGGACTTGCGGGAGTAGTGAAAATACTACTCTGGCGGTATGGGTTCGACCCCCACATTCCAAATCTTCACGGCCAAACGCCGCTCTGGTATGCTGCTTCCGGTGGACATGAGGAGGTGGTAAAAATGTTACTCGGGTGGAAAGATGTTAACCCCGACAAGCCGGACAATGACGGTCAAACACCGCTCATGCGTGCTGCTTCGGGTGGACACGAGGGCGTTGTTAAAATACTACTCGGGCGAGAAGAGGTCAACCCCAACAAGCCCGCTAACAACGGCGAAACCCCACTCATGATCGCATCCAGGCTGGGCTTCCAGGAGGTGATGACTCTGCTACAGTCCCACGAGGCTAAAACCCCAGCGCGACCCGAGGCCTAGGGGTCACCACCTGGAGGAAATTACTCCGACTCCTTCTATTTTGTCCCATGTCGCTCACGGAGTATCAGACGGGAGATAGCATATACATGCATTCCTAGCTCAGGGGCCCCCTTCGCCATTTGCTACTCCTGCCTAACTTAGTCGAGTGAGGAGGATTGATGAATTCGGATTTACAAAGCGCACTGGTCTTGTCAGTGGGGTGAAATGATTTCGTTATCGAGAAAGATCAGTTTATAGATTTAGGTTTATATTCTATCATATTATCATATTCAAATTTCCTCGAGCTGCAATTTCTTCCCGGTGCCTTTTTTCTTTTCTTTCTTGTTTTGCTTCCCTGAATGGTTTTTTCCTCTCTTCCTTTGCTCCTCCCCCCCAACCTTTCGGCGACAGGCAGACTTTATATGGCGCGTTTTTTCTTTTCAGATAGAGGAGGAACGGTCTAAGATAACGCCAGGATTCTCAAGGCCACCGTGAATAGTTATAAAGAGGCGATATAGGAGACTAATTATCATAAATGTTATGGCTTAATGAAGAGTACGGCATCGCGCTTGGTAAATACCCACTAGACACCCACCCCCGCTATATGCAAGTGTATGTGTGGGGACCGAGCCAACAAACCCTCCACTCCACCTCCTAAACTCACTCGTATAGCTACCAACCCGACAGCATTAAACATACGAGCGGGGAAACAACCCGGAAGATACAGCGTAGCGCACATCGCAATAATTCGGCCAGGTACTCACCCCCCCTTTCATGCGTGTCGCAAGACCAGCAGCAAAAGGGATATGGAGGCTATTTGCCGTCAGGCTACTCAACAATCCTAGCTCCTTCGACACCTGTACCGATACTAGGGCCAGCCCCACCTAAGTCGGAAACAAAGCGAAAATAGCCCATAGCACCGTAGTGTTCCGTCTGCTGGTGAATTGGGTGAGGAGGGAAAGTGGATGAACGGTGGTTATCTTTGTGTCCTATAGTGCTTGGTGGATTAGAATTAGTGCGGCACGGCATGAAGGACTGCGGTATGGATTGGGTAGGGTTAGATTCATGGTTAGCGAACATGTGGTCAAGATAAGGTTGCCAGTGATCGGTTTTGGAAAGGATAATTTACCTTCGGTAATCGAACCCGGGAAGCTAGAGCGGGGGGGTTGAACGGCGACTTGTGAAAATGGAGATTGAGGATGGGGTTGTTTAATTTCTTAGTAAGCGAGAATAGCCGAGCCTCCTTATCCTGGGGGAATTTCTACTACAAGTATATGAATATTTACTGCTGAGAAGCGAGGAAAGAAGGGCACCCGTATGATACTAGTTTGCTTCTGCTGCATTCTGCATCCTTTTCCAATCATTTTTTCGCTCCTTTGTTTCTAATTACCTGTAAATGTTATTTTTTATTGTTTTGTTAGAAAGGGTTCTATCTTGTAATGCGCAGTGTCCACCCTCCATATAGGTTACCCGGGCGCTGATATCTAATACTAAGCTTAATGCACTCGAGCAGTGTGTATCGAGATCGTACCTACAATCAGAAGCTTGGCCACTGTAAATGATATTGCTTAATGGTACTGTATCGGAACTGAGGAATACCTAGTGACTAGCCCTGTAAGATCGGTATGGAGGGCGGGGGCTTGGAAAGAGGCTTTTTTCACGTCACTCATTAGTTTCATACCTCTTGTAATCGGTTTGAAAGTGCGGAACACACCAGGAGAGAAACGGCCAGCAATATAAAGTACGGGTGCAAAAGTACTCGTCCGGCAAAGCAACGGCAACCTCACTACCACTACAAATTTACTACCTATTCAACCACAATTGCTTAGAATAAACTGAAAATATGTGTAGACATCCAATAAATATAAGGAAAGCTATATATAAAATTATAAAGCAAAAAAATCAATACTTTGTATACCATCCCCTTGCATCTAAGACAGCAGCCACTCTATTAGGCAGAGACTCCCACAACTTTTCCAGAAATTCACCTTCAATATCTAGAGTCCAAACGTGCCCGGCAGGCCTATTACCTCGTCGAGGATCAGTTGGGCTGGGATAGTGGGCGCAGCCCCCTCCGCCCATCACTTTCCCGTCACGAAGGGTATTTCAAAACAACTTGTCCGTTATATACACAAACAAACAATTACTCTCCATCCAATCTATATCCGCCCACGAGATCGCACGTATGTCGTGGTTAAAACACCCAACACAAGGCTTACCATGCATGACCTTACGCTTACCCAAATACTTGTCCGTAACGCTAAACTCCTTTTGTGCACCAAACCAACACTTGAAGAAATCCATAGAACCAAAGGAAATATCGTCAAAGACGATGTAATCATAATCAGCACGTCACGCAGAAAGATCAAAAACACCCGACATGAAGACATGATTGCCCAGTGACCGAGCCCATTCAGTTTTACCCGTCCACAAGGGACCCCAAATTATCAAGGAAATAGGTCTATCCACATCTTCCCCAATACATTCCGCCCATTCTGACAAGACACCGGGAACATTCCAACTGTCGTAGACCGACTCGTAGACCGCCTCGACGGAGGGATAATGAGACTCGGCTGCGCTTCGAACCTTATTGAAGCTCAAGATGTAAAGACGGGGATCCAATGATCTAATGTTAGCAAGAAACTGCACCCCCAACCACAAGGGTGCGTCAGCACACGATAGAACAAATTGTACGGGACATTTCTTATTAACGAAAGTATATGTCACACCCAGGTCCGCAGGACTCGATCATACCATGCTCGCCCCCGGGTGACTGAGTAAGAACAAATAAAAGCACTTACTTCATCTTTAGGCAGTGCATCGAAGCATCCATTCCACGCAGCCTTCGACCGTTGACCGGAGGTTCCCACTTGACAATCCTCCCTGCCGAAATCCTCAGCAACGACATCGCCGTCCTTCCCGACATAGTCCCACGCGAGCTCAGGAGTCCGGTATACGACCTGGTTATTCGGGTTGTATACCATACCACCACATCGCACGTCAAGTATCCGGGCATTAGTGGACTCAAAGTGTCCTCCACCCACTCGACGGCAGAAAGCGTGGTTGTGAATCCCTCTATCAGCATGGCGCTCATGTCCGTGTCGGAACTCGAGGTTAGCTGGTCGTAGTACCGCAACAATTCCATCAACGTCGTACCCGTCAGCCTGGGGATACGTGACCAACAGATTATTACCGCACATTCGGAAGGAAGTTTGACGTCTAGCGAACGGTAGGTCGACATGGTCGTCCAGAAGGTCTTGACCCCGCGCTCGCGGTGTTCCGCTGCTGCCGGCAGTAGAGGCAGCGCGTTCTCCTTCTCGAGGTATGCGTGCTCGGGGGCCACAGGAGTGGTTGTAGGTAGACGGTCGGGGAGGGATTCGAATATCTGTTGTGGGGCGGCGTAAGGATTAAATGGAGGTACATCAGGAGTGGTAGCGATGTCAGTAGGCACCTCAGCGGGAGAAGCGCGAAGTGTACAAGAATCGGGAGAAGCCATTGTGAGGGTAGCAGGTTTTGTCCGAATCTGAACCGTACAAACATGGGTATTTAAGCGATATGCCAAGAGAATACATGTTACAAGTACCGAGACATCTTAAACCGTGCAACCACTGCTTCTTTTAATATTATAGAAGCAGTGGGAGCAGGGGGACCCAACACTTACTGCACATACTACACACCATGCACAAAGTCATCGGACAACGAACACAAGAGAGTGGACACGGAGTGGGAGACGTCATAGCAACGCATGACTCACACCACCCAGACCATTTATTTATTTATTCCACCCACACCATTTATTTAATACACCGCTCCCACCCACACCACACCTTACATTATTAATCGCGCACATCGCACCTGTCGGAGGCCATCACACCACTACCGCGGAGCGCTGAACTAGTCGTCATCACAACGTAACTCGCAATCCGCGCAGCACCAGAACTCGCCGGAGGTGACGCAGCAGCTGAAGCGATGCCATACTACAGAGGTGGCCGGGGCATCAGACGCAGATCATACTATCCCCGCCGTCCTTTCTACCGCCGCCGATATAACTAAGTGGGGCGATCATTCAACAAGCGGGTGAGCAGAGCCACACTCCACCACAAGAGCGCACCCAGGTCCTCCACCCACCTACTCGAAGGGAACCTGCCCCGACCACCGAACGAATCATCATACATAGTGACACTCGATCCGGAAACCACCGATTATTTCTTACCCACCTGGCAAGTCATACGGTCCCGCAATCCCAGAACCTCTGGTCAGCCTCCACCCACCATTAGTGAATACGAGGAGTGATGGCACCTACGTTACTATCCCATCATACCAGTAAACTCGCTCCGCCTCACATTCCGCCTAACATGGCGAGATCATTCTACATGAGGGTCATGTGCTTCGCACAAGAGGCAACCGAACCCCCCGTCTTTCAGATGTTCATGCGCAACCGACCGGGAATCGATCCACCGCCCCCCCCCGCCAGCAATCTAGTTTCAATCAAGCACACATCATCCGTGGATACAAGGAGAATCCTGTTTTCGGACGATGGTCCACTCAGTTCCAACAACCCAGAACCCGAAGAATCCTGGTTCGGATTCAGACCCATCAATTCGCGCCACAAGCGACCTGTACTCTTCCATTCAGGCCCACGCAGGATCAAGAGCAACACCAGCTATACCCTCAAGGAGCGCGTCTTTCGATATACCACCCATCCTCGCCGCTATCTCGCCTACGATTCGAATAAGTCGGCCGAGCGGGAACCCGTCAGACCCAGGATTAATCAGACACCAACATGGTGGATAGGATTCTACCACCCACCCTCGCCACAACCGAGAACACGCCTGGAAAGGACCCCCTTGTGGCTGACCACAACGGTCTCAATGATCAAGGTGCGGATGATGAGAATGAAGGGGATGACGCACCCACCGGAGCCCTCATTAGAATACAGAGATTTCACGGGGACTGTCGCTGGACCGAGCAGCCCTTTTAGATTAGAGAATAGACTATATGCCACATTATACTCCGTTTAAAAACCCAGCAATGTGACTACTCATTTTGCCCCCCCAAAAGACCGTTAACCCCTTTTTCCCCAGCAGCCCTATTTTTTTCTCCGCCCTAAGGATGGAAAAGTACAATGCTCCATTGAGACGGCTGCAAAAGTACTCGTCTGGCAAAGTAACGGCAACCCCACTACCACTACAAATTTACTACCTATTCAACCACAACTGCTTAGAATAAACTGAAAATATGTGTAGACATCCAATAAATATAAGGAAAGCTATATATAAAATTATAAAGCAAAAAAATCAATACTTTGTATACCATCCCCTTGCATCTAAGACAGCAGCCACTCTATTAGGCAGAGACTCCCACAACTTTTCCAGAAATTCACCTTCAATATCCTGAGCCCAAACCTGATTGAGGGCTTCTGCTTGATGTTTTCTAACAGTATCTGGACCCTCTTTGGTCTTGTGAATGTTGGGAAAGCGCTGGTGCAGCTTTTCCTTCACCCTCTTCCAACAGTGCTCAATAGGATTGAGGTCTGGGGAATTGGGTGGCCATTCCATAACCTGTATGCTG
>Ga0307513_10004307_pt1 | contig 19021 bp, 15 predicted proteins | sample 15_EM_MG_FD_202174 | JGI IMG/M metagenome (GOLD analysis project Ga0307513, IMG submission 202174) | Populus trichocarpa ectomycorrhiza microbial communities from riparian zone in the Pacific Northwest, United States - 15_EM | ecosystem: Host-associated > Plants > Roots > Unclassified | place...
GCATCGTGGTGTCGCCGGTGCGGGCCTGTGCCGTCTCCACGTCCGCCCGGGTCCGGACGACGTAGCCGCGACGTACCTCGTCCTGGATCCGTGCCTGGTTGTCGCCGGTCGGGTCGTTCTCCTCGATGAAGGCCGCGTCCGGCTGGCCGGGGGTGGAGTTGGTGAAGAGCACCCGGCCCTGTAGCGATGGGTGCCCGGCCAGATAGCTGTCCCGGTAGGCGCCGGAGTTGTCCATCAGGAACATCACCTTGCCGCGGGATTCGGCCAGCGTCGGCCAGCCATTGCTCAGCACGGCACCCTCCAGTGTCGGCGCATCGCCCCGGACGCCGTCCGGAGTGATCAGGTCGGCGGCCGAGAAGACCGACCGGATGTCGGCGTCCACCGTGTCCATCCGGGCTGCCGTCCACGGCAAGGGGGTGGCCACCAGCGCCGCCGCGACGGCGGCCTGCTGCGCGACAAGGGCGGACCGCTGCGTGGCGACGGCGGTCTTGCCGGCGGCGAACCGCTTGGTCGCCTGCTGGGCCGCGGCCGTCTGCAACCGGGCCGACTGTTGGCCGGTCAACGACAGCGGGGAGTCCTTGAACTCGATCAGGACGGCGATCGGCAGATGTGTCGGGTTCGCGTCCGACCAGCCCTTGACCGCTTGCAGGCAGGACCGGAAGGTCAGGCAGTTGCTGTGATAGTCGATGTCCTGGATGTGCAGCACCTTGGTGCCCGGCTGCTTCATCACGGGGTCGTACGCGCCGCCGAAGGTGAGCGTGCGCAGCAGCGGCTTGGCGTAGAGGCCGCCGTTCGGGTCGGCCCAGACGTCCAACTCGATCTGACGTACCTGCTGGCTGCCGAACTGGGTGCCCAAGGCCGGATGCGAGTACTCCAGGGCCTTTTGGCCGTCCGGGGCGACGATGGCTCGCAGTACGGACTCCGCCAGGGTCGCCTCCTGGTGGTAGCTGTTGTGGCTGCCGATCACCTGGACCTGGTTCAGCCGCAGCTGCCCGTCGTCCTCCGCAGTGCTGGTGGCCAGCGCGGGCGGGGCAGCAAGCAAGCTCGCCGCCAGAGCTGCGATCGAGGCCGCGACGGTGGTCAGGATGGAGAGTTGGCGCGCTCGTCTCTGCATGGCCCACAAGTTAGGCCCAGGCCCCCAAATCAGGCCATACCCGGCGACGTTCAGGGGCCAGTCAGGCACGCGGATCCGGGCCATACGCCCTGGAGAGGTGAGTTTCGGAAGTCGATGCGCGTGCCCGAATGGCCTCTGGTCAGCGAGGGGTGAGGACGTCGGCGAAATTGGTCGACCGGGCCAGGCTCTCCCAGGTGCTGATCTCGGCGGTCAGCGACTCCAGCTTGGCCCGGATCATGTCGACGGCATCGTCGCCAAGGGGCAGCCGCAGCGGCGGATTCTCGGCCCCCAGCGCGGTCAGGATCGCCTGCGCCGCGCGGGCCGGATCACCCGCCTGGACGCCGTCTGCTCCCTTCATCAGTTTCTGCAGGTAGCCGACGGTGTCCTGGTAGGCCGGTATCGGGTCGCACTCCAGCAGCGTGTCTCCGCAGAACTCGGTCCGGAATCCGCCCGGCTCGACAATCAGCACACGGATCCCGAGCGGGCCGACCTCGGCCGCGAGCGTCTCGGAAAACCCTTCCAGCGCGGACTTGCTCGCGCAGTACCCGGAGAAGCCGGGAAAGACGTATTGGGCGGCGACGGACGACATCTGGACGATGGCGCCGGAGCCTCGCACCCGCATCCCCGGCAGTACCGCCCGGACCAGCGCGGCCGGGCCGAACATGTGCAGCTCGAAAAGCTGCCTCAGGGCGATATCGGACGTCTGCTCGACCGAGTCCAGATGCCCGTGGCCGGCATTGTTGACGAGGACGTCGATTCGGCCGTATCGCGCCAGCACCTCAGCGACCAGGGGAGCGATCGCCGCCTGGTCGGTGACGTCGAGGCGGGCCGCGCGGACCTGCTCCGGATGCCGGGCCACCAGTTCGTCCAGCGCCTGAGGACGACGAGCGGTGGCGACCACCAGGTCGCCTGCCGTGGCCGCGGCCTCGACCAGCGCGCGTCCCATCCCGGTGCTCGTCCCGGTGATCAGCCATACCCGTGTTTCCGTCATCTCGTTGCCCCCCGGCACTCTCTTCGCTAACAAGATCAATGACGAGAGTAGGGCGACTTCGTCTCGGCGGATGGCCCGGCGCGCGGGCTTCCGCCGAGATCAGATCGGGGAGCCGGCGCGGGCCGAGCACATGCTCAGGCGATCAGGCGGGAACCGGTTCGGCTCTTGACCACCTCGAGTTGGGCCGGGATCCGGTCGCGCAGGTCGGATACGTGGCTGACCAGTCCGACCGAGCGGCCGGCACTGCGCAGCCCGTCGAGCACGTCCATCACCTCGTCCAGGGTCTCGTCGTCCAAACTGCCGAAACCTTCGTCCACAAGGAGGGTTTCGATCACCGAGCCGCCCGCTTCGGCCTGCACCACATCGGCCAGGCCGAGGGCCAGGGCAAGCGAGGTGCAGAACGTCTCGCCGCCGGACAGGCTGGACGGATCGCGCTGCACGCCGGTCCAGCCGTCGATCACAGCCAGTCCGAGCCCGGAGCGGGCACCACCCCGGGACGGGCCATCGGTGTGCACGAGCAGGTACCGCCCGCCGGACATCGCGGAAAGCCGGACGCTGGCCGCGTCGGCCACCTGCTCCAGCCGGGCCGCGAGCACGTAGGACGAGAGTCGCATGCGCATCGTGTTGTCGCCGCCGGTGCCCTCAACACACCGGGAAACCGACTCCAGAGCGGCGAAACGGCTGCGCAGCGGCGCGGTCGCGGCGGCGTGCGCGTCGAGTTCGGCGGCCAGCCCGGTCAGCGCCCGGACCGCGCGCCCCGCCAGGGTGTGCCGCTCCCGGGCGACCTCGTGGACCTGGCGGGTCTGGATTTGGCCGGCGCGCAGCCGCTCGAGTTCCTGTTCCGGGTCGACCTCGACCGGCTTGCTGTCGCCGAAATCGAGTTCGAGCAGCAGTTCGCCGGCGGCCCCGGACTCTTCGGGATCCGATTCGTCGAGCAACGCCCGCAGCCGGGCGACCTGGGTGTCGTGCTCGGCGACCTGCTCGGCCAGCCGTTCAACCTCGGCGTCCGGCAGCACCGCGGCGGCGGCCGCGGCCCGGTCGACGAAACCGGCTTCGGCCGATGCCCGGTCCAGGACGGCAGTCGCCCGCTCCAGCCGGTCCGTTGCTTCGGTCAGCGCCTGTTCGGCGGCAGCGCACTCGCTCAGCGTCTCCAGGGCTCGGGTGAGCCTGCGGTGCCGGGTCTTCAGGTCCGCGTCGTCACCGCGCGCCTGCTCCAGGCGGGCCTGCAGGTCGGCTCGCCGGGCGGCGATCCCGGCCAGCGCCTCGCGACCGGCCGAGGCCGTCGTGATGGCCACGCGCTGCCTCGCGGCGGCCTGCTCCAGCCGATCGGCCAGTGCGTCGAGTTCTGCCGCCAGCTGCCGAGCCCGCTGACCGGCCGAGCGGGCCTCGAGCACCCGCTCCTGCGCACTGGCCAGCTCACCGGCGGCGGTCTCGGCGTCCATCCCACCGGTCACCGCCAGCAGCGCGGCCAGCCGCTGCTCGCCAACCTGGACAACGCCCTGAGCGCGTTCCCGGTCTGCTTCGGCCGCCTTCTGCGCGGCCTCGGCCTTGCGCTGTGCCGGCTCGGTGACCGGCGGAACCCGGTGGGCGGCCGGCGAGGGGTGCGCGCAGGAGCCGCAGACCGGGCAGGGCGCGTCCGCGGCCAGGCCGGTTGCCAGCTCGGCCGCCATCCCGTTCAGCCGCCGGGTCCGCAGATCCTGGACCGCGTCGACCGCGGCCTGGTGCCTGTCGATCGCCGTCCGTAGCTCGTCCTCGGCGCCGGTCTGGAGCTGGAGCTGCTGCTGCAGGTCGAGTACCGCCCGCGCGACGGTGGTGGCCCGGGTCGCGTCCTGTTCCCGGTCCGGCAGAGCGACGGCGATCAGCTCGGCGGCGATCCGCTCTCCGGCCAGTCGGGCCTGGCGGTCCGCGAGGTCTACCGCCTCGGTCTGGGTCGCCGCCAGGTCGCGTTCGGCGGCCTCGATCTCCCGTTCGCCGGCCAGGTGTTTGCTGTTGAGCCGGTGCAGGTCTCGCTCGGCGGGCAGGAGCTCGGCCAGCGCGCCGAGTTCGGTGCCGAGCGCGCTCAGCCGCTCCGGCGTCGCGGCCAGGGAATCCTCGCCGATCGCCTCGGCCTCGGCCTCGGCAGCGTTCCAGCGCTGCTGCGCGCCGGCCTGCCTGCGCTGCGCGGCAGCCAGGTCGGTGAGCAGCGGAGCCAGCACCCGAGCGTGCCGAGCCGCCGTGACCGCGGCCCGACGGCGCTGTTGTTGTCCGGCACCGGCCAGCAGCCGGTCGAGCTCGGCGGTCAACTCGCTCTGCCGTCGCCGATGCTCCAGCGCCTCGGCGGCGGCCTCGGCGTCGCGCCGGGCCGTCTCATACTCCTGTTCTGCCGTCTGCACCTCGATCTTTGCGGCCGCCCGCTCGGCCCGGGCGCCTTCGGCCCACTCGGTGACCAGGCCGGCCGCCGTCTCGGCGCCGAGTCCCTCGGCTTCGGGCGCGAGCGGGTCGGGCTCGGTGCTCAGCCGTGCCTCCTGGGCCCGGGCGAACAGCCGGGCGGTGGTGGTGTTCGCCGCGTGCACCTGGTGCTCGCACTCGCGCCGCCGGTCGGCCAGCCAGCGCTCCACGTCGGCGAATCGGTCGGTGCCGAACAGCTTCTGCAACAGCGGGCGCCGTTCCTCGGCGGTGGCCCGGAGGAACGCCGCGAACTCGCCCTGCGGGAGCAGGATCAGCTTGGTGAACTGCTCCGCCCCCAGGCCGATCAGCTGCTGCAGCAGGTCGGCCGCTTCGTCGATCCGGTTGGTCAGCGGATTCCACTCGGCACCGACCAGCTCGCGCAGGACGACATGCGCCTGCTCGCGAACCGTCCCGCTGCCGCGCTTCTTCGGCCGCTGCCATTCCGGTGACCGGGTGACCTCGAATCGCCGCCCGGAGACCGAGAATTCGCAGCAAACCTCGGGTGCGACGTGCTCGGCGGCATGGTCGCTGCGCAGCCGGTTCACGCTGCCGCGGACTCCGGGTACCCGGCCGTAGAGGGCGAAACAGATCGCGTCGAGCACGCTGGTCTTGCCCGCCCCGGTCGGCCCGTGCAGCAGGAACAGCCCGGCCTGGGACAGCTGGTCGAAGTCGACCCGCTGGCGGTCGGCAAACGGCCCGAACGCGACCAGTTCGAGCCGGTGCAGCCGCATCAGGCAGGCCGCTCGATCGTGGCTGATCGCTCGTCAGTGGCCCGCTCGATGTCGGTGGGCCGGGCGCCGGTCAGCTCGGCCGGCGCGATCACGGTCGCTGCCACACCTTCCATCCGGTCGAGCAGCGAGGCCTCCAGCGCCTGCTGCAGCAACAGGGTCTCCTCCGTGCTCGGCGGCCGCTGCCGGACATGCTCCAGGAAGCCGCAGCACACCTCCAGGTCGCCCTGGCCGGTGATCCGGGCGCTGTACCCGGTGCCGGTGCCGGGCATCATCCCGCTGGGTTCCAGGCGCAGCTCCAGCACATGCGGGAACCGGCGGCGCAGCCGTTCCATCGGCTCGGCGGGGCGGATGGCGTCGGTGAGGGTGACCTGGCACCAGGCCGACTCGGCGGCGGTGAACCGGCCCTGCTCCAGCAGTTCGTCGAGGGTGCCGCGCAGCCGGGCCAGCCGCCGGGGGACCGGTGCCTCGACGCTCTCCACCTGCTCCACCCCGCCTGCGCCCAGCGTGACCAGCCAGCTGCCCTTGTGGTGATCGGCCTCGCCGAAGGAGAACGCCAGCGGCGACCCGCTGTAGCGCACGGTCGGGCTGAGCTGCTGGCGGCCGTGCAGGTGGCCGAGGGCCACATAGTCGACTCCGGTGAAGGTCTCGGCGCCGACCTGGCCGAGGCCGCCGACCGCCAGTTCCCGCTCGCTGTCGGACGCCATCCCCCCGGTGACAAAGGCATGGGCGCTGACCACGGCCCGAACGCCCGGCCGACTCAGCCGGTCGGCGCGGACCGCGGCCATTGCCGCCTCGAGCACCCCGGCGTGGGTGCGCTCGGATCCCAGCTGGTCGGCCGCCAGGGCCGGTTCCAGGTACGGCAGGGGGTAGAACGCGACGTCGCCGTGCTCGTCGGCCAGTAGCACCGGTTCACCGACCCGGGCCGGATCGGTGCGCACGTGCAGCCCGGCCTTCATCATCATCCGGGAGCCGAAGCCCAGTCGCCGCGGCGAGTCGTGGTTGCCGCTGGAGACCAGCACGCTCGCCCCCGCACCGGTCAGCCGGTGCAGCGCCTCGTCCAGTAATTGGACGGCGTCCACCCCGGGAAGCGCCCGGTCGTACACGTCCCCCGCGACGATCACGACGTCCACTCGTTCCGCGGTTACCACATCGACCAGATGGTCGAGGTGCTGGGCCTGGGCAGCCAGCAGATCGACCCGGTGGAAGGTCCGACCGAGGTGCCAGTCGGAGGTGTGGAGGATATGCACGGCGCTCACCGTAGGCAGAACCGCCGACATTCTCGGCGCAGGCACGCCGCAGCTGTGGACAAACCCCCGCAGCCTCCACAGCTCAGCGCCGCGCCGTCTGGCCCCGAGCGTCCGGATGTGGTTTCGTCCAGTCGTGGGCGACGAGGTCTCAGCAAGTCAGTTCTCGCGTGAGGAACGGCAGCGCTACCGCGAGAAGGTACAGCTGTGCCTGGACGTCTTCGAGCGCCTGATCACCACCTGGCGATTCGACGACGGCCAACCGCTGACCGGGCTCGAAGTCGAGCTCAATCTGGTGGACGCCGACTACCAGCCCGCGCTGGTGAACGCGGCGGTGCTGGAGGAGATCGCCGATCCGGCGTACCAGACCGAACTCGGCGCCTACAACATCGAGCTGAACGTCGACCCGAACCCGCTGTCCAGCCTCGCCGAGCTCGAGGAGACCCTGCGGGCCAGCCTGAACGCCGCCGAGAGCAAGGCGAACGCGCGGGACGCGCACATCGTGATGGTCGGCATCCTGCCGACGCTGATGCAGTCGCACCTGGTGGAAGACAGCTGGATGAGCGCCTCGACCCGCTACCTGGCGCTCAACGACTCGATCTTCGCCGCCCGCGGCGAGGACCTGCACCTGGACATCCACGGCACCGAGCGGCTGTCGGTCTACTCCTCGACTCTCGCCCCAGAATCGGCCTGCACCAGCGTCCAACTGCACGTCCAGGTCGACCCGCAGGACTTCGCCTCGGCCTGGAACGCGGCTCAGCTGCTGGCCGGCCCGCAGCTGGCGCTCGGCGCCAACTCGCCCTACTTCTTCGGCCGGGAACTGTGGCGGGAGACCCGGATCGACCTGTTCATGCAGTCCACCGACACTCGTCCGCTGGAGCTGCGCAACCAGGGCGTGCGTCCTCGAGTCTGGTTCGGCGAGCGCTGGATCACCTCGATCTTCGACCTCTTCGAGGAGAACGTCCGGTACTTCCCGTCGCTGCTGCCCGAGGTCAGCGACGAGGATCCGGTCGCGGAGCTGGACGCCGGCCGGGCCCCGATGCTCCAGGAGCTGCGGCTGCACAACGGCACGGTGTATCGCTGGAACCGGCCGATCTACCAGGTGGTCGACGGGGTACCGCATGTCCGGGTGGAGAACCGGGTGCTACCGGCCGGGCCGACCGTGATCGACACCCTGGCGAATGCGGCGTTCTTCCACGGTGCCCTGCGCACGTTGATGACCGACGAGCGGCCGCTCTGGTCGAAGCTCGCATTCAGCACCGCTGAGGAGAACTTCTTCTCCTGTGCCCGGCACGGCCTGGACGCCGGCGTCTACTGGCCCGGACTGGGCGAGACCGGAGCGGAGGAGTTGGTGCTGCGCCGGCTGCTGCCGATGGCGCATCACGGCCTCGAGGTCGCGGGGGTGCCACGGGAGGTCCGCGAGCGCTATCTGGGGGTCATCGAGGACCGGGCGAAGAGCGGGCGCAACGGTGCCTCCTGGCAGGTGGCGACGGTGACCGCCCTGGAGAGCCGCGGCCTGGACCGCTCCCAGGCGCTGACCCAGATGCTCAAGCTGTACTGCGAGGGCATGCACGCCAACGAGCCGGTGCATACCTGGCCGGTTCCTTGAGCCAAGCTGTGCGCTTGTGACGGATATCGAAAACGTGATCGGCGACTGCGCGGTGTACGAGAAGGGCCTGCGCAGCAGCAAACGGATGCCCTTGGGGCAGGCCGCGACGGTGGCGAAGGAGACCAGCGGGTTCGTCTGGATCGGTTTGCAGCAGCCGACCGCCGCGGACCTGAACGAGGTGGCCGCCCAGTTCGACCTGCCCGCGCTCGCCGTCGAGGATGCCGTCCAGGCCCATCAGCGACCCAAGCTGGAGGTCTACGACGGCGTCATCTTCATCGTGCTGCGCCCGGTGCGGTACATCGACAGCGACGAACTGGTCGAGGTCGAGGAGATCGCACTGTTCCTCGGCAAGCACTTCGTGGTCTCGGTCCGGCACGGTCATACGCCGCTGCTCAGCCAGGTGCGTAAGGAACTGGACAGCGGTCACCTACCGTCCGGGCTGACCGGTCCCACGGCCGTGCTGCACCGGGTGTCCGACCTGATCGTCGATCAGTACTCCGAGGTGGCCGCCGCGATCGATGACGACGTCGCGGAGATCGAGGCGCAGGTCTTCGGCGAGCGCGAGGGCGACCACGCCGAGCGGATCTACCGGCTGAAGCGCGAGGTGCTGGAGTTCCGCCGGGCGGTGCTGCCCTTGGTCGACCCGATGTACCGGTTGATGACCGGCAACGTGCCGGACATCGACCCGCAGTCCCGGCAGTTCTTCCGCGATGTGCACGACCACGTGCTGCGCGCGGCCGACGAGATCGAACGGCACGACCGGCTGCTGAGCGACATCCTGCAGGCCAACGTCGCCCGGGTCAGCGTCGGCCAGAACAAGGTCTCGGTCCGGCAGAACGAGGACATGCGCAAGATCTCCGCCTGGGCCGCGATCGCCCTGGTGCCGACCGCGATCGCCGGGATTTACGGGATGAACTTCGACAACATGCCCGAGCTGTCGTGGCGTTACGGCTACTTCACTGTGGTCGCTGTGATCGCTGGGGTCTGTGTGACGTTGTATCGAGCATTCAAGCGCAACGGCTGGCTCTGACCCGGTAGACAGGTCCAGGATCGGGGGACGGGCCTATGACTGCCCAGACCTGATCACACTGCGCAACCGGGCGTGCCGAAACTGTAACCAATCCGTGACGGCTTCCGCTCCGAACCTGTGCTGCTCGTCGATCTGAAGTGCACTTGGTCGCTCTACGGAGGTATTCAGGATGGTGGGACGGCGGAACAGCGCCTCCGGTGCCCGGCGCGGGGTGGTGCCGGCTGCGGCGGGTCCTCCGGATCGGGCTCTGCCCAGTCTGGTGCCGCCCGGGGAGCGCACCTCGGAGCAACTGCTGGAGCTCGTCGCGCTCGGCGACGAGTCCGCGTTCGAGGCCCTGTACGAGCGGGTGTCCGGCATCGTCTTCGGGCTCGCTCGCGCCGTGCTGCGCGATCCGCATCAGGCCGAGGAGGTCGCCCAGGAAGTGCTGCTGGAGGTCTGGCGGACGGCACCGCGGTACGACGTCTCCAAGGGCAGCGCCCGCGCCTGGATCTCCACGATGGCCCACCGCCGGGCAGTCGACCGGGTGCGCAGCTCGCAGGCGTCCCGGACCCGGGACGAGGCGGTCGCCGCCGGTCAGGGCGAACGGGACTACGACGATGTGGTGGAGCAGGTGGAGACCCGGATGGACGTCGAGCGGGTCCGGCACTGTCTCGACGGCCTCACTCCGCGCCAGCGTGACACCGTCACCCTCGCCTATTACAGGGGTCACTCGTACGCGAACGTAGCAACCCTGCTGAAGCTGCCGCTCGGGACCGTGAAGACGCGGATGCGGGACGGGCTCATCCGGCTGCGCGACTGCTTGGGGGTGGGCTCCGATGCCTGAACTGCACCTGTTGACCGGCGCGTATGCGCTGGATGCCCTGGACGACGTGGAGCGGGCCGGCTTCGAACGGCACCTGCGCTCGTGTGGCAGCTGTGCCGCCGAGGTGATCGAGTTCCAGGAGGCGGCGGCCGGCCTGGCCGACCGAGTGGCGATGGATCCGCCCGAACATCTGCGGGCCAAGGTGATGGCCGAGGTGGCCCGGACCCGGCAGCTCTCCCCGACCGGACGCGTCCAACTGCACCGACCGTCGCTGCGCCGGATCCTGTCCACCGCGGCTGCGGCCGTGGTGATCGCCGGTACCGCCGCTCTCGGTGGGGTGGCCTGGCAGAGTCACGAGTCCGCACAGGACTCGCAGATCGCTGCCGATCGGGCTGCCGATCGGGCGGCCGAGCTCACGAACGTGCTGACCGATCCCAGCCGGATCGAAGCGGTGAGCCAGGTGGCCGGCGGTGGCACCGCCACGGTGGTGGCCGCCCAGGGCAAGGCGGTGTTCGTCACCAAGGCGTTGCCTGCGCTGCCGAGCGGTAAGCAGTACCAGGTCTGGCTGGTCAAGGCGGACAAGCAGATCCTCTCGGCCGGAATGCTCGGTGTCCGGGACGGATCTGGTCAGTCGTTGGTGACCGGGGTGAGCAACGGCGACGCGGTCGCCGTGTCGGTCGAGCCGACCGGTGGCTCGAAGCAGCCCACCACCACGCCGATCGTCGCGATTCCGGTCGCCTGATCCACCGAACGGTGAAACGCTGCTGGCAGAGCAGCGTTTCACCGTTCGGGTGACACCGGCTGGAGCGTACGGCGTTGCTGTGATGGCCCAAAAGGCTGATGTCAGCGCCGATTCGGCCCGGTTCGCGGACAGACACGCCAAAACCGTTGTTCCCCTTTAAGCCCGGAAAGGTCATGGTCGGCGGCTAACTTCGAGGCAGCACCGGGGGAGATCCGGGGACTACCGCACTTTCACGACACGTCTGCGATTTCGCCGGTCCCCTCCATCGAGTGGACCGGCGAATTCGTGCTGCCCGGTGCCCAAAACCGCCAACGCCCCGCTGGTGACGAAAATGCGTGACCGTCTTTCAGAGGAGCATTTCTGATGAACACCCCGACCCGCCGTTCGCTCGCCGTCGCGACCGCTCTGGTTGCCGCCGCCGGACTGGCCGCCTGCAGCGGAGACGACGCCACCGGCCCCTCGCCGGCGCTGACCGCCACCCCACCGGTCACCACCCCGGCGAATCCAGCGCTGGCGGGACTGGTCGGCCCGGGGTGCGCGGCCTACGTCGCGCAGGTGCCGAAGGGCGCCGGCTCGATCGCCGGGATGGCCGATGCCACGCTGGCCACCGCGGCCGGCAAGAACCCGCAGCTGACCATGCTGACCAAGGCCATCTCCGGCAAGCTGAACCCGAAGGTCAAGCTGGTCGGCACCCTGAACGGCGGCGAGTACACCGTCTTCGCCCCGGTGGACGCCGCCTTCGCCAAGCTCCCGGCCGCGACCACCGCCACGCTGAAGACCGATGGCCTGCAGCTGACCAGGGTCCTCACCTACCACGTGGTGGCCGGTCAGCTTGCCCCGAAGGATGTCGTCGGCAAGCAGAAGTCGGTGCAAGGCGGCGACCTCACGGTCACCGGTTCCGGTGAGAGCCTGAAGGTGGACGGCGCCAACGTGATCTGCGGTGGGATCCGGACCGCCAACGCGATCGTGTACCTGATCGACGCGGTGCTGATCCCACCGAAGTGATCGTTCGGCGGCGCTTGCCTACCTGGGGGCGCCGCCGCCCGGCCGTACCTCTACCGTCGGGAGGGTGTTCGATCCCGCCGACCCCGGCTTCCTCGCTGATCCCTATCCGGTCTTCGCCGCCCTGCGCGAGCAGGGTCCGGTGCACTGGCACGAGGGACTGGGCGTCCATATCGCGGTGTCGTATCCAGCCTGTGACGCCCTGCTGCGGAACCGGGCGCTGGGCCGGATCTGGCGGGATCGCGAGCCGGTTGACACGTTCCCCGCCTTCAACCTGCTGCACCGCACGTCCATCCTGGAGAGCGAACCGCCCACCCATACCCGGCTGCGCCGACTCGTGGCCGGCGCCTTCGGCCGGGGGCACGTCGAGCGGATGCGGCCCTGGGTGGGCGGAATGGCGGATCGGCTGGTCGCTGACCTTGTTGCCGAACTGCGGGCGGGCCGGCCCACCGACCTGATCGCGGCGGTGGCCGAGCCGCTGCCGGTCGAGGTGATCGCCGAGCTGCTCGGCGTCCCGCAGGCCGACCGCGGCCTGCTCCGGCCCTGGTCGAACGCGATCGTGAAAATGTACGAGTACGGCCTGAGCACCGAGCTGCAGACGGCTGCCGAGGACGCGTCCCGGCAGTTCGTCGAGTACCTGCGCGCCCTGGTCGCCGAGCGGCGGCTGCGGCCGGGCGACTCGGACCTGATCAGCGACCTGGTTGCCGCGGCCGACGGCTCGGACCGGCTGAGCCAGGACGAGATCGTCGGTACCTGTGTGCTGCTGCTGATGGCCGGGCACGAGGCGACCGTGAACGTGGTCGGCAACGGGGTGAACGCACTGGCCCACCGCCCGGACGAATGGCGTCGGCTGGTGGCCGACCCGGAGCTGACCGTGCGCTGCGCCGAGGAGATGACCCGCTTCGACTCCTCACTGCAGCTCTTCGAACGGACCGCCACCGCCGACCTGGACCTGGCCGGCACCCCGATCCGGGCCGGCGAGAAGGTGGCCGCCCTGCTCGGTGCGGCCAACCGCGACCCGGCGGCGTTCGCCGATCCGGACCGGTTCGACGTCGGCCGCGAGACCGGTTCGCATCTCGGCTTCGGTGCCGGGATCCACTTCTGCCTGGGCGCGCCGCTGGCCCGGATCGAGGTGCAGTCCGTTGTCGGGGCGCTGGCTGCGCGGCTGCCCGAGCTGAACCTGAACGCCGAGCCGGTCCGCCGTCCGGAGTTCGTGATCCGCGGCCTGACCGCCCTGGAACTCGCCTGACCGTCCCCTTCGTGGTGATCACGCTTGCGCGCTCCACCCTCGAACGTGGTACCGAGCGATGACCCAGACAGGGGCTATCGCTCGATATCAAGTGCACCGGTTCCCGGCCGAGGTAACGAGGGGTGACGGGTAGGGCGGATCGGGTGAATTGTTTTGCCAGCCGGGCGCACGCTGCGTGTTCGGAGGGACACTGACCTCACGGGCCGTTCGTCCCGACCGGCCAGGGTGGGCGATCGACCCGATTCGGCCGGCTCGGCAGGCCCAGATCAGGAGACACCATGACTACGGTCGCAGCCGGCAGCAGATTGCTCGTCCAGGGTGAGCAGGCGTCCGTGGTCCTGCGCGCCCTCAGGGCAGCGCAGTTGGAGGGCGGCTGGTCCGTCGCCGTGCTCGGCGACGTCGCTGCGCTGCAGGCCGCCGGGCTGACCGGCCGGACGGCGGTGGTGGAGTTCCCGACCGAGAACGGGCCGGTGCGACTGGACGCCGAGGTCGTTCAGGCGGACGGCCACTTCCTGCTGCGGGCCCCCGGGCTGCGCGCGGCCGCGATCGTTGAGCAGCGCCGGGAGAACGTCCGTGCGCTGGTCCGGCTACCGCTGCGCGGCACCGTCCTGGCCGCCGCGTCAACCGCCAGCAGGCCGACCACCACCAGGTCGCAGGCCGGCGAGGACATCGCCGAGGCCGGCCCCGGCGTCGTGCTCGCGGGGACCACCGAGTCCGTGTCCGGCGGAGGCATCTCACTGGAACTGCAGGGCGCCGACGTTGCGGCCGGCTCGACGATCTACATCGAGATCGGCATGCCGGGTGGGGATCTCGCTCCGGCGGTGCTGACCGTGCTGGACCACGACGGGTCGACGCTGCGCGCCCAGTTCGTCGACATCTCGCCGCTGGACCGGGAGCGACTGGTCCGGCTGGTCTTCACCCGGCAGCGGGCCGAACTGGCCGAGCGCCGCCACGAGGTGGAGTCCAGGAGGTAGGGACACGCCCTCGCTCGCTACCCTTCATGGGTGACCAGCGGCCCGTCGTCCAGGCCACTCGACCGGCCCTTGGCCTGGACGGCCGTTCACGGCGCGCAGATCTTCTTCGGCGCGGTGATCGTCTGGGTGGCCGCCGTCTTCCTGATGATCACGTTCGAGCCGGAGACCGGGGCGCGCTCCACCGAGGCGCTGCAGGCCGCCGTCCGTTCCAGCATTACCAGCCAGGATGCCGACCGCTTCGGCCACCTCTTCGCCGCCGGCACGGTAGGGGACGACTACCCGGCGACCCTGCTGACCCGGTTGCGGGACTCCGACCCGGGCGGCTGGCGCACCGAGATCCGCGAGCTCGGCGCCGGTCGGGATCTGGTCCTCTCCGCCGCCTCGGGGTGCCTCAGCTGGGCGCTGACCCGCAAGGACGAGCGCTGGTACCTGGACGGCGTGCCCACCCCGCAGAGCGCCTGCCCGCGATGAGGTCCGGGTTCGGTCAGGTGCGGACCAGGCCGTCGCCAACCGTCGACGGCAGCTGTCGGTCGACCGCCCGGCTGCGCAGCACCGCCCGCACGGTTCCGGTGGTGGCGATGACAAACAGGGACGCGCCGAGCATGTGCACCCCGACCAGCCAGGCCGGCACCCCGAGGGCGTACTGCAGGTAACCGATCACTCCCTGCGCCAGCGTGACCGCCAGCAGGGCGCCGGACCAGCGCCGGGCGTCGGCCGGCCCGGCCGCCCGAGCCAGGGTGACGACGATCGCGATCACCAGCAGCACAAACAGCCAGACGAAGCCGGAGTGCAGCCGGGTCACCAGCGGGATGTCGAAGCCGAACCGGTTCGGGTCCTCGGCGTCCCCGGAGTGCGGTCCGGAGCCGGTGACCGTAGTGCCGACGGTCAGCACTGCGGCGGCGGTCAGTGCGGCGGCAACGGCCAGCCGGCGGGTGATCACGGGAACGGCTCGGCCGGCGGGCTCTTCCAGCGGAGGGACGGCGACCAGCAGCAACACCGTGGACCCGGCGATCAGGCCCATTGAGACCAGGAAATGGACGGCGACCACGGTCGGGTTCAGCTGGGTCAGCACGCTGATCCCGCCGATCAGCGCCTGTGCCATCACCCCGATGAACGGCACCGCGCCGAGCACCAGCAGCCGCCGACCGGCCTGACCGGCCCGCACGTACCGGACCACCGCAAGCAGCGCGGCGATCGCGAGCACGCTGACCACGGTGGTGAGCATCCGGTTGCCGAACTCGATGTACTTGTGGATGCCCTGGGTCTGGTTGACCACCGGAATGTAGGAACCCGGGACGCACTGCGGGAACGTCGGACAGCCCAGCCCGGAACCGGTCAGCCGGACGATGCCGCCGGTCAGCACGATGCCGACCTGAGCGACCAGGTTGGCCAGCAGGATCCGGCGCAGCCAGACTCGGCTGATCCCGGCGGGCAGGCCCCGGCTGATCCCGGCGGGCAGGCTCGACAGTGCTCGGCGGATCAGGGGTTCGGCCACCGCCCCAGCCTAAAGCCGGCGCCGGTCGGGACCGCAGGGTGGTCTGCCGGCGCACTCAGTCCCAGCGGAACCAACGGACGGTCGCGGCCGTGCCGATCACTGCCCACGCCAGCAACACCGCCAGGTCGAGCCACGGCCAGGTGCCGGAGCTGAGGCTCGAGCGCAAACCGTCGCCGAGCGCGCCGGAGGGCAGCCACTGCACTACCGGCCCGACCGGGCCGAGTCGGTCGGCGGCCAGCACCACACCGCCACCGGCCAGCAACAGCACCCAGATCAGGTTCGCCGCCGCCAGCACAGCCTCCGCCCGCAGGGTGCCGGCCAGCAGTAGCCCGAGGGAGACAAACGCGGCGGTGCCGAGCACACCGACCAGCAGCGCCGGGACGATCCCGGCCGAGTCCGGTCGCCAGCCGAGCAGCACCCCAGCGGTACCGAGCAGCACGATCTGGATCAGTTGGACGGCGAGCACCGCCCCGACTCGGCCGGCGATCAGCCCGGTGCGACCCAGCGGGGTGGTGCCGAGCAGCCGGAGCAGCCCGGCCCGCCGGTCGAACCCGGTGGCGATCGCCTGGCCGGTGAAGGAGGTGGAGATCAGGGCGAGCGCCAGGACGCCCGGCGCGGCCAGCTGGATCCGGGGTCCGTCACCGAGGTCGACGACGCTGCTGCGGCTGAGCCCGACCAGCACCAGCAGCGGCAGGATCACGGTGAGCATCAACTGCTCGCCGTTGCGCAGCATGGACCGGGCGTCGAACCGGGCCTGGGCCAGCACTCGCTGGGCGACCGGCGCGGCGGCCTCGGTCGGCGCCGGGTGGGCCGTCGGCTCCAGGATCATCGGACCGCCACCGCCGCCGGGTGCTCGCGAGCGGCGATCTCCAGAAAGACGTCCTCCAGGCTGCGGCGGCCGAGGGTCAGGCCCTCCGGCATCATCCCGAGCCGGGCGCACCAGGCGGTCACCGCGGCGACGTCCGCGGGGGAGAGTTGGGCCTGCGGGCTGTGGCTGCCGACGACGTAGCGGCCCGGCCGGATCTCGGTGACGGTGATCCCGGCCGGAAGTTGGACGGCCAATGCGGTCAGCTCCACCCCGGCCACGGCGTCGAAGCTCAGCGTGGCGCCGCCACCGCCGGTGAGTTCCTGCGGGCTGCCGGCCGCGACCACCCGGCCACCGGCCATCAATACCACCTGGTCAGCGAGCCGCTCGGCCTCGTCCAACAGGTGCGTGGTGAGGACCACCGCCACCCCGGTGGAGCGCAACTCGCGAATCAGATCATGGACGACGATCCGGGCCTGCGGGTCGAGTCCGGCGGTCGGTTCGTCGAGGAAGGCCACCAGCGGCCGGCCGATCAGCGCCACCGCCAGGGCCAGCCGTTGCTGCTGACCGCCGGACAGCCGGCGGATCGGGGTCCGCAGCTGCGCACCGAGATCGAGGGCGGCGATCAGTTCACCCGGATCGCGTGGCCGGCGGTACATCGCGGCGGCCAGCTGCAGCACGTCCGCGGCCCGGGCCGCACCCGGCATGCCACCGCCCTGGAGCATCACGCCGACCCGGGGACGCAACCAGCCGCCGTCCCGCAGTGGATCCCGACCGAGCACCCGGACCGTTCCGCCGTCCGGTTTGCGCAGTCCCTCGCAGCACTCCACGGTGGAGGTCTTGCCCGCGCCGTTCGGGCCCAGCACAGCGGTCACCTGGCCGGCGGCCGCGGTGAAGGACGCACCGGCCACGGCGGGCCGGGTTCCGTAGCGCTTCACCAGGTCGGTCACCTCGACGGCGACGCTGGGGGACTCGGGCACAGGTCAACCTTAGAGTTGTCGGCGGCATCAGCCGATGGTCGGGTACGAACCCGCACTCGTGGGGCGCTCGCGGGCCTGAGTCCCATGTCTCACTGGGTCGACTTGAGACCGTCGGCGAATAACGTCACACTGATGTGGTGGAAATGATGGCGGACGCACTCGCGAACGAGGTGAGCCTCGATCCCGTGCATCTCGAGAACGAGGTGCGCCTCGAGAACGAGGTCGTCGACCGGGGTACCCGTGATCGGGTGTCCCGGGAGATCCTGCAGCGAGGGCCGATCACCGCCAGCGATCTTGGTGTCACGCTCGGCCTGACCCCCGCCGCTGTCCGTCGTCACCTGGACGTTCTCAACGCTCAGGGCCTGGTCACGACCTGGACCGGAGCCGAGGGCGCGCCGCGGCGTCGAGGCCGTCCGGCCCGCCGGTTCGTGCTCACCGACGCCGGGCACGCCGCGATGTCCACCGCGTACGACGATCTGGCCGCGCAGCTGCTGGAGTTCCTGGCCGAAACCGCCGGGGCCGAGGCAGTGCGTAACTTCGCCGCCGTCCGGGCCGGCCGGCTCGCCGCGCGCTATCGGCGTGCGGTGAACGCCGCCGGCACCGACCCGCACGCGCGGGCCGGAGCCCTGGCCGAGGCGCTGAGCACGGATGGATATGCGGCCAGCGTGCGTTCAGTGGATGACGGACATGTCGGGCCGACGCCGGAATCGCACCCGGCGGCGGGCAAACAGCTCTGCCAGGGGCACTGCCCGGTGCAGCAGGTCGCCACCCAGTTTCCCCAGTTGTGCGAGGCCGAGACCCAGGCCTTCTCCGAACTGCTCGGAGTCCACGTGCAGCGCCTGGCCACCCTGGCCCACGGTGAACACGTCTGCACCACTCACATACCGTTGCTCCAGATCAGCAGCAAAAATGACCACGTCACGCGAGGAGAATTCAGCCGATGAGCACCGTGTCGCACCCTGAGCTCGATGGTCTCGGCCGATACGAGTTCGGTTGGTCCGATTCCGACACCGCGGGCGCTACTGCCCAGCGGGGAATCAACGAGGCCGTTGTTCGCAACATCTCGGCGCTGAAGAACGAGCCCGACTGGATGCTGCAGATGCGCCTCAAGGGCCTGCGGCTGTTCGGCAAGAAGCCGATGCCGTCGTGGGGCTCCGACCTGTCCGGGATCGACTTCGACAACATCAAGTACTTCGTCCGCTCCACCGAGAAGCAGGCGGCCAGCTGGGACGACCTCCCGGCGGACATCAAGAACACTTACGACAAGCTGGGCATCCCGGAGGCCGAGAAGCAGCGGCTGATCTCCGGTGTCGCCGCCCAGTACGAGTCCGAGGTGGTGTACCACCAGATCAACGAGGAGCTGGAGAAGCAGGGCGTCATCTTCGTTGACACCGACACCGGCCTGCGCGAGTACCCGGAGCTCTTCAAGGAGTACTTCGCCTCGGTCATCCCGGTCGGCGACAACAAGTTCGCCTCGCTGAACACCTCGGTGTGGTCCGGCGGCTCGTTCATCTACGTGCCCAAGGGCGTCCACGTGACGATCCCGCTGCAGGCCTACTTCCGGATCAACACCGAGAACATGGGCCAGTTCGAGCGGACGCTGATCATCGCGGACGAGGGCTCGTACGTGCACTACGTCGAGGGCTGCACCGCGCCGATCTACTCCTCGGACTCGCTGCACTCGGCGGTCGTCGAGATCATCGTCAAGAAGAACGCCCGGGTCCGGTACACGACCATCCAGAACTGGTCGAACAACGTGTACAACCTGGTCACCAAGCGGGCCACCGCCGCCGAGGGCGCCACCATGGAGTGGATCGACGGCAACA
>Ga0307513_10004308_pt1 | contig 19019 bp, 21 predicted proteins | sample 15_EM_MG_FD_202174 | JGI IMG/M metagenome (GOLD analysis project Ga0307513, IMG submission 202174) | Populus trichocarpa ectomycorrhiza microbial communities from riparian zone in the Pacific Northwest, United States - 15_EM | ecosystem: Host-associated > Plants > Roots > Unclassified | place...
AGGGGGATGGGGATGGGGGATGAAGGAGATGGGGGTGGTGGGGGGGATGTGTCGATGGGGATGGGCGGGATGGAGGAGCATGAGTTGGTGTTGCCCCCACAGCAGCAGCACCATACGAGGCCGGGGACGAGGAGGAGGAATACGGGGGGTGCGACTGCTGCTGCTGCGGCTCATTTGTTGGCGGATGAGGAGTGGATGAGTGTTGCGGTGTAGCGTCTTCATTCCTCAGGAAGGAGGTGGCGTTTGATCTTTTTTTTCTCTTTTTTTTTTATCTCTCATTGCTCAAGGAATTCGTTTCTTTTCTCTTTGTTCGTTGTATATGCTTTCTCTCTGCTGCCTTTTATATCTTTCTATTCTCATTTTCCTGTTTACCCTGGACTTCTTTTTTTTTTTTTGTTTTTTTTTTCCCTATCTATCTGCATACACGACGATGATGACGATGACGAACCGACGACAGTGCACGATCTATTCACGGCGCTACCCCCCATCTTACTTCCTTTCTTGCTTATCTGCATCCATTCACCCACCCATCCATCCATCTATACATCCCTACTTACTCACATGATCATTGCAGGGCTATCGTCTTCTCATCTTCTCATCGATGTTCAACTGGTAGCCATACATACCCTTCGGAGGTTGTTTTTTTTTCTTTTGTTTTTTTCTTTTTGTTCTTTGCTTTTTGCTTTGAAATGTACGTTAGGTGCATAATTGAATTATTTATTCATTTGTTCGTTGATTTTTTTGGTATAATCGTTCATCGTCTGAATGGATCCACTGGCAAGCATATACCCCCCCCTCGAGGCCTCGTTGCGAATTCAATCCTCGTTCCTTTTCTATTATCTTTATTATTACTTCTTGTTCTGTGACCCACCTCCGTCGTTTGGCCTTGATAATTAACCCAGATCCCATCTTTCATCTTTCAAATTCATGCGGGTGAAGGCCCCTCGAAGATCTTGAGCTGAGCACAAGCAGCCTCATTCGCTTCATTGATGGCGTTCAGAAGTGTCCTTTGGGCGCCGCATCTCAAAAAAGCTTGTATGGTGACTTGACGGGAGATCGTTTGACCAACGATGTTCTTTTCCGCATCTCAAAAAACTTGTATGGGGACCAGGCAGCATTTAGCATTGGAGGTCGGCGGCGTGCTTTGGAGAATTGCCAAATGCCATTTATTTATCTGGAAGTCTGGAAAAAGCTTTGCCTGAGGCCTGAGTGCCGGGACACGACATTCTTTAATCGTGCATTTCCTGGACACACGGCGAAAAATAGGAACCCCTATCGAGAGATTTGATTTCAGCCATTCGACGTTCCTTGGAAATATAAGCTGAGAGAATATGCACCTTATGTGGGAGTGGGAGGCCTCCGATGATGCCGGTTGAACCTCTTATAAGCCATACCTCTTATCGCAATTCGGTTTCCGGTTGTTGGTGGGATTTGCATTTTGTGTGGAATACCACTGGTGTTCCTGGCACTGATTCCTGTGGCTTACCTGCCGTGAGAGATGTAAGGTCGACGTTCCGATTCCCCAGATATGACTTGTTGAAGGTGGCAGGATAGTTTCAAGGTGAAATTTTTCACTTGCACGACCGTCTTATCGCCACCATTTTGGTACCAGTGCTTTTATGGTCACAATTTTGGACAGGGCAGGGGCTCGAAAGAGACTAAGGCTTATATAAGGTCATTAAAATAAACCAAGCTTGGCCAACTTAAGAGCGGCCGCTTAGACTGGTATTTCAGATTCATATCCGGGCGGAGCATTCATTCTAGCTCGAGGACCAGGTGCGAAGGCCGTCACGATATCCACAGGCTGTTCGAGGAGCGTTACTGCATTTCCCAAATTTAGCCCAGGAGAGTCGAATGGGAAAAGAATGACGGAGTACTGCAGAAAAAAATTGGCCCAAATAAACATAATCTCAAAACAGAAACTGCATAGGAAAGGATATAAATTACATACCTCTATCCGAAAGCTCCCCATTGCAGAAGTGGGTTTGATGTCCGCTTGTAGGTGTAATTCTCCATTCACATATCGCACGTCTCGTTGTTCCGATTGCTCAGCAGAGGGCCACCACACTGCGACCTGGGAATGGCTGGTATAATTCCGCCATGCAAGAGTTTCCGGCGATATGTGACTGTATTTGATACGACGGCGGAGACGGGCTACGATCGCTTTGGGAGACGACAATAAATCCAACGCTTGTTGGTCCTCTCCGTCTAAACGAAGGGAGATTGGAATCACCGAACCCCTGGTGTAAGATAGCTATAAAAGAAAGGTTGCCAATGGGTTAATTAGGAGATGGAATATAAGAGGATAAGTATGGAGAAGCTGACCGGTTTAGCCAAGAAGAGCTTAATTTTTGTTCACGATCAACCGTCCGGGTTGTTTTTGTTCTTTCGATTAGGATGGTGGGTTTGATTCGAGAAATGAACTTACCGTACAGCCGATTTGAACGTGACGACCGTTTAACGTTCCCTCTATTCTAATCGGGTCCTTGGAATGCCACCCATCGGGATCGGCAGTGGGTCCCAACAGGGGAAATTCTTCCCGGTACGCAAGTTGGCGAAGAGGCGGGAAAGGAGGAGGCCTTGTGACTGGTATGAATCCAAACTTAGTTTCTATTCTAAGAACAAACATTCAATAAAAGATGGAATTCGAACAAAATGAGAATAGATGTGTACCTGTAATCTGTCCGCAGCTTATTTCGAACGAATCGGACGGAGATGTCGTACGTGATGTATGCCCGCGTTTGTCGCTCGTTGAAGGTCTCGGGCAAGGTATACACTTTCTTCCGGTTAAGCAACACTTCTTTCGGGAGGTCTATCGAGAAAGGCCACGTGTAGTCCCCTTGTAGCTTCCCATTAAATTTGGGCGGTGTGGGGGTCGCCACGGATGAGGATCCTCCATCATGAGAATTCGAACTTACATTCCTCGGATCGCCCTCGGAGCGCGACCAGAGCGTTTTGGAAATGTCGATGAATGTAAATTGTTCACCCTCAATCGTCGCGTCTGTGATAAATCGACCACGAACCTATAGCAAAAGCTTGTGAGAATGAACGCTCCTTTCTCATCGACTCTGCGAAGAGAGGGTACTTACCGAGACAGCTACTGATAGGATTGCATCGGGTTTATCTAGCGTGAGGTGCACCTTCCCCTTCAATGGTGTCCCCCCGAAGAAAGTTGCCATTTGTTTAGAATACGCGGCGTCGCTGATCATCGTTAGAACAGCCAATAGCTTTCCATCTCTCTTCAGTTCATAGTGGAACTCCCGAGTTGGCTGTTGGCTTGGGGTATAGGCTGGGAGATCGGAGACTGGGGGATTAGGGTCTGGGTCGCTGTTCCAGTCGACCAATGGTGGTCCGTCGTCGTAATATGGTGGTACAGTGTTCATGGGGGTTCGGACGAAAGGAGAGTGCACTGGTGACCTTATAAGTAACGCCAACCGGCCATTGACCGGCCATATGCATCACTCGGTGCTAATTATAGACGCCGGTACAGATTAGGAGTTCACGGGATTTCATAAAGTTGAAAGTTAAGTAAGTAGAGGATATACTGGGTACCATTTCTGTCAAAAGGGATCTATCCCTAGAGGGCCCTTGAAAAATTATTAAGTGATGCCTCACAGACGCGCGTCTTATTGCCTTCATACCAACAAGGACCTGAAATCCGAGGTTATATATCCAAGGATCCCCCTAATTAAGATAGTCAAGTTTACACTCAAACAAGAAAGTCCCCGAAACGAAACGAAACAGATTTTGCGGATGCCGGATTCTATTCAAGCAACTATTCGCATGGTAAGCAGATCGCTTTTCCACTGTCCAGTTCCTCGAGTATCCACTGAAACATGTGGAAACTAGCACGAATCGTCGCGCTCAATAATCAGTTAAATTTCCTCACCCCGGAAGCATCGAACGAGGGGGAAAGAATCGATACACAAGCAGACATCTGGATGATACTAGGCTGCAGTGTCCGTCCTTCCCTTCCCCTTCCCCTGTTTGTCTCACATTCCTCCCTGTATATCTACACGCAGGCTATACACTCTAAAACGCGCCAGGGATGTTATCAGGCCAGATTTAGGGTCTTTCGAGGCACAGCCCTAGGTGGGAGCTTCCCGGGGCCTTTTGAGCCAGCACAGCAGATACCACTGTTAGGCACAGCCACCTTCCACAAAAGTCAAAAGGGAAACGGTGCAATGGCGACCTTGCAATCGACAGCGGTCAGTCCTGCCCATTATAGGATAAATATTTATGGTTTCAGGGCGGTGAAGAACTATACTACCTCACTCTAAACCATGACATGACTGAGAAAACACCAATCAATTACTCCTACCCTCCTGTCTCGAAAATCGAGCCCTTTGACTTCACTATCACTCGTCCGTCAAGCCGACCGTGGTCGCGAGTATCGTCTACAGGATCAAATCTCTCATGGCATCCAAAATTGACACTCTACCGCCTCCTTGTCATCCTTTCAACCGTTGGCTTAGCAGCGGCCAAGACTGCGACAACCTTTCTCAATTTCACCTTTGCTTCCATCACTCTCGAGTGGATTCTGGGAATGGTGGTATTCTTATTGTAAGTTCTGGCGATTCTGTGGTTTACATCAGCTTACGTTGGGTCAGTTTCTATCTTCTCGGCGTATACGAGGAGACCAACAACGGATATTTCACATGGTTATTTAATTTCGATTGTATGAATTTCCTTTGGGTATTCCTTGAGAATGTCACTGGCTTCAGCCGCCCATATTATATTTCCGATGAAATTGATGCTCGACACCAGGCGACAGGAATCCATCTGACGGGATACCGGATACTTGTTACAGTCGTGGTGGCGAGCGTCGGGATGACAAAATCCGCCCTTTTATATGGACAGAAACCCACGGAAGCGACCACCACGGAGTGCGTATTCGGAGTCGGGATCGTCAATGGGTGGGTCGATCTGCAATCCTAGAGTCCTGCCTCCATTGACAATTACTTAGCCTTTACTGCCTTGGCCTTTATGAGGCAAGTTCGACCAAGGCGTATCCCAAGCTATTTCACGTCGACTACTCTGGTAGATTACTATCGTATAGTGAGTCACACTTATATATCTCATTGGCGTGTCTTACCCCTGTGCAGTTACGGAGACTGCAATCCTCTTCAGCCGCCCATTCGTTATCGTGTTCCGCGGCCTATTCGTTGTCGTGTTCCGCGGCCTATTCGATATCGTGTTCCGCGACCTATTCGTTATCGTGTTCCGCGGCCTATTCGTTCTCCTCTTCTGCGGGGCACTATCATATGGCTTTTACTTCGCTGCTGCAATGATCCTTTCACATGGTGTGCCCACAAAAAGTAGAATGGAAATCATTGAAGACTTTGTGATGAAGGCCAATTCTTTGTTCATGAACTTGCTGGAAGAAGCCCCTTGGTACGGCTGGTTGATTTATATTTTTATAGCCTGCTTCGTGATTCCTGCGCTGCTGGTAGCTACCTCTGTGGTGATCTACTTCGTATACAAGGGTTTTAAAAACTTTCTTTTCGAGGCCTGGAAGTACATTACTGTAGATGTAGATCCACCTCTCTAATGCACCATGGAGGGAGTGTAGTGCTTGAATTTGCGGGGCCTGCTTTCAAGTCGGTGAGAATTTCCACCTCCGCCATCCACCGCGACGCTTTACGACCTTCATGTCCGCTTAAACACTCGACGATATTCGTACCCTTCTGGATACCTCGTGCCCAAGGAACTGGCAATGCAGGAGGGTTGAGAGATGCTGGCTGGGCCGCAACGCAGTGGATTATTGCAGAATGGGCTTTATGTTTGTCCACCTCGGCTGCGACGGTGTTCTTATGATAGTCTGTGACTTACCTGCAATGCGTCGCCTTGAAGGCGCAAGACCGTTTGAAGACGATGCTCGGCACCCTTCCCAAGTGTGACCTTTCCGTGAATCCGTGATGGGCATGATTCGCCGGCGCAGCCTCAGGCTGAGTGCGGCGGACTAAGTCATTGCTAGAATTCAAGGTTTCCTGTCAACGTCACCCCCGTAAGACTCGTTTGAAGGGCACCCACCTCGAATCCTTGCATTTGTTGATCCGAATAGTAAGAGCAGACACCAAGCCGAATGCGATGGAAGCGACGGTTAAGAATTTAGAGATACGCATATTGAAAGAGCAATGATGAAAAGTAGAGAACTTGTCGTGAGGGATTGGGACCAGTGACCAGCACTTGGAAGCTTCGAGCGCAGCTGAGGTTCGTCAATTCGCCATCTTCACATTTATATAAGTCAGTGCATTGGGGGTGCATCGCCTGTCGATCTGAAGAAGCCTGTCGAATTTGACAGATACGCGATGTCGACTTTTTAGACTGGTTTGTTTGATCAAGGATACCTCTGATATCGAAGAGATAACGTGCGTGGTTGGTTAGATTTTTGTAGGGGACTTCGGCACCCTACGTGTGCTCGTTCCACTTGAGCTCACTTGCGCCTGTCTGTCAACCCCCATAGAAACCATTCCCCCCTCGTTTGGGAGTAGCTTTTGATTTTGGTGCCACAGTGATTAGTCTAAGCTTTGAAATAAATCAGTCACGATGATACATACCTATGTGTATGTCTCCTTGGTACGAGCTAATCAGCCCAATGCTCTTATCAAATTTCAACGGCGAATTGGTATGAGATCAACTGTGAAAGGCTGTGATCATGCGATGAGCCTTCATAAGTATTAGTTCATAAATTAAAATCTTTCGAGTTGTGTTGTGAGTCCTCGCAATCGACGAAGCCGCGATCATGATGATCTATACGTTGTCTCTGCCGCTGTGATTTGACAGGGATGTAATGTCAGCAGGTTAGTTAGACCGGGTTGCTGAAAGTTGATCAGGATAGGCAGTGGGTGTGGTTGCGCCGATTCCCTTTCTGCCCTCGTTTGGGAGTGGTGCCACCTTAGCGTCGAGCGACCAAATTTCAGTGGCGATTGGAACTGTTTACGTATGTTTACAACGTAATAAAGATACGTGGTGGGCGCTATCATGATGATATTGCATCTTTCGAGATGTCAGTCTCATCTCAGATGCGGAGGCTGTGAAAGGCTGTGATCAAATCGTGAGTGTCCTTCATAAATCAAAATCTTGCGTGGATCGAAGCCTCTTTCTCTAAGCACCAACGCTCTGACGATGTCTCTCTTTCCTGAAGAACCACTCAAGTCTCCCAAAGGTTACTTTCACGGCCAACTAAACCAAACATTAAACAACGGGCGCTGGACGCTTATTCGCAAACTAGGATGGGGTTCTCGCTCATCATGCTGGCTTGCAACTGACTCTGAGGATCCCGACAACGTCGAAGCGATCAAGATCTATACTGTCGCTGCTTCCAAGGGCTCGAGTTCTGCCAACGAGCGCGATGTCCTCCAGAAGATGTGGGATTCAGATATCTTCTCGAATGTGCCTGTCAAGAGGGACAGTTTTTATGAGGAGAGTGGGAGCGGGACCCATTTGTGCATTGTCCTGCATCTTCTTGGGCCAAGTCTTGTATCGTTGCTTGATGATAGCACCGAGTCGGGGAGGTATCTACCGCTTCATGCCGTTAAGCAGGTGGTTGGGGACGTATTGGAAGCGCTGTGCTCGTTACACAAAAACAGTATTATTCATGGAGGTGTGTGTGACTCCCAATATCACTCTATATGACGACTTACGATCGACCCTTCTCCCAGCTGTGATGCCTCACAACGTCTTGTTGCCTTCATATCAACAAGGCCCCGATATCCGGGATTTCATATCCAAGAATCCCTCCGATTCTGTTGAAGAAGTTGCAGATAGGCAAGGCAAAGTCTACCATATTGTCAAATCGCAGCCCTTGAACACATATGGACTCAAACGAGAAAGCACCGCAACGGACATCGCGTGGAATAACTTCTACTTGAGCAATTATTCGCACGGTAAGCAGGTTGCTCTCTCCAGTCCCTCGAGTATCCACTGAGGCATGTGGAAACTAGCACGGATCGTGTCTGAAAGCGTCACACTCGATACTCAATCAAAATTTCTGCCCCCGGAAGCATCAATTGAGGGGGCAAGCGTCGATACAAAGGCGGATATCTGGATGCTAGGCTGCACTGTACATCCCTCCCCTCTTCTTCTCCTCTTTTTCTCACAATCCTCTTGTAGATCTACACATTGCTCACAGGCCGGACTCTATTCGAAAATGCGCCAGGAACGTTATCCCCCGACGAGCTCGGAAAAATTATCGCTGGCATCAAGGCTGACCTCTCAGCCACGAAAGCGATGTCGGGGAAGGACGCTAAAGAGACTGCCTCAGTCATTACACAGTGTCTGAGCCTCGATCCGGCTGATAGGCCAACAGCATATCGTTTGATAGGATTTCGCTGGGTACAGAGTGGGATGTTTTGTTCGTGTGGGTGGTGCGCTTCTAACCCGTAGATATGGCAGAATGGGAAACGATGAAGGTGATTAGGAAGCCATTTTTTGTAAGCTGAGAAGGAACGCAATCGAAACACACTAGAGCGTTGGTACGTTCAAAATGCCACCGGTGGGAGTCAGGATTGTTCGCGGCGGGTGACTGGGCTCGCTTCCCATCTGCAGGTCTTTCGCCTATTGCCAATGGCTTTCGACCTCTCAACGGAACCAATTGAGCCCCCAGGCTGAGAATAGTATCCAATGTGCGAAATCAGCAATATACCTCCGCATGTAAATATAACGGTTAACCGGTAACCTTCTATCTCTCATGACGACAGTGCACGATCTATTCAGTGTGCACGGCTATCCCCCATCTTACTTCCTTTCTTGCTTACCTACATCCGACATCTACCTGTACATTCGTACATCCTTACTTACTTACATGATCATTGGAGGCTTTTCGTCTTCTCATCTTCACATCGATGTTCAACTGGTAGCTATACATACCCTAAGCCCTTTGGAGGTTGTTTTGTTCTTTTCTTTTTTTGTTCTTTGCTTTTTTTGCTTTGGAATGTACGTAGGTGCATAATTGAATTTTTCATTCATTTGTTCGTCGATTATTATTTTTTTTTTTGAGCGTGCGTTGGTATAATTGGCGCTCGTTGTCTGAATCGACCCACTGGCAAGTATATATACACCCCTCAAGGCCTCGTTGCGAATTCAATCATCGTCGGTAAGGCGACCCTAGCCAAGGTATATTCCTTTTCTATTACTTATCCAATACTTATCTTTATTTTTACTTATTCAAGTTGTACTGTGACCCGCCTCTATCGTTTGGCCTTGATAATTACCCTCAAATCCCATCTTCAAATTTCATGTGGGAGACACGAGAGGTTTCGTGACCGCACTCGAAGATCTCGAGTTAACCACAAGCAACCTCATTCGTTTTATTAATTAGCCCATTCCATGGCGTTGACCGACAATGGCCTTTACCACATCTCAAAAAATATGTATGGGGACCTGATTGGTATAATTGGCGCTCATCGTCTGGATCGACCCACTGGCAAGCATACACCCTTGAGACCTCGTTGCGAATTCAATATTCAATCTTTAGTCGGTAAGGTGACCCTCGCCAGGTTATGTTCCTTTTCTATTACTTATCTTTATTTCTACTTCTTGTACTGTGACCCGCCTCCGTCGTTTGGCCTTAATAACCCCGGATCCTATTCTTTCAAATCCATGCGGGAGATACGAGAAGTTTCGTGACCGTCTTCGAAGATCTTGAGCCAATCAAAAGCAGCTTCATTCGCTTCAATTAACCCACTCGATGGCGTTGACCAACCACGGTCTTTTGCGCATCTTAAAAAATATGTATGGGGACCTGACGGCATTTAGCCTGAGGCCTGAGGGCCGGGACATGATATCTTCAATCGTGAGTTTCCTGGTCACACGGTGAAAAATAGGAATCCCAATTGAGAGGTTTGACCTCAGCCATTGGACGTTACTTGGAAATATAAGCTAGGAGAATATGTACCTTATGCGGGACTGGGAGACCCCCGATGATGCCGGTCGAACCCCTTATAACTCATACCTCTTATCGGAACTCGGTTTCCGGTTTTTGGTGGGATTTGCACTTGTGGGATATCCTGGCACTAATTCTTGTGGCTCACCTGCCGTGAGAGATGATGATGAAGGTCGACGTTCCGATTCCCAGACATAACTTGTTGAAGTTGGCAGGACAGTTTCAAGGTGTCACGAAGGTGAAAATTTTCATTTCCAGAACTGTCTTATCGCCACCATTTTGAAACGGGTACCAGTGTTCTTATGGTCACGATTTTGTACAGGGGGTCGAAAGCTTATTATCATTTATAAGGGTCATTAAAAGAAACTAAGCTTGGCCAAAGAGCGGCCACTTAGACTGGTATTTCAGATTCATATCCGGGAGGAGCATTCATTCTAGCTCGAGGACCAGGTGCAAAGGCCGTCACGATATCCACAGGTTGTTCAAGGAGCGTTACAGCATTTCCCAAATCTAGCCCAGGAGTGTCGAATGGGAAAAGAATGACGGAGTACTGCAGAAACAAATTGGCCCGAATAAACATAACCTCAAACAGAAACTACGTAGGAAAGGATACAAATTACATACCTCTATCCGAAAGCTCCCCATTGCGGAAGTGGGTTTGATGTCCGCTTGTAGGTGCAATTCTCCATTCACATATCGCACATCTCGTTGTTTCGATTGCTCAGCAGAGGGCCACCGCACTGCGACCTGGGAATGGCTGGTATAATTCCCCCATGCAAGAGTTTCCGGCGATATGTGACTGTATTTGATACGACGGCGGAGGCGGACTACGATCGCTTTGGGAGACGACAATAAATCCAACGCTTGCTGGTCCTCTCCGTCTAAACGAAGGGAGATTGGAATCACGGAGCCCCTGGTGTAAGATAGCTATAAAAGGAAGGTTGCAAATGGATTCATCAGATGGAATATAAGAAGATAAGTATGGGAAAGCCTGACCGGTTTAGCTAAGAAGAGCTTTAATTTAATTCATGATCAACCGCCCAGGTTTTTTTTTTGTTTTTGATTAGGATAGTGGCTTTACGTTTGATTCGAGACATGAACTCACCGTACAGTTGATTTGAACGTGACGACCGTTCAAATTTCCCTCTATTCTAATCGGGTCCTTGGAATGCCACCTATCAGGATCGGCAGTGGGTCCCAGCAGGGGAAATTCCTCTTGGTACGCAAGTTGGCGAAGAGGTGGGAAAGGAGGAGGCCTCGTGATTGGTATGAATCCAAACTTAGTTTCTATTCTAAGAACAAACGTTCAATAAAAGATGGAGTTCTAAAACACGTGAACAGATGTGTACCTGTAATCTGTCCGCAGCTTGTTTCGAACGAATCGGATGGAGACGTCGTACGTGATGTATGCCCGCGTTTGTCGCTCGTTAAAGGTCTCAGGCAAGGTATACACTTTCTTCCGGTTGAGCAACACTTGTGTCGGGGGGTCTATCGAGAATGGCCACGTGTAGTCCCCTTGTAGCTTCCCATTGAATTTGGGTGGTGTGGGGGTCGCCACGGCCGGATGAGGAGCCCCCATCGTGAGAATTTGAATTGACATTCCTCGGATTGCCCTCGAAGCGCGACCAGATGCTAGGCTGCACTGTCCGCCCTTCCCCTCTCCTTCTCTTCGTCTCACAATCCTCCTCGTAGATATGCACACTGTTCACGGGCCGTAATATATTTAAAAATGAGCCAGGGACGTTATTTCCAGAAGAGCTCCAAAAGTCCTCACTGGCATCAGGCTGTGGTAAAGCGACTACTTCAATCATCAAAGCGTGTCTGAGACTCGATCCGGCTGATAGGGACAACAGCATTTTGATATCGCTGGGTACGCAGTAGGATGATTTGGTCGTGTGGGTGCACAAATGACTCAAGGCCACTTGAACCTTTGAGAAACAATAGCATGAACAACATCTTGTACATTTAATACGATTATTCCTAATTTGAAGCAATCACATGTAGTTATGGCTGTCGTGATGGTTTGATTTCAAAGTTTATTGCCGCGGCAATCGCCTTGTAAGTAACTAATTTCTTATCGACGGGTGCCTAAAGACTTGACACGGGAACTTCTAAACCGCAAACGACAGTTACGACACACCCATTTGGCTCCTAGGCCCAGACAGTAATGGACTTTCGGTATGCCTACCATGAATTTATCCCCAATCGAGTGTCTGCAATAAAAGACTCGTTGGAACAGTTCCCAGGAACATCATGATATACAGATATTTGTGTAACATCATGGCATTTATTTTTTGTCAGCTCATATCCTTGTACTCCAACGATAGCATGAAACTACATGGCTCATGTGCACCGGGAAGCGAATATCGGATGGACAGTGGTAAATCGATTAAGGAGCTATGGAACATATCAGAAGTATGTTATGACTTGTTGTCACCGAAAGTGTCGGAAAGATGGACAGGAAATGGTTATCTGCATCAGGCATTCCAGGTGAACGGTATTGAGGGATTTGAACCACATAAATTCGATTATCAATCAGCGCTGGGGCGGCACACCTACCAATATCTCGTACTATGCCATCATCGACCATAGGCGCCCGACCTTCGTGTGATCCATGTATAGGAACGGATGTCGCTTTCTCAATGTCACAATCACTGGAAGGATTTTACGATTAGAAAATGATCCTAGAGTCCAACGGTGGACTCGCCTTTCGTGTGGGTGCATCGGATTCAAAATGATCGTAGATGGGCCACATTCAGACGTGGTGTTGGCCAACATCGGTCGCCAGCCTGGAGCCAAGAGAATTTAGTGTGCTGTTTTCCAGAGTATCTGCATGGTTTGTTTCATTAAAATACTTGTGGTGGGCAAGTTGTTGGTTCTTCACTCAGATCGGCTCTACTTCGCGATTTTGGCTTGACTTTGGCAGTTCGTTGACATTAGCACCATTTTTGGCGCTTCATTTTGATAACGAATGATGGATCTGCTTTTGATCTGCCATTTAAGAATTATAGTTTAGGAGTACGGTCCGTGCTTTTGATCTGCTATTTATAAATGATAGCTTGGGAGTGCGGTCCGTACTTTGATCTGCTTATAAATTATTCTTAGCGGCGCGAGTCCCGACTCTTTTCGTTGCCTAATGATACATAGTACACGTAATTACAGCCTGAGGTAGAGTTACCTTGCTTGCAAGGTTTGTTGCATTGTCATATTATGCTGTGCAGGGCTCACTGGCAAACGCCGAGCATCACATGTTTTGATATCTGCGTTTGGTCGACTTCCAACTACCGTGCTCATAGTGACAATCTCATACCAATTTCTAGTGCAAGCAAGGTTTGAGCCGCCAAAGGCGGCACTTCCCTAGTATCATAGTTGTGGTTAATACGATTATACGAAAAATTTTATCGGTGGCGAGGAGGGAATGGGCCGATTTTTTTTTTTGGTAAGTAGTAGGTACAGTTACTTATGTAAGAGATGGAAGAAAAAATATAATGGATCATACACGATCTTGAGATGTGAAACGGACGGAAGAAAGAGGAAGTTAGAGGGTTCGAATTTGATGATGATGTTGGTAGGATGTTAAAGACCGGCGTCTATTTCGATGTCGGAGTGGTGCTCAACGTTCGAAAGGTTTGCCCTTTTTCTGTCTTTCTTGTGGGTCGTTTTGGAGGAAGCTGCTTGCGGTATTTTGGAGGAACTGGCTTGCAGCACTTTAGAGGAAGCAGTCTCGGGTGGTGTGAAGGAAACCGCACGAAGCGGCGCTTTGGAGGAACTTGGTTCAGGCATCTAACTATATCGAGAGTGACAAATATTTCAGGATAAAGCTCAGGGTAATAAAAAGGACCATAAAAGTTAGGATAATGTAAAATATCATGACTATAAGCGGGACAATCAACAATGTCAAGAACACGAGGAACTCGCCAGACAAGCAGCAAACAGAGAAAACGCACAAGACTGAAAGACCGAAGGTTCGACGTGTAAAACGCATAAGACGGAATGACAAAAGCTCGAAGACGAAATTGAAGGAACAATGTTCCAATCGACGCACAAGATTAGACGACGTAAGCAAACGGACAATATTCCGTTGACAAACGACACGAAACACTACGCCGGAAGAAGTCAATGAAAATGTAAGCACCAACGAACTTCATTACTCACCAAAGTTACTGCCAACGAAGGAATTGGGTAGATACGACGAGTAAGACAAAGTTCTGCAAAAGGTTACGATGATTGCGTGTGGTCTGCGAGAAACTATACAGGATGTAAAGTGAAAACCGCGCATGGACCACTCGACGACGGAATGGTAGAAAAGAACATCGAAAACGTTTGTAAAAAATTTGAAAATGTTTCATCAAAAACTTAGCTCGTCCCTTCTCGAAATTTTTGTATAGATGAAGAGATTTTTGCGAGGCACAACTTCTTTTTTCCGTTACTTACGTAACTCCGAGAGTCGGGGCTTGGGAGTACGGTCCGAATGACAGCAGTGCTGTAGTTAAGACCTAAGACCTAAGGGTTAATAGAATTTAAGGCCATTCTAAGGCTAATCCTTAACTAACGTCAAAACTGATGACAGCATGGCTAGCCATCAAAGTTTGTACTGCACGGATAGATACTGTAGTATTTTTTTTCACACCACTACTAGTATTGCCTAAGGCCTCAAAAACGCCCCTAAAAAACTGGTTCTCCGGAACTACCCTCCAGCGAAAAAACAAAGGTTTCACATTTGCGCATATTGGTGCACAACAATATTAATGGGGAATTAGAAGTAGGCGATGACTTCAGTTACTTCAGTTTGCCGTGAGCCATAATAACCCCTTAGAATCAACTTAGAATACAACACTGCCCCAGACTCACAATATTATATCTGTGCTCTAGCCACTTGTGAAAGCATATGTGGATAGATGGTAAACTACAAAGGACGGATCCAGACTTCTAAGCCTCGTTTTCTCCTTCAGTGCTGAAGGACTTCGCGCCATACATATCCCTAAAATCGGAGGGTATAGCTTCTGATATCTTAGAGCCATAAGGCTGTCGGCTCCGAGTCAAAGTTCAGGAAGCGACGTTGTTCAAGACAAATTTGACAAGATCCTTGAGGCCCAAGTCCTATGACTCTCTTTTGCCCCCAAACGGGCTTAGATCTGCCTTCGAGCCCGTCTATAGGGCCTCGCGTCGAGCAGAGCCTCGCAGCAAAGAATTACATCACTGGGCGCTAATTATTGTGATCAAATGAGCAGGTAGTGGGCGCCCTTTATAAACGGTCAAAAAAATTTTTTTGGGTCGAAAACATGCGAGCCTCCGAGATTCTCTTTTAGATACCAACACTTAGGTACCATCAACCATGTCCCCCTTTCCTGAAGAACCGCTCAACTCTCCCGTAGGTTACTTCCCCGCCCGACCAAACCAAACTCTCAACAACGGGCGCTGGACGCTCAAACGTAAACTAGGATGGGGTTTCATATCCAAGAATCTCTCCGATTCTGTTGAAGAAGTTAAGGAAAAGCCTACCATATTGTCAAATCGCAGCCCTGAATACATACGGACCCAACGAAAGCCCCGCAACGGACATCGCGAGCGTTAACCTCTAATTGAGCAATTCAAAATATTATTGTGACCTTGATGTCGTACTACCTGAGAGTAAATACACCCCAGTGGCCTAAATTCCTCAATAACAGTGAAATATAAGTACCCTGTCCAGAGCTTGGAAGGAGCAACTGAGACGCGCGGCGCTCACCAATTTCTTTTTAGTTGTGGCAGTCGTGATGGTTCAATTTCAAGGTTCATTACCGCGGGAATTGCCTTGTAAATAGCTGATTTCCTATCGACGGGCGCCTAGCGACTTGACACGGGAACTTCTAAATTGCGACACATCCATGTGGCTCCTGTGCCCAGGCAGTAATGGACTTTCGGTATGATTACCGTGAGGTCCCGATGCGAGTGTCTGGAATAAAAGCGAGATAAAAGGTGGAGCAATTCTCAGGAAATCGTGGCGTTTATTCGTTTGTCAGCTCATACCCTCGTGTTCTACTCATAGCATTGAAACTACATAGCTCATGTACACCGGGAAGCGAATGGGGTAAATACAGGAAATAAGAAAAGCGACCGTCGAGGAACTGAAGAATGGACTAAAAGAACTGAACCTCCGCCAACTAAACCTCGGAAGCCCTGACCGCCAAAACTGCCCTGGATCTCCAGACCCGCAAGGCAGACGTAACACACCGATGTGTCCCATACACAATAAATTGGAGGATCATCCCAAGGATTATTAATACCCCAATCGCGACGGGGCTTATGGGCCTTGCACCATATGCGATGAGCCCCAGGAACGACATGAGCGAGATACAAGAAATCAGCGTGCAGAAGGTGGGCACGCGTGAGGACAGGGAAAAGAAGACGTATGAACCATATACGTCACGAGAACGGCGCTACGAGGAATAATATCATCAGCATGTGAAGTAGTTGTACCCGGAACAGTGCGCACAATGAACGTCTCCAAGTCCACCCAGCTATAACGGAGCAGGTACCAGACGTCGCAGGTAATCCCAAGACCACATGCGGCGCTGCTGATGGCAATCGCGGTATAAGCATAGGTGTTGACCTTGAAGATGGACTCTGCAGTTATCGCAAACATCGCCGCGTTTACACTAAATGTTATTGTTAGATTCCTCAAATTTTAGTAAGGGAAAAAAACTTACGCAGCGAGGCCTACGAGCTTCAAATCGAGTAATTAATTATCTGGGAGTTAAGAAACACAATTGTGATTCGACTTACGAAACCTCCGTTGAATGTCCATTCCTGTCGCAACCTCGTGCGCACCAGACGAAATTCTTCTGGTACACGTGCAACGGAAAGCTCATCGTACATGGTAAAGGATGCCAAGATCCTAGTACTGTGACAAGGGGTAGCGGTAATGACTGGTTCTTCATTTGGTTGGGGGCCAGTGGTAATCCCTTCAGTAATTAATTAATGAGCAAGTAATAGTTCAACGACATTGAGTGCCCTACCATCGTGTGATCCATGGATAGGAACGGGTGTCGTGTTCTCGATGTTGTAATCACTGGAAGGAGTCTATGATTAGAAAAATGATCCTAGAGTCCAACGTTGGACCCGCCTTCCGTGTGGGTGCACTGGATTCAAGATTGTATCTGAGCCACATTCAAATGTGGCAGTGGGGGTGTTGGCCAATGTGAGTCGTGAGCCTGGAGTCATGAGGATTTTAGTGTGGTATTTTCCAGAGTATCTGACAGGGTGGGTTTTTGACCATCGTTTGTTTCATTTAAATACCTGTGGTGGTCGTTCCCCACTCAGCTCGGCTCAACTTTGCGATTTTGGAAATAACATAGCTTGTCGCACCGAGCTGGTTTGAAAGTTCTTGTGGCGGTTACCAGTAGGCGCCCGTGAGAAGAAGCTTCAATTTAATAACGGATAACAGATCTGCTATAAGTACATGTGGTCCGGATGACTATCTGTGTGAATTATGGGCCATTGATAGGGAATTTAAACTAGTTTAACAGTTTCGACAGGTTCGGGGCTAATAAATACATCCGTAGTTGTGCCACACATAGTTGGTTGGTAGAAATTTCAGGCTGACTACGTTACAAAATAACTCAAGTTACCTCGCCAGCTCGTCATAAGGGGAGCAACGTATGAAGTATAAGGAAGAGCGAGTTAAAAAAAAAATGGGAGTGTTGGCATCCAGGCGGGCCGCGTGGTCCGCGGACTTCCGATTCTCAGCTCCATAGATCTGGAGATTCAACCACCGCCACACCACCGTCATAGCTTTTCTATTGGCGAGGGTTCCTTTCTGGTGAGATAACTGCACCACTATCACTACCGCCATTACCACACAACGACTGCCGGGTTGCATGTACAATTTGGGATTTTTTTGTAATTTTATATATGTATGTGCCTTATATAGTATCTCGCCGATACTTACCCCTGACAGAAAACCAACTTCGCACAACTTGCTCGCGGTTTGCGAAAACGCTGCATCCTCGTATGAATAAGTCCACATGAAGATTAAAAAGACGTGAATATCATTTTCTGAAGGAGATTAGCATCCCTGCACGATTCCTGTCTGGCAAGTCCTGCCTCATAATTCATTGGAAGTCTGTATATGGCCCAGTACCGTCTTTGCCATCTCGTTGTATGCCAGGCATTGGTAACTTACTTATAACTCAAAAATTTCTTTTGCAGGTGCTGTCTTTATCCCTGGAAATCTATGTGTTGACATCAATAGCAATAGCATTTCTTGACTTAGTATGTCGGGTGGTTTTCTTAAAAAAAGCCAAATTTTCATATTCTGTGTCAGTGGGCAGTGGGCAAGTTCAAAGTTGGGGCGGCAGGCCCTGGTAGAAGTTTGAAATTAAAAAACTAATTGCGGAGGGACTACTTAATAGATAGAGAATAGTGCTTGCGGCGGCATGACAAAATTTGTGCATTGAGTAGATTAAGATACTATATAAGGTAATCAGGTTTTTCAAAAACCTGGGTCGAACAGATAAAAATCGCCCTCGTAATTTACATAATTTTGAGTTATACACGCAACCTCTGTTGGAATTCCGGAGGCAATATCGAGCACACCGCATGACGGGTTCCGAAGCGCAGTATACCATTCTTCATTTACTTATCAAGCGGGTACCTTTTCTTATTCTCCGAGCCTCGGATATATTCAATTATGCTGTATATATGTAGTATCTAAACGAGTCGAAGCCCTCGCGCGTTTGCGAGGGTCCCTGCTCTCACCCGAGTGAACGATAGTGACACGTTCATTTCAACACAAACGCGCATCATACCCTCTGCCGAACTTTTGTGCCCCGAGTCCACCAGCTTACCTCAAGCTTGATCCTTGGCTTTGGCCGCTTGACCTAAGGTTGCAGTACCTTTAACACTGCAGAAGACGGCCGCAGCTCCACCATTGCTGCAGAAGAACCCACCGAAGATTTTTCCATTCCCTTTCCTCTCCAGTTCCTTTCGCAATGACAACAACCGAATCATCTGCTCGTTTCCAGTGCCTCAACAACACCAACTATGCAGAATGGTCCCTTCGTATGGAGGCCGTTCTTGTTCGGGCGGGCTTGTGGGGGATGATTCATCCAGAGGTCACCCACACAAAGGAAGACGGTATGGAGAAGGACGC
>Ga0307513_10004309_pt1 | contig 19019 bp, 19 predicted proteins | sample 15_EM_MG_FD_202174 | JGI IMG/M metagenome (GOLD analysis project Ga0307513, IMG submission 202174) | Populus trichocarpa ectomycorrhiza microbial communities from riparian zone in the Pacific Northwest, United States - 15_EM | ecosystem: Host-associated > Plants > Roots > Unclassified | place...
ACACCCGCACCTGGTAGGTCTCGACCAGCGTCCGCGCCGCGTCGCGCTCGCCGGCCGCGGCGGATCGCAGCGTGCGCTCGTCGATCTCGTCGTCGCCGTCGGACGTCGTTGGGTTGCGCACCACGCCAAGCATCTCTTGCCCATTGCTCGTCCCACCGCGAGGTTTGTTCCACGGCCGCGCACGATTTCCAGACTCTCGGAATAAGTGCATTGGTTATCAGCGTTTGCCGCGGCCCTCGTCGCGTGCGCCCTGGCGCTGTACAGCCGGGCGGTCAGGGCGCCTGGACGCGGCGCCACACCGAGATCGGGACGATGCCGCTGGCGTTCGCCGGGACCTGGTAGCTGAGCTCGTCGCCCGCGAGAGTGAACGCGCGCTTCTGGACGGTGCCGTCCCAGTTCGCATACGAGGCGACGTCGATGTGGAAGTCGAGGGTGTGGGACGTCGGGTTGATCGCGCAGTGGCCGATGTGGGAGCTCATGCCCAGGACGGCGGCCTCGTACTCCTCGGGCGTGCCATGGCGCTTGTCGTTGCCGGCGAACTTCCGGCGATCGGATCGGAAGATCTGGAGCGAGTAGCGGCCGTCCCGGTCGATCATCAGGACGCCCCGGGGCGCCGCGCCGTAGGCCGGGACGCGCTTGCCGTCGGGCAGCAGATCGTCGGCCGCGGTCAAGGTCCAGGTCCCGACCAGCGACGGGACGTTGGGCGACGACGCGGTGGCTGCGGTCGCCGGGGTGGTGGCTGCCGGCGCCGCGTGGCACGCCCCGAGCGCGAGGCTCGCGGTGATCGCGAACGCACGGCCGATCCGCGATCCGCGACCGATGACGACCTGCTTGCCTTCGAGCTGCATGATGACTCCTGGGTAACCAGTTAAAGAGGTTACTCAGACATAGTCGATCGCCTGTAACCTGTCAAACCGGTGTGCGCGGTCCGCGTGCATGGCGTGCGCGTGGCGGTCCGCGTACGCTCGCAGGTCGACATGGCGCCTCCCCCCAGCTCTCCGTCTCGATCGCCGCGCCGCCGACCGGCGGCCGCGCCGACGGGAGAGCTGCGCGACGGCTTCAAGTTTCGCGGTGGACGGCTCGCGCTCGATCTGCCGGCCTCGCTCGCCGGGCGTCGCCGGCCCGAGCCGACCGAGCTGCTGGTCGATCCGGACGACCTCGGCCGCTGGCTCGTCGCGGCCGGCCTCGCCCCGCGCGCGCCCAGGACGACACCGGAGGACGTCGCCGACGCGCGCGAGCTGCGCGAGGCGATCTACCGGCTGGCGACCAGCTGCGCGCACCGACGCCCGCTCGCCGCGGCGGATCGCGCGCTGGTCAACCGCTGGGCCGCGCATCCGGCGCCGGCGCCCCAGCTCGCGGCCGACGGCTCGCTCACCTGGATCGGCGGCGGCGTCCACGCGTTGCTCGCCGCGATCGCGCGCGACGCGGTCGAGCTGTTCGGCGGCGCGACCGCGGCGCGGATCCGCGCGTGCGCCGGCGAGGGCTGCGCCATCGTGTTCCTCGACAGCTCGCGCGCCGGGCATCGCCGCTGGTGCTCGATGGCCAGCTGCGGCAACAAGGCCAAGGTCAACGAGTACCGCCGCCGCGATCGTGCCTAGGGTCGACGACCTGGGCGACGTCACCGCTCGTCGGGTCGGCCGGCGCGCCACGCGGTCCAGCCGAGCGGCGCGCCGCCCGGGTTCGCGCGGGCGTAGTCGTAGAACTGCTCGAGGAAGCCGCGGCGCTCGACGAGGTACGGCGCCTTGGCCCGCGCCGGATCGACCGGCTTGCCGAGATCGTAGTCGGCGAACCGGGCCTGGCGCGCGAAGATCGTCGCGCGCGGCAGCCGCGCCGCGTTGCGCAGCATGTCGTACAGGCACAGGAACGTCGCGGTCCGGCCCTTTCCGCCACGACAATGCAGGTGCAAGTGGATCTCATCTGTCAGGCGGCGCACGAGCGCGACGAAGCGATCCACGGTGGCGTCGTCGGGCCGCGCGTGATCGGTCACCGGCAGGCGCAGGTAGCGCCCGGCCGGCCGCGCGAACGCCCGCGCCTCGTCCGCCACGCTGTGGCGCTGCCAGACCGAGACCACCGGCGGCTCGCCGCGCTTGAGGGCCGCCGCGTCGCTGATCCGCACGGTGGGCGCGCGCGCGAGCGTGGCGAGCCGCGCCGCCTCGAGCGCCAGCGCCTCGGCGTCGGGCAGCCCGGCCGCGCCCCAGTTGGTCTCGGCGTACCAGCTGATCGCCGCGCCGTTGAGGAAGCCGTGCGACTCCTGGCGCAGATCGACGACGAGCAGGTCGGCGTCGCGCACGCCCAGCCGCTGCACCAGATCGTGGAACCCGGCGACCGACGGCTGCGCGCTGCCCGAACAGCGCAGCGCGGCGAGCCCGGTGCGATCGAGCGCGCCGAGCTCGGGCAACGCGGTGGTCGAGCAAACGCGCCGCGCGACCACGCCGTCGTCGTCGAGCACGAGCGGTGCCGAGGTCGCGTCGGGAGCGAGCGGTGGGATGCGCACGTGGCCGATCAGTCGACCGTGTCGAGCGGGTTGCCGCCGCCGTTGTCGACGTCGGGGTGGTACTCGATCGCGGGGACCTGCGACGGCCCGGTCAGCCGCCGCACGGCGGGGGCGCGGTCCTCGCGCAGCTGGTCGAACAGCGCCCGGATCTTCATGATCTTCTCGTCGCGCTCCCGCTTCTCGGTGGTGTCGGTGACCCGGTCGGACGTGTTCTTGATCAGCCAGCGCTTGAACAGCTTGTCGGTCTCCGACTCGCCGAGGAAGTGATCGAGGCCGAGCAAGCCCGCGATGTCGACCTCGATCTGCAGGCGCGCGCCCTGGCTGAGCCGCGGGACCGGCGCGACCACCTCGACGAGCGCCTGGATCGACGTGCCCGGCAGCGGCCGCGGCACCGGCGGCGCGCGCACGAGCTCGAGCCACGCCTCGTACTCGCGGATCACGGCCTGGTTCTGCGCGGGCGCCCACACGTCGACCTCGGGCCCGGTCCGGTTGACGTCGCCGGTGGTGTTCCAGCGCGGGATCACCGCGCCGGGGCATGCCGCGAGCGCGGCCTCGCGCGCCCGCGCGGCGTCGAGCTTGAGCAGCCGGGCGAACTGCGCGCCGCGCCGGCCGAACAGCCGGAGGCACGCGCCCCACAGGTCGCGCATGTTCGCGCGGCCGTCGACCGAGCAATCCAGCACGGCGTTCCACATGACGTCGCCGGCGATCCGCGGGCGGGCGCTGAGGTCGCGCGCGGCGAGGTCGACGTGCGAGCCCTGAAAGGTCTCGAACATGGTGTGGAAGCCGCTCACGCGCTTGTCATAGTAGATCCGCCACAGCACCGAGTACCCGGCGGAGATCACGATCCCGAGCGGGACCGCGTTCAGCGCCGGAATCGTCGCCGCGAGGTTGGTCCAGGTGAGGATCCGTCCCTGGTTGTGCCCCGAGGTGCCGGCGTAGAGCGGCGCGAGCAAGAGCCGCGACGAGATCACGTTCGGGCACAGCTCGTTGCGCGACCAGCCCGCGGCGTGCGGGAACTGGTGACCCGGATCGTGCGGCGTGGCGCGTGGCTGCGCCACCATCGTCACCGGCCAGCCTGCGAAGCCGTCCAGCGTCGGGAGGTTCTGCAGCCCGGCGAGGCCGTACTCCATGCGCTGGTGCGGTCGATTCTGCGGGCCGCCGGGCACGATGCGCGCGAGGTCGCTGATCAGGACCTGGTTGCGCACGACCGCGGGCAACAGCCGCCAGCGCCGGTACTCGGCACCACCGGCGAGGGCGATGAACGCGTCGCGCAGCCCGTCGTCGACGTGCGCGCGGGTGTCGTCGCCGTCGTGGAGGCAGTCGTGCAGCGCGCCCAGCACCCGCGGCCGCGCGACGCCGTCGGCCACGACCTCGAGCGGCACGCCGCGCAGGTAGTACGGCAAGTACTCCCAGCGGGTGCACCCGAGCTGGAGCGTGTTATTCGCCACCGCGGTGGCGACGGCGTCGAGCATCTGACGCTGCAGCGCGGCCAGCCCCGGGCTGTGCAGCAGCGAGAACATGGCGATCTTCTCGATCGCGCGCGACGGCCACGACGTCACCTCGCCGATCAGCGCGCGCGCGGCCTCGCGGATGTTGCGATAGATCTGGATGCGGTCGCGCCGCCCCGCGACGTTGACGCTGCGGAAGAACTCGAGCGCCGCGATGCGGCGAAGCTCGGCCCGATCCAGCCCGTGCTGCTGCCAGAGCCGCGCGTACTGCGCGTCGACATCCGAGCGGTGGGCGTCGCGGTGGCCGAGGTTTCCGGACAGCGGGCTCAGCCAGATCTTGAGTTGCTTGAGGTAGTGCGCCTGGACCTCGCGGGTGCGAAACGCGTTGCCCTCGATCGCGAAGTCGACGCCCCACACGGTCGTGGCGCGCGCCAGGATCGCGACGCACACCGGATCGGCCGCGGCGATGGTGAGGACGCGGCGGCCGAACACCTCCGGATCGTCGTCGAGCTCGTACCACGGGACGATCACGACGTGGGCAGCCGCGATCGCGGCAAACCGGTTCGTGTATCGCGACTGCTGGGTCTCGGCCACCACGATGTCGACCATCGCGGTGGTGATCACGTTATCTCCCTGGGTGTCGGATCGGAGGAAGATCAGCATGGCGTCTCGACCATGAGGCCGTGAAGTCATGCGCCGCGAAAGAGGACATATGGTCCGGGGGCCGCGGATCGCCTCGCGTGGATGCGCAGGTCAGCGCGTGACGAGGTCCCAACCCTCGAGGTGGCTCGAGCCCGGGAGCATGCCGCGGTCGGGGCCGCCGACGCACGACGGGATGAAGGCGCGCGCGCCGACGACCGCGGGGCGAACGTACTTGCGGCCGGGCCCGTCGAGCGCGCCGCGATCGCGGATCGCGCCGGTCGCGGCGTCGATCAGGTAGACCCGACCACCGCTGTCGTCGGGATCGGCGATCACGACCTGCGGGCCGTGGTCGGCGTCGTCGATCACGACGGCGCGCCCGGTCTGCTCGCGAAACCGCTCGACCGCCTCGCTGGCGTCGCGCGCCGGTGCGCTCCACCGCTCTCGCAGGCGTGGCCCGGCCGCGTCCTCGACGAGATCGAGCCCGACGACGCCGGCCGGGTTGGTGCGATCGAAGTAGAACGTCGGCACGATCGCGACCGGGGCGCCGTCGATCATCGCGATCTCCGGCTGGGTGACCATCGTGCCGGCGTAGTTCGCGGTGCAGGTCCCGCCGTTGCTGCCGCAGAACTCGCGCAGCGGAAAGCGCTGGAGCATCGTGCCCAGGTGCTGCGCGTCGAACAGGTAGACCGCGCCGTCCTTGGCCGGCAGGATGCCGACCTCGCGGCCGCTGGCCGTGGTCGCGACCGCCGGCGTCGAGGCGCCGAGATCGAGATCGAGCTTCGCGTAGCACGCGAGGAAGCTCAGGCCGTCGCAGCGGCCCTGGGGTGGCGCGAGGGCTGGATCTCCGGCGGCCAGCCGCGGCATGAACAGGTTGGCGCACGAGGCCATGCAGGCCTCCGCCGGGGCGAGGATATCGAACGCGTCGCACGCCGCCGAGCACGCCGGATCCACCGCCAGCCCGCGGCCGGTGCGGATCACCGAGTTGGCGAGCTGGCCGCGCGGGAGATCGAGCAGGCCATTGCCGGTCGTGATCCACAGCTCGTAGTCATCGCCGCGCGGGACCAGGGTCGGCCCGCTCGGCGCCCACACGCCGCCGCCGCACAGCATGTCGTCGGCCCCGGAGTCGCCGGGCGGGCCGCAGTCGGCCTCGGGCGTGGTCACGAGGCTGCTCGCGATCGCGGCGTCGGAGCCGCGGGCCTGCCAGGCGTCGAGATCGAGCTCGAACACCCAGCCGTGCCACGGCTGGATGTCGCGCAGGTTGCCGAACGACACGTAGACCACGCCGAGCGTGTCGCCCGCCCGGCGGGCGTGGACGAGCTGGGCGCGCGAGAAGTTGTTCGCCGCGAGGAAGTCGACCGTGCCACCGCCGGGCGCGGGCGCGGTCGCGGCCAGCGTGAGGATCGGGAACGCCGGATCGAGCGCGCCGGTCGCGGCGTCGAGCACGGCGACCTGGTGGCGGCCGCGGTCTTCCCCGGTCGCGACGGTCTCCTGCCAGGCCACGACGATCCAGTGGTCGTCGATCACGGCGGGCGTCGCGCCGACCCACGCGCGGTTGCCGGTGGCCGCGGGCAGCGTGATGTTCCAGCGCGCGGCGCCGTCGGCGTCGTACGCCGCCACCACGCCGTCGGTGGTCGCGATCACGAGCAGCTCGGCGCCCGCGCTGGGCGCCACGACGACCGGCGACGCGTACGTGCAGCCGGCGACCTCGGGAGTACGGAACGCGCGGGCGAGCGCGAGGCCGAGCTCCGGAGGCGGGCGACTGTCGCCACAGCCGGCGATCGTGACCAGCGCGAACGCCAAGCAGGACATCCTCATCACGACAGTCTTATCGCATCGGCCGACGCTGCGCGTTAGATCGCGCCAGCCGCTGGCACGCTCGAGGTTGAACGGGTATCACCGAGCCAATGAGAGGTCTCGCGGCTGTGCTCCTGCTCGGCTTCGCGGCGTGCGCGGCGTCGCGCGGGCGCAACGTGAACGACGTCGTGTTCACACAGTACTCGCCGCTGTCCGGCGGGGCCGAGATGGTGCAGCGCACGCTGCCGCCGCTCGCGGTGCGCCGCATCGTCGAGGCGCTCGAGGCCAAGCACGCGGCGCTCGCCCAGCAATCGATCGATCTGTCGAAGGAGAAGTTCGACCTCTACATCCCCGAGGGTCCGCCGCCACCCGGCGGGTACGGCCTCCTGCTGTTCATCTCGCCTGGCTCGGCGCCGACCCGGCCGCGGGTCTGGCGCGGCACGCTGGATCGCCACCACCTGATCTTCGTCAGCCCGCAGAACGCGGGCAACACCACGAACCTGTTCGATCGGCGCGTGCCGCTCGGGCTGCTCGCGTATCACAACGTGCGCGCGAGCTATCCGATCGACGACAAGCGGGTCTACGTCATGAGCTACTCGGGCGGCGGACGGGTCGCCGAGATCCTCGCGCTGTCGTACCCCGACGTGTTCCGCGGCGTGGTCGTGCACGCCGGCGCCGATCCGGTCGACGGCGCGCAGGGTGTGTACAAGCCGTCGATCGATCGCTGGCGGATGTTCCAGCGCAACCGGCTGGTCTACATCTCGGGCGATCACGACCTCGAGAACCTGGCGCTCGACGAGGCGAGCCGGACCTCGATGCGGCACGCCTGCATGCTGAACATCAAGAGCAAGCTCGCGCGCGGGCAGGCCCACGACTTCCTCGACGCCGTCAACATGGACACCGCGTTGTCGGCGATCGAGGAGCCCGGGGAGGTCGACGCCGCGGAGCTCGCGCGGTGCAACGAGCGCCTGCAACGCGAGATCGCGGGACGCCTGGCCGAGGCGCGCGCGTCGATCGATCGCGGTGACCTCGCGCGTGCGCGCACCCAGCTCGACGCGATCGACGCCCAGTTCGGCGGCCTCGCTGGCCCCGAGATTCTCGAGCTCGACGCTCGCCTGCCGCGCCCCCCCATCGGGCACGTCGGCGGGCACCACCCCTGAGCGCGGCGTTTGCCGACGGAGGCAAGCGCCGTCAGTCACTCACGAACGATGATGCCTTGCTGCTGACACTTCTGCTCGAGCGGCGCTTGGAACTGTAGTGGCACCTTGGGGAAGTATCGTTTCGCGGCCGCGACGTCCTGGGCGTCACACGCGTACAGCACGGCGAGCCGGACGGAGCGTACGTCCTGCTTGCAGGGGCAGCACCTTCACCAGCAGCGCGAGCGCCGGCTTGGGGTAGCCCCCGCGGTACTGGATCTCGGCCTGCGACATCAAATCGTCGACGTTGAGCGTATCGCACGCGTTCTTCGGCGCGGTCGGCACCGGCGTCGGCTGGGGTCGCGCTGCCCTGCGTGGGCTTGAGCGCCACCGGATCGACCGTGGGCACCGCCTTCTCGGTGCACCGGACGGCCTGGACCTCCTTGAAGATTCGGCTCGACGTCGCCGCGGCCCGGGCTCTCCACTGCTGCAACCCGACGCAGTCGTGGTTGGCGGCATAGGCTTGCGCCTTGCGCACGTTGGACTCGAGGATCGGCGCCTCGGTGCGCACGAGCTGATCGGACAGCGACTTGTAGTACACCGAGCTGTCTCCGATCTTGGCGAGCAGCGCCTCGGCGTCCTTGAGGTTCCGGCCCTCGAGCGCCTGAACAACGCCGGCTGCCCTGCGCTGGTTGTCCTGCTCCCTGAGCGCCGTGGCCTGGTACTCCTTGGCCTTGTCCTTGGCGCCTGCTGATTCGAGGCCCTTGGCGCATTCGATGACGCTCTGCCAGTCTCGTGCGGCCTGGGCCTCGAGACACTTCTTCTCGTCCTCGAGCCCGACGGTCGTGGCCGGCGCCGCGCTGATCGCGACCGCCGCGTCGACGGCGACGTGCGTGCTCGGATTGGCGGCCGCCATGGCCTCCGCCTTCGGCGTGTTCGAACCGCGGTGAACACTGCCAGGCTGGATACCGGCGCCAGGAGCGCGCATGACGACCGCCACGATCGCCGTCCCCTCGCGGGCGGCGAGGAACGCGGCGCGCAGCGCTCGCCAGGCCCCCGAATCAGCCTCGACGTCGAGATCGCGATCGCGTTGAACGCTCGCCTGGCGAGCGGGAACAGCCGCTCGAGACCAACGTTCCCAAGGAGCACTCGTCGTGAGCCACTCAACGATCTTTCGCCTCGCCTTCCTGTCCTTCGCCCTCAGCATGGCCGCGTGCACCGACATCGATGATGTCCAGCGCGCGGTGAGCGAGGCCGAGAGCGAGGTCGGCGCGCACCAGACGATCATCGACCGGAGCACATCGCTGACCGCCGCGCACGTCGAGCTCGACCGTCACGCCGACGCGATCGACGGTGACATGCAGCGCATCCGCAATCGGCTCGACGACGTCGATGACACCTGCGACACCGACCGCCGCGGCGTCTGGGCGACGGTCTATGACCTCGAGGCCCAGGTCGAGGTCTACCTGGTCGAGGCCAACCGCGTCACGGACCTGCGCGCGCTGCGCACCGCCTCCGATGACTACCGCGCCGACATGGAGAGCGAGCTCGCGACGCTGAGCAACCGCCTCGACGATCTGCCCTGCTGGTAGGCCGGATCGCCTGCAAAGCGATGCGGCCTGCTAGCGCGGCCGGCGGCCCTCGATGAGATCGCGGTCCGCCCCGAGCGCGCCGACCAGGTGATCCGTGACCGCGCGGATCCTCGCGGTGCCGCGCAGGTCCTCGTGGGTCAGCACCCAGAGCTCGGTCGCGGCGTCGATCGGACCGCGCACGCGCGCGAGCGCCGGCATCGCATCGGCGAGGTAGCAGGGCAGGGCGGCGACGCCGTGGCCGGCCGCGGCGGCGTGCGCGAGCGCGGTCAGCGTGTCGGCGCGGAACACCGGCGTCACCGTCAGCTCGCGGCGCATCCACCGCGCGATCGTCGTCGCCGCGAGGCTGTCGTCCGGCGCCAGCCACGTGTGCTGGTCGAGCGCGCGGCGCGCGGGCGTGCGCTCGAGGTACGCGGGCGAGGCGTAGAGCGCGATCGCGACGCTGGCGACCCGGCGGCCGACCAGCGTGGTCGGCGGCGTCGCGCTCGGCCGGACCGCGACGTCGGCATCGCGCTTCGACAGGTTGGCGAGCGAGGTCGAGGTCGTGAGCTCGAGCAGGATCGCGGGTTGCGCGCGCCGAAACGCGAGCAGCGCGGCCGGCAGCAGCGAGGCCCCGAGCGTATCGGTCGAGGTCAGCCGGACCGTGCCGGTGAGGCGGAGATCGCGGCCGGCGAGCTTGCGCTCCATCTCGTGCGCGGTCGCCTGCATCGCGCGCGAAGAGGCCGCGACCTCCTCGCCGGCGGCGGTCAGGACGTAGCCGGTGGGCGAGCGCGCGAACAGCTTCACGCCGAGCCTGCGCTCGAAGCCGGCGATCCGGCGCAGCACGGTGGTGTGGTTGACGCCGAGCGCGCGTGCGCCGGCGGCGAGCGAGCCGGCGTCCGCGACGGCGAGCACGTGCTGGAGATCGGTCCAGGGCAGGTCTTCCACGACGTCGGAAGCGTAGCGCGGCCTGTGCAAATCTGCAGATCGCCTCTGCCAAAACGTTGCCTTACGCTGCGCCTGCGCACACGTCATCGTGACGCCATGACGACGCCTACCGTGTCCAAGCTGGATCCCGATCGCTACGCCTCGTACGGCCCGCTCGCGCTGCGAGTCGCGCTCGGCCTCGTGTTCATCGCGCACGCCTACGCCAAGGCGAGCATCTTCACGTTCGCCGGCACCGCGCAGTTCTTCGAGGCGAACGGCTTCCCGGGCTGGACCGCGTATCCGGTGTTCGCGGCCGAGCTGGCCGGCGGCGTCGCGCTCGTGCTCGGCGTGAAGGTCCGCTGGGTCGCGGCGGCGCTGATCGCCGTGATGCTGGGCGCGCTGAAGACGCACCTCGGTCACGGCTGGATGTTCACCGGCGCCGGCGGCGGCTGGGAGTACCCGGCGTTCCTGATCGCGGCGCTCGCCGCGCAGTGGGCGATGGGCCCGGGCGCCTATCCGCTGGCCTCGCGCAGCGCCGCCCGGGTGCAGCTGGCGGCGTCGCGCGTGCACGCCTGAGCGCGCCGCGCCAGGCGAGCGCGCCGGCTATTGCGGTGGGGCGATCTCGAGCTTGGGGTTGAGCCGGAGGACGAGATCGTCGTGGATGCTGATCTCGTCGTTCTCGAGCTCGCAGACGCGATCCTGGCCGCACTTGTCGTCGTAGTGCATCACCGTCCCGACGCTGACCTTTCCGACGTGGCCGAGGCGCTTGAACAGCGCCTTGGCCTGGTCGACGGTCATGCCGATCGCGGGGCGGGCGTCGGCGCGCATGATCATGTTGGGGATGCGGCGAGGCTGGTAGATCGAGACCTGGATCCAGCCGGCGCGGGTGAGCTTGGTCCCCGGATCGGGTTTCTGGCAGTCGATCCGGCCGGCGACCGGCGCGGTGTTGCCGCATTCGAGCTCGCGGAGCTCGAGCTCGGTCACGAGCCCGGCGTTGCGGGCGATCGCCTGGGCCTCGTCGAGGGTCTTGTTGGTCAGGTCGGGCGCAACGAGCCCGGCCGTGCCCGACGCGGTGCCGGCATCCGGCGCGGCCGCTGACGAGCCCGACGCGCCCGACGAGGCTACGCCGCTCGCCGGGCTGAACCCGCTGCGGGTGTTGACCATGCAGCCGGCAGCGCCGAGCAGCGCGGCGGCGAGGCCGAGCAGCGCGCGGCTCACTTGACCGACCCGCCCAGGACGATCGAGGGCAGCTTGGCCTTCTTGTTCGGCCAGACTGCGATCACGTCTCCCTCGATTCCCGAGGGGACCGTGATCGAGATCAGCACGCCCGGCTTGAGCAGCGCCTCGAACTGCGGGTAGACCGTGAGTGGCGTCGAGGCCTGGTTGTACGAAACCTTGCCGGACTTGTCGCAGACCCGCTCGTACTCGACCGAGCCATTGTCGCGGACCCGCGAGACCCGACCGGTGTAGTGGGACTTCAGGCACTCCTCCTGCTCGACCATCTCCTTCTCGCGCTCGACGGTCAGGAGCTTGCCCGCGCGCTTCACGCTGCGGACGACGCCGCCGTGACTCGCCAGCTGGGTCACCGGCTTCGGGTACCCGTCGCCGTAGGGCTGGGGCTTGGGGAAATCCAGCACGGCCTTGACGTTGTCGAGCTCGATCTTCTCGTCACGCAGCCGGCCGAGCGCCGCGCTGCGCGGGCCGCGCATCGGCGGCCCGTAGTACAGGACCTGCCGGAGGTAAAACGACGTCGGCGAGCTCGGCGTGCACAGCACGTAGGCGATCGCCGCGAGGTTGACCGGCGCCGACTGGCCGAGCACCGGAGCGGCCTTGGTCGCGAACACGTCGAACGGGTTGTCGTGGTTGCTGGGGTTGTCGTGCATGCCGGCGAACAGCTTCGCGGGGAGCGTCGACGCGGCGTCGGCGAGCGCGGTCGCCGTGGTCTCGGCGCAGCCGTCGAACTGCTTGCGCGACTTGGTCCGGGCCGCGGACTCCATGGTCGACACCAGCTCGAGCAGCCGGGTGTGCTTGCCGACGCTCGTGGCCCACGCGGCGCGCGCGCCGGCCGCGGCCTCGAATAGCTTCTTCTTGCCGTCGTCGCTCGCGAGCATCTGCTGGACCTGGTCCGCGTGGTCCTTGACGCGCTTGGGCCAGTCGTAGACCTCGATCCGCAGCTTCATCTTGGCCGCGCCGTCATGCGTGGTGTCGGCACGGACCTCGTCGAGGAGCTTCGCGAGGTCGACGCGCTCGAAGTCGGGCTGGCAGATCGCCCACGTCACCTCGCTGCCGACCATGCCGTCGCCGGTGGACGTGACGCTCTTGCTCTGGTCGAGGCACGTGCCGCTCAGAAACGCGTAGCGGCCGACCATCGACAGGTTGGCCTCGAACATGTCGGTGGCGTACAGCGTGTCGTAGTCCGATCTGCCCCCCCCGGCGGCGCGGATGACCGCGTACTGATCGAGCGGCGACGCCGCCGAGAACGTCTTGTTCACGATCGGGACCGGGATCGAGTAGTCGTCATTCGTCTTGGCGTAGGCCACCGCGTCGGCCCAGTCCGCCTCGGTCATGCCCAGCCGCTTGGACCACGCCTGGCGTGCCTTCTCGATGTCGGCGCGGTGGTCCTCGACCTCGGCGGTCGGCGCGCACATCGCGTTGACGAAGCCGACGATCACCTCGCGCGGCTCCTTCGACGACAGGTCCTTGAGATCGGGCTCCTTCGGCGTGGCGTCCTTGCACCACGCGGGCACGGGACCGGCGGCCGCGGCCAGGCGGGACAGACACAGGACAAGGCTGGTAACAATGATTCGCTTCATATAGACGTCCTAATTGGGAGTGCTGATCGTGAGCGTGGGATTGACGAGCAGGGTCAGGGTGCCCGCGGCGATGAACTCCCAGCGGAACGGCTCGGCGCGGCACACCGTGCCGGGCTTGCACGCCGGGTCGTGGGCTGCCAGGGGGCCGACCTCGATCTGGCCGGGGAAGCCAGCCGCCCGGGCACGCCGGGTCGCCTCGTCGGGAGAGAACCCCTCGAGGACGGTCCACAGCTTCCCGCTCTCCGCGCGCTTGTCGAGCCGGCCGTCGGGCAGGTATACCGCGGTCGGGTCAGCGGCCTCCGGCGCCGGAGTACACGGCTTGGACTTGGACTTGAATTCGAGCTGCGGATCGTTGCAGCGCCACTCGTCGTCCACGCCGGTCGAGCTCGAAGCCTTGGTGGAGCTCGACGAGCCCGACGAGCTCGACGAGCTCGAAGCCACCGACGAGCCCGACGAGCTCGTCGATCCCGTCGAGCCGCCGAGCCCGGCGGTGAATGAATGTGCCCCGCACGCCGCGGTGCTCAGCACGACGGCCAACCATGCCCCTGTCACACATTGCTTGTTCATTGGAGTCCTTCTCGCGCACAGCTATACATACGCATGGCCATGTTACGGCGCGTATCGATGGAGCTGTCCGGGCCAGATCGCTATTGACGGGTCACGCGCAATATCGCGTCGACCCGTCATCTCCGCGGAACTACAGCGCGCGCAGCGGCAGCGGCTGGCAGGGTCCGGCGCGTCGGGGCAGGGACGTCGTCGGCGCTACAGCCGCGTGCCGGTCCAGCGCTCGACGACGCGGCAGTCGGGCGAGATGGCGAGCGCCTCGGCGCGCTCGAGCGTGCACGCGCTCGACGAGATGTCTGGCGCGTCGAACTTGTCGACCGCCTCGACCGAGATCGTGGCGCCGGTCAGGGTCGCCGTGGAGCGCGAGAAGTAGAGCTGGCACATCACGCCGCCACCGAACTGCGAGTTGGCGCTCTCCTCCTCGAGGCCGGGGCCGCCTGCGCGCAGCGACACCAGTGTCTCGGTGCACGTCGTCGCGGCCGCGTCGGTGCAGTTGCTGACGCGCAGGATCTCGGGGTCCATGAAGAAGTCGTCCACCGCGAGCCGGAAGAACGGCGCGGCATTGGCGACCGGCGGGCCGGCGGCCGCGCAGGTCACGGAGCCACCCGGCATCTCCGCACGGGTATGCGACGTTGTCGTGTACACGCCGACGAACGGCGTGACGTCGCCGGTCTCGGTGCCGCTGCCGCCGCCGCACGCGTCTCCCAGCATCAAGACCACGACCGCGACCACGCTGCGTGAGATCATGGCCGCAGTCTCGCACGCGAGCTCACCAGCTCGCGCGGCTGCCGCCACGAACAGAAACCCAGCTCAGGCCGCGGCGCGCTGGCGACTGACCATCGGCATCCCCGCGCCCAGCCATTCCTTCACGCCGCCCTCGAGGCTGTACACGCGATCGTAGCCGAACCGATCCGCGAGCTTCGCGGCCGCGATGCTGCGGACGCCCTTCGCGCACACGAAGATGACGATGCCGCCGCGCGCGACCTGCGCCTCCGGATCGGCGCGGAAGGTCTCGAGCGGGATGTTGCGCGAGCCCGGGATATGACCGGTATCCCATTCGTGCTCGGCGCGGACGTCCACCAGGTCGATCGGCTGAGCTGCGAGCAGATCAGCGAGCTCCGCGGGGTTCAGGGCCTGCACCATGGTTCCGTTATAACGGACACCGCTATGGTTGGCAAGGAGTCTGTTTCAGCGGATCCGTTTTATCAGATTCCCCGCCGATGGCTCTGGAGCCGTAGCAGCGCGTCGCTAAGTGCATCAATATCCTCACGAATATTGTAAAATGCGAGCGAGGCTCGGACGGTGCTCTCGTAGCCGTAGCGGCGCAGGATCGGCTGGGCGCAGTGGTGGCCGGACCGCACAGCGATGCCCTCCTTGTCCAGCGCGGCGCCGACGTCCTCGGTGCGCTGGCCATCGAGGACGAACGACAGCACGCCGGCCTTGTGGGGCGCGGTCCCGACCAGGCGGAGCCCGGGCACGCGGAGCAGGCGCTCGGTCGCGTAGCCGAGGAGCTCGTGCTCGTAGCGATCGATCGTCGTCATGCCGATCCGCATGACGTAATCGAGCGCGGCGCCCAGGCCGGCGGCATCGGCGATGTTGCCGGTCCCGGCCTCGAACCGCCACGGCGGCGCCTGGTACTGCGTGCGTTCGAACGTGACGTCGGTGATCATGTTGCCGCCGCCCTGCCACGGCGGCATGTCCTCGAGGATCTCGCGCTTGCCGAACACCGCGCCGATGCCGGTGGGCGCGAACACCTTGTGGCCGCTGAACACGTAGAAGTCGCAGTCGAGCTGTTGCACGTCGACCGCGATGTGCGAGACCGCCTGGGCGCCGTCGAGCACGACGCAGGCGCCGTGGCGATGCGCGATCTCGATCATCTCGCGCGCCGGCGTGATCGTCCCGAGCGCATTCGAGACCTGCGTGAACGCCGCGAGCCTGGTGCGCGCGCAGAACAGCTTCTCGTACTCTTCGAGGATCACGTCACCGCGATCGTCGACTGGCGCGATGCGCAGCCTGGCGCCCTTCTCGGCGCACAGCTGCTGCCACGGCACGATGTTCGCGTGGTGCTCGAGGTGCGTGAGGACGATCTCGTCGCCGGCTTCGACGTGGCGCCCGCCCCACGCCTTGGCGATGAGGTTGATGCCCTCGGTCGCGCCGCGCACGAAGATGATCTCGCTCGCCGACGGCGCGTTGAGGAACTTGCGGGTGGTCTCGCGGGCGGACTCGTAGGCGTCCGTGGCGCGGGCCGCGAGCGCGTGCGCCGCGCGGTGGACGTTCGAGTTCTCGTGCTCGTAGTAATGCGTGAGCCGATCGATGACCGCGCGCGGCTTCTGCGTGGTCGCCGCGTTGTCGAGCCAGACCAGCCGCTTGCCGCCGTGGACGCGCTCCTCGAGGATCGGAAAGTCTTTGCGGATCGCGTAGGGGTCGAACAGCGTCCCGCCCGCCGACCGGATCGGCGTCGCATCCGCCTGCGTGACCGTCGGCTGCGCCGGCGGTGCATCGCGCTCGTCGCGCGCCGGAGGTGCATGGCGCTCGTCGAGCACCGGGATCCGGAACAGCTCGGGCATCGCGAGCGCGCCCGACGGCTGCGCGTCGCCGAGCAGCGACAGCCGCTCGACGTCGCCGAACGCGCCCGGCACATCCCACGCCGACGAGCTGCCGCCACCCGGCGGCACGGGCGACCCGGGCACGCTCGTCGGGGCTCCCGCGAGCGCCGGGGACGGCGTCTCGCTCGCGCCCGTCGGCATCGGCGCGACCGGCTCGTGCGCGTCGACCGCGCCGGGGCCGCTCGGAACCAGCTGCGGCGAGATCCCCGGCGACAGCGGGTTCGAGAGCCCCGCTGCCGAGGCAAAGGCCTGTGGCTGCATCGGCATCGGCACGACCGACGAGCCACGGAACAGCTCGCCGGCGAGCTGCGCGATCACCACCGACATGCCACCGGGATCATCGAACGGGATCGCCGGCGCGGTCGGCGGCGGCGCGAGCGCGGCCGTGGCCAACCCCGGCGACGACGCGGCGATGCTCGGCCCCGGCGCCGTCGGCACGGTGCCATCATCGCTCAGGCTCGCGAGCAGGCCGCGCAGCTCGTGCGGCGGCAAGTAGCCAGTGGGATCGTCGGTGGACACGCCGGTCACTGACCGTAGTCGTGGTAGCGGTCGACCTCGACGCCCTCGAGCACGCCGAGCGCATCCTCGACCAGCACGGCCGCCGAGCAGTACAGCGAGATCAGATATCCGGCGGCGCCCTTCTGGTTGATGCCCATGAACCGGATCGACAGGCTCGGGCTGACCTCGCCCGGCAGACCCGGCTGAAACAACCCGGTCACGCCGCGCTTCTTCTCGCCCGTGCGCATCAGCAAGATGTCGGTCTTCTTGCCGCTGATGTGGAGCTTGTCGCTCGGCACCAGCGGAATGCCACGCCACGTGAGCATCGGCGAGCCGAACAGCGTCACCGTCGGGGGTGGCACGCCGCGCCGGGTGCACTCGCGACCGAACGCCGCGATCGCGCGCGGGTGCGCGAGGAAGAACGACGGCTCCTTCCACACGCGGGCGATCAGCTCGTCGAGATCATCGGGCGTGGGCGCGCCGCCGCGCGGCTTCACGCGCATCGTGTCGTCGACGCTGTTGAGCAGGCCATACGCGCCGTTGTTGACGAGCTCGTCCTCCTGCTTCTCCTTGATCTTCTCGACCGCAACGGTCAGCTGCTCCTTCACCTGATCCATCGGGCTGCGGAACAGATCCGAGACCCGCGTGTGGACCTCGATCGTCGTCGTGCACGTGTTCAGCACGTACTCGCGCGGCCGCTCGTGATAGTCGACGCGGCCGAGCGTGCGATCCTCGCTGTCGTCGGGGCTGCAGTCGACGCCGAACTTGTCGTCGATCACGCGGTTGAGCCGGTACACGCCGGCCTCGACCGGCGTCCACGGCAGCAGCTGGACGAGCCAGCGCGGCGTGACCCCCACCCACTGCGGCGGCGTCTTGGTGGTATTGGAGAGCTGCCTCGCGGCGCGCTCGCCGAGGGTGCGTTGTCCTTCGGGAGTTGGATCGGCCATGGCGTGACTGCGTGATACCAAAGACGCGCGGTCGCCACAGCTCGCGGGTGGTGGATTCGCCGTGGTCGCGATCGCAGGCCGCGGCGCACGTGGCCGGTGAGATACTTGCGATCATTGACTTTCCTCGGCGCGATGCGGATCGTTCGGCATGCCCTCTGAGCAAGACGAGCAGCTCGCCGCGGTGGTCGCGCAAAACGCTCAGCTCACCGCGCTGCTCGACGCGGTCCCGGATCGCTTGCTGCTGGTGTCCGCGGACAACCGGTTCCTCTACATGAACGCCGCGGCGCGCGCGACCCTGCGCGCGATCGGCATCACGACCGATCCGATCGGCAAGACTCCGGCGGAGCTCGGGCTCGCGTCCGTGTTCACCGAGCGCATCGACGACCTCCGCCCCCGCGTCCTCGAGGGCGGGGAGACGATCACGCGCGAGCTGCAGCTGCCGACCGCGGGCGCCGGCCTGCGCTGGCAGGAGGACCAGATCAGCCCGGTGCGCTGCGTCAGCGGCGTGGTCGAGGCGATCGCCGTCATCAGCCGCGACATCCACCAGCGCAAGATCGCCGAGGAGCTGCGCGATCAGATGATCGGCGTCCTCGGCCACGACCTGCGCAATCCGCTGACCGCGATCAGCGTGCTGTCGAAGCTGACGCTGCGCGGTGAGGTCCTGCCGGACAGCCTGCGACCTCGCCTCGATCAGATCGACAAGGCCGCGGGGCGTGCGCTGGAGATGATCAAGAGTCTGCTCGAGTTCAGCGAAGGCCGGTCCCAGGGATTCGAGATCACCCCGATTCGCGCGAACCTCAGCGAGATCTGTCGCGCGGTGATCGACGAGGTCTCTGCCTCGCACGCAGGCGTCCCGATCGACCTCGCCGCGGAGGGGGATTGCATGTGCGACTGCGATCCGCCCCGGCTCGGCCAGGTGGTCGCGAACCTGATCTCGAACGCGATCGCCCACGGCGAGCCCGACCTCCCGGTGCGGGTCTCGATCGCGACCGCCGACGCCGAGATCTCGATCAGCGTGACCAACCGCGGACCCGCGATCCCGGCGGACTTCCTCCCGCTGCTGTTCGAGCCGTTCCTGCGCGGCCCGGGCGCCGAGAAGCGCGCGCGTGGCCTCGGGCTCGGCCTGTTCATCGTGCGCGCGATCGTGACCGCCCATCGCGGCTCGGTGACCGTCGCGTCGAATGACGTCGACGGCACCTGCTTCCAGGTCTCGCTGCCTCGCATGGCGAGCTGAGCCGGCCGGCGCGCGGCCGGCGTCGGGTAGGAGCTTGTTATTGCTTCGCTTTGTGCAGTAAATATACGAGTGTAGACTTTCGCTTCGAAGTTAAGTATACAGGTGAAGACATGAAGCATCTAACACCGTGCTCTCTTGCCGACACCGAGGACGAGGCCCTGGTCAACGTCGCGCGCGCCGCCGCGCTCTTCGCCTTCGTGCTCACCATCGCGCTCGTGTTGTTTCGCGTGACGACCTGCGCCTGCGGATAGCAGCCCCCGGCCGTCGGTCGGTCCCCGCGCTCGAAGTTAGCGCTCGAAGCTCTTCGTAAAACCTCTTCTGCCCGCGCCCGCGCGCTCGCGCCGCGTT
>Ga0307513_10004310_pt1 | contig 19017 bp, 16 predicted proteins | sample 15_EM_MG_FD_202174 | JGI IMG/M metagenome (GOLD analysis project Ga0307513, IMG submission 202174) | Populus trichocarpa ectomycorrhiza microbial communities from riparian zone in the Pacific Northwest, United States - 15_EM | ecosystem: Host-associated > Plants > Roots > Unclassified | place...
CCGCCATCGGCGATCAGCGGGATGCGGTCCTGCAAGGCTTCGGCCACCATCGACACCGCCGTGATCTGCGGCACGCCGACGCCTGCGACCATGCGTGTAGTGCAGATGGAACCCGGACCTACGCCGACCTTGACCGCGTCCGCGCCGGCATCCATCAACGCCAGTGCCGCATCGCCGGTAACGATGTTGCCGCCGATCACTTGCAACTGCGGGAAACGCTTCTTGATCCAAGCCACGCGATCCAGCACGCCTTGCGAATGACCGTGCGCCGTATCTACGATGACCACGTCCACACCGGCGGCCACCAGCGCTTCCACGCGCTGATCGGTATCGCCACCCACACCCAATGCAGCGCCGACCAGCAAGCGCGTGGCGCTGTCCTTGGCGGCGTTGGGGTTGTCGGTCTTCTTCTGGATGTCCTTGACCGTGATCAGGCCGCGCAACTCGAAGTTGTCGTTGACCACCAGGACCTTCTCGATGCGGTGTTTGTGCAGCAGCTGCACTACTTCGCCATCGCTGGCGCCTTCGCGCACGGTGACCAGGCGATCCTTTTTGGTCATGATGTGGCGGACCGGATCGTCCAGCTTGGCTTCGAAGCGCATGTCGCGGCTGGTGACGATGCCCAGCAGCTGACCGCCCTCCACCACCGGCACGCCGGAGATGTTGCGCGCCCGGGTCAGGGCCAGCACGTCGCCGATGGTGGTCTCCGGACCCACGGTGAAGGGGTCCTTGATGACGCCGGCCTCGAATTTCTTGACCTTGGCCACTTCGGCCGCCTGCTGCTCGACGGTGAGATTCTTGTGGATGATGCCGATGCCGCCCAGCTGGGCCATGGCGATGGCCAGGCGGGCTTCGGTAACGGTATCCATGGCGGCGGAGACGATCGGCAGTTTCAACCGCAGGTCGCGCGTCAGGCGCGTGCCGAGGTCTACATCCTTGGGCAGAACAAGGGAGTGCGCGGGGACGAGGGAAACGTCGTCGTAGGTGAGAGCTTCAGCCTGGATGCGTAGCATCGGCGGACCCGTTTGGTGGGGAAGCGCGTAATTGTACTATTTCGGCGGCTGAAATGTCCCCAAACGCTACCGCAACGAAACGTTTCGTAGGAATTCTCCCGCACGGGCGCGATGTGCTTCCCTTCTCCCCTCGGGAGAAGATGCCCGTAGAGCCTGCCCCGTACTTGATACGGGGGCGGATGAGGGTGCGGCGAAGTCATGGACGTCTGAACCATCCCCGCTCCGCCGTACCCTCACCCCAACCCCTCTCAGCCTTGCACACCCGTCGGGCGCCGCCGGGAGAGGGGCTTTAAGTAGCTGCCTCGGCCGCTTCCAACGTGTTCTGCATCAGCGTGGCTACCGTCATCGGCCCTACTCCTCCTGGAACCGGGGTGATCCAGCTGGCTCGCCTGGCGGCGGCTTCGAAACCCACGTCGCCGACCAGACTGCCGTCCTCCAGCCGATTGATGCCCACGTCGATGACCACCGATCCTGGTTTGACCCATTCCCCCGGAATCAGCCCAGGACGGCCGGCGGCCACGACCAGAATGTCCGCGTCGCGTACCCGCGCCTCCAGCACCGCAGCGGGGGTGAACTTGTGGCAGCTGGTCACCGTGCAACCCGCGATCAGCAGTTCCAGCGCCATCGGCCGGCCCACATGGTTGCTGACGCCAACGATCGTCGCGTTCTGCCCGCGCACCGGCTTGTCGGTATAGCCCAGCAGCGTGGTGATGCCGCGCGGTGTGCATGGGCGTAGGCCGAATTCGCGCAGCGCCAGGTGACCGACGTTCTCGGGATGAAAGCCATCCACGTCTTTGCGCGGGTCGATGCGGTGGATCAAGCGGCTGGCGTCGGCAATGCCGGGTAGCGGCAGCTGCACCAGAATGCCGTGGACCGTGGGGTCGGCGTTGAGCCGATCGATCAGGGCCAGCAGTTCGCGCTCGGACGTCCCCGCCGGCAGGTCGTGGTCGAAGGCCTCGATGCCCACCTTCTCCGCCGCACGGCGCTTGTTGCGCACATAGACAGTGGAAGCGGGGTCGCCCCCCACCAACACCACCGCCAGGCCAGGACGCGGCAGGCCTGCGGCGACGCGGAGGTCGACCTTGGCCTTGAGTTCGTCGAGCAGGTTCTCGGCGATGCGGCGGCCGTCGAGGATGCGGGCGGTAGGGGCGCTGGAGGAAACTGGGGTCATTAGGGCCTAGGCGCGGGTGTAAAGTCGTTGGACCCTATTGTCCCCGATTCAGCCATGTCCGACACGACCGAACTCGAAGCCGCCGCCTTCCGCCGACTGCTGCAGCATCTCAACGTCGAACGCAGCGATGTGCAGAACATCGACCTGATGATCCTGGCCGGCTTCTGCCGCAACTGCCTGTCCGACTGGTACCGCGAAGCGGCCGAAGCCGCCGGCCAGCCGATGAGCAAGGACGAAGCGCGCGAACGCGTGTACGGCATGCCGTTCGCGGAATGGAAGGCGAAGTTCCAGCAAGACGCCACTCCGGAGCAACTGGCCGCATTCGCCCAGGCGCAGCGGCGTCACGGCTGATGGGAATGCTGAAGAAGTCGCTATTCGGAATCGCCGCGCTGCCCGTACTCGCCTACAGCGGCATCTGCGCCCTGCTCTTCTTCAAACAGCGCGAGCTGATCTATTACCCAGGCGAGACGCAGATAGCCGCGCAGGAGACGGACTTCAGTCTCGTACACGACGGAGTCACCTTGCGCGGCTGGCGATTGAATCCCGGAAAAACCAGGGCGGTCATCTACTTCGGCGGCAATGCCGAACGGCTGGAGATGTCGCGCGCGGAATTCTCCGAGCTGTTTCCCGACCGCACGGTCTACCTGGTCTCCTATCGCGGCTACGGCGCAAGCGAAGGCAAGCCGGACCAGGCCGCCCTGTTCGGCGATGCGCTGGCGCTTTACGACGAAGTGAGCGACCAGCACTCGGCTGCCATCGCCGTCGTTGGCCGTAGCCTGGGCAGTGGCGTAGCCAGCTATGTCGCCTCGCGCAGGCCAGTGGAAAGAGTGGCGCTGGTGACCCCGTTCGACAACCTCGCGGCGGTGGCGCAGTCTCACTATCCGCTGTTTCCCGTGCGCTGGTTCGTGCGCGACAGCTACGATTCCGTCCGTTACCTTGCCCAATACCGCGGCCCCTTGCTGGTGCTGCGCGCCGGCCGCGATGAAGTGATTCCACCGGCCAATACGGACAAGTTGCTGGCTTCGCTGGCAGGTGGGCGGCGGGTGATCGACTTTCCGCAGGCCGGCCACAACGATATTTCGGATGATCCGCGCTACGCAGAAGCCTTGCGCGATTTCCTGCGTTAGCCGGTACGCGAGTCCAGATCCGGGCTCTTGATCACTTCCGCCGTCTCTTCGTTCAAGGCCTGTCCTTCACGTTTGGGCGTGGTGAACGGCGTGGGTTTGGGCTTGGAAGCGTTGCCCAGCATCAAGGGTGCGCCGGCCCGAACATCCCCGGCCGCCATTTCCAGCTCAAAACGCTCGGCATCCCGGCGGCGGATCTCGGTGGCGATGCGCTCGGCTTCTTCTTGCGCGACCCCCAGCTCGAGCAGCGCGGCGGCGCCGAACTCAACGGCCGATTCGAACGTCTCGCGGATCTGGAAATCCACACCGGCATTGATCAACTCCAGCGAATGCTCGCGGTCGTACGAACGCACCAGCAGGCGCGCCTGCGAAAATTCCGCCTTGGCCAGTTCGACGATACGGTTGGCGGCGACGCGGTCGTCGATGCAGACCGCGATCGCACGCGCCTTGTCGGCGCCCGACGAATGCAGCACATCCAGCCGCGTGCCGTCGCCGTAATAGATCTTGAAGCCGAACTCTTCGGCGCTGCGGATCATCTCGATATCGGTGTCGATGATGGTCACGTCCACATCGCGGGCCAGCAGCGACTGGCTCATGACCTGGCCGAAACGGCCGAAACCGATGATCAGCACACTGCCGCTGAGCCCGCGTGCCTCGTCGATGCCTTCCAGCGATTCCTGGACCTTCGGCGTCAGGCGTTTGAGCGCGATCACGAACAACGGCGTCAGCACCATCGATAGAACCACGATGGCGGTGAGGTTGGCATTGACCGTGGCATCGATGACACGGGCCGCGGCCGCCGCGGAGAACAGCACGAAGGCGAATTCGCCGCCCTGCGCCATCAGCACGGCACGATCTAGCGCTTCCCAATGCGGGCTGCGGGTCGCACGCGCCGCCACATAGATGCACAGCGCTTTCACGGCCATCATCGCCAGCACGCCGGATACGATCAGCGGCCAGTTGCTCGCCACCACAGCCAAGTCCAGCGACATGCCCACGCTGAGGAAGAACAGGCCAAGCAGAATGCCGCGGAAGGGTTCGATATCCGCTTCGATCTGGTGCCGGAACGTGGATTCGGACAGCAGCACGCCGGCCAGGAATGCGCCCATCGCCATCGACAAGCCACCGACTTGCATCAACAGCGCCGAACCCAGCACCACCAGCAGCGCTGCTGCCGTCATCACTTCGCGCGCTTTGGCGGAGGCGAGGATCCGGAACAAAGGATTGAGCAACCAGATGCCCGCCGCGATAAGCCCCGCAAGGCTGGCCACACCGATGCCGACGCTGATCCATCGGGAGCCATCCGCGTGGTCCGGCACCACCGGCGATATGAAGGCGACGACCGCGAGCAGCGGCACGATCAGCAGGTCTTCGAACAGCAGCACCGACACGATCTTCTGTCCGCGCGGCAGCGCGATGTCGCCGCGTTCGCCTAGCAATTGCATAACGATAGCAGTCGACGTGAGCACGAAACCCGCCGCGCCGACGAACGACACCGGCGCGCTGAACCCGTAAGCCAGGCCGACTCCCGTCAACGCGACCGTGCACACCGCGATCTGTAGGCTGCCCAACCCGAAGATCTGCCGACGCAGGCTCCACAGATGCGAAGGCTGCATCTCCAGCCCGATGACGAACAGGAACATCACCACGCCCAACTCGGCCACATGCAGAATGGATTGCGGGTCGGAGAACCAGCCGAAACCGAAAGGACCGATCAGCAAGCCCGCCGCCAGATAGCCCAGCACCGAGCCCAGGCCCAAGCGCCTGAAGATGGGTACGGCCACCACGGCTGCACCCAACAGGGCGACGACCTTGATCAGATCACTGGAGACGGCTTCGGTGGCCAAACTGGATTTCCTGCGGCGGGCACTACAGGTTAACCGCTGCCAGCCGTGATTCCGAGCGCGGGGCGCTGAAGCTTTATCGCTGCGTGCGCGGCAGCCGACGCAGGGCGATGCTTTCCCAGCCGGCGACCAGCACCATCACGCCGGTAGTGGCGGCTCCCAGAGCCAATGCGGACAACTGATGGGCAAATGCGAACGGCATCACCATCGCCAGGAGCGAAAGCCCGGCCAGATGCGACAGCGGGGGCAGCTTACGGTCGTTCAATGTCCATTTGAACAAGGCATTTCCCAGCAGATATAGCGCCGGGCCGGCAAGAATGACGGCAACGCCCATGGTCTCGGCGTGCGCCGGATGCACCAGTACGATTTCATCGGCCACGGCGCAAACGATAACGCCGGCAACGATCAACAGATGCACGTAGGTGTAGGCGAGCCGAGCGATGCGCCCGGGATCGTCGGATTGCGCGATGCGGTGGCTGGCGCGTTCGGCAGCAGTATCGAAGTACATCCACCACATCGCGACGCTGCCCAGGAAAGAAACCAGGAAAGCGGCCGCCGTGACGCCATTGCCAGGCAGTCCGGTAAAAGTCGCCCCGGTCACCAGAATCGATTCGCCCAGCGCGATGATCACGAATAGTCCGCAGCGTTCGGCCAGGTGGCCGCCGTCCACATCCCATTCGGCCGTGAGCGAATGCCTCAGTCCCGGTACCCAAAAGGCGACCGATGGCGACACGTATTCGATGGCGATTGCCAGCAGCCACAAACCGGTGCGCAACCCACCCTGCTCGAAGCCACCCCATACCCAGAACACTCCTGAAGCCAGGAACCAGACCAGGATGCGCAGGAAATTGCGCGATTGCGCGGCCCCCTCCCCACGCAATGCCCAGAGCATGAACAAATTGCGGCCTACCTGCATCGCTGCAAAAGTGCAGGCGAACAGCAGGCCTTTTTCGCCGAACGCTTCCGGTATGGAAGACGACATCAATAGCCCGCCCGACATCAGCGCGAACAGCATGACCCGCACCGGCACCTTTTCCGGATCCAACCAGTTGGTGACCCACGAGGTGAATATCCACAACCACCACACCGCCATTAGCAGCATCAGCGTATGCAGCGCGCCGGTCGGAGTCAGATGCGCCAACAGGCCGTGCGACAACTGGGTGACGGCGAAAACGAACACCAGGTCGAAGAACAACTCGACCATGGAAACCTTGCCGCTGTCGTGCTGGCCACGCTTGCGCAGCAACGAACGGGAATGGGCGTTCACTTTGGCGGTCCCCCTTCGAAACTGTAGTCCGACTTCAACGGCCGCGGCCCTTCCACGCCAGTATCCATGCGCCCAGCACGGGAATGGCGAAGATGCCTATCTGAATGGGCAATTCTTCCTGCAGCGAATAGCCATGCGACATGCCGGTGTATAGGTTCCACAACGTCGCCAATAACCAGCCGGCAGTGAATAGCCAAGCGGTGGTGGTGCGCTTGGCGGGCTTGGTCAGCCACATAGCCAACGCCATGAACACCAGACCGATCACGATGAAGATAAGGGTACGCATGGTCTACTTCCTGGATTAGGCATAAGCGCTACAGTTCCCGCCATACCGCCGACGGTATGGCGGGAACGCGATCAACAGTATCGGATTTCTTCCCGCACCGAGTACCCCGCGCATTTCGGCCCGGTCCCTCGCCCAATCAGGCTCCGCAGAATTTCTGGTAATCGATATAACCGGGGAACGGTTTGCCCGGTGCACAAACCACGCACTCCGGATCCGGCCGCAGCCGCATTTCACGGAAGCGCATCGCCAGCGCATCGAAATGCAGCAGGCGTCCGCTCAGCGGTTCGCCGATGCCAAGCAATAGTTTGATGGCCTCGGTGGCCTGCAGCAGCCCGATCACGCCAGGCAATACGCCCAGCACGCCGGCCTCGGCGCAATTGGGCGCGAACTCCGCTGCCGGCGGCTCAGGGAACAGGCAGCGGTAGCACGGCGCCTGCCCCCGATGGCGTCCGGCATCGAACACGCTGACCTGCCCTTCGAAACGCTGCACCGCGCCGTACACCAGCGGTTTTCCCAGTTTCACGCAGGCGTCGTTGAGCAGATAACGCGCTGGAAAATTGTCGGCACCGTCGATCACCACGTCCACGTCCGCCAGCAGGCGCTCGACATTGCTGGCGGTGACGCGCTCGGCGATCGCTTCCAGTCGCGTGCGTGGATTCAATGCGGACAGCGCCGTCTGCGCCGAAGCGACTTTCGCTTCGCCGATCCGCGCTTCGGTGTGCAGGATCTGGCGCTGAAGATTGCTGCGGTCCACCACATCGTCATCGGCGATGCGCAAATGGCCGACTCCCGCCGCCGCCAGATAGAACGCCGCCGGAGACCCCAGCCCGCCGGCGCCGATCATAAGTATCCGCGAAGCCTCCAGCTTGCGCTGTCCGTCCACGCCGACTTCCGGCAGGCGCAGATGGCGCGAATAACGATCCATGAAATCGGCATCGTCCGCATCCAGCTGCGGTTTGACCACCGGCAACTCTTCGGAGATCCAGCGCGTGGTCCCCCCGGCGACCGAAGACAGATTCCGATATCCGGCCTCGCTGAGGAAAGCGGCCGATTGCATCGAGCGCGCGCCGCTCTGGCAGATCAGCAGGATCTCCGTAGCCCGTTCCGGCAGATACAGACCAGGATCGGCTTCGAGCTCGGCTTTGGCGATGCCCAGCGAACCTTCGGCCTGCCCGCCGGCGCGTTCATGGGCCTCGCGGACGTCGATCAGTACCGCGCCATGCGCCTGGCGCTGACGGGCTTGTGCGGGGGTGATTTCGGAAATAGACATGGAAGGATTATCGCGCTGTTTTTGCTTCCCTTCTCCTTCGGGAGAAGGTGCCCGGAGGGCGGATGAGGAAGCGGACCATCAGCTTGACGGGACCTTCCTCTTGTAAGTCATTCTCCGCCCTCATCCGTCGCTTCGCGCCACCTTCTCCCGAAGGAGAAGGGAAGCTAGTAACCCAGCACTTCCACCACACTGCCAGCCGGGAATTCCTGCGCACCCTCCCCCAACACAATCAACACATCGCTCTCGGCAGCCGCACGTAAGCGATGGGAGGCATCGGCGCTATTGGGCAATACGCTAAGCATGCCGTCCTGCCCGTATTGCAGACGACCGCGCAGGAATTCGAGGCGATCGTGGGGTTTCTTCCAAGCCGCGGAGAGCCGAGCAAAACGCCGCGCGCGCGGCTCCGCCCTGCCCTGCAGACCGTCCAATAGCTTGCGACCCAGAGTGAGAAAAGTCGCGAGTACCGAAACCGGATTTCCCGGCAAACCCAGGAACAGCGCTCGATCCAGATGCCCGAAAAGCACCGGCATACCCGGTTTCATTTTCACTTTCCAGAAGTGGATCCCGCCCTGCGCGGCCAGCAAGGCAGGCAGGTGGTCCTTTTCGCCGGCGGAAACGCCGCCGCAGGTGATGACCACGTCGAAAGCCGAAGCCGCATCGCGCAGCGCGGTTTCGATACGGGTGGGATCGTCCGGCAAGGTCGGCCAAGCGACCGGTTCCAGCCCCTCGGCACGGAGCAGACCCATCAGCAGTTCGCGGTTGCTGTTGTAGATCTGACCGGGAACCAGCGGCAGCCCCGGCTCCACCAGTTCATCGCCGGTCGTGAACACCGCGACCGTGGGACGTTGCGAGACTTCCAGGTCGGCCATGCCCAGCGCCGCCGCAAGACTGATACGCGCCGGAGAAAGAACCGAGCCCCCGCGGAGCACCACGTCGCCGACTTGTACGTCTTCGCCGGCGCGGCGAATGTCGGCGCCTGCCACCACGCCGGCCGGCACGGTCAGCACGCCCTCGTTTTCGTGCACGTCTTCCTTGATGACTACCGTATCGGCGCCGCCCGGTAGTGGCGCGCCGGTCGTGATGCGGATGCATTCGCCGGGCTGCAGCGCCTGCTCAAGCAAGGGTCCGGCGAACTGCGCACCGACGATACGCAGGCGGCTGTCGCTTTCCGGATTCAGATCGGTATGGCGCAGCGCGAAGCCGTCCATCCGACTGTTGTCGAAGGCCGGCAGACTGATGGGTGCAGTGAGATCGCGGGCCAGAATGCGTCCGTCCACGCGTTTGATCGCCAGCCGCTCGTGGGCCAGCCGGCGTTCGCTGGCGATATGGTCGACGATGCGCGAGGCGTCGTCGTAGCTGATGCGTGTGGGAAAGCCGCCCATCGTCTCGCTATCGGATGCCGCGCTTATTTGCCGCGCTTGACGTGCCGGATCAGGCGGCGCTTCTTGGCCACCTGCTTGTCGGTCAGCACGTTCTTCTTGCCTTCGTAGGGATTCACCGAATCCTTGAAGATGAAGCGCACCGGCGTGCCCACCATCTTGAAGCGCTTGCGGAAGAAATTCTCCAGATAGCGCTTATACGACTCCGGCAAATTCTTCAGTCGTGTGCCGTGCACCACAAAGGTCGGCGGATTGAGACCGGCCGGGTGCGCGAAACGCAATTTCGGCGCGTTGCCGCGAACGGCAGGCGGTGGATTGGTTTCATAGGCCACTTCTATGGCCTTGGTCACTTCGCTGGTGCCGTGCTCCTTGGTGGCTGAGGCATGCGCACGGTGGATGGCGCGGAACAGCTCGCGCAAGCCGGAACCGTGCTTGGCGGAAATGCGCACGTTCTCGGCCCACTCCACGAAATTGAGTTTGCGCGACAGCAGCGATTCGGTCTGCTCGCGCTGGTAGGTCTCCAGGCCGTCCCACTTGTTCACCGCGATCACTAGCGCACGACCAGCGTCCAGGATGGCGCCCAGCACGGTCGCATCCTGATCGGTCACACCCTCTGTCGCGTCCAGCATCAGCACCGCGACCTGGCATTGTTCGATCGACTGCAGCGTCTTGATGATGCTGAAGATTTCGACCGCCTCCTCGACCTTGGACTTGCGGCGCAGGCCGGCAGTATCGACCAGCCGGTACTGGCGTCCGTCCCGCTCCATGTCCACGGAAATGGAATCGCGGGTAGTGCCTGGCACTTCGGAAGCGATCATGCGCTCCTCGCCGAGCAGGCGATTGAACAGGGTCGACTTGCCGACGTTGGGACGGCCGACGAAGGCGATGCGTACCCGCGCAGGATCGTTGTCCAGGACGGCGGTGGTGCCCACCTCGGGGACGCGCTTCTGTACCTCTTCCAGTAGTTCGTCGATGCCCTGACGGTGCGCGGCCGAAACGGTGATGACGTCGTTGAAGCCGTAACGCGAGAATTCCGAGATCGCCGTGGATTCCTCCAGACCGTCGATCTTGTTGATCACCAGCAGGGTCGGGCGTGCGGTCTTGCGCAGCCAGGTCAGGATGTCGTCGTCGAGCGTCGACGCGCCTTCGCGGCCGTCGACGATGAACAGAACTAGGTCCGCTTCTTCGGCCGCAGCTCGCGCCTGACGTGCGGTCGCTCCTGCGAGGCCTTCCTCTTCGCCGGCGATGCCGCCGGTGTCCACCACCATGAACGGCTTGTCCTCGTCCAGGCGGCAGATACCGTAATTGCGGTCGCGGGTCACTCCCGGCTGGTCGTGGACCAACGCGTCGCGGCTGCGGGTCAGCGCATTGAATAACGTCGATTTGCCCACGTTGGGGCGGCCGACCAGTGCAACGAGGGGAAGCATATTAAGAAGCCGGAGAAGAAAAATGGAGATTGCTGGCCTGCGCGGCAGGCTTTGCGGACAGGATTATCTCCTATTCGGCAGGTCGGCATGGCCGATACGAGAAAAGCGCACCGGAGTGCGCTTTTTTCCGGTTGCCGGCCAAGGCTGGCGGGCCGAGTTATTGCAGGCGGAACGCGGTCAATTCGCCTTCGACGTTTTGCACCAGCAGGACCCCATCGGCCACCACCGGCTTGGCGCGCACCGCCTTGCCGCCGACGCGTTCGCGGGCGGCTTCTTGCCCGTTGTCCAACCGCAGCCAGTGCACGTAGCCGTCGAAATCGCCGACCACCGCAAAATCGCCATGCACCGTGGGCGCCGTCAGCGAGCGACGAGCCAGCGAGGTATTGGACCAGAGCGAAGCACCCGAAGTCTTATCCAGTGCCCAGACCAAACCGGCCGGGTCGGAAACGATCACGTTGCCCGAGGACAAGCCCAGACCACCCGGCCCGCCATTGTCTCGGCTCCAAAGAGGACGGCCGCTGGGACCGTCGATGGCGACGGTTTCCTTCTTGAAACTGGTCGCGTAGACCGTGGTGCCGTCGAGTACCGGCGCGCCGTCGACATCGGCCATCCGTTCCAGCTCGGTGCGCCCCTCGGGTACGCCGATCACCTGGTTCCAAAGCGGACGCCCATCGTTCAAAGCCATGGCGGAAAGGGTGCCATCGTCGTTGCCGACGAAGACGAAGCCGGGGCCCAAGGTTACCGGCGCATTGCCGCGGACGCTCAGACTGGGAAGATCATGGTTGGAGAACCAGCGGCGCTCGCCAGTGGCCGCGTCGAAAGCCGACACGCGGCCATCGTTGGATCGCACCAGCACGAGGCCCTGCCCGATCGCAGGCGCTGCGATTACTTCATTGGGAACCTTGGCTTGCCACTTCTCGGCACCGGTGGCCGCATCCAGCGCGATCACCTTGCCATCCAGCGAACCGACGACCACCAGGCCGTCGCCAGCACCGGGACCGCCCGCCAAGCGTTCTTCGGACTTGTATTGCCATACGGTCTTGCCGGTCTGCAAGTCGAACGCCCGCACACCGCCTTCGACGGCTGCGGCATAGACGCGACCGTCCGCTACTGCGGGACCCTGGTGAACACCTAGGCGATCTTCGCCCTTGCCCGCATTGGCGCTCCACAATTTGGAAACTGTGGCGGTGGCGGTGAAGTCGACCAGTTCCGCCGGTTCGGTGGGTTTACCGTCGTCCTTACCCTTGCCGCCGAACCAACCCTTGACCGTGCTGCAGCCGGACAGCACCACTGCCAAGACCGCGATCGCCATAATGCGTTTCAACAGGGTGCGTTCGAGCATGATGCGTTTGAGCATGGAAACCGGCCTCATGAAGTTGGCTGCGCGGGCTTGGGCGGCGTGCCGCCCAAATCGCTGAGTTTCAGCTCGACCAGACGACGTTGCGGCGCAGCCACATCCATCCCGGTCAGAGCCTTCAAATAAGTGTCGCGTGCCTGGTCGCGCTTGCCTGTGGCGAGCAACGCGTCGCCGCGCGCCTCCAGGCTGGCGCTGTCGGTAGCGTCACTCAGGATTTTCAGGGCTTCTTCGCCCTTGCCGGCGTCGGTCAGCAGCCTGGAGAGGCGTAGATCGACCAGCGATTGCAGCGTCTGATCCGCCTTGATGCCACGAAGCGTGACGATAGCCGCTTCCGCTTGTCCGGCGTCGACCTGGGCCTTGGCCAGCCGCAACGCGGCCAAGTTCGCATAGGCGTTGCCGTCTTTCAGCTTCCCGACTTCGGCCTGGGCTTTCTTGAGATCGGCGGTGCCTATGCTGTCCAGTGCGGACTGGTAGCTGACGTTGGCCTGTTCGGCCTGCTGGACCTGATGCTTCTGCCACCACTGCCAGCCAAAAATTACCGCGAGTCCCAAGGCTATGCCGCCGATCAATCCGGCGCCGTTGTTTTTCAGCCAATTGCGGACGCGCTCGCTTTGTTCGTGCTCGTCGAGCAGATCGTCGATCGCCATGCGTACTCTCGCCCCGTCTAAGCGGGGTCTTCGGTTCGGGGGTTGGACAGGGTATCTGTTAGAAACCCGCGCGCAGGTCAGTCAGTCAGCGACCGGCGCGAGGGAACCGTCAGAGGATACCGCAAAGCGCGCAATGTTCGCTCGCTTGTACGGCGTCAGATCCACCGTACTACCTCCTTGCTGAACCTCGACCGCCGCCGCGTTGCCCAGCACGACGCGTCCGACTTCCCCGCTGCGGAAACTGCGTTCCTCGCCGGCTTTGAGCAGCCCGTACTCGAGGTTGGCGCCGCCTGGTGCGTCGATCTGCACCCAGCTATCGCCGGTCATGCGCAGGCTCAACCCATTGCCGCCGTTACGCGGCAGAGGCGTCAGCGACGCGACATACGGTGCAGCTTGCACACCGGCAACGGATGGCGACGACTTGTCCGCGCCAGCACTCTGCCCAGCCGATACGGCAGATGCGGGCACGACATCCAGCGACGCTGTGGTCTGGGAGGATTCTTTCAGATGCGATTGGGTCGCCACCCAGACCGGCACCGCGATCGCGGCGGTGATGACTACATAGACCGCGCGGCGCGCGACACTTTCCAGTACCCGCTGGTAGCGCGGGGTGTGGCTGCGACTGACCAGCTCCGCTGGGCGCACGCCCTGCAGATCGACACGCTCCAGGTACGGTTCGATGTCGACCTTGAGCAACTTGGCGTAACTGCGCAGCTGGCCGCGCAGGAAGACCGGCGCACCCAGCACCTGCCAGTTCTCTTCTTCCAGTGCCTGCACTACGCGGACAGGCATCTTCAGTTGACTGCCTACCTCTTGCAGAGTCAGTCCGGCACGCTCGCGCGCCTGGCGCAGGAGGGACCCGCAGCCTTCGGCGTAACGACCCGCAGACGGCAGGTCCAGTGGTGTCTGGTCAGTCATGGTCTCGATTTTTCCCCAGGGTTCGCGGTAACCACTTCGGGGAACTCCGCCCGTAACCGCTGAACATATCGGCTGGCGGCGGCCTTGTCGCCCAGCTTCTCTTCTATCCCAGCCGCCAGTTGTAGCACGGCTACTGTGGCAGGCGCAGCAGCCAATCTTCGTTCTGTGAACGCTCTCGCTTCAAAATAGCGACCCCGACGATATTCGCTCTCGGCCAGGGAGGCCAGCGCATAGGCGTTTTGCGGGGCCATTGAGAGCGCTTTGCGCAAATCGCGGTCGGCGCGGTCGTACTGCCCGGTCTTCAGCGCGCATCCCCCGGCATTGGCCAGTGCCGACTCCGGGGTGTCGTAACCGGGCGCCGCCAGGGCGCGATCGAACCAAACCAGGGACTCGGCAGGAAAGCCATTACCGCACAGCCAAGCCCCGTAATTGTTGAGCACCCCACCCTGCTTGGGCGCCGCCTCGGCGGCCCGTTTGTAGTACTCGCCCGCCTGGGTTTCGGCTCCCTTGCGGTCGGCGATGACGGCCAGCAAGGTCAAAGCGTCAGCGGACGAAGGGTTCGTCTTCAGCGCCGCCGTAGCCTCGACCTCGGCCGACTTCAGATCGCCTGCCCGCAACCGCTGCTCGGCCAAACTCAGTCTGCGCCCCAACGCCATTCGCTGGGTAGTCTTGGCGTCATCGGCAACGTGGTAGTCCGGAGCCACCCATTCGGCGCGTTGCTCCTTCATGGCCGGCTCCATAAAGGCCCGGCATCCGGTGAACAACGGCAGCAGTACGACCAGCGCGGCGAGTGCAGTACTACGCAGCCGCATCATCGATCCCTTGCGACTGCAAATGCAGGCGGAATTCGGCCTGCCGCCGGGTGCGATCGACCACTTGCCCTTTCAGCTGCCCGCAAGCGGCGTCGATGTCGTCGCCCCGGGTGCGTCGCACCATCGTCAGTACCTGCGCATCCAGCAGGATTTTCTGGAACGCGCGGATGTCCGCCTCGGTGCTGCGCTCATAGCGCGTGCCCGGGAATGGATTGAACGGGATCAGATTGACTTTGCCCGCATCCTTCGACTGCACCGTGTTATCGAACTGGCGCATCAGCCGCGCCAGCTCGCGGGCATGCTGTGGCTGATCGTTGACGCCGCGCATCATGGTGTATTCGAAAGTCACCGAATCGCGCTTCTTGTTGTGCTGCACATAACGCGCGCACGCAGCCATCAGTTCGGCGATCGGGTATTTCTTGTTCAACGGAACCAGTTCCGTGCGCAGCTCGTCGTTGGCCGCATGCAAGGACACTGCGAGCGATACGTCGGACTCGACCGAAAGACGGTCGATCATCGGCACCATGCCCGCGGTGGAAAGCGTCACGCGCTTATTAGCTAGGCCGTAGCCCAGGTCGTCGCGCATCACGCTCATCGCACGCACGACGTTCTCGAAATTCATCAACGGCTCGCCCATGCCCATCATCACCACGTTGGTGAGTTTGCGCTGCAGGTGCGGCACGTTGCCCAGGTGGCGAGCCGCCACCCAGACCTGGCCGATGATTTCGGCGGTGGAAAGATTACGGTTGAAGCCCTGGGTGGCGGTCGAACAGAACTGGCAGTTCAGCGCGCAACCCACCTGCGAGGAAACGCAAAGCGTGCCGCGGCCCTTGTCCGGAATGAACACGGCCTCGATTGAATTCTTGCCATCCATCCCTAGCAGCCACTTGTGGGTGCCGTCGGTGGAAGGCTTTTCGAACTGTATCTGCGGAACCACGACCTCGGCATGTTGCTGCAGCTTCGCGCGCAGCGCCTTGCCGAGGTCGGTCATGGCATCGAAGTCGGTGACATAACGGTGATGGATCCACTTCATCACCTGATGGGCGCGGTAGCGCTGTTCGCCGAGGGTATCGGCGAAGAAGCGCTCCAGCCCCTCGCGATCGAGGTTGAGCAAGTTTTGTTTCTTGGCGACCTCGTTCACGGCATCGATCTCAGCGCGCGACCACTTCGGTCGCAGCGAAGAAATAGGCCACTTCCACCGCGGCGTTCTCCACCGAATCGGAACCGTGCGCGGCGTTGGCGTCGATCGAATCGGCGAAGTCGGCGCGGATCGTACCCGGCGCGGCATCCTTCGGATTGGTGGCGCCGAGCAGTTCGCGATGCAAAGCCACTGCGTTCTCGCCTTCCAGCGCCTGGATCATCACCGGGCCGGAGATCATGAAATCAACGAGTGCATTGAAGAACGGACGTTCGCGGTGCACGGCGTAGAAACCTTCCGCTTCACGACGCGACAATTGCTTGTACTTGGCGGCCACGATCTTCAGGCCGGCCTTTTCGAAACGCGAATAAATCTCGCCGATCACGTTCTTGGCGACGGCATCGGGCTTGACGATTGACAGGGTGCGCTCCAGCGCCATGGATTTTCTCCGTTGGGTGGGCCACTGCGGACCCGAGGTTAACATGAAAAACCCGCGTCGAAACGCGGGCTTAGACTAACAAGCGTAGCGGAATTCTAACGTATCGGCGGCATATTTGCAGCGTTTCGCACGCCCCCTGTTGCGCCGCAGCATGACTTCCAAAGCCACTAAGCACAAAATCAAACAAGCGTTTGATTACCGAGAGCCTTATGGCCAACACCGCCCACTTTTCCACCAAGGACCGGATCCTAGGCGCCGCCGAGGAACTGTTCGCCCAGCACGGCTTCGCCGGCACCTCGCTGCGCCAGGTCACCAGCCGTGCCGACGTCAATATCGCCGCGGTCAACTATCACTTCGGCTCGAAGGAGAACCTGGTCAACGAGGTCTTCCGTCGGCGTATGGACGACATGACCACGCTGCGCCTGAGTCAGCTTAAAACCGCTCTGGAACAGCATCCCGGCGAGCTTCGGCCGGTGTTGGCCGCGTTCGTGGAACCCGCCCTGGCGATGTCACAGGACCGTCATGGAGGCGGCGCGTTCGTGCGCGTGGTCGCACGCGCTTACGCGGAAAAAAACGATGGCCTGCGCAAGTTCCTGTCCGATCACTACGGCCACGTGTTGCGCGAATTCGGCAAGGCGATCGCCACTTGCGTCCCCGGCCTGAGCAAAGAAGAACTGTACTGGCGGCTCGACTTCCTGGCCGGCGCGCTTACCTACGCCATGGCCGACTTCGGGCTGATTAAGCGACCCGCCGATGTCACCGAAGCAGCGCACCGTGAGCGCGCCGCACGCGAATTGATCCGTTTCGCTGAGGCCGGCATTCGTGCCGGCAACTGAATAATTCTAATTTATAAACAAGGATTTATAGAATATGTCTAACAAATTACTTGTACGTCGGGTCGCAGTGCTCGGGGCCGGGGTCATGGGTGCGCAGATCGCCGCGCATCTGACCAACGCCGGTGTGGACACCGTGCTATTCGACTTGCCTGCGAAGGAAGGAAATCCGGACGGCGTGGTGCTGAAGTCCATAGCCAACCTGGGCAAGCTCAGCCCCGCCCCGCTGGCCAGCAAAACCTTGGCCGAGGCGATAACGCCCGCCAACTATGAGAGCGGACTGGAACAACTGCGCGGTTGCGACTTGATCATCGAAGCCATTGCCGAGCGCATGGACTGGAAGCAGGACCTTTACAAAAAGATCGCCCCGTTCGTGGCCGACCATGCGGTGCTGGCCAGCAACACTTCGGGCTTGGGCATCAATGCCCTTTCCGATGTGCTGCCGGAACAGCTGCGCCACCGCTTCTGCGGCGTGCATTTCTTCAACCCGCCGCGCTACATGCACCTGGCCGAACTGATCCCGACCAAAGTTACCGATACCGTCGTGTTGGAAGGCCTGGAAGGTTTCCTGGTCACCACCTTGGGCAAAGGCGTGGTCTACGCCAAGGACACGCCCAATTTCATCGGCAATCGCATCGGCGTTTTCTCGATCCTGGCCAGCATCCACCACACGGCCGAGTTCGGCTTGGGTTTCGATGAAGTGGATGCCGTCAGCGGCCCGCTGATCGGGCGCCCGAAGTCGGCGACCTACCGGACTTCCGATGTGGTCGGCCTGGACACCATGGCCCACGTCATCAAGACCATGGGCGACACCCTGCCCAACGATCCGTGGCACAAGTATTTCGCCGCGCCCAAATGGCTGGGGGCGCTGATCGCCAAGGGCGCTTTGGGACAGAAGACCGGCGCCGGCATCTTCCGCAAGGTCGGCAAGGACATCGTGGTGCTCGATCTGAAGGCGCAGGACTACCGCCCCTCGACCGGCGTCGCTGCGCCGGAAGTCGTCGAGATCCTGAAGTTGAAGAACCCGGCGGAGAAGTTCGCCAAACTGCGCGAAAGCCAACATCCGCAAGCGCAGTTCCTGTGGGCTACGTTCCGCGATTTGTTCCATTACAGCGCCTACCATCTGGCCGATATCGCCGAGACCGCGCGCGACGTCGACCTCGCGATTCGCTGGGGCTACGGCTGGGCGCTGGGTCCGTTCGAGACCTGGCAGGCTGCCGGCTGGAAGCAGGTGGCGCAATGGATCGCCGACGACATCGTCGCCGGCAAGACCATGAGTTCGGCGCCGTTGCCGAACTGGGTGTTCGACGGCCGCGAAGGCGTGCATGCCGCCGAGGGCAGCTATAGCCCGGTCAAGAACGCCAAACTGCCGCGCTCTTCCCTGCCCGTCTACCAACGCCAGCGTTTCCTGGATCCGCTGCTGGGCGAGAAATTCCCGGCCGGCGAAACCGTGTTCGAGAACGATGGCCTGCGCATGTGGACCGACGGCGACGGCATTGCAGTGGTCGGCTTCAAGACCAAGATGAACACCGTCAACGACCATGTGCTCAACGGCCTGCAGGAAGCCGTGGGCCGCGCCGAGCGGGACTTCAAGGGACTGGTGCTGTGGCAGAACAGCGAACCGTTCTCCGCCGGCGCCGATCTTTCCGGCGCCATGGGCCTGTTGCAGGCTGGCAACGTGGCCGGATTCGAGGCCATGGTCGCCAACTTCCAGGCCACCAGCCAACGCATCAAGTATTCGCTGGTGCCGGTGGTGGCTGCGGTGCGCGGCCTCGCGCTCGGCGGCGGCTGCGAATTCCAGATGCATAGCGCTAAGACCGTGGCGGGGCTGGAAAGCTATACCGGCCTGGTCGAAGCCGGCGTCGGCCTGCTGCCGGCCGGCGGCGGGCTTAAGGAAATCGCAGTACGCGCTTCGCAGGCCGCGGGTCCAGGCGGCGATGTGTTCGCTGAACTCAAGAAGACCTTCGAGACCGTGGCGATGGCCAAGGTTTCGGCTTCGGCGATGGAAGCGCAGGAACTTGGCCTGATGCGCAGAACCGACAAGATCGTGTTCAACGCCTTCGAGTTGCTGTACGTGGCCAAGCAGGAAGCC
>Ga0307513_10004311_pt1 | contig 19016 bp, 11 predicted proteins | sample 15_EM_MG_FD_202174 | JGI IMG/M metagenome (GOLD analysis project Ga0307513, IMG submission 202174) | Populus trichocarpa ectomycorrhiza microbial communities from riparian zone in the Pacific Northwest, United States - 15_EM | ecosystem: Host-associated > Plants > Roots > Unclassified | place...
CTTATGGGGCAGTACGGTGCCAGCGGACGGAACCGGGAGGGGGGTAGAGGAAGGATCGCGAGCGGGCTAGCCACAACCGACTAACGGGCCATAGCAAGGGCTTTTGGGGCGACAGCGAGACCGAGCGGGACCGTGATGTTACTAACCAAAGCTTTCCCCATCAGAGGTACAAGCCCAGCAGAACTGAAGCGTTACTTCGACCGAGTGTCCGACACCGTAACGCCGACCGTGAGCGAAGCGAGACGCTTTCCGACCGTGCAAAATGCTAAGCGAGGTGCAAAGCAAGTGCGGGGTAAGGGGGAGAACCGAACACCATGAGCGGGAGTCAACGATGAACAGGAACGAGAACCCCATGGAGGGGAGGCCGAGGCAACAGAGGAGGAGGGTAGATGGCTTAACGTCAACTCCTAAGTAGTAGCCATTGTGGGAGAAGAGAGGTGGGTGGGGGACAGTGACGATGATTTCCCGTGGTGTTGAGATTTCAATCACCGGAGGTGGAGGAGAGATGGTTCGTGCCCTCCCTCTTGGTCGCTTTTTTTTTTTCTTTTTTCTTTTTTTATATCAAATGGTTATTATGTTTAAAGGTACAAAAGACTCAGACAGCGCTAGCTATGGAGATAAAAAACCTATAAGCAAACGTCATCCCGCCCGCTTCACCTCGTCATAGGACAAATCAAACACCCCGAGTCTATAGGAAAAGTCTCCCCCGCCTAGCACCTAAGATAATATACCCCAGACACGTAAGGAAACAATACATAGAAAGGTACAGGTAGAGAGACCCAAACCCTTCAGCAGGCTCCCCAAAACAAAAGAAACGACGGCCATTCTAAGGCCCTTTCGGGGCCCGGCCGAGAGGATAGATGATCGCCGACACGGGAAAGCTCATAGGCTGAGGGCCCACCAAAAACCATGATGTACAGTCGGGCAGGTCATTACATCGTTCCCAAGCGTTGGACAAACCCACGGAGGCAGTGCTATACCACGACTAGGTGTAACTGAGGAGAGGCCGAACGATCGGAGGGGGAAGAGGGCGAGCGGAGCCACCGAGCAGAGGGGATGCCAGGCAGAAATGTGAGCAGTAGGGTGCCAGCCGGTGCGTAGCAGTAGGGTGCCAGCTAGCGGGGAGGGAGCAGTAGGGTACCAGCCGGAGGGGGGGGAGCAGTAGGATGCCAGCCGGGCGAGGAGTTTTAGCAGTAAGGTGCCAGCTTATGGGGCAGTACGGTGCCAGCGGACGGAACCGGGAGGGGGGTAGAGGAAGGATTGCGAGGCGGCTAGCCACAACCGACTAACGGGCCATAGCAAGGGCTTTTGAGGCGACAGCGAAACCGAGCGGGACGGTGATGTTACTAACCGAAGCTTTCCCCATCAGAGGTACCAGCCCAGCCCAACCGAAGCCTTACTTTGACCGAGATTCCGGACGCCACAACGCCAACCGTGAACGAAGCGAGAAGCTTTCCGACGGTGCAAAATGCTAAGCGAGGCGCATAGCAAGTGCGGGGTAAGGGGGAGAACCGAACTTCATGAGCGGGTGTCAACGATGAACGGGAACAAGAACCCCAAGGAGGGGAGGCATGCGTGCCCCAGGAGAGGAGGGTAGATGGCTTAACGTCAACCCCTAGGCAGTAGCCATGATGGGGGAAGAGAGGTGGGTGGGGGATAGTGACAATGATTTCCCGTGGTGTTGAGATTTGAATCGCCGGAGGTGGAGGAGAGATGGTTCGTGGCCTCCCACTTGGTCGCTTTTTTCCTTTTTTTTTCTTTTTTTTTTTATTCAAATCGTTATTATGTTTAAAGGTACAAAAGACTCATGCAGCGCTAGCTATGGAGATAAAAAACCTATAAGCAAACGTCATCCCGCCCGCTTCACCTCGTCATAGGAAAAATCAAACCCCCCGAGACCATAGAAGAAACTTCCCCCGCCTAGCACCTAAGACTCGCACCTCAGACACGTAAGGAAACAACTCATAGAAACGTACAGGAGAGAAACCCAAACCCTTCAGCAGGCCCCCAGGTAACACTAAGAAAAGAATCAACGAAACGCCTAGATACAACTACTATTGCCAAAATGCAGAATCCAAGAACCCGTGCGGTGAAATCAGGTTGGGGCGGCGGCTCAACGGTCGGGAGTGACCGGAAGGTGGCGACCCGTCGGCGTTTAGGATAGACCAAGGAAGCTGTGCAATACCATGATGAACCGTAACCTAAGCGAGGATTGCGACCGTAGAGTAAATCGCAGGAGGGAGAGAGGCAGGTGGGCGAGCGGAGCCGCCGGGCAGAAGGGATGCCAGCCAACGATGATGAGCAGTAGGGTACCAGCCGGTGAGTAGGAGAAGGGTGCCAGCCGGTGGAGGGGAAGCAGTAGGGTGCCAGCCCGGGAGGTGGATTAGCAGGAACGTGCCAGCTTATGGGGCAGTACGGTGCCAGCGGACGGAACCGGGAGGGGGGTAGAGGAAGGATCGCGAACGGGCTAGCCACAACCGACTAACGGGCCATAGCAAGGGCTTTTGGGACGAGAGCGAAACCGAGCGAGACCTTGATCTTACTAACCGGAGCTTTCCCCATCAGAGGTACCAGCCAAGCAGAACTGAAGCCTTACTTCGACCGAGAGTCCGGACGCCATATCGCCGACCGTGAACGAAGCGAGAAGCTTTGCGACAGGGCAAAATGCTAAGCGAGGTGCAAAGCAAGTGCGGCGTAACGGCGAGAACCGAACTTCATGCGCGGGTGTCAACGATGAACGGGAACAAGAACCCCAAGGAGGGGAGCCATGCGTGCCTCAGGAGAGCAGGGTAGATGGCTTGACGTCAACTCCTAGGCAGTAGCCATAGTTGGAGAAGAGAGGTGTGTGGGGGAGGGTGACGATGATTTCCCGTGGTGTTCAATTTTCAATCCCCGGAGGTAGAGGAGAGATGACCTCCCTCTTGGTCTTTTTTTCTTTTTTCTTTTTTTTTTTGTAATCAAATCGTTATTATGTTTAAAGGTACAAAAGACTCATGCAGCGCTAGCTATGGAGACAAAAAACCCATAAGGAAAGTCTTCCAGCTCGCTTCACCTCGTCATAGGAATAATCAAACACCCCGAGTCCATAGGAAAAGTCTCCCCCGCCTACCACCTAAGATACTATACCCCAGACATGTAAGGAAACAATACATAGAAACGTACAGGTAGAGAGACCCAAACCCTTCAGCAGGCTCCCCAAAACAAAAGAAACGACGGCTGTTCGAAGGCCCTTTCGGGGCCTGGGGGAGGGGATAGATGATCGCCGACACGGGAAAACTCATAGGCTGAGGGCCTACCAAAAAGCATGATGTACGGGCGGGCAGGTCATTACATCGTTCCCAACCGTTGGACAAAGCCGCGGAGGCAGTGCTATACCACGACTAGGCGTAACCAATGAGAGGCCGAACGATAGGAGGGGGAGAGGGGCGATCGGAGCCACCGAGCAGAGGGGATGCCAGCCAAGGATGATAAGCAGTAGGGTGCCAGCCGGTGAGTAGCAGTAGGGTGCCAGCCGGTGGGGGGTGAGCAGTAGGGTGCCAGCCGGGGAGTTGAAATAGCTGTAAGGTGCCAGCTTATGGGGCAGTACAGTGCCAGCGGACGGAACCAGGAGGGGGGTAGAGGAAGGATCGCGAGCTGGCTAGCCACAACCGACTAACGGGCCATAGCAAGGGCTTTTGGGACGACCGCGAAACCTAGCTGGACCGTGATGTTAGTAACTGAAGCTTTCCCCATCAGAGGTACAAGCCCAGCAGAACCGAAGCCTTACTTCGACCGAGAGTCCGGACGCCGTATCGCCGACCATGAACGAAGCGAGAAGCCTTCCGACCGCGCAAAATGCTAAGCGAGCTGCAAAGCAAGTGCGGGGTAAGGGGGCGAACCGAACTTCATGAGCTGGTGTCAACGATGAACGAGAACAAGAACCCCAAGGAGGGGAGGGATGCGTGCCCCAGGAGAGGAGGGGAGATGGCTTAACGTCAACCCCTAGGCAGAAGCCATGATGGGGGAAGAGAGGTGGGTTGGGGGAAGTGACGATGATTTCCCCTGGTGTTGAGATTTCAATCGCCGCAGGTGGAGGAGAGATGGTTTGTGGACCTCCCTCTTGGTCGTTCTTTTTCTTTCTTTCTTTTGTAAGCATCCGTTCATTGTTTTTAGGTACAAAAAGCCTCATGCAGCGCTAGCTATGGAGAGAACAAAACCTATAAATCAAAACAAATAACAAAGGAAAGTCACGGCACCAGGTAAATATCCACTATCGCGAAGGTTTCTCCTCCGCCGGGCCACCGGCCACATATAAGACGGAAAGCACAAACTAACAACTTAGTCGTCTAGAAAGGAAAGCCTACATAAGACAAAGGAAAGAAACCCAGCGACCCTCTACCTCAGCCAACGAAAAAACCCGAAACACCGGGGGGGGCAACCTGGGGGGTGAGAGAGAGAAAACGGGGGATGTGGGGGTGGTGGTGGGAGGGAACATCGTGGGGGGAAATCCCGTGGAGGTTACGCCTATGAAGGTGGCGAGTCTTTTTAGAAGCGGGAGGGACGACCAGAGTGGGGCTTCGGGACCGACATCAGTAAAGCCGTGGAGGAGGCGTGACCTGCTGTGTTGTCTCGAAGGGCAGGACAGGATGGCGTGCTCGAAGGTTTCAGGCTCCAAGCCGCAGCGGGGGCAGGAGGTTTCGGCGTTGGGGGACCTCCAGGTTGGGTGGGCGGCCAGGTAACCTTTCCCGGCTCTCATTTGGTGAATCCTCCCGGCGACAAACTTGCCCAAGCCCATAAAGGGCCTTGGGTTTAGTGCTGGACGGTGTAGGTAGTACCCTGGGGTCGGGAAAAGGGTGGCCCATTCTTCGAGGAGCTTGTCCCTTACCCTCTTCTTCAGGGCTGAGTTGGTGTTGTCCATCAGGGACTGGGGCGGGAGGGTGGGGACGGGGCACACCAGATGGGATTTGATCATGGGCATCCTTGATAGCCCGAGGGTGAAGGGAATTGTTCGATGCGCCACCGCGTCCACTGGGAGGTAGTTCCTCATTGGGGGGACCGGGCGGGGTGTTTTCCAATGCAGGGGGAGGTAAACAGATGATAGGCCTCTGGTGATGGCCCGCGAGGAGTCAGGCGCCCGATACGTCGAGAGCGAGGGGAACGAGGGATGGAGACGGGCTGTTGCCGGGTTCAATCTGGGAGGGGAGCAGACAATCCTGAGCGCCGCAAGCCTTTGCCGGTGGGCCATCAGGAGGGAGACAAGAGGAAGGCAGGACCCCGGCGAGCGTATCCCGGTGGGGGTCGCCGAAAAGCAGTTTGTGGTCCACCTTTGGACCTTGCGCCAGAACGTATCTAGGCGGGTCGTAGTTCCCACGCTGGGTGTGAACAGATCCGCCCCGTAGAGAAGGATAGGGGCGACCAGAGATGTAGCCAGTCTGTGGCACAGGTAGGGAGGGAGGCCCGCACCGGGCGGACTGAGGCGGCGGATGAGGGCGAACGCCCCCTGGGCCAAGGCCAGGCGGCGCGAGTAATGTGCAGCGGGGTCGAGGGCCGGTGTGAACCAGTACCCGAGCCATCGGACAGAGTTGCCGGGGTGGAACAGCTCCCCTTTGATTTGAATAGGTGAGACGCACTTCGGAGAGTGCCTCTGGCTGGGGGTCCTCCAGTGTATCAGTTCTGTTTTCGCGACCGAGAAGGAGACGCCCAGGCGGGACGCCTTCTTCTCAAGTCTGTCGAATAGATCTTGGACCCGGCGGATGTTGCCACCGTAGGTAAGGGAAGCCACAGTGAGGGCAAAGTCGTCCACATACGAGATCATCAGACCACGGGGGATCCCAAAATGTAGCGGCGCGACGTTGAGGAGAAAGAGGAGCGGGGAGATCGGAGAGCCTTGCGGGGCGCCGACGTTGACTGGGGCTGGGGTTCCCGGTGCTCCTTGGAAAACCAGGGTGCAGCTTCGTTCTCCTAGAAAGGACGAAACCCAGGAAACCAGGTATGGGGGTATCCCGGCTTCCCTGAGGATTCGGGCCAGAGTGTTGTTGTCGACGTTGTCGAACCCCGCTTTTATATCCAGACACAGGGAGGAGACCTTGAGGCGGGGCCTCTGCAGGGTTTTAACGTCGTTGGTGAGGGTGAGGCACGCATCGTAGGTGGTGAGCCCTGGAAGCGAGGCACATTGGTTGGGGTGCAATCGCCCTCGACCTCCATCTTGGTCGGAACCAAGCTCCTTTTATAGGCATCTTCCTACAACCCTAACCCTGGTGATTCCTCCCCTTCGCGTAACATAGCCCCCATGACTCATAATGAGTGATAGTGCGACATCCCTCAGCTAACTCGTACGAGTCAACTGCGCACATCCTCTTTTACTAGATCCATACCCATAAACACCATCATGCGCTCAAATGACTCGCATGTGTGAACCCCATGCCTCGTAATCTGAGTCATGTGCCAAATCATTACATTATATGACGTCGCGATCGTGACGTCATGAAAGCATTAACCAATCATAATCTTCTAATGACTCGCCAGTGCGCAGTAATCCGAAAGCTATGACTCAAATGACGTCATAGTGCAAAAACCCAACATACCTTATGACTAATAAGTATTAGTCATGTGAAATCTGCCTTGCTTAGTCATGATTTGTGACTGTTAACCGCACTTCGTTGCTGTCTGTTTCTGTGTATCCTATTCTTCACTTCCGTTCGATTGCATTTCCACTTTGTTCTTTCTTTTGATAAGTTCTTTGAGTTCTCCGTCAGTCTTTTATATCTGCTATATACAAATTACCTTGCATCCACCCTGTATCGGAACTCTGAATCCGCCTTGCGACCACCTTGTTCCTAAAAAGAAGTACATAGAAACATGCTTAGATTATCGGTAGAGTGCGTTACGGTGTGGGGTGGGGCACGTTTTCCCCAGCCAGTCCCCCCACTGAAAATGGGCCGCGTGGATTATTTTGAGGGTAATTCCCGCCGGCCTCCGTCCGGGCCCATTCCCCGCTCATTTGGTGGAAGGGGCCCTATTTCTCCTCCCATGTTTAAACTGGAACAGGCCGGACGACGGGCAGAGGCAGGGAACCCTAAAACGAGATACTCCGCCGGGTTCCGGGCCCCGGAGGCCCCGTAACGAACATTAATTATACGCTTACACCTATATACTTAGAGGGATTTTCACACACTATTTATCCGAAACTTGTTGAAATTCCGTTATATTTCCTATGTGCATTTCATAACACTACCGTGTATTCTTTTACTTAGTTTGTGTTTCGGCTCCACCTGTACACCGCTTACATTACTACAGCTAAGATATATATTATGGTGTTTTATTGACTGTTTTAGGATAATATTTGGGCATTTAACACGTGCTTTTCTATCCGGTGGTAATGATTTTATGCATCTCTTATGCACTATTATTGGTCATGATATTTCTAATATTCACATCACACCCTCATAGTCCCACGCACATTGTTTAGGATTACCTGGCAGGATTTCAGGATCAAAAATGTTCGCACTTATGTTTCTTACATAGTTTTCCCTATATTTCTTTCATACATATGCGTGCACACTTTTGTATAAATATGCTTGCTACCGCCCACCTGTTTTGGAATAATTAAGAACCAGAACTCCTACCAAATCTGCTCTCCACTCCTCACCAAGCGTGCCTCGCAACCCCCTCTCGCACTTGCGCAGTATTATCCACATAGAATAGATTGTGCCCCTTGCGTTCACATTTTGAACAAAACTCGAAGCTCAAATCATAATGATAATGTGAGCACTATACTGAAATCCTATCTTTTGAGAGGGTTGGCGCATTACTATATGGAATATCCTGATAGTGGAGTCATTATACTTGACAGACAAAATAAGTAGTAGTGTTTGGCCAGCCAATTCTCATCGCAAATTGTGATTTCAGATCTGAAATGAGAGGCCAAGCACCCCTTAGATTTCAACGTGCCATTTGGCTAGTCAAAGAATATTACTTGGCGGAATACGTGGGGCTCCGCAAAGGGGCCAGAGTGCGCGATGAGAAAACGGGGGCCGTATAGACAATCAGCAGGGAAAGTTACATTCCCGGCCCAGCCCATAGCCCGGCAAAGGCCTTGTATCATATGTGGCGGGGAGGAATCGCAAAGAGTTGACCCCCGGCTGCAGTAACGGCGGAGTCAGAATGTCAAAGCCTGCCCCGCCCCGGCCTATAACGAACACTAACCAAGTTTAAGTCAAAGAAACATCTGCTACATGAAAGGTAAATATACATCATCATGCTCAAAAAGACAATGTGGCCATGTTTAGTGTTTGTTATGGTGCAGGGCAGTGCGGGTTTTTACTCACCTGACCCTGCCCTTACATGGGGCCCTGGGGGTATGTTTTGCGTAATCCCAGCCCTGCCCCTGTCGGGAGCCCACAGGAACTCATTCCCTTGACATGGTCCGGTTTGTTACCAGCTATTTTTAACGAGGACCTGTCTGGGGTATGGGCAGAGAGGGGGCCTCACGGGGGACCGGGGCAGAGAATGCCGAAAAAGACAGCCCGCCCGAGACTATGGAGTGGGGAGGGGTGTGCAAAAGGGCTGGGGGCCCGCGTTTTTCGGGGCCCTTTCCGCCCTGTAACGAACTCTAGCCATGTTTGAGCATAAATCATGCCTGAGTACACCCAAACCTTATGCTGGAACCTGATCATGCCAAGTACTAGTCTCTTTCCACTAACTGAACTTACCGCATGGAATATCACTTGACTTAGGTAGTCTGACAGTGTCTAGTCTACTTAGTTCTCTTGCCATTAACAGTGCTGGCTGTCTGATTCATGACTTCTGACCACACTTGACCATGACTAGACTGTGCAGTCCAGACTAGACCATTCTCACACCTTTCGGAACTTTGCCCCGACCACGAAGCTAACATCCGGAAGGGGTGTTGTCGTAATTCCCATTGCTTATAGTATCCGTAAATCCTCCACCTTTTTCAGCCTTCTGTCGCTTTTTCACACTTCCACACTAAAAAGCCAAATGCAAAGATCATAGCTTCTATTACTCATCGTATTCGTACATCCACCGGGTTTACACTCCTCCCTGACTCTTTCACTGACTTCTATGCTAATAAAAGAAAGACAAATATTATCACCACCTCTGTCACCAGTCGCATTTCAACGTCCTGCTTGTTTATGCAATGCTGTTATCCAGGCTGGTCTGGGCCCCGGCCAGGACCAGACTGAACCACTCGAACTAAGCTGGTCTAGTCGTTAACACCAATGTAGACCGAGCAACCGGTCCTCTCCTCATGACTTGACGGCTGGACCATTCGGAACGATGCTCTTATCCCGCCAGGATCGTCGTGCATTCGATACTAGTCTTGTAACGAGATTTGCATCGAGGGAGACGGGGCTTGACTCATGAATGATAAAGAAGTGAAGATTTAAACTGCTGTATATTTTTCCGGAAACATATCCTCCCCGCATATTCTCTCTCCAACAGAACACAGGCTTTATATAGACAATACAATGAGGTTTTCCAATCACCGCCAGTCACAGAAATCCTTTCAAACATTGGCAAACAACAAGGGCTTTTGCACACCCTTCCGCTCTGTATTCCGATCCATCCTTCGCATTACCCCCCCATAGCTTCCACCCATATGTGCCATTCCAAATAGGTTCGTTCCTCCTCTTGATTGAAAACTGACAAATGAAATTACTACAGATATACGATCAAGTTAGGAAATGTACAACGGAAACATCTCCTTCTGTGTCGTGATCGCCGGTGACTTTCCACAAGAAGTGAGATCTTTGAGTACCCCATCTGGTCTCCTCCGACCGTTTACACTTAATCCTGTTCCAATAATAGACATTCTGAAGTAGGATTGATGAAGTTGTGGAGGTTTGGGGATGCGTGGTCGTAGTGGTTGGTCAGGTAGTTCCAACGACTTGTTTTTGGAGGGGTTAGGTAGCATAGTTCCTTGGACAGGAGTGTTTAGTGTTGGAGAATTCTAATTTTGGGCAGCTCACCACATATATTCTTTCGTTCCCGAATAAGGCGAAACGCATCTAAGCTACTGTTAACTAGATGGTTACTTCGACAGCGTTCCACCACTGTTAGCTTCCTACGATTCAATCCAACCACCCTACATACCTAATGCGACATGATCAAACACCAATCGCTGGACGACGAAACACGAACGACAGTCAATAGCCGAACATGTACCAAACCCGCGGCCATCAACTCGATCCGAGGCATCCGGCATAACTTTTCCCTTGGACAAGCAGCTCTTACCTCGGAAGTGTCTTCGCAAAGCGAAACAGAAGGACAACCTAGAGATGGAAAGTGGGAGAAGAATCCGGCATGCGCAGGAAGCATGCCGGGGAAGAAGGTTCTCTGTAGATAAGCATATAAGGCAACCTGTTTTTCCCCTTGTTCGTTTTCGTAGTTCATCTCATACTCATCGCATCTTTCTCTCACGGTTCTACGGTCTTCGCTTGTCTTGTCACAGTCGTTCGTTCTTGCATACCGTCTCTTTACTCTTTATTGTTCTCTGATATCTTTTGCCCATAATCGTTGTTCATATGAATAAAGGTTTTGTGCCGTTCTGTAACTTGGGATTGGATCCACTGCGCCTAACCATCCAATAAATTGTTCAAAATTTAGTTGAAGAAAGTTGTATTAATGTACACATTCAGAGCCTAGTAATTTTCCTAGGCACGCCCCTCCCCCCACCCTACACTCGGACACTATTTCGCGTAGCCGTGTTTAACTATTTGCAGAATTTGGCAAAAGAATTAGCAGCGGCCGTTTAGGGAATATTTGAAGAAAGAATCATACTATTATACTGCCAGTTGGTACCCTCCGGCATACCAGAAAGATAATTCTCGTCTCCATAGCACATGGCGGGCGGAATATTGAGCCACCGCTCCCCCCCTACCACATTCCTTCCATCCAGACCTCCCACCCCTTGATAACCTCCCCTGCCCCCATGATGAAGGTATATGGCTTGCCCCCGGTGCTGTCATTGAAGATGGTGCCATCGGGCAACTTTCCAACATGCTGAATACAGACCCGCCATCCATCTCTCGCGGTTAGACCTGTTCCCTCTTTGATGTCGATAATTTCGACCCCTTGAATGACTCTCCGGCCTAGCTGGCCCAGCACCGTATCGCACTGTTTGGCACTATCTGGAGAGACTGTCGGTTCTAGCTCCTTGGTGAATCGGACTTTCTTAACTCGCCTCGGGTTGTTGTGGGCAGTATGTTCGGCCGTCTCGTGATTGCCTGCCTTCCGCTTTTTGTGTTGCTCTTGGTATTGCCAGTGTTCCCAACCGTCCCGGGCGGACTGCCGGGCCCTGGAGTCCAATAGTCCCGTCCGTCCCAGGCAGGGTTGGTATGGACGGCCGGGCAAGGCGTCTGTCCTCGATATTCAGTGTAGGACTGTAGGTTGACGGCAGGGCCCTATAGTCTTACTAGAAATGGTAACTCCCAGTAGGGCTCGGCCGTCTTTTGAATTGACGGGCGTCACCTGTAGGGCCCGGCCGTCCTTCCCGGGCATTGATCAGGACGGACTACAATTTGTCGTCCGTCCCGGGCAAAGGCCTTGAGCTTTGCGTCCGTCCCGTCCTAGGCCAAAGACGGACGGACTGGACGCTTGGGAACACTAGGTATTGCCATTACAACCAGTTAGCAGTCAAATTCTAAAGCAATTGCGAGCAAAGACCCTACCTTATTGGAGTTGCGCTTTCTCCAAACTTCTAACCTAGCCCGGCCCTGTCCCCCCAGCCTCGATGGAAACATTACCACCGCCCTCGTCAAACCAACCTGCACCTGTTAGCCTCTCCAGAGAAGTGAGCGAACAAGCTAGAATTCTTACGGTTACGGGACGAGCATCGACAGCTTGAGCGCTCTGTCTGGGTGGGGTATGGGGCCGAGGGCCGGCCCCAAGAAGCGGCAACTTGGGCGTTGTCCCCTCACGATAGCACTAGTTAATGATGTAGAAAGAGAAATAAGTGATACAATGGGACTTGTGAGAGGGGTTGGGGTGGACACAAGCGGGAAAATGTATGAGAGGGTGTGAGTGGGTGCAAACGTGTGTGCCACCGACCGGGTAACGAATTTCTACCTGGGACTGTTTTTGTCCACCCGGGAGAGCGAGGTGCGACCGTAGTTCAGTCTGCCCGACGGAACTTGCCTAGTGATGAATAGTGATCAATTACCTGTGATTTCCACAACCCTAACCCGGACGATTTACTTTTTGCCCACCAAATACCCACTTTCGTCGTCTGGTATGATACGGTGAAGAATGTAGGCAAGAGCGAGGCGTGTTGCCCAATTGGGAATGGGAAGTTAGAATGACATACGGTAAATGAGGTCGATGTCCCGCACGAGCGGGAAATCGTTTTAGGACCAGCCAAGCACGTGAAAGCCTACCTTCATAGCAGCTAACGTTACTCATACAGCCGCATGCGAAACAAATCACGTGATCTTCGTGGTAAGTGGTTGATAATCCTGTGCAGCCATTTGGCCAACTCTACTTGAGTCCTGAGCGAGTCACTATGGGTTCCTAGGCTCACGAGTTTATCTAATACGTAGACCGCGTGGAAACAGGGGATGTCCTTGCCTATCATATGTGTTTGCAGGCCGGAAGGAGATTGAAGGGGGGGGACAATTTGAGTGTGTGGTGTCCGTGAAGAAATTTGTCGGCGCGTTGAACCAGAAATAGATCTTGTGTGAGAGGGAGTCCGTGGTAATTGGGGGGTCCTAGTGAATGAAGGAGCTCGGGCGTCGGATGGATAGATCCTCTAGGTAATTTTCCTTGCAGTGGGCACAAGGCACGATCTAGTCCGGGTTATGCCGGTAGAACTCTAGGCAGTGTTCTCAGCCGTCCGGGACCCCCGGACGAGACGGGACGGCAAAATGTAGTCCGTCCGCGTCCTTGAATTCCCAGGACGGCTGTCATTAGCAAGGACGGCGAGCCCCACGTCCTGAGACAACTTCTGCCAGGGGGCGGCAGGTAACTACGATACATAAGGCCTCCGGGGACGGTGGGGGACGGTGGGGGACTGCGGAAAACAGCAGAAAATATCGGAAAACAGCTGAAGACGCCGAATGACGACAGGGGACAACAGGCGACGGTTGGGGGCGGTGGGGGACTACACAATGTTGTCCGTCCTCGCCCAGGCCCAGGACGGACGTAAAAAGGTTTGAGCTATGATAGTATGAGTTGAGAGTTTCTTGGGATTCTAATTCTTTTCTGCGTCTCCGGACGTGTCCTATATATACACAATCTTGTCTTTACAGAAAGAACCTTTCTTCCACAACATGCTCCGCTCTTCTCTCTTATCTTCCCATATCATCCAACTCCTTAGAAGCAAGGTTCCGAATGGTCGGCGGAAGACTGGACTGGACTAGCTGGTCAGGTCGAAAGTCAAGTCTAGTCCAATGGTGGAAATTAGACCGGCTGGACAGTCAGGATTATGGAAACCGACTTGACTAAGACTGGTCTGACCAGGCCTGCCAAGCAATAGGATATGCTATTTTTATCACTATATACTACGTTCAAATAAAGCTTTTCTTGATTAAACTTATTGTTTCCATGAATTATATGGTGGAGATAGTGCCTCACTTAGATTAGGGGTGGCGAAAATACGTTCTTGAGTATCGAACCATTTTTGGTTCACTAAGTGAGTGATATTACATGACCACATGCCACAATACTTTTATCTTTTTCCGAACAACTACCAATTGTATATAAAGAAGCCCAGGAGAGAATTCAAAGACGTAGGAGAGGAACAAACTATTCACTGACTTGTCTTCTACACTTGTGCTTGAACCGAACCCTTAAGTACAAAAGCCCAGATGTCCTCGCTCTCATAGTCTTTCCACTAACATCATACCATATGGTCCCATTGGCGCTATCCTCTTACCCCTCATTGCATCGGTCAAGCTCTCACCGATTTACCCCTCTTTTTCTCACCGCGACCCCGCTTTTCCTTCACCGCTACCCCGCCTTTCCTTCACCGCTACCCCGCCTTTCGCACGACTCACCGAGTTGTATACGCTAGTGTGACAGTGCAGGAGAGAGTGCCGGAGGGAGTGCCGGTGAATTACAATACCACCCCTCACCGGTACTCCCTTCGCACCTGTAGTCGGTATAGCCGTTCGAGTGCTGTCGTGCTGAAAGGCTTGTGGTCTCTTGTAGCATGAAGGCCGAAAGGTCAGTTAGTCCAAGGCCGAGGTTATGCTTAACAAACAATGGTTGAGGCAGTGCCTTCGTAAAGATATCTGCAGTCATTTCGCCGGTTGCGCAGTAACTGAGGGTAATGGTTTGTTTCTCGACATGTTCTCGTACAAAGTGATACTGAATGTCGATGTGCTTGGTCCTTGCATGGAACTGGGGATTGCGGGCGAGGGCCAGAGCTCCCTGATTGTCGATATTAATATTCCGTATCTCCTCCAAATGTCTTCGTGCTCCCAGATCTTCAAGTATTGCCAGTAACCAAAGGGCTTCCTTGACTGCTTGCGTCAAGGCCATATATTCGGCCTCAGTTGATGATAGCGCCACGGTACTCTGTTTCTTGCTACTCCAGCAGACTGCGGCCCCATTCAATAAAAAGGTATAACCACCAATAGATTTTCTGTCGTCTCCTGCACCCCAATCAGCATCTGTAAAACCAGTGCCCCGTCCTCCTATCCCATAGCAGAGGCCCCTATTTGTTGTACCCGCAAGGTACCTGAATACTCGCTTCACGGCAGTCCAGTGAGTGGGGTCCGGGTTCGCACAGTATTGACTTATCTTTGACACTGCATAGGCAATATCCGGCCGAGTCCCTAGCATCGCGTACATCAAGGATCCTACTGCCGATTGACATTGCCTACGCTCCCCAGGGGTTGCCTCAAAGTCAGGATGACTTTTCTCCAAACGGACATGCGGGTCCGCAGGAGTCAGAGCCGGATTGCAAAGCTCCATCCCGTGCGTACGGAGTACTTTCTGTATGTATTGGCTTTGAGATAGGTGAAGTGTTCTCTCGCTCCTATTTCGCTGAATCTCAAGCCCAAGGAAGGTTGACAGCGGGCCAAAGTCCGTCATTTCAAATTCTGTATGCAGTTTTATGCGAATCCAGTCGATTGATTCCTTGATCGGTGCTGCTATGACCAGGTCGTCTACATAAAGCAATAGTAGAACTTGCTTTTCGTAGTTAATAAAAAGGCTATGATCCTGGTCGCTTCGTGTGAAGTTGTTGTCTTGGAAAAAACTATTGATCCGCCCGTACCATGCGCGAGGAGACTGTTTTAATCCATATATTGCTTTGATTAATCGACAGGCCATCGGGCGTTGATATCCGTATCCCTGCTTGTTCGTTGGGATAGCTACCCCTTCCGGAACCTCCATATAGATTTCTTCCTCCAGTCGCCCATTAAGGAATGCAGTCTTCACGTCCATTCCCTCTAACTCCCAACTATTCTCACAGGTAAGCGGGAGAACTAGCCGTATTGTGGTAAATTTTGCGACCGGGGCGAATGTTTCTTCGTAATCGATCCCTGCCTCTTGGCTGTACCCTTTCGCCACTAGGCGTGCTTTATACCGTCCATCACCCTTTTTCTTAAACAACCAGCGACATCCAATTGCTTTTCTGTTCTCGGGTAGTTGCTCAATTACCCAGGTCTGATTTCTTGAAAGTGAGTCCAGTTCAGACTCCCAAGCGAATTTCCACTCTTCCCGGTGGTTGCCACTAAGAGCCTCGGTTAAAGTTTCCGGTTCTTCCTCTACTCCACCAGCAAACAAGGCATAGTGGGCCTGCCGGTCTGTTTCCCTATTTTGTGGAGCGGTTCTTTGCGACCTTCGTGGCTGTGAACTAACACGAAGCGGGGCTTGTGGTGTAGCGCTTGAAGCTACTTGTCGGGTATCTGGGATAGTCCTACGGGTTAAGACTGGTTGGACAGTAATAGCTTCCTGCATTTCCGCACTAGGAATAGGTTGACCGACAGGTGGGGTTATCGTATCTAGTGGACGAAAATCATCATCGATTACCGGTACTTCTTTCAAGTCGGTAGTTTCACTCGCATTCCGCCAGCCTATTGTTGTATCGCTTCCCTCATAGTGTGGATAAGACAGGGATGATTCGTCAATTATCACATCACGTGAGGAGAGGAATCTTTTCTTTTCCCTATCAAATAGCCGGTATACCCTTGACCCCGCATTTTCTTCGTAACCGACAAGAACACACTTTACTGATTTTGGATCTAGTTTCTGGCGCTTTTCATTTGGTATATGTACCCAGGCAAGAGAGCCAAAAACCCGCAGATGCCCGACTCCGGGTAGTTTGCCGGTCCAGTATTCGAGTGGGGATTTATTATCATGACTTCGTGAAGGCAGATGGTTGTGAACATGAGCCGCTGTTAGCACAGCCTGTCCCCAGAACTCCTTGCCTAGATTTGACCCTTCTAGCGCACAGCCTGCGTTCTCCATAATCGTTCGGTTGGCTCTTTCAGCCCGACCATTTTGTGCAGGGGAATATGGTGGCGCGATAATGTGCAGTATTCCTGCCTCTTCTAGATACCGCTTGAATGCCTTGTTGACATATTCACCACCACCATCAGTGCGGAGTCCTTTGATCCGCTTTTCGCTGCTTGTTTCTGCCCTTGCTCGGTATGCTTGAAATGCGCTAAGCGCTTCATCCTTTCTTCTTAAAAGTGATAGGCTAACTCGTCCACTCATCTCGTCTATAAAGGTAATAAAGTACCTTTCTCCTCTGAGTCCGGCTGCTTGCATTGGACCACACAGGTCCGAGTGTACAACCTCAAGTATTTGTTCTGCCCTTGCCCGAGCGCCTGTTCCCGCCTCTTTATGCTGACGGCCAATCGCGCAAATTCCACATATCTTATGTTGTGGTTTCTCTTTGTCGCTAACCTCCATATCCTGTACCTTTGAGGAGATGTATTTAACTGATACATCATCTAGGGTGCGATGGCAAAATCTCCGGTGCCAGACTTCGATAGTAGTGCTCGGAGATCGGTTACTCGTTAAACCAAGGTTTGCCTCCACTCTCTGATCTTCCTCCTCTGCTATGGATTTCTTGCTTACCAGGTGATACAGCCTTCCGTGCCGCTGTCCCAACTCGCTTTGGGTTCCACCTTTTCTGATTGTGCATGCTGTCGGTCCAAATTCAACCGTATATCCTGCATCTACCATTCTTGATACCGACATGAGATTTCCACCTATTTCTGGCACATGCCAGACGTCGCGTAGTATAATGCTTTGGCCCTCCGTGGCTATCGCTATCTCTCCTATTCCTTTTGCTTCTATCTTCGTCCCATCGGCAATAGTGATTTCCTGATTCTCGCTCATAATGTTGTAGGTCGTAAACAGTGCTCGATCTCCACACAGGTGCTGACTCGCTCCCGAGTCTATAATCCAGCCCACCGGTACCGACTCCGCTGGGACCTTTGCCAAAAAGGTAAAGTCCCGTTTCTCTCCCTTGTCGCTGGTGCCCATTCCACTGCTCCCTTCCTCAGCCTTTCTCTTATAACAGTCCCTTTTCCAGTGTCCCTCTTTACCACAATAATGACACCTCGATCCCAAGGTCGGCCTTATCCTACTCGATGTTGTGTTGCCCCTATAGATTGGTCCTCCACTGCTTCCACCGTAGTGACCTCGGAACCCCCCACGCGAACCTCCTCTGCCCCGACCATTTACCGGAAAGCTAACACGTCCTGGGGAAAATCGCTGGTTTGCCATAGGGCGATTAACCGTAAACGCCGTATTGCTTCCTGCCGTACTGTTGCTCTCTAAGGCTCTATGTGTGACTTGCCCTACATGCCGTCTGGATGATTCCTGAAGGAGTCTACCAGCCATGATATCGAAGGTGATAAGGTCTGATCGAGACTGAAGGGCCATCACCAATGGTTCGTACGATTCTGGAAGACTTAATGTCAGAATTGTCAGAAGTTCAGTATCGTCAAGGCCTTTTCCCTCTACCAATAACCCTCGTAGCTGGTTTGCCAACTCCCGAAATTGGTTTAAGTGTTGGGCCATGTCTTGCCCCTCAGCCATTTTCAAAGCCCACAAGCGCTGCATTAAAACCATTCTCCCGTTCGTGCCGATACCCTGATGGACCTCTTTAAGTGAGGCCCATGCCGCACTGGCTGTGGTGGCATCCTGGATGTGGGGAATTTGGGAATCCTTAATGTTGAGTGTAATGATCGTGAAGGCTTGGTCGTCCTTGGTAGAGCTGACTGTGGCCTCTTCAATCGCTCCCAGTAGGTCTTTTTCTTTGAGAATCCGAATTATCCGGAACCGCCATGCATTGTAGTTGCTCTGCCCCGTAGCCATGGAGCCATCCAACTTTTCCCTCGACTGTGTGAGGGATGTGGTACTGGTATGGGTATTCTTATTGCTTGTGCTACTTGCACCTGGTTCCGTGGTGGTGTCTGCGCCTGACATTGCTGAAGCCGTGAATTTGCTAAATCGAATGTTGTTCTTGGTGTCACTTAGGTTTCACAATTGCCGCGTTGTTGTCCAAGAGCGCTCGCCGGGCTCATAACCTTTTATCTTTTTCCGAACAACTACCAATTGTATATAAAGAAGCCCAGGAGAGAATTCAAAGACGTAGGAGAGGAACAAACTATTCACTGACTTGTCTTCTACACTTGTGCTTGAACCGAACCCTTAAGTACAAAAGCCCAGATGTCCTCGCTCTCATAGTCTTTCCACTAACATCATACCATATGGTCCCATTGGCGCTATCCTCTTACCCCTCATTGCATCGGTCAAGCTCTCACCGATTTACCCCTCTTTTTCTCACCGCGACCCCGCCTTTCCTTCACCGCTACCCCGCCTTTCCTTCACCGCTACCCCGCCTTTCGCACCACTCACCGAGTTGTATACGCTAGTGTGACAGTGCAGGAGAGAGTGCCGGAGGGAGTGCCGGTGAATTACAATAAATACCGGTATTGGATGCGACTTATCCATCAGGTAATCGTATTTCCACCGCATATCATCCTCTCCAGGATATTCTATCAACTTGTATTGAGGGGCTGTTGATTCATAGCGTGACAAGCGACTTTAAG
>Ga0307513_10004312_pt1 | contig 19014 bp, 22 predicted proteins | sample 15_EM_MG_FD_202174 | JGI IMG/M metagenome (GOLD analysis project Ga0307513, IMG submission 202174) | Populus trichocarpa ectomycorrhiza microbial communities from riparian zone in the Pacific Northwest, United States - 15_EM | ecosystem: Host-associated > Plants > Roots > Unclassified | place...
GATAGTCTGACCAAAGCCTAAGCACAGGAAGCAAGAGTGATATCTGCTACTGCGATAGGTCCGATAACGAAGTTGGCCACTTCGTTCGTCCGATGATGAGGACACTGTCTAGCATGCAGACAAGTTTCAGTTCCTCCTGACGGAAGAAGGATTGTGAACTCTGACTGGACCGTGGTGCCACACCAGAGAAATCAAGAGCTCTCCAGTAAGGAAGTCAATGGTGGGGCGATATTATTCAGGGTCAAAAGGTGTTCGCTCAAGAGGAAATATTTGGAATGGTTAGCAGGTACTTAGCTAGTATGGTAGTTACTTGTAGGCCGCGCACTCTATCGACGCGGGATATAAATATCGAAGTGCCTCCCGAGCTTTACTGAAATTATCACGCAACGGAGAAGAGACCTTATCAATATAATAAGTTATTACAAGAAATATCTTTATCATTATTTTACGCACGTTTATATTGAGCCTTCCTAGACACATCTCCGTCTACGATAAAGTATCCCGGTCTTACCCATCTCCCTTGCTCTTAGAGATCTGGTACCACCTAACATCAACAGCTGATGTCTGCCAACCGAATTGTTGCTCAAGTGCCAAATATGACACGATCTCCTCACAAAGACGATAGAATAGACCCTTGGGAATTAGGTACCCGCCATCCCTGCAATACTTAATAATCTCTGTCATTGCCACCCTCCCAGTTGGATACCGAGCCGCTGCTGGACCCACAAACCACCCTCCTAGCTCATTTCCGACCAAGATGCTGAGTTGGGGGCCCCCAATTTCCACCACCCTTGTGGCCCAAGATACTATCATTTGCGCGACATTTTGGAGGCATTGAGCATGAGTTACTTTTTGGTGTTTGCTTGTTTGTTGTGTTGACGGACAGGTGCGTGAGGAAGGAGGTTCACAGGAAAAGATAGAAGGGTTTTTGCTCAGAGCAAGTTAGAGACAAAATTATCTTTGGTGTGTAGGTGACTGAAGTCTGCTTCCTTGGGCGTATGTGTATTTGTGCGTATATGTATTTGTGCGTATGTGTATTTGTGCGTATATGTATTTGTGCGTATGTGTATTTGTGCGTATGTGTATTTGTGCGCATGTGTATTTGTGCATATGTGTATTTGTGTGTATGTGTATGGACCCTATACCTTCCCTGATAGCTGAGTCAGATATAAGGGCTTGCAAAGAGGAAGAAGTGTGTTGGAGGAGAGGTGGGTAAAGGGGTATTTTATACGAATGCAAGAAAAATTGGTTATTTCATGAGGAGTGCCTTTCAGGCCCCCTCGTCATATGTTTCCAGGAGTCCCCTGAAGTTTAGGCGTATATTGATTCATGATGTCTAGATGAGTAAAGGACAGTTATGGTTGATAGGACATGGGTATATACATACACTTGAATTGTACGATGGTTAAAGTCGCGTAACACTGCAACCCCCTGACTACGATAATACGCAATGTACAATCCCTTCCATTCAGAAATGGCTTGAAAATGTTATACTCGACGTTGTATTTCTTCCAAGATGTTATATTTTCCCTATTTATGTATCAAGTGTACTATTGTAGTCACAAAATGAACCTGGAGAGTACGCCCATCCATCTTCACCCCCAACTCAAACACACAGCTCTTGTTGCTATAATTTCCTTTCTTTGATAGTATGATGAAAGCAATTAGGAAAAGGCTTAAATCTGGGGGGTCATTCATATTATACTTAGAAGTCGGTGAGTGGGACTTTTGATTAGGCTACTGCGGTAGAGAGGAGGGCTCGACGCGTGACTGCAGGTAGACCGTGATGATATTTTCAAGAGGTAAACCAACTTTTCCTTTTCTTTTTAAGAGAGGCCAAATTAACTCCTCTTCTTTCTCGCGACACTGTTACCTTCCCCATCCACCCTCTTGCCATCAACAGAATGCTCAGGTCGCTCTGCCCTCTGCACTGCAATCCCGCTTCTCTTTTTCATACATCACAGAAGCAAACTCCACAGTTATAACAAAAAGAATAAAAATAAAAAAAGAAAGAAACAGCCGTGGCTCTTGCCCCACCAACCCAGATAAGCCCCTCTACTGGTACCACCCTCTCTACTTCACTTACTTTCTCCACTACATAGGACGACACGCCGGCAAAAGGTCGCTGCATAAATTACTTATCGCCCTATCCCAAATAGTAAGTTACTTACCATCTTCACACTGGTTCTTTCTCCTTTGCTCTTTTATCATCCCTTAAATAATATGCCCAGTTTATACAAACAAATCATACCCATAAAATTATAGACACAAAGAAATCATAGACAGCAAATCATATGCACAAATTATATGTACTAACATTGATGAATACAATAGCTTTTTCCACGAGCAATGCCATCTGCTTGTAAGTGGAGGCCGCTTCCAGCAGGCGCTTTGGGGCACTCAATAATTCTGAGACCATTGGCTTGAATGAACATAGGGCGAGCCTTACTCCCTTGAAAACCGCTTTCGAATGTGCAAGGGCGAACCGAGGCAAGCGCCTAAAACAATGCCGTAAGTTAGCGGGATGATATGATGAGTTCACGGCGCTTGACGACGAGACCAAAGCCCAAGTGGATCAGAAGATGATCGTGGAGGAGAACAAGGTCCTGGAGTAGGAACGTGTGGCAATCCTGGTGGATTGGCGGCGATACTATCCAAACCAGTTTCGCGACGATGGTTTGCCACTTGTGAACCCCCCAACCCCTATCGAAGTCGATTCTCCACCGAATTTGACGGCATCGCCTGTATTTCTGTCACCAAAGATGAGGCCCGCAGCGCGAATCATGAGTCTGCTCGACCGTGTGGTGAAGCGACCCAGAAGTTCGTCAACTGGGTCTCCCCTGGTACCGCCTCCGGGGCCTTCTGTACTTCAGGTTGCTCCTCTCCGGCGCACCCGGCAGCTACCGATTCGGAAGTGTAGTCATTCACTGACGCTGCGTGGGGCCCCGGTATCCCCTACAGGGTCCCCTGTTGGACACCCTGTAGCTTTGGCGAGGGCAGCCAGATTCAAGACAGGGAGCCCAAGGGAGCCTATCTCACATTGGACTAAGTTTAGGATACCGCTAGATTGCCTGAGGCGAAATTCCCAGGCTAATAACCCACAGTCAAGTAAGTAATTTTAAACTTTGCCTAATTAACTTAGAGATGTGCTTACTAATATTTACTGTTATTTAGCTCGTGCAGGTCTCTCTATGCCTATCAGCGGAGAAGACGGTACTTCTGAGTACAGTTTGACGGAGGAGGATATGGCAGGAGATTCGGATATGACGGTTCGAGAGCATGAGCTCGACGAAAAGGTAGGCCTTTGGATGACTGCGTGAAGTCTGTTGAGTGGCTTTTGCCAAATGCGAAGGTCTACGAAAAGTTGGAGGTGAATGAAGAAGATGAACATGTCGATTTTATTGACCTATATGAGTCTGGTGATGAGGGTGGCAATGGCTCAGAGGATTCCGATGAGGTCTATGGGGAGAAGGAGATTGAGAAGGGCGATGATGAGGATATGGAGGGCGAGGAGGAGAACCTGAAGACCCAGCAGGAGGGCGTGGATGGCTTCGAGCAGGGTGAGGATAATGTCCATCTGACGGACGAAGGGGAAACCTGAGGCTCAGGTTTGGGAAGAAGGATGCGAGACTTAGGTCGCCCTGACTCTGCATCTTCCTCTTGTGGTCTGTACGGCGATGCGGCAGAACACCGTTTCGATGGTAGGACCCAAGAGATTGCAGAGCTGCTGCTTGGGCGGGCTATGACACCAAGGATCTCTTCACAAGCCCAGAAGACCAACAGGACCGCATCAAAGATATTGTTCTCAAGAGAATGCGCTTTCTTGCTGGCAATGCCCATCTCATCAGTGATCTCAAGGCAGCCTCTAGGGAAGATGCAGAAGAACAAGGAATTGAAATTGAGGAGATGGATAGAATTGAACCCGAGATGGATAGGCAGGCCCTTCTCAATATGGCTAGCCAGCACTTCCCTCACTGCGTGAAACAGGAGCCGGAGGATTAACAATTTCTACTTCCCTCTATTTTCTTTTCTTGTTATCTCCTAGTTTCTTTCCTGACCCCTTACGCCAGTTCTGCCTTCCTTACTCTCCTTAATATGGTTCCCCTTACCTTGCCTTACCTGCACTCCCACCTCTATATTTATACTGAGACCTTATGAGGTATAGGAGTCCAATGTCACTTTTTGCTCATGAGGCATCCGGCTGGGGTGGGTCCCATATCACGGTGGGCGGATGGAAAATTTGATCCACTAATATGAAGGTAAGGACTTTACTTCAATTCCAGTGAAATATACCCACGGCAGATGAACTAGAGTGAAGTGTCCATTCAGTAAATGTTTCTTGATGCGCTTCCTGATATCCTTGAATAAATTCTCTCTTCATAACCATTGTTCTATTATCAAGGTATGTAAAATCCACTATTTCCCAATAGTAGCGCGCTCTTAGTAGTAAAAGGTCCCCTAGTTGTGTGGTTGTAAAACATGACTAGAATGTTCTGAGAGATAGAGTATATCCATATCTTATTCCTTGCATATCTACATAAATTCTATTGTCATATAACCTTTATAGCCATTCAAGATCAAGCTCCTGTAAGCAATACTCCTAGTAGGCTTAACCCCTGATATTCCTTGCAAAAACACATCTTTCAACTATGGTAAACCAATAGAATTGAAAGTTCACCCTTTCTGTAACCGGTACAGGTACTATGGTTACTGATGGATTTCCTTTAGGATTAGTTTGCTTTCAGGATACGAGCCTTGTGGCTGTAGCCTTGTTATGTTATGCAGGAGGTATCATTTGATACCTAGTTTGTTTTATGTTTGATTTCGGGATACGAGGTTGTGCCTCTCCCTGATTATGTTTCGAAAGTATCATGTGATACTCCGGTTGTTTGAAGTTTTGTTTCAAGGGATCGTTTGATACCTTGAATGTTTTATGTATTGTTTGATAGTATCGATTTGATACCATAGTTGTTTTAGGATACAAGCTGTGCTCGTAGGAGTAAGGCTTTAGCAAAAGCCAGCCCTGTATTTAAACGCTGCATCTTTGGGACGTAGAAAGAGCAAACTTCGACCGACAGAGTTTTCAATATACTTGGTTGGATAGTTACCTCTGCAGTTAGTCACAATAGTGAGAAGCCGCCAAACACTTCAAGACCTTAGCAATATAGTAAAAGGTTTTATCTAACAACCTTTCGGAGCCTCCGCTTGATCAATCCGCCTAGGCCACTCTTTGGCTAGGATTTCAAGTGCACAACCCAAGACGGTTTCTTAAAGGTTCTCAGTGTACCGAGAACCGATAAGGAAACGTTACACTTTCAATGTTGTTGAAATAAGGCAATTAGGTCTGTTTTCTGCCCTAAATTCTAATTTATCAATATCTTTACCCTTAAATAAGACTAAAGGGCGAATAAAGCAAGAGCTACTAATTGCCTCTACTACTGATATCTATTCTCGGTTTTCAGGAGACTGAATATAGGTTTTTTGCTTCCCCTTCTCCCAAGAACCACCGAGTTACTCCAATCATGAACCCTAAGCGCAATTCCATCCTCATCCATGTTCTATATGTCACCTTACTGAGTATTGTAAGATGCTCAGAGAGTGTTAAAGCGTTAATACAAGTCTTCAATATGATGTGGCTGGGTGCCTCAGATACTTGCTGAAATGCTTGGTTTCCCAATAATACTAGCAATTAAAGAATTCGGTTTCATGAAAGCTGAAACAAACTTTCTCCCAAGCAGTGTGCTATCTCATCCGATTGACAACATAAAACAACTCCTCTCTCTCATTCGAGCATGTGAAGGTCCATATCCTCATGCCTTTTGATCACCAATCCAGTGGCAAAGAGTTGATCCTTGCTTGAGTGATAGAGGTTGTGGGTGATTGGTAGCCAATATGTATTGTTGATCCACCCGCCCAACAGCTCTTCTGAGTTGTGCAAGCAATGCAATATTCCTTTGCAGCTTTTCTTTTCAACATGCCATTTTCAACCATATCCACAGCTAGGCCAATCATTTCCTAGCGCATATTCATCATGGGATGATGATTTGCCTTGCTTTGAGTCAATGGTTGATTGGTCTGTTGTGATTGTCACGTTCGCCGAAAATTAGGGGTGGCTGAAAACCCCATACTCCAGCTTTTGCTACAAGAGAGGTTATCTACATCATCCACTAATATTTTCCTTTATCAGTTGCATGGCACAAGAGGAATCACTTGGGCCCTGTTCACTGGGCCATTTTTATAGCATAAAAGTGACTTTTATGGCATAAATTATGGCAAGTAAAACTTTTTATATAGAGGTGTGTTGGCTGCATACAAAAATATCATGATATGGTTCCGGAAGACTAGACTCTACACCAATTTTCCGACAAAAGTTGTGACAATTTTTCCTGTAACGCCAAGTGTAACACTATTATATTTGTCATCCTTCCATGTATATTCCAGTGCTTTACACTATAAGTTTATTCAATATAACATTTAATATAATAAGTAATCCCAACTTAATATATTAAAACAGGATAAAAGATAATATCATAGATAAAATAAGAGGTTAAAACCTGAGAATTGCTACTTAGGGCATAGGATAGGTGTTTACAAGAGTGTTACACTTGGCGTTACTGGCAAAATTGTCACATTTTTTGTCGGACAATTGGTGTTGAGCCTAGTCTTCCGGAACCATATATTTTTATTTTTACAATATATTTTTATTGTATAAATCCTGAGAACAAAGTACATTGTTAAGGGCTAGAAATAAAAACCTTTTCCCATTATATTATCATAAAAGTTGATAACTATTATATGAGACGCTGTTAGCTTTAACAGGTATTCATTAACCATACTCCTATATAACCATGACCAAATATATGTTTTCTTGGCATGAATATTTATTTCCTGGTTGTGCAAAAGAACACCTTCTATTTCTGAAATACGCTATAAATTTATTTTAACATATATGCCATTTGCAACTTTTATTGTGATATATTTATATTGTGGCGCGCCGAACAGGGCCTTATTCTTTGAATTGTTCCCTCTCAAGTGTACCACTTCCTCAGAGACATTTGCTATGCAGCGTACCACTTTTTTATCCCTGTACAGCCTCGTTCGCAAAGTTCTTGTGGATCAAGAGGTTACAGGGAAAAATATTGGCACCAACAAATGTACTGGTACATGTGTCTGCAGAAAACCTGAAGTGCAAATTCTTGTACCGGTACATGAATTGTCCCCAGACTTTTGCTAAGATACCTACCGATCAGCGAGAACTTTGCGAACGAGGCTGTACCTTGAATAGTCTCAGGCCTATGCGAACTTAAAAAATTCCTTTAAGCAACCAGATTTGGACTCCAGAAACACTCTAATTTACCGTAGGTGACCCTTCAGATCGGCTGCGAGCATGGACTGCCATACCGCTACGGATTTTTTGTTGTGCGGTGGTGGCTGTTCCTAGTGGCGATGCACTGCCCAAGATCGGATAGTCTAATAATCGTCTCCCTTTGATTGGCTCAAGCGTCCCAAGTCCCCCATCTTGCCCGCCCAGCTTTCCGGGACAAAAAGATTTTCGTTCCTCCATCCCAATATTCAGCCTCCTACTATAATACCCATCCAATTAAACAAAAATGATCACTCCGGTGCCTCCTCTCCTTGCGGGCGCCGAACCGTTGCCTCTTCGCGAAGCCTTGTCCGGGATTATGGGATCTATTTCACTAGTGTCATGGATCTTCCTCTTGGTAAGTAAATACTCAATTGCTCCAGGTCTCGAATTCCCCCATCTCATAACCCCTCCGGAATTCGATGCCAGTGCTCCAGTACCGTAGATTCTCTGCTAATACCCTCCTGACTTCAGGTACCGCAGGTCATCGAAAATTACAGGAATGGAAGCGCCCATGGAGTTTCTGTTGCATTCGTTGTCATATGGCTTCTCGGGGATATTGCTAATTTAATTGGTACAACTCCTGCCGGTGCCATAGCTTTATACTCCTGTCTCCCGTGGTGTTTCCCCTGCCGCGAGCTGACATCACCTACTCCGGATTTCCAGGTGCCCTGTGGGGCCATTTGCTTTCCACAGTCATTTCCCTCGCGATCTATTTCTGTGTGGCAGATATGATTCTTCTTTCTCAGACAATATACTACAATCATGTCACCGAGATTCTTGCTATTAGATGTGAGCACACACAAAGCTCCACTTCTACAGATCCTCAAGACCCAACTCAACCACTGCTCGGCCGCCCCCGCCGCAAGAGCTCGGGTGCGATGTCACGTCACCGCAGGTCTAGCGCAAGGCGCCCTGACTCTCTATCAGCTATTCTCGAGAAAAAAACGAGTTTCAGGATGGCCATCTCGAGAAATATCTTGTCTATAGCGGGTATCTGTTTTGCGGGGACATTGGGTTGGTTCGTCGCCTGGAAGAGTGGTGCTTGGTCTGCCACTGAGGGGAGTGATGATGGCCAGGAAATGCCACGAGGTGCTGAGATGCTGGGATACTTAAGTGCTTTATTATACCTCGGGTAAACGTATGCTTATAAAGTGGGGTTTTCTTTCTAACATCACTTACAGGGCCCGGGTTCCCCAAATAATTAGGAACTACCACAACAAATCATGTAGCGGTTGGTAGCCGGCTTCCCATCACTCCTTAGACACAATGCTAATTGTTTGGTGAAGGACTCTCTTTGCTCTTTTTCCTACTCTCTCTCCTCGGAAATCTTTCTTATGGCGCAGGGGTATGGTTGCTCATTCGTATCACAGGAATTCAATCCCGCTCACTACTTCTTAGATATTGTTTCATTCCAGCGACCCTTCATACATCAAGGACAACCTTCCCTGGCTAATTGGGAGTTTAGGAACGATGTTCCAAGACGTCATTGTAGGAACCCTCCTTTTCAACATCAGGCATCCCTTTACTAACACCCACAGATTTTCATACAATTTCATGTCTATTCCAGAAACCCCAGGGAAGCTCCCGCAGTTGATTCTGCCGTAGTATACGATGGAAATTAATTATCGGAATATTTCAATGGGGAATCCGGATAAGAGACTTGACAATTGTACTCGATATCCCTCTTGTTATTCTTCGTTTGGTCACTGTGCCATACCAGCTTTTTTTTAGAATTCTCATACAAAACCCCATTTCCACTGTTTCTTTATAATCTTTTCTGTGATAATGATCGTTTCAAAGCGATTGCTGTGTAATTAATGATTAATAAATGGAAAGGAAAGGAAAAATAATTATTGTGATGGAACCCACGTCTAATTTGCCTGGATCCTACCGTATGGTTCTGTTCACTTTGCCATGCGAGTGGGTCAATTACCGTACACAGCTCAATTGACGGCTAGAAGTCATCCCCTGGGTGTTCCCCCTAGATGCACCTCATATTTATTGGCACATCTCAAATCATACTTCGAGAAGGGCTTGGCGTAGTACGATGTCACGGGACGGGTTGTTAGGGATTGTGCCGGGAATTTCAACGTTGCTTGGCCCGCTAGATTGCGAGTATCATACTCGGATGGTACCGTAGCTTAAACATACCGGTACTGAAGAATCAGTCATCCACCACCAAACCTCTGATCCCCCAATACGGACAGCCATGGAACAAAACACACAAACCGCGACTGCCCCTAACCCTGGTAAGCATTTTGCCTTGAGTCCTTTACATACCCCCGGCATTGGCGAGATTTACTGCCTACGGCCCTCCTCCATGGTTCTCTGCTGATCACGATGGGGACCCCATGTATAGCACCAAGCAAGAAGAAGGGTAATAAGAAGAGGAAAGACGGTGGGAATACTAATGAGAGACCTACAGCTACGCCCCATCAAGGCGATCCAACCGATAGAGCCGACATTGATACCGAGGTCGGGTCGGCTGACGAAGCGCAGAGCTCATCTGGTGCTACGGTTGTTCATTGCCTCTGCCCTAATCTCAGTGGCGTCTACTAATAGCTGTGATAGAACGGGACAAAAAACGGAGTATCGAATAATCATAAAAGCTATCCCTCAACGTCCGGTACCGATGGAAACGACAACGAGGCCACCGAGCATTCTACGGGGAATAGCGATGCCGCAAACGCAAGGTTGCGAGAAGCACTAGAAAAAGAAAGGAGGAGATCTAGTGAGTTAGAAGATTTACTGGAGAATATGAAGAAGGAGGCTGTGGAAGAGAGAGAATCTAAAAGCTCTGGGTCTACGAAGGAATCTGCTGCCCAAGATTCGCTCAAAAAACACATCAAGGATCTGGAGATGGAGCTCTCGACACAGCAAGTAGAAACTACAGCACTCCGTAAATCTCTTGCAGACCAGAAGGAAGCGAGTGCGAGGGATTTGGAAGATGCGGAAAAGCTGCTGGCGAAGGTGCAAGAGGAAAAGCAAACTCTCGATACCCAATACAAGACGCTTCTTGGAAGAGTCGCAACAATCAAGAGTACCCTTGGTGAGAGGCTAAAGTCGGATGCCGTAAGTAGCAACCAACCCGCAAGTTCAGAGCACTGACGCTGATCTCATGACACACAGGAAGAACTTGAGCGCTGCAGAGCTATGGTAGAGGGGCTAGAGGACCAAAACCGGAGCCTTAGTGAGGGCATCCAAGATCTGCATGGTCAATTAGGGAAATCGCAAGAGGCCAGTAAGGAAACCTCAAAAGAGTTAACTATTCTCCGAAACCGCATGAACCTTTCTCAACAAAATTGGGCAAAGGAACGAGAAGACCTGATTAGCGCAGAAAAAATTCTACGCGAAGAATATGAAACTACTAAGCACGCTATGCAGGATTGGGAGGTCATTGCTCTCGAGGAGCGAGCCGTTCGTGAGTCGTTAGGAGAGCGGCTTATTGAACTTGAAGACCAGATATCCACCCAGAAAGTAGCATATGCTAGGGCTGTCGCGGAGGGAGAGAGGGAATCTAACGCGGTCGCTGGCTTGCAAAGATCCCTCCAAGATATACAAAATAGTACGTGGAGCTGCTACTTTTTCCTCTTAGGTGTCTCTTTACTTACATTGGGGAAAAAGCTCGTAAACAAGAACTCAGGGACGTTGTTGAGAGTACGCAAGCTCAAATATCTCAACTAACCCAGAAAGGAGAAATCCTGGAGAAACGTACAAAAGAAGCAGAGGTACCGTTTGGGCAAAATATTTAAATTACTGTGGATATGACTGACTAGAGCCATAGTCCCAACTACTTCAAGCGCAACAAGACCTCGAGCGCGTTCTGCCCTTCGAAAAAGAAGTTAAAGAAAAGGGTCTATTGATTGGAAAGCTTCGGCATGAAGGTATATCTTATATAAGTTTCACGCAAAACATCCTGACACATATTACGCCGCACTAGCCGTTACATTGAACGATCATTTGCGAAAAGCTCTTCGGATGCTCAAGCGTGATAACGCAGACGACAAGATTGACAAGTAACTAACCGCAAACCTCATATTCGTGATACTAGCAGCTAACATGAGCATAGGCAACTAGTTACCAATGTCTTCCTCCAATTCGTGAGCATTCAGCGGGGTGATGCAAAGAAATATGAGGTACTACAGTTGATCGCTTCTGTCCTTGACTGGAATGACGGTATGGCGCTACCCCGCCGCCCTAGTTACGTTTATTAAATAAAACCTCTTGACAGAACAACGCGAAAAGGCTGGATTGGTTCGACCAGGCACTGCGGCAAATGCCTCCTCCAACAATACTCTTAAAACACCACCGTTATCCCCATTCCATCGTTCCCCAAGCACACCTACCCTCGGCGATGCCTATGATGGAAGCAAGGACGTAAGTTTCCTTGTGTCTTCCTAGATTTACTTTTCTAGATTGGCTTACGGTACCTGCCTATAGTTATGGACATCCGTGTTTGGTTCTGAAAAGGCATGATTTATTTTTCCCTCTTCGTCTTGGCATTTTCTTATCATTCCCACTACACCCTTCTGCACTTTGTAAATATACCGGGGATACAAATAGGAGTTCATGGATCTGTTGCTAGCTGTCTTGTTTCGTTCTCCCTTCTTTCTCCTTGTTACCGTAGCATGATACATGTTTCTTTGGCTTCTGTTTGTTTTTTTTCCCTTCCCTTCGGAGCATCTTTTAAGCGGCCATGGGCTTTACGATCTATTAGACTGCTCTGCTAAGGTGCTTTCTCAGTTTCCTTACAAAAGTGGCTCGTAATAATATAAACCCACCGGTAGAATTTTCCACGCCCCTGGAGACAGATATCTTGAAGCTAAGGCAACTGCGGTGATAAAAGAGCTGCCACTGGGCTCTTCGGAGTTGAACAGTTGTTACGGCATGTGACGAGTGAGCTTGAGTTGCTTGGGAATTTAATAGGATAGAAACTAGAGGCCTCAAGATCGGAACGGGCGAACTATTTTCAGTGCTAATCAAAAAAGCAATCACCAAGAAACTTGAGTGATGAGTTACTGCTGTTGTCACTGTGAGCAATCATAGAATTTCACTCGTACTTGTTACTTGTAGCTAGTTTGAAATCCTGAGCAAAGCTAGCTGCCAGTTGGCCGGTAGCGTTTTTTTCTAGTGGCATGACTCCCGGCTGCATGGTTGGTGTTAATCACAGGCAAGAAAAACTTACGCTCAGGATACTCCCCCAGCCCCACGTTCATCCTTTTCCCCCTCCGGCCTTCACGTTCAAGTCCCCACTCCTCCCAGTTTGTCACGGAGCAACAACAATAATCCCCACTCATAACAAACAAAGAATTCCGTCTAACTTTACCTTTATATATTCGGCTCTACGAACAGGAAATGTCTTCCACTCCTGAATCGGATGCAGATGCGGTATGATTTTCTGCGCTGCTCATGATAAACCAGGGCCCCGCCACTAACTTAGCCCAGATCCGCGACAAGCGACTTGCTCGACTTGCACGACTTGGGGGACCCTCTTCGTCCAAACCCGCCGCTACTCCCCCTGATGGAGGTGCAAACATCTCTCAGCCTGTTGGACAACAGAACGAAGCTCTCGGACCTCAACCCCAAGCTCTTCCGATTCCAGGGGCGCCTACAAGTCAGGTCCCGGATAGATCATCGAACTCGGCAACAGAAGGCGTAGCTACATCCCCGCTACCAGAGGAACCTTTGTTAGTAAAGTCGTCGCAGATTCAGCCAGCCGCAGGCAATCCTCCTTCAGGCGCCCTTGCGGCTACGGAAGCGTGGGAAGATAAGGCATTGAGACAGATATTTCGAGTTGCTCTGGAGGTCAGTATATGTGTTAATTTATTATATTGGGGGACTCCTTTGGTATCCCTAGATTGTGGGCGCTAATGTAGTCTACAGCCAGGGCCCCGCTCGGCTGGATTGTATATCTTGGATGATCTGCGTAAGGAATTAGAGGAACAGTTGGATAGTGAAGGTAAACGTAAGTTTGTGATGCTTTCTCCCCATAAAAAAGCCTTTACTCTGACTTTACCTAGGTCCACGCATTGACGTTACGATCCTTGATCAGTTAATACTCTCAGTATGCGCTAGACCAGAAGTTGTTCCCATGGATTACCTCGTGGGGTCATGGAGGAGAGCTTCAAACATGCAGCGTACGATGCCTGCGTCCCGGATGGACGGTCACAAGAAGAATGTCCTTCAAACCGCCCAGAGGCTCTGCCTTAATTATGGAGAATATTGCATTTCCATGTCAGACGTTTTCAAGTAAGTGTTCGGCAGGGTGTGCTGGTACTAATTTTCCCTACTAATGCATGATAGTAACGACAACGCTCTCGTCCTACTAGCAGACCGGTTACAAACAGATGCGGACGAAGATCGCGGACTCCCTCAAGAGTTCCTGGATGACCTCGTGAGTCGACTACAAGACAGCCCTGACTTGGATCAATACTTCCAGGAAGCGCTTCGAACTCTCAGTAGCCGACTGAGTGAAATGAGCATGACAGACAACTACAAACCCTTTATAACCGCTCTAGGGAGACTTATGCATCACAAGCCTATTATCGGCATGCTGGTAAATCTACCGGAGTTTCTGCCTCCCCCAGAAGCTGTTCCTGCCAACCTTTTGGAAAAGAAAACAATTTTAGGTCCTTATTTCCAGATTTCGCCTCTCCAGGTATTCCTAGTCCTACCACCCCCGCTTCGTATTTTTGGGTTATAATCTAAACCAAACCATTACCCAGACGGCGGTTTGCAAAACCTATTTTACAGGTGCAAAGACAAAACCTCCAACAAGTATCAACGATGCAACTAGAGCATTACGACTTTCACTCCAGACATTACAGGTAAGCTTATTAAACAATATTGTATGGGTTCAAAGCTGACTGAGCTTCTTAGGATCAATTACATCAGATTGTTATGATGATAATCCGCAGTTCACCGGTAGCAAGAGGGAGGATCCTTGACTTTTTTGCCCGTGTGATCAATTTGAATTTGAAGCGTGGTGCCATTCAAGTGGATCCTGCTACTGTGGCCTCAGATGGCTTTATGCTCAATATCAATGCTGTTCTAACCAAACTTTGCGAACCATTTATGGATGCATCTTTCTCCAAAGTCAGTTTTTCTGAAGTTTCGCCCTATCAAGTTATACTTCATAATATGCAGTTCGCTGAAGCACACGCAGATTGATAAAATAGATATCGAATATTTCAGACGGCAGCCGCGTCTAGACATACACGAGGAAACGAAGATAAACGTAGATGAAAACCTGTCAAACGAATATTACTCTAAAAATGTTGAAGGGTCAAATAATTTTATATCCGAGGTGTTCTTTTTGAATGTTGCCGCTCATCACTATGGCCTTGGAGCGACAGAGACTACACATGACCAATTAGCAAAAGACATTGGGGAGATGGAAAAACATCTTGAGAGATTCGTGGTGGAAAGACAGAGGTGGCTTAACGTACGTTTTCATGAGCCACCACACTCCGCCCGCCTGCTAATCAGAGAAACAGTCGCCGCAGCTTGCAACATGGGATCGGAATATAGAACGCATGAGGGAGCGGATAGACCAAGGCGTAGCATACAAATGTGCTCTAGAGGTCTTCCTATTTGATGGTCTGTCGCAGACACGAACACTTTTGTTCATGCGGTATTTAACAACCTGGTTGCTAAGGGTTGTCACACCGACTCACGATTACCCAGGGAAGATGATCAAGTTCGTGCTCGTATTTTCCCATCCCTTAAGGTTACTGAAATCTAACTTTGAACAGGCTACCCCTTCCTGGAGAACCACCGGAACAGTTCAGTTGTTTGCCCGAGTATTTCATAGAAGACATTGGACTTTGCTTCGGATTTGTAGGAAGGTATCTCCCGGAATGCATTGTGACTGCACAAGTGGATGAGCTCGTTATCTTCTGCATCACTTTTCTAGACATGTCAACCTACATCCGGAAACCCAGCCTAAAGTCGAAACTCGTGGAGATACTCTATTATGGTATCAACCCATACCGAGGCAAGTCTACTGGCATACTGGGTGATGTCATCAATGGCCACCCCTTTGCCCTCCAGAATCTCATGCATGCTCTTATGAATTTCTACATTGGTATGTCTCTCAGGGGTCGCTTTCTCTACTGTCAGTAGAACTAATATATACATTAGAGATTGAGCGGCAGTACTATGAAAGGTTTAATGTTCGGTACCACATTTCGGAGATCATCAAATCGATATGGTCAAACCTTGCCTTTAGAGAAAAGTTGGATCGGGAGAGCAGGTGAGTATATATTCTTTAAAGAATGATGATCGGGAGCAATACTGATCGCCCTGCCTAGAGAAAACGTTGACTTTTTCGTTCAATTTATTGCGCTTCTCCTGGGCGATGTAACATATGTCTTGCACAATTCTCTAAGCGCTCTGGCCGACATCCACAAGCTCCAACTCGAGCTAGAGAATGAATCATCAGAGCTTACAGCACAAGATAGAGCCGATAAAGAGAAGGCGTTGGTTAAGGCCGAGCGGGACGCCATATCTTACATGTCCTTGGGCAATGAAACGGTAGCAATGTTGAAACTGTTCACTTCAGCGATCCCTGACGCCTTTGTCAAACCAGAGATTGTTAACACACTGGCCGGCATGTTGAACTTTAATCTTGAAGCCCTTGTGGGTCCGAAGTGTAACAACCTTCGTGTGCGCAACCCGGAGAAGTATAAATTCAACCCCAAAGCCCTACTTTCAGAGATTACGGATGTCTATCTCAACCTGCGCACATTCAAGCCGTTCGTCAAAGCGATCGCACTGGAGGGCCGCTCCTACCGCCCAGAGCTATTCACCAAGCTCCAGGGTGTACTGGAAAAGAACAACTTGAAGGGGACACCGGATATCGCATTGTTGGCTAAGCTTGCCGCTAACATAGAGGAGACTAAGAGAAAGGAGGAGGAGGGTGAGGTGGAGCTCGGTGAGATTCCGGATGATTTCCTGGGTACGTTCTGTATGCTTACATCTGCATACATACATATATACACATATCAGTCCCAACGGGTCAGTCACATATAGCTAATTGTTTTCGCAGATCCATTGATGGCGACACTAATGGAAGATCCTGTCATCCTCCCCTCTTCAAGAGTCACTATCGATCGTCAAACTATTAGAATCCATCTCCTGGGCAATCCTCTAGACCCCTTCAATAGATCCCCGCTAAAGGTCGAGGATGTCATTCCAAGTACGTTTGCCTTTTGCCCCTTCCCTACATCAACCCTATATATATTACATAATTGACCACGGGGGAATAGACACCGAACTCAAGAACCAAATACAAGCATGGATCAAGGAGCGGCGTGCAAAAGGCGCTGTCAAGAACGACAGCGACGGTGAAGCGATGGACCTGGATTCTTAGGCTCCTAACGAAGCAGGTTACAAAAATGGCTTGATTGTACTTTTTCTAGAAGCACCACAACAGAAATGGGGTACATGATCACTATAAAATCTGGAACTAAATGACGGAGTGCACACCCATTTGGACCGTTCCATTTTGCCGTATTTTCATTCTCCATTTTCATTGCCATGATATTTCCCACTATTGAATCGTTGCTTTTGGGATGGGATGTATTACAAGCCGAGAAAGATTGAGAGATATAGTGCAAGAGAGACGGCAAAAAACTACACGTTGGGAATTACTGCTATCACGGGGAATTCATGGTCGAGCTTCTGCTGCCTTAAATGTGGTGCTCACGAAGAATAAAGCAACCTATGTCTGACAATTATCCCTTCCAGCGGTAGAGGGTAGAGAAGTAAAGAAACATACTGTTGAGACAAAATACCAAACCAGGAATCTCGCACGTGACCAACACAAAGCACCATTTCAAAAAAAAAAGAGGAAATAAAATACGGATGGGTAAAGAATAGGGAAAAGGAAAAGAGGGAAAAAAAAGGGCAGTCTCCGGATATTTCCCTCGCATCAGTTTGTGCTATATTGACTGAACGACACCTTGCCAATTTGACTCGTTGCTTTAATCTCCCGTTCATAAAACGTTTCCCCAGCATATTTTCCAGTATCCTGGCACGTTGTTTTTTGTTTTTTTTTGTTTTTTTTGAGAAAACGAAGGGGGGAAAAAGCACACGCCACACCGTTGATTTAAAACACCATCACGAAACCCGGAAATACCGTTCCCGCCAATCTAAAAAAAAGAGAAACACCCAAACCTACAAGACAAGGCACTTTGACTTCTTGGGCTTCTTCTGTAGTAGAGCACAGCGGGTAGCGTGCTCAAAAACCTCACGAACACCCTCGTTGGTCTTGGCCGAGCACTCCAGATAACGGTCGGCATGAATGACTTTCTTGACGGCATCACCCTATATAAAACATTAGCATGCCCAAATAAAGTTTATATATGATTGGGTATATACCTCGGCCTCAGTCACGGGCTTTTGGGAAGTCTTGGCAAGCTCTTGAACCGTCTTCGGGTCATGTCGAAGATCCTTCTTGCAACCAACAAGGATAACGGGGAGACCTTGACAGAAATGAAGAACCTCAGAAATCCACTGTAGCGCCCAACAGAATCCCCGAGTTAGTAAACCAAACACTTGCTGGTATCCACTTGTATGAAGGGGCCATGTACCTTCTCCTGAACGTTATCTAGGGAATCGGGAGAGTCGATTGCGAAGCAAATCAAGATGACGTGTGAGTCGGGATAAGAGAGAGGACGCAGGCGGTCGTAATCTTCTTGCCCTGCAGTATCCCACAAGGCCAACTCTACATGCTTTCCATCTACTTCGACATCGGCGACGTAGTTCTCGAAAACGGTGGGGACATAGACCTATGGACAACATTTGTTAACGATAAAATTTGGATACGAATAACCAATCGTTTAAGACGGGTTACGTGATCCGAAGCATACCTCAGGGAAGGTTCCTTTGGAGAAGACGCTGTAATATTAGACACGTTGTTAGCGAAACAGTAGTTTGGAAACGGGGTCAGATTGGATGGAGGGAAGAAATAAGCAACACACATCAACAAACAGGTTTTCCCACAGGCACCGTCACCAACAATGACCAACTTGCGTCTGATTTCAGCCATTTCTAAAAGTGTTGCGGATGTTGGTTAGAAAAGAGTAATACAAAGAAAACGTAGTAAAAGTAGCGGTCGGCAAGCAGCAGCACAAGGAACGGGAACGATAGGAATGTCAGGATAATCAAGTGCAAGTCCGCCATTAACCTCCCGAACTTGGGCTTGTCTAGAAAAACACGAAGGGATCAAAGTTTTTTTTGAGGTGCTAGGGAATGATACTCACTAAATGATGTTGCCTAAAGAGATTTGACTAAGGGGATGGTTGCAGACTTGTTTGTCCAGGGAGTGGGCGGAAACGAATAAAGAGGGAGGTGGATAACAACAACAGCAGTATTAGAAGGGGAGCGACGGGTAAGTAGAGGGAGAGGGTTTTGGTTTGGAGATGGAGAAGCCTCTTTTGGGGGGGTGGATGAGGGAAGGGAGAGAGAGCGGAGAAGGTTGTTGTGGAGAAGTAAAGCAGTGAGAGATGAGAGAGTGGTTGAGTGTGAGAGAGTGAGTTGAGGGCTCGGGAAGACGGAGGTGGTGGACGGATGAGGTTTGTTGGTGAAAGAAGAGAAGGGGATGGAACGGAGGGCTGGTTGGCTGGCGAGAGCTGGCTGGGGCA
>Ga0307513_10004313_pt1 | contig 19014 bp, 11 predicted proteins | sample 15_EM_MG_FD_202174 | JGI IMG/M metagenome (GOLD analysis project Ga0307513, IMG submission 202174) | Populus trichocarpa ectomycorrhiza microbial communities from riparian zone in the Pacific Northwest, United States - 15_EM | ecosystem: Host-associated > Plants > Roots > Unclassified | place...
TTTGATTCTTTCACATCACTTCTCACAATTCATCTTATATTATTTTCATTTTCCATTTACTTAAAACATATGTGTGATGAATACACACACACACACACATGAGAGATGTTTGTCCAATACTATTTTAGTCTAAACACGTTGGTGTTTCTCATATCGAGAGTTATACAGCTCTATATAAGTCGAGAATAATTTTATTTGAAAGATAACATCCATACCTACAACTTTTATAAGACACCAGCTCCAAATTACATTATTTTAAGACTCATAATTAACAATTACCATAACACCTAAAATCTATCTAGTACTATGTTGGTTTGGTCCTTTACTCAGTTTGTTTCTCATATCTGGAGTTATACAACTCCAAATAAATCAAGACTAATTCCATTTAAAAGATAACATTCATACCTATCATTTTTATAAAGACACCAACTCTAAATTATATTTTTTTCAAGTTGTAATTTCGACTAGAAGTTGGCTAGTAAGACTATCAGAATTTTAATTACATAAGACATAAATTCGACAAGCACACTAAGTGTTTTCATGCATTACAACATCCATTATCATTACTCCATTTTCAAAGAAACTCTCATTTCCTATACATTTTCAAGAACCCTAGAATCACAACATTAGGGTTTTTCAATTATCCTTTACTAACTATGACACCAATGAGGAAAACTAAGGAAAAACACTTTTATCAATAATTTCGAGTTTAAATTGAAGAGTTCTTACCATTTTTTTCTTTAATTGATCTTCCTCTTCATCACCCATACGTGTCCCTTAAGTTTCTCTCCTCCAACCAAGCTTTTTAATTTCATCCTAAATGTGTTTCTCTCCTCGCAAACCTATTTGCAAGCTTCAATCTCATAATTTGTAAAGATTTCTCAGATGATTTTTGAAGAGAGGCAAGAGAGAAGCCTCTTCATCACCCATACTTGTCCCTCAAGTTTCTCTCCTCCAACCAAGCTTCTTAATTTCATCCTAAATATATTTCTCTCCTTACAAACCTATTTGCAAGCTTCAATCTCACAATTTGTAAAGATTTCTCAAATGAATTTTGAAGAGAGGCAAGAGAGAAGCCTTTTCCTCTCTTTTTACCTGCTGTTCCACATGAATAGTAGCAGCAAGCATAGTTACATTAGGTTTTATGGGTCAATTACTATTATAGCCCAACTTATCCCCCCCTTAAATTTCAGTTTGTTACACTGACCCGATACTGTATCTATATTTTCATGACCTTTCCAAACTCCGATCGACCTCTAATTTTAATCCAAGGAAAAAATGTATGTCTTAAGACCCCATGTAAAATTTCAACTCGATCCAACAATTTGATTGGGAGATACATTCAATATTTTAAAACTGGATAATTGAAAATCTCACGCTGAAAATCCAAATTTTACATACCATATAATTTACTTAAATCATCTTGGGTCATAGACTAACTCTATGGAGATTCCTATTCATAATTATCATAAAAAATGTCTTTGAGTTTCTTACCACTTTTAGTTCCAATAGTGCGATTGTGCACGGGAATTATACTAAAATTCGATGTTTCTCACGCAAAGGGTCATGCATTGATTTATTTGACATTTCCTTCAATTTTACACATAAGATCACCCAATTTACAAAATTTTCTCCTTTAAATTATTATTTTTACCTAGTTAAGGAGTTTTCATGATTTATCGTTAACTAATATTTCGCATACTATTTTATTACTTTAGCTTCTTCAAATTTTAAATTAATCTCCTGAAAATGTTCATCCCAATTTATAAGATTTTCTCCCTGATTTATCATTTTTCAATTAGAAGTTACCCTTTTTAACCTAGATTTATTTATTTTTTACTAGGGTTTACACCCAGCATGGCTCAAGATAATCCTAAACTCAGTAAGATTTAGCAAGAAAGAGTCATACGAGACTCCAACAAAAAGAACCTAGCAAGGCTCTAGTAATTAAAAACCCATCAAGGTTTTGACAAAAAAAAAAGTCTAGCAAGACTCTATCAAAAAGAATCCAGCAAGGTTATGAGCCTAGCAAGGCTCCCAACAGTTAAAGACTAAGCAAGTTTTCAGCAAAAGAAGAGTCCCGCAAGATTCTAGCAAAGAAAACCTAGCAAGGTTTTGAGCCTAGCAAGTCTCCCAATGGATTACAAGAAGTCTAGCATGGAAAAATCAGGAAAGGAAATCTTCATTCAACCTTGTCATTAGGAAATCTCCATTGAAATCTGCCACCAGGAAGGACAAGTGTTAGCCCTACAATTAGAAAACACCAAGAAATCAAACCTTACCATTAGTATGCCTTTCAGCACTATTGTTTTCCTTTTAAATGCACTTTTGAGCCTTCATCTCCCAGATAGTGTGCCTTTAAGCCCTATTTTTTTTTAGTGATCCTTTGAGCCCTCATCTCCCAGATAGTGTTCTTTCTAGCCCTCTCTCTCTCTTTCCTTCCGAGTGTGCTTTCTAGCCCTCTCTCTCTCTTTCCTTTCGAGTGTGTTTTCTAGCCCTTGCATACCGAATAATGTGCTTTTTAGCCCTATCCATTTTCTTTTGAGTGTGTTTTTCAGCCTTCAACCATTAGATAATGCACTTTTTAGCCCTGTCTTTTTTCTTCTAAGTGCGATTTCAAACCCTCACTGCTAAAACTTTTATTAAAGATTTATCAATCTCCAAGGAATCTATGAATATCTCAAAATTTTAGAATGACTGACTATTTCTTAATTTGGTAAATCCATATCCTTTCATAACCTAGATTTTGACCCCTTGATGTTTCTTAATATTTTCAAAATACAAAAAACATAAAAAAAAATTATCTTCATGATATATTTGCGTCATTTTCGATGTCTTCTCAAAAGAATTCAAATTTATTTTCAACGCATTCAGCTTTTAACGTACTATTTTTTAAATTGTTGATTTTTTCCATCAAGTTGACGTTGTCTTTTTCAAAAAATCAAAATACAAAACAATAAGAAAAATAAAAAATAAAAAATATTTGGATAAAGGGATCAAAATACAAAGGAAGAAAATGAGGGACCAAAGTGTTTTTTCAACCAAGCAATGGCGAGGAAAAAGACAAATCATTTTACATATAAATAGGTGGTTATCTCACACAAGAAAAGAGGGGGGACCAAAAAATAAAAGAAAGAAAAAACAAATAAGTTGTTCCCATAATCTCTCCTTACGCACACAAGAAACCCTAATCTTATCTTTACAATCTAGCTACCACTCACAAAAAAAGGGAATACACTTAGCCATAAACAGTAGCCCCTCCTCTCACAGGGTCAGCCAACACCAAAACCATGACTTTAGACCAACACACACATAATAAATAAACAACACTGAAAGTCTTCTCTCTGTTGTTCTTTCTCCCCATGGCCAACCGAACCATTGATGACAACCACACATCAGCAGTTGTTGCCACTATTGGCCATCGCTAGTTTTTTCATCCTCACCACTAACAACACCAAGCACCCTCTATAACCACAACAGCTTTGAGACCCACGCGCCACTATTATTCCTGCAATTCTAGAGGCTTCCTAGCACCATTCTAAATTCTAGCAACTTTCCCAGATTATTTCGTGAATTTCAGGATGTCCATTTTACAGATGTTTTATGTGTGTTTCATTTTTAAATTTTGAGTTTGTGATGCGTTTAAACATGTAATTGTAGGGTGTGTGAGTAAAATATAGTAAACAAATGTGACATTTTTTATTACTTTTTTTCTATTTTGTGTTTATAACTGATAAAAAAAAGATAAAAAAAATTAACCCAAATGTTTTAATTGCATACGACCAATTTCTAAAAATTTCTCATGATTACTTTCTAAAAAAAATACATTTTTATCATGTTTTAAAAATACAAAATAGATATCATAACCAATTTATTATTATCCTTTAAAGTTTAGCTAAAATTTCAAAAATATCATAAAACTAAATTTTTTTAATTAATATTCAAGGTATAAATTTTAAAATGTAATGTATACTTATGGTATTAAATTAAATAAATTAATAAACATTAGGAATTAGTTGTATCTAGAAAAATAATTGTGATGCTAATTTGGGCCTTAAAGTGTTTAAGCTTTAACCTGATAAGATAAGGATCTCCTTACCGAGGATGACTTTTTTTATACCTCAAATAGACCAACGACTAGAAAACACAACAATATCTTAGTTTATATCAGACAGGCAAACAATGCAACTTATCTTACGTAAGGTGTACTAGAGGTGATGCGTCCTCCCTATACATAATTAGTCCCCTTATCCAGACTATGAGACTAGTTAGCGTTTCTAGTGACTAAAATAATAGGTAGCGACTCCCTTTTCCTTTTTTACTGATCAAGGACAAGAATTTCTTGTCCTTTGCACTCACTTCTATCCCGATAACACTGATCCAGAAGGATGATCACCGCGACGCTGTACACATGCAACATAACTTACCAAATTGGTCCAAGAACCCTACCCAAAGTACTAACCATAAAAACCTTATCAAACCAACTAAATCCATAAAAAAAATTAGGAGTTTGAAAAGAGAAGGCTGAAGGGTTTATGTTTTTGGTGTGACAAAAAATTTGTCCCTAATCACAAATGTAAGAATAAAAAGTTGTATTCCTTAAGTATTGTGGAAGAGGATGAGGAAGATGTAGACGAAGAGAATCGGGAAGAAGGGGTTATGGCAGGTGAGGTTAGTCCTCACATTTCTCTAGATGTCCTGGAAGGAATTGTGGGATTCCATACCATGAAAGTTATTGGAAAGGTGGAAAAGGAGTCCTTGTATATTCTAGTGGATTCAGGAAGTACTCACAAGTTCCTTAATATTGTTGTAGCTCTTAAGCTGAAGTGCAAACTGACAACTATTAAGCTATTTACAGTGCAAGCTACTAATGAAGAGAAGATGATCTGCAAGTCAGTATGCAAGGGCCTCAAGTGGAAAATGCAAGGAGTGTGTTTTGAGGCAGATGCCTTTATTATTGAGTTAAGAGATTGTGACACGGTGTTATGCAACTATAAACATCTTTGGATGTCTTTTGATTGACAAGGGTATAGGATATTACTCAAGGGGGAAAATCCAGTCAAGTTTCAAGCCATCAAGATAGAACACCTGAGTTCTTTGGTAGGAAATCACAAACAAAAAGCAAAACACCATTTATGTAGTGTGAGGATTCTATAGTAGGATGATTAATTATAAACTATATGACATCCAAGATTCTCTTTAATAAACACAGTGATGCCACCGTGCATTCAATATTAAAGGCTTATCGGGATTTTTTCTAGGAACCTGAAGGACTTCCCACCTACTAGGGTTCATAATCATGTTATTCCTTTTAAATAAGGCAGGTAAGTAGTGAATCTCAGACCTTATAGGTACTCAAGACTATAAAAGGATGTGTTAGAGGAGATGGTGATGGAAATGTTAAAAACTAGAATTATAAGACCAAGCAACAATCCTTTTGCTTCTCCAATGGCACTTATTAAGAAGAAGGATTCAACTTAAAGGCTATGTGTAGTTTATAGAGTTTTAAACAAGCTTACTATCAAGGACAAGTATCTTATTCTTATGGTGGAAGAATTGTTAGAAGAATTAATGGGAGCAACTATGTTTTTTAAGACTGATCTCAAGTCTAGTTACCATCAAATCAGAATGGCACCTGGAGAAGAACTCAAGACAGCTTCCAGGACACAGTGGCCACTATGAGTTTTTGGTTATGCCTTTTAGGCTGACTAATGTTCCACCTACTTTTAAAAGTTTGATGAATGAGGTTTTCAAAGTGTCTCAGGAAATTTATCTTAGTGTTGTTTTGTAACATTTCTATTATCGGGATCAAACATATCAATCATATAAAGAAAAATTGTGGAGAAATATTTTTTTTTTGCTGAACTCATCTAAGAATTACCGAAATTTCTAGAAATTTTAGCAGAGTCTCCCCTATACCGGGAGGTCCCAAGTTATCGACAATTATCCTCCACACATTTTATACTCATTTCTCAACCATGTCACAATCATTTTGAGTCTCAACAGCAAATTAATCATGGGTACTAGCATAATATTTCACATATTCATTTTTTTTTTTACATTAGGCATACGTTAATTCAAAAATAAACAAAAATGAACAAACATTAAGATTACAAGTACAATATAGCACAATTTACATTCCGACAGTTAATATGAAAAGGGTACTATTACATTTCAAGTCATATAATTCCTTAAAGGCAAAATACATTAGTATTCATTTAATTCCTAGATCATACAAAAGAAAACTAAAGGACCTAAGACATTACTTCTGTCATGAATGTGATGGACCTGCAATTACATAATGTTCAGAATAATTATATTAAAAACAAAAAATATAGCTGAGAAGAGAAAATCACATGATACATGCACGCATACACATATATACACACTCAATGATACGCAATCGTAGTTCCTTGTTCTCATCTAATCTTCCTTTATTACGTCTAGATTCATCATTCCTGAAATCGTTCAACATTCCTATTTGTAAATATTATCAATTATTTTTCATTCGGAAACACCAATCGTTCTACTTTTTCCTAAATTTAGGGAGGCCATTGTCGACACTAATGATTCCCATCAGTGTCAGTAGTTGCCCTTACCGAGACTGACTAATCAAATCTTTGGTAATGTCGACATCAACATAGTCGGTTGATGCCATTAACTATTTCAAAACCAAAATAGTTAATCAGTTTTTCATAATACTTTGGAAATAATTTCAGGAATGCCGATGTCAAGAGTTCTTGACATCATTAGCTTTCACCTCAGGAAAGCTAATCAAGTTTCATGAGTTTGTCGATACCGACGTTATCCGTCGATATCATTAACTATTTTTAACCCGAATAGTTAATCAAGTTCAATATTCCTCAATTTTCTGTAATGGTCATGCCGATGTTAGTAAACCTTACTAACATCATTAGCCTCCCTTATTTGGGATCGGCTAATCAAATCCAAGAAGCGATTATTCATGAAATTTCCTTGCTATCATTCATCATTGCCAACTTTGATTCATAATTCAAATTTGATTTGCATTCCCCATTCATTTCATTCTTATCTTTTCTCCTTTCAGATTCATTCATAAGCACAAGGTTCATAAATTAAATAGATTACTAAGATTCCTCTTATTTAAGGATGGTATAGATATAAAATAACTACCTACTGTAAAAGCTCGGCTCGCGCTCCCTTATTGTTGTTGTAACCCTCTTACAGTTCCTCCTGAATCCACAAGTACACCACATTATTCCTTACTCAAATCACATTTCACAAAATAACAACAATAATGGTGACAACATTCATTCCTCTTTTACAATTGTTTTTTCTTTACATTTACATCCTCATTGCATCCTTTAGAATTACGATTCATTATCAAATCATAATGAATATCACAAATTCAATTTCAAATATAGTTTATTTCTTTCCGGAAGTCAAGACATGATGCTACACATTTTACAAGGGAAGGAAACCAAATTCCACCCTTAACATGGCTAAGTTTCTCTGTTTTATTAATTTAGCCGAATTTCCAGCAGGGGTGGCAACTCAACCTCTCCTCATATATTTATCTATATCTAGAGTTATAAAACTCCAAAGTAAGCAGGGTTAGACTCGTTGGAAAGCTAACATCTCAAGCTACAACTTCTATGAGAAACCCTCCTTGAATTTTATCATCTTTAGGCCCAAATTCTCTTGGGAATCAAGGAGACGAATCTACCCATTTTTTCATCAATAGATTAAATACATCTCCAACCTTCCTAAATATGACCTCCCAAGGCCGTTTACACTAATTTTTGCCCTTCTTCCTCTCTTTTGTTTTATAAGGTGGTCTAGCACAACTTTAAGAAACAGGCACATTGTTTTTTGCATTTACAATTTCCTACATTTCGCAACAATCCCCAAAACACGCCATAAACCATACATGTAGCCCATAAACTCCTTTCCACCTTTCATGACCTACAAAACCGATTTACGCAATTCTCATATCATTAAGTTATCTTGTTTTCTTTGTTAGTTATCTTTCTGCTACACCTAATTCACTCATAATTTTCATATGAAATCTCAAAAATCCCCCTCCCCCTACTAATTCCTATCTTGGTCAAACTTGACTCCAAAGGAATTAAGGGTTCCTTCTCCTTCTTAGGTGATAATTCTCCTTTCTAGTTATCATTCACATTACAACAACACATCATAAACAATTTAATAAGGAAAATCATAAGTTATACCTCTCTTATTTACCCTCTTAGTGGCCGGCCACCTTGGGCCCTTTATCCATTCATTTTTTTCTTTATTGTCCTTACATAATTTCACATCCAAACTAACCTACAACACTTTAATTGATCTAATTCTAGGCAATTTTGCATTTCCCCTAAATTATGATCAAGAACCATATTCTCAATTCAAGAAAATTGCACAATTTCAACCAAATTAAAGCTTAATTCGTAAAATTGAATTTACGACTCCTTACTTGAGGGTAATCAAAACTTTACTTCTCAATTGATTGAAAAAATTTAGCTCCTTTCTCCTTGCATGTAGTTGGCCACCCACTCATTTTCTCCTCACACTTCCCACACTTGTTTCTTGTAATTTCTCACGTTAAAGGATGTTTTTCTCCTTCCAACTTGTCTAAGACTTGTAAAGTTTGCTAAGTTTTGGTGTTTCTCTCTCAAATTTTGATAGAAAATCTGAAAATCTTTTTTTGTGTTTGCTGTCGGTTTTCAAAGGAGAAGAAATAAGGTATTTATAGCCTCATTTCTTCTTAATTACACTTTGGCCTCGTTTCTATTCTTTTTCACAATTTGAGCCACACGCCTTATGTCTTTCATAATTTTTTTTCTTAATTGCATTATTATAATTATAATTACAATTATTTTTTAATTTTTTTGTATAAGTTTGTTCTCGTGGTTTTATATTTTTAATGATATTTTGTTATACAACCAAACTCTTATTTATCATTATAAACACTTAAGAATTGTTTTTGAATTATTAAGGAAGCATCAACTAGTTATCAAGGCAAGTAAATGTAACTTCTGTAGTGAGCAAGTTAAATATCTAGGCCATATTATTTCTAAGCAGGGAGTTGCTATTGATCCTCACAAAGTACAAGTTATTGTTGGTTGGCCATTGCTTAAAAACTTGAAGCAATTGAGAGGGCTCCTAAGACTAACAAGATATGGGGCCATCTGCAAGCCTCTAACATGGTTATTGAAGAAGGATCCAATTGCATGGAATGATAAAGTTACTAGGGCATTTAACCAACTGAAGGAATTAATGACTAATGCACCAATGTTGGCTCTACTTGACTTGAACAAATTGTTTATGGTGGAAACAGATGCTTCATTATTGGGAGTAAGAGCAGTACTTATGCAAGAGGGACACCCTATTGCTTTTATCAGTAAGTTCTTAAGGCCAAAACAACAAACAATGTTTGTCTATAAAAGAAAGATGATGGATATCATGCATGCTGTCACTAAATGGAAGCACTATTTATAGGAAAGACACTTCAAAATTTGCACATATCATGTAAGTCTTAAGTATCTTTTGCATCAGAAAGTGGCTACTCTAGCTCGGCATCTATGGCTTGTCGAGCTTTTAGGATATGATTATGAGATAAAGTACAAAAAAGGAAAGGAAAATGTGGTAGCAGATTCCCTCTCTAGAATTTCTAGCAATGACCTCTATGCCCTAGTTGTGTCTATAGTTTCCACTAGCATTATGGAAGAAATCAAAAAGTCATGGGAGAAGGAATCTTTTATACAAGCCACCATTCAAGGTTTACAGGTATCATCAAACTCACACCCTTACTATATTTTGGGGTAGTGGTAGGCAATGATTCTGATTTGCAAAATAAGCTTATATCCATGTATCATATAGTTCAATTATAGGGGGATATTTTGGGGTAACGATTACTACTAAAAGAGTGTGAGGGTTGTTTTATATAAAGGGACAACAGAAGCACATTAGACAATTTATGCTTGAATGTTAAATCTATTAGAGGAAAAGGTATGAAAATATAGCCACCCTTGAACTATTACAGCCCCTACTTATTCCCTATTGTTTCGATATCGCAGTCACATAAATTAATTACCCTAGATTAAATAAATAAGATAGTATAGAGCAAGCAAAGGGTCGATCCCACAAGGAAGGTTTAGTTCAGATTTTTATGCTATACGATGTGCAATTGGAGGAGGAATTGTGAAGTTATCTATGGCTATAGTAAACGGAAAGAAACAATCAATGCTAAATCAAAGAAAACCAAAATTTATCAAGAAAACAAACCTTGGTCACAAGTAAACATCCACCTACAGAAATCAGAACTGATCATGGAAACAAAATGTCAATTTATACTCTGAATATTTATCTTTTCTTATGTTGATTAGTTAACAGATCCGTTGTATAACTAATCCTAACCATCAAACAATCACAGTATCCGCACTAGTAATTTAATTCAATAGCAGCATTAAGAACTAGATGAGTTGATTAATCTAGACAACATAATTGTCTGCAGTCCATGTTTGATTTGATCGATCAAATTTTCTCCCTAAGATTACTAATCTGGATCCGCCACAATTATTAATCTCAGTTGCTTCACAAGTTTATATACCACAACTCCAGTTTTGATAGCAAACTTAGCAATAGATTGTTCACAATAACAACTTAGAGTCCACAATAACAACTTAGAGTTCACTCTAACAATTAAAATAAATAATCATAGGAAATAAGCATATGAGAATAAACATATCCATTCATCATATAAACTGAAAAGAAAAGGTAAAATAAATCTCACAGTTCTTGAAATCTAAAGGTTTTCGTGTCCTTGCAGCTAAGAAAAAGAATTTAACTATAACAACTCGGCTTTTTCAAGGCCAAAATCATTGGATTTTTTTTATTCAATTTCTGTATGTTTTTCACCACATTATTCTTCAGATTTATCATTGCAGTCTGTTCATTAACAAGGCACAATCTATATAGGATAATGTAAATCAACATTCTCATAGAATGGATTCTCAATACACGTGCCCATAATATTATTTTTTCCATAATCCTAGGTTTACATTACATCATATCAATATACTCATAAATTCACATTCTTGTTCCAATCTCGTTATCATCACGAGTTCATACAATAGTGTCACAACAAGTTACACAACTAGTACTTTTGTTATCCTGGTCGCATGTGACTTTTACAACATGACATCCTCATTAGATGAATATCTCATATGAATATTCATATACATCATATCAACTTGTTCGTACATGCACATTCATGTTCCATTTCAATTTTTCATTACTAGTTTTTACAAAAGGGGTCGGACGACTAATTGAGTGATTAACATGTTCGTTCATGTAGAACTCATATCACCCATAATATGCGAATATATAATTCTTTTCGAAATGTGTGAGCCGCGAAATGAATTTCCTTACACACCATGTTGGTATGATGTCCCTGTTACAACACAAGGTAATTTCAAGCATTATAGGCAATTTAAGAAAACATAATAAAACAATATTAACGTTACATTTCATTCATGGACGAAAAGAGCATAATTCTTTCATTTCTCCTTACTTATGTAAATACCACTATTAATAATTCATCAATTACCGAGGCAAATTACAATATTCAAACCCGATCATTCATCTCGAATACCATTAGCCGAACTAATGTTATTCTTTGTTTAAAGCATAACCATTATATTTTTTTTCATATACTTAGTATATACGAAACGTAGTATATATGAACACATCAGTTCTTAAAACTAACTCATAACACTCAAATCTGACTATCCTCTTAGGATGTCATTAGCTGAAGCCAATCGTTTATTCATCCTGATCATCTACTTAGGATGCTATTGGCCGAAGCTAGTCATTTACTCATCATGGTCATCTAATTAGGGTGCCATAAGCCGTAGCTAATCATTTGTTCATCTCGGTCATCCACTTAGGATGCTATTAGGATGCCATTAGCCGGAGCTAATCAATCATCTATCTCGGACATCCATTCAAATGCCATTAGCCAAAATTAATCAATCATTTGTCTCGGTCATCCATTCGAGTGCCATTAGCCGAAGCTAATCATTGTTCATCTCAGTCATCCGCTTTGGATGCCATTAGCCAGAGTTAATCAATCATTTATCCCGGTCATCCATTCGGATGCCATTAGCCGAAGCTAATCAATCATTTATCCCAGTCATCCATTTGGATGCCATTAACCGAAGCTAATCATTGGTTCATCTAACAATTCATAACAATTTGACATTCACTGCAACATAATAGCAGACCCTTCGTGGTACTCGTACCACCATTTCATAATAGTTTACCATTCAGTAACACGATGATAGATCCTTTGTAATACAGAAACAAACATTCCATAACAGTTTAGCATTCAGTATAACACAACAATACCCTTCATATTACTTATCCAACCATTCATGATAGTTAATGTTCAATACAACACAACAATAGATCCCTCACAATACTCACACCACCATTCGTGGTAATTAACCATCAGTATAATACAACTGTAGATCTTTTGTAATACTCATACAACTATCCATGACAATTTCATTCAATATAATACAACGGGAGGTCCTTCGTAATACTCATACAACCATTTGTCACAATATATTCAATAAGAATACAATAGTAGATCCTTTGTAATACATTCATCACCATTACATTCAATATAATAAAACGATATATTCTTCATAATACTCATACAATCATTCATCACCATTACATTCAATAAAAATACAACAGTAGATCCTTCGTAATACTCATACTACCATTCATCAGCAGCCCAAATTCATAATAGCCCAAACAACGTCTCATATTCGGTTTAGTATTCATCACAACACAATAATATATATCCACCTCAAATGGGTCATTTTAGAACTCTAACATTTTCATCATTGTTTCAACATTCATCAAGAACTCGTTCGACATTTCATAGTTGTTTCAACAATCATCAAGAATTTAATCCAACCCTCATTCAACAAGGATTTCATAAAATATCATCATATGTAAATTATTTCAAAACATAAACATCATAACAAGAAAAAGGTAAAAACCACCTACTTGCTCCACTTGCGGGTTGTCCTTATCCTAGCGATGGTCCGATCCCGGCCACACCACCTAAGACATCTATGGCCACAAATCAGTAAATTTGCATCCTTAAATCACGTTCATCACCATACTTATTTCAAGAGTTCATATGTTCACATTCAAGTGTTCCACATTTTACACCATCATACAATGAAATTGTTACAAGCATTTAAGTCATTTCTGCCCGGGGAACTATTGTAGAAAATCGGCAGTGAAACTGATTCGGTGCAGGTTGCACACTTCGGCAACGAAAACTGGTTCGCTGCAGGCCGCACACTTTCGACAGCGAATGCTAATTCGCTGCGGACAACATAATTCGGCAGCGAACACCTGATTCGCCGCGGATAACACAATTCAGCAGCAAACACCTGATTCGTCGCGGACAACACAATTCGGCAGCAAACACCTGATTCGCTGCGCACAACATAATTCGACAGCGAACCCCTGATTTGTTGCGAACAACACGACTTCAGTAGCGAACCCCTGATTCGCTGCGGACCACACCAATTCGGCAGTGACCATCTGATTCGCTGCGGACCACACAACACAATTCGGTAGCGAACACCTGATTCACTGCGGACAACACCAATTAGGTAGCGAACACCTTATTCACTACGGACCACACAAATTCAGCAGCGAACACCTTATTCGCTGTTGACAACACAATTCGGCAGCGAACCCCTGATTCACAGCGGACAACACAAATTCGGCAGCGAACACCTGATTCGCTGCGGACCACACAAATTCAGCAGCGAAAACATGATTCACTGCGGACAACACCAATTCGGTAGCGAACACCTGATTCGCTGCAAACATCACAATTCAATAGCGAACACCTGATTCGCTGCGGACAACACAATTCGATAGCGAAAACCTTATTCGCTGCAGACAACACAATTCGGAAGCGAACCCCTGATTCGCTGTGGACAACACAAATTCGGCAGCGAACAACTAATTCGCTGCGGACCACACAAATTCGGCAGCGAAAACCTGATTCACTGTGGACAACACAATTCGGCAGCGAACACCTGATTCGCTGTGGACAACACAAATTCAGTAGCGAACACCTGATTCATTACGGACCACACAAATTCAACAGCGAAAACCTGATTCGCTACGGACAACATAAATTCGGCAGCGAACACCTGATTCGCTGCGGACAACATAATTCGACAGCGAACACCTCATTCGCTGCGGACAACATAAATTCGACAGCGAACACATGATTCGCTGCGGACAACACAATTTGGCAACGAACACCTGATTCGCTGCTGACAACACAATTCAGCAGTGAACCCTTGATTCGCTGCGGAAAACACGAATTCTGTAATGAACCCCTGATTTGCTGCAGACCACACCAATTCAGCAACGAACACCTGATTCGTTGCAGACAACACAAATTTGGCAGCGAACACCTGATTCGCTGCGGACACCTGATTGGCTACGGACACCTGATTCGCTACAGACAACACAATTCGGCAGCGAACCCCTGATTCGTTGTGGACCATAGAAATTCAACAGCGAACACCTGATTCACTGCGGACAACACAATTCAGCAGCGAACCCCTGATTCGCTCCGGACAACATCAATTCGGCAGCGAACCCCTGATTCGTTGCAGACCACACTAATTCGGCAGCGAACCCCTGATGCACTGTGGACAACACAAATTCGACAGAGAACACCTGATTCGCTGCGGACAATACAATTCGGCAGCGAAAACCTGATTCGCTGCGGACAACACAATTCAACAGCGAACACCTGATTCGCTGCGCACAACACAAGTTCATTTGACAAGTTTTTTTTTAATTCATTCATTCCATGTTTTCATTTACATTATGGTAATACATCAACACCACCACTAGCAATTTCATAATTCACAAGTGTTCATTTTTTGGTCACGGACTTAATTCCCTTAAGGTGTTCGTCACGGCGAATTCTCTCATTGTTCCCTCAATCTTTATGGCTGGACATTGTTGCCCGATACACTTAGCTACACATGACAATCATCATATTTCTCACAAGTATAATCACAATCACAATTCACAATTCACAATTCATTCTCTTGATTCACAATTACACATGTTTGTTCATTAAACAAATAAAACTGAAGCATTATATGGTGTGGTTCTTGTTTCAGCTGCAACATGTTTTCAAGGTTCATTAATAACACAATTTGCACTTAACATCATTCCACCATCTTTCCATATAATTTCATCAATCAAATATGCAGAATTTACATCATCAACACAAGTATGATTCTATTTTTTATTCAAAAATGTTCTTAGAAGTCTCACGAGATGATCATCCATGCATTTTGTCACTTTAACTCATATTCTATCCCGCCCTCACCATGGCCAACCCTCCCCTAGGTTCATGCATTCAAAATCGTTCATGTTTCCTAAGTAAGGGTCTGTGCATGTGTTCATTTATCTTTTGTTCTACATAGGTCTGTCCATTTAGTTAAGATTCCTTGAGTTAAGGTGCAAGAACACCACCCCTTCTATTTTTTAGTTTTCTTCCCTTTCCCTTTTGTCTGAAACTGGGGGTAAAAGCAAGCCAAGAGAAAGATATTGGTCTTACCTCATGTTTTTTAGACAGTTTTTGAGCAGGTCTTGGTGCTATGGTTCTTCCCTCAAGTCTCGGTTTTCTTCTCTTCTTCCTCTACTAGTTGTTTCCAGCCGACCCTAGGCTCCCTCTTTTTCCATGATTTCGGCTATTCAACCTTCCCTCTCCCTCTCCCTTCTCTCTCGCACCTAAGGAGGGCACATGCAGCTGGGGTTTGGTCAAGTTTTTCTTTGGAAAGGAGAAGAGAAGGGCATGTTATTGGGCACATGCAGCAGAGTTGTTGAGTTGTCTTTGGGAAGGAGGAAAGAACAAGAACATGCAGCTCACTTTGGGAAGAGGGAAGGAGACAAGAGCATTGACACGACCAAAGAGTTGATGTCTTCTCCCAAGTGTAGGAGTGTCGAAGTAATAAATAACCCGGTAAGACCAGGGTCGAACCACAGGGAGGTTAACTATATAAACTATAAATAAAGAAATAGATAATAATAGAAAAGGAGTTAAAGAAAGCTTTGAGATGTGATATTGATATAAGGATTAAACAAGGATAAAATAATTGTCAAGGTTAAAGGATCCACTAATGGTATTTCAAACAAGTATAGTATAAACTCTTTTTATTACTCAACTAGAAACCACACACAAAGGAGGTTCCAATAGAATTATAAATTGTTAACATGATTACATTAGTTATCTTATTCGAATAATGCTAATACTTGTAAATGTTGTCAAGTATTCATGATTATAACTTATATTAACAACAAATCAAGTTCCTTTCATAGCACAGGTGTAGGTTATACCATACGGTTGGGCTATAAAAGTGCCAAGTATTTGTTGTGTCAAGGGTTATTCAACATAAATCTAGATTAATCATTTAACAAGCAAAGTATTAAAAGTGAACAAGATAACAAATACAAAACATGTTAGTATTAAACATTAAAGTCCATGTTGAGTTTATACTATATTTATTCTTACACCATTAGCGTAACTTTTTCACATTGACATCATAAACTTAGCTAAACATAATGAAAGAGAGAAACATAAATAAACAAGATAAGAACATAAATAAGATATAAGTAAACTAAGTAAAGGAAAGGAAATGAAAAGCATAAACAAGAGATTAATATAAACAAAACTTAAGTATTACAAAAATATAAAGAGAGAGAGCAAGAGCATGATCTTGATCTGAAAACCAAGGTGCCTAAATGCATAGCAAATGCCTCCTTTTATAGGCCAAAATTTAGAACTATTAATTTGATGACTAATTGTTGAGTGGGTGGCCACATCTTGACTTGGTGACAATCCTTATCTTCTTGTATGAACAAAACATCATTGCTAACGTCAGAATTTGAACAGATAGTCTTCATGAAAGTTCTAGGAAATTATCTCCACTTTCCAATAAAAATCAAATCGATGCATTTGGACTTCTAGAACTTGAGATATGGTTTGAACACTGAATAGTGTCTGGGTTGCAGGACAAATTCTGACTTCTCCATTGTTGCTACAATTTGAACTTGAAAACGGCCTTTTTGAATCTTGGACTCCTTATGAAAGTTTTAGGCCTATGTCTTAGCTTAACATCCATATAGACCACACCTAAATCCAAGTTCTACAGCTCCAGGTATGATCCAATAACCGAATAGTGTTCCAGTTTGGACTGAACCAGCATCTCTTTTCTAAGCTTGCCCCTCTCTTTGTCTTCTCAATTTTAGTAGTTAAACTCATCAATCAATCCTTTAATTTATGTGTTGGCCTGCATTTAAGATGAACATTTACCATAAATTAAAGGTATCTTATAGTATCAGACTTGTTATTATAAAACATGTTTTAGTTAAGGAGTTATTGATGCTTTAAGTGCAAAATGATGATATAAAACCTTGATAAAAATGCACTTTTAAGTACTAATCACACCCCCCCCAACTAGCTTATTACTAGTCCCTATTAATCAAAGTGTTAAAATAGAAAAACAATTTGCAAGTTCCACAAAGCAAGGCATTCATCATTCAACTTCCATTAATCTATCCAAATAAACAAACTCTCTTTAAATTTATATATCTGCTTCATACTTCTTAAACAAGATATTGATAAACCTTATTTTTTCATGTGCTCAATGTATGAAAACATAGATGATGGGGCTTTTATTAGAAGAAAACAATAATCTATTCTAATGTTTTTCTAAGGTTAACTTCCTTGGGTCGGGATTATTATCTCTTTTTTTTAATATATATACATATAACTTAAAACACAATGCATCTTTAACCCATGTAACGAGCTTTCGACTAATGACTTCCAGACCAGTTGATCTTAGGGCATTAGGGGTTGAGACACCCCTACGAACTTAGTAACTCGGGTTGCAGATACTGATACGTAGATAGTGCAATGTTTGATTCCTTTAAGCTTTTCTCCTTAAACCATATAACAAGCTTTAGGCCAATAACTCCCAAGTCAACTTTAGGATATTAGGTGTTAAAACACCCCTTCGGGCTTAATTGCTTAGGTTAGGGAGGCTACGAAACCAAACTTATCTACGTTTTTATTATCATCATCAATATTATCAATTTGTTTTTTTTTTTTTTTGCAAATTATATACTATCCATTTCCCTTAGTTGTTACCTTTAACAAAAAAAAATATAAATAATGTAATAATCCAATATGCAACCCACAATCATATGTTACAGTGTGTGTGTGAAAATGAAGGTTTAAGAATAGTTAAATGAGTATATGACCAGAATCAAGTGATAACAATGCAAGAGTTTGTAAACCTGAATATTTCAAGAAGTATTTTGATAGACCTTGATAAGAATATTTACTAAGATGCGTCTCAAGAGTCAATAAAATTCCTCCTTACTCTGCCATCCTAATAACAGATTTGTCAAATGGTTTTAATAATAGCAAAAACAGTTAGTAAGTTAGTTTTTTTTTATGTCAACTACTACCCTCTCCCCCCAACCAAAACGAGGCATTGTCCTCAATGTCCTAAGGTAGAAAGATAGAGTATAGAAGACATCACCTGAAACAGCAAACACTGACAAACCTGAAACGCACTTAAACAAATATAACAAAAAAAAAATGTTATTAATAAAACCAAAGGACACAAGGTTTCACAAACAAAGGCTTAAATCCAATCTAAGCTTTTTACGGTTTTTCTTAGTTGACCAATTTATGCGACTCATGGAGGGATTAAGTACAGGGATGAAAGATTGTAGTTGGTCAATCAATTGTTCAGCAGTAGCAGTAGAGATTATGATTTGTTGTGCCGAAGATGTTAGAAATTCCTGTTCCACAGCTTGATCAAGAAAAGACAACAAATTATCATAAAAACCATTAACATTTAACAAACCTATAGGTTTATGGTGAATGTACAG